>Ga0123355_10000409_pt1 | contig 55870 bp, 50 predicted proteins | sample TergutEmb28metaG_3_FD_89872 | JGI IMG/M metagenome (GOLD analysis project Ga0123355, IMG submission 89872) | Embiratermes neotenicus P1 segment gut microbial communities from Petit-Saut dam, French Guiana - Emb289 P1 | ecosystem: Host-associated > Arthropoda: Insects > Digestive system > Gut ... | reverse complement strand
TGGGCAAATCACGTGGTGGAATGACCCTGTTAACCAGCTACAGCATAGCTACCAATATGATGAGCAAAACCAGTTGATCAGAGAACAAATCCTTTCCAGCACTGGTGCGGTGCAGGTACACGACTTCACCTACACGTACGACACCTATGGCAATATTCGCACTCGGGTGCATCGCCAGGGCAACACGACCCGGACGACAACGTTGACCTACGGCAACGCCCAGTGGCGTGACCTGTTGACGGCGATCAACCTCAACGGTGCGACCACCAATATCACGTATGACGGCAACACGGGCAACCCGGCCAACTGGCACGGCGGCGCAACCCTGACCTGGGCCAGAGGCCGCCAACTCCAACGTTTCCAACGCACAGGCGTAGACGTGACGTTTACCTACGACCACGACGGGATTCGCACCGGCAAGCGTGTCAACCGCAACGGACAAATCACGGAGCACACATTCTACACCCAAAACGGCCGCATCGTCGGCGAGACCCGGCGGAATCCCAACGGCACAGTTGATCGCCTGGAGTTCATCTACGACGAGGCCGGACGTCCTGTGCAACTGATCTTCAACGGGCGGGTATACAACTATGTGCTGAACCTGCAAGGCGACGTCCAACAGCTCCGGCGCACGGACGGTACGATTGTGGCAACCTATCTGTACAGCGCCTGGGGACAGTTGCTGCAGTCCAGCGGGACGATGGCGGTGAACAATCCCTTGCGCTACAGAGGTTACTTCTACGATATTTCCACGGGGTTGTATTATTTGCAATCTAGGTACTATGATCCGGTGATTGGGCGGTTCATCAACGCTGATGCCAAGTGGGTGCTGGGGGCTCAACAGGGAACTCCATTACAATACAATCTGTTTGCCTATTGCCATAACAACCCAGTAAACTTCTATGATCCGAATGGGTATATTCTTCAAAACATTGCTGGAGCAGCTATTGGAGGACTCATCGGAGGTGCTATAAGCGCCGGAATATCAATCGTATCACAAGCAGCTAGTGGTGGAGGCGTTTGTTGGGGAAAAGTCGGTGTTGACGCAGGAAAAGGTGCCCTGTCAGGTATTCTGGCAGGCTCTGGAGTTGGTCCTGTAGTAAAGGTTGTTGTTGGCACTATAGGTGGAGGCACATCAGCGTGGTTGACAGGGGGTTGTGTTTTGTCCGGTGCAATAGGTGGAGCGGCGGGCTCTCTTATGGGAGGAAGAAGTCCAAATAAAGGAAATCAACTGGTGAACCAGTGGGTTGGTGCGCGAAACAATATAAGAGCGTGGTCAAACAGAGAAAACCAACGAGTTGCACAAAGGAGGATACGGGACGAACTCAGTAGGCAGCGCGAAGTGTGGGCAACTGTGGGAGCAGCAGGAATACGGCACGGTCTAGCAGATGTTGGTGGTCGTATTGTTGGTGGAGTGACGAATCGAATAACAACTACAGTAAGGAATCAAGTGACGAGAAACACGCCAACGCCAACATCAACACCGAGGCAGGGAGTGCAACTGTGGCAATATCAGACCCTCAGATAAGTAGAGAGGTGATAATATGGACTCTTTAGATTTTAATCAAGTTTTGCATACAGCTTTAGTTATAGGCGTACCTGCAATATTAATTCCCCTAATGATACGAAAGCTTGCCAATTCTAAAGAATACCTAAAAAGAAAGCCAGGGGATCCAATCCGACCAGTACGAGGAGTTTTATGGATAGGGATGATTTGTGCTATGTTCTTTATAGGCATTATAGCCTGGATGTTGGTGTTTCCAAACGGCACGGAAGAATGGTGGGTATATTTTGGATTTTCCCTTTTCATTGTGTCGGGTGCCGGCCTGATTCTTTGGCGGATCAATTATAAAATTGTCTTAAAAGAAGATCATCTCATTTGGAGAACTGTCTTTCGGAGAACGCACATTATTCCCTATAGCAGCATCTTAGAATATGAAAGGCGGGAGCGGGACGGGGCGTATACCATATACACCGATAAGAGAAGTTTTGGATTTGAACCCGCCTTTCTCGATGGAAGCCACGAGTTGAAGTCGTTTTTGGCACACTCGAAGATAAAGGAAAGGAAGCGTAAGAAAAAGGTGAAATAGATATGTGCTATGGTAAAAAACGGGGGTGATTTACAGAGTCTCTCTATAGCTGAAACGCCATCTCAACCTGTTGGTAGGTTTGAGATGGCATTCAGTTGTAGATTAGCCCCTGTTTTCAAGGTTTACTTTGGTGTTGTACATTGTACAGTGATATAGCTGTCAGCGATAGCTGACTGAGGATTGCCCTTGATCTGCGGCGCAGAGATAATCCTCCGTCAGAGCTTCGCTCTGCCACCTCCTTTACGAAAGGAGGCTTTTTTGTCCTTGACCTAAGGCTCCTTTTCCAAAGGGAGTAGGGACGACCGCCCCCGGTCGTCCGCGGACGGTCGAGGCGACCGTCCCTACGGGTGCACATTACGATGCAACCTAGCTGTCAGCAAAGCTAACTGAGGATTGTCTCCACCGGCAAGCCCGTCAGATACCGGCGTACCATGTCCAGGGCGTGGTGGGCGGCCATCACCCGGATACGGCTGCGGTCGTTGCCCAGCCGCAGGGAGCGGACGTAGGTCTGATCTGCGGTGGCCATTGCCACGTATACAGTCCCCACGGGTTTTTCTTCCGTCCCGCCGCCGGGGCCGGCCACGCCGGTGATGCCGATCCCGAAATCCGTCCCCAGCCGGATTCTCACCCCCTGGGCCATATCACGGGCCACGGGGTCGCTGACAGCGCCCAACTGCTCGATCAACGCCCCATCTACGCCCAGGAGATCCGTCTTGACCTCATTGGCGTAGGCGATAACCCCGCCCAAAAACGCCCCGGATGCGCCGGGGATATCTGTGAGCCGCTTGGTCAACAGTCCCCCGGTGCAGGACTCCGCCACGGCGATGGTCTTGCCCGCATCCAATAGAAGCCCCAGCACGGTGGCCTCCAAGCTGTCCGTATCCACGCCGTAGATCACGTCTCCCAGCACGGCCCGCACCTGATCTAACACCGGGGCCATCTGGGCCTCCGCCGCCTCGCCGCTCTCGGCTTTTGCCGTCAGGCGGAGCATGACCTCCCCCGTCTTGGCATAGGGGGCCAGGGTGGGATTGGTCAACCCCTCCATGAGGCCCCGGAGCTTGTCCTCCACGGCGCTCTCCCCCATGCCGAAGATGTGGATATTGTGGGAGAGGATCTCCGCATCGCTCAACCCCTTGAGATAGGGTACGGCGCAGTGGTTGAACATCTCCCGGCACTCCCTGGGCGGGCCGGGGAGCATGAGGACGTGTTTATCCTCGGCAAAAAAGGCACAACCGGGGGCCGTCCCCCAGTCGTTTTGGAACACGGTACACCCCTCCGGCAGATAGGCCTGCCGCAGATTATTTTCCGGCATCTTCTGCCCCGGCAGCCGCTTCTCAAAATAGGCCCGGATTTCCGTACCGATCTCCTCGTGATAGATCAACTCTTTGCCGAAACACTGGGCCAGGGTCTCTTTCGTCAAATCGTCAAAGGTAGGGCCGAGGCCGCCGGTGGTAATGAGAATATCCGCCCGGCCCCGGGCGATCTCCACCGCCTGCCGGAGCCGGTCCGGGTTGTCCCCTACCACCGTGTGATAATAGACGTTGATCCCCAGGGCGCTGAGCCCCTCGGATACGTCTCTTGCGTCGGTGTTGACGGTATTGCCCAGTAGCAACTCCGTCCCCACGCCGATGATTTCTGCACAATAGGCCATGGTCTCTCCTTTTTTTGGTTAGCGATGGTTGGTTGTGGTGCGGGTTCTCTCGACTTATACCCGAATGTCAAAATTGGAGTATTGTACCTCCCGCACTATTCCTATTTCGCTAAAATTGCAATATACTCATTTTGCGAAACGTCATACCGTTTGATGTCTTGCTCTATTATCCAGCGGATAGAGGCTTCATTCATATTAGGGCGATTTGAATACATTGTAATTTCCTCTGTGAACAAGATCGCATCATTAACAAATTCAACAGCCTTGTCTGTGAACCTACGGGTTTCAAAATCCACATGAGGGAAATCGCGCACCTCTGCTCTGATTTTCGACACATCAGGCTACAATGCGTTGTTGAGAGCAAAAAGACCGGCTATATCATAACTAGGTATAGCAACATATTCCTTTAGCCGTTCATATATTGGCGTGGCTTGATTTGCTATATCAACTGCTAAGTTGATCGCATCATCTGGTGCAACTTCTGTGTTTAAGGAGTGCAAACGACACTGAAAATAATGCTTATTCCAATTTATATGAAATCCGCCATCTTTTTCCCATTCGCCCCGACAAATCCAATTAAACATTGGAAGATCGCTCTCGTCGAAATAGAAAAATGTCAAAACTCTCGCATTGCTACCGTATCTAGCATATATCTGCTTATAAAGACTTAATATTTTCATTGCGAGAACATCAGGGTCAAAATATTTTGTAGATACTCGATACTTGCCTTTAACCCAGAAAAATCTTTCTTTTCCGTCAAGTCCCTCTTTTGCTTCAAACTCCACCTCGCAAATGGATACATCCTCAAACTGATAGCCCTCTGCTGTATCGTATAATATCTCATTTGTATAACCTAAATTCTTTAGGGTGGCACGGATTTCACTTTTAACGTGTTTTGATATGATTATTTTTGCGATGACTAGCTCATTGATATTTGTGTTTCCAAGCAGAGCTAATCGCCCGCTTTCATAGCCGAATCCAAAAACGATTCCCGTTCCAGCCTGTCGAGAAGAACGGCTATTGCTGAACAGCAACTTCTTATGGTCTATAATATAATTACGAGATAGAATATCCTTTGCATCCAAGAAGTCTCCAGCGTCTCTTTGTAATATAGAAAGATTGTGCTCTCCATCAAAAACTCTTGAAAACATCTGCATTTCAAAACTGTTGGCACTTATTGCGGAGTTGCTGTCAAAAAGATAAACTGCACCATCTTTAGAATTAATGCTTTCAACCGCAAAATACAAAGCACATAGGTTGCTTAAAGTTAAATCGCAAATTCTCGTAGGAACGCCAAAATGTTGCATCCTAAAAAGCGTTGCAAGTGCTTTTGGAATACGCAAAAACGAGGGTTTGCTATCCTCTTTGGGTGTGTTATCCGCAATACTCCTTTGTTCATCATCCAAAGAGTGTATTTGTATTTGGCCTTGTCGTGGCCGTGTTATAGACGGCGAAATGCGCCACTCGGCATTAGGTTGGCCACGAAAATAGCATTTCCCTTTGTATTTTTTCGTGTACGCTACATACTCGTCAAATGAACTAATGGTCATTATTTCCATACCATCCACACCCCCTACAACATTGTTATCCGTCTACCCACCAATCCGCACCCGCTCAATCCCCGCAACCGCCTCATCTACCAGCGCCGCAATGTCCATCTGACCCTCCGCCGCCTCTACTTGGCGAATCTGGGGCTTGGTCTTGGGGTGGCGGGGGGTGAATACGGTGCAGCAGTCCTCGTAGGGTAGGATTGAGGTCTCAAAGGTGTCGATCTTCCGGGCGATGGTGACGATCTCCTCCTTGTCCATGCCGATGACAGGCCGGAGGACGGGCAGGTCGATGCACTGTTCCGTGGCGGCCAGGCTCTCCATAGTCTGGCTGGCCACTTGGCCCAGGCTCTCCCCTGTGACCAGGGCCTTGCACCCGTTGGCCTGGGCGATCCGTTCTGCAATCCGCATCATAAATCGCCGCATGACGATGGTGAAATACTCCTCCGGGCAGGATTTCTGCATCTCCTGCTGGATTTTGGTGAACGGCACGACTTCCACCATGAGATCGTCACAGTAGGGCACAAGCTTTTTCGCCAGGGTCAAGACTTTCTCTTTCGCCTGTTCCGATGTGTAGGGGAAGGAGAAAAAATGCACCGGGACAATGGATATCCCCCGCTTGGCGATCATATACGTGGCCACGGGGCTGTCGATCCCGCCGGAGAGCAGAGATACCGCCCGGCCGTTAGACCCCACGGGCATCCCCCCCGCCCCCTGGACCGGGGCGGCGTGGACGTATGCCTTGAAATCCCGGACTTCGATGGCCACCGTCAGCTCCGGGTTGTGAACATCCACCGCCACATGGGGAAATGCGTCGTGGAGCAGGCCGCCCACGTATTGGCTGAGCTGGATAGAGGTCATGGGGAACCGCTTGTCCGCCCGTTTCGATTCCACTTTAAACGACCTGGCCCGGCTGAACTCCTCTTTCAGATATGCTTTCGCCGTCTCTAAGATGGCGTCTTTCTCCTTCTCACAGGCCGCCGCCCGGGAGAGGGACACCACGCCGAACACCGTCCGCAGATTCGCAAACGCCCCCGTGGTATCGCAGGATTCCGATTGGGGCTCCACGTAGATGGTGGACTGGGCGGAATAGACCCGAAACTCCCCAAAGGGGATCAACCTCCGCCGCACGTTGGCCAGTAATTTCTGTTCAAAATACCGCTTGTTCAATCCCTTGAGGACAATTTCCCCTAATTTGAGTAAAATGATTTCTTCCAAAGTGTATTCTCCTAATTCTTAAAAAGTCTGCCTACTTGTCCTTGCCCTTCAAGCTCCTTTCTCAAAGGAGCTGTCAGCGATAGCTGACTGAGGATTGCCCTTGACCTGCGGCGCAGGGATAATCCTCCGTCCGCCGCAAAGCGGCGGCCACCTCCTTTGGAAAAGGAGGTTTTTTGCGGAAAAGCTGCGGGCATCCCCTACCCATCTCTAAAATCATACGTCCGATACTGGATCGCCTCGGCCAGATGGGTGGCTGTGATTCCCTCGCTGGCGTCTAGGTCGGCGATGGTGCGGGCTACACGTAAAATCCGGTCATGGCTGCGGGCGGTGAGGCCCAGGCGGTCGAATGCGCCCCGCATGAGGGTCTCGCCGTCGGCGTCCAGGCGGCAGTGCGCCTTTGTCTCTTTCGGCCCCATGTGGGCGTTGGCGGTAATCTGTCCGCCGTACCGTGCCGTCTGGCGGCTCCGGGCGGCGTTGACCCGCTCTCGAATCACCGCCGAGGACTCCGCCGGGGTGTTGCCTTTCAGCTCGTCAAACTCCAGAGCCGAGACCTCCACGAACATGTCCAGCCGATCCAACAGCGGCCCCGACAGGCGGCTGTGATAGCCGGTGACACTGTTCTCCGTACACTGACACCGGTCGGCGTTGTGTCCGTACCAACCGCACTTGCAGGGGTTCATGGCGCAGATCAGCATAAACCGGCTGGGGAACGTCACTGTCCCCGACACCCGGGAGATGGTCACTTCCCCGTCCTCTAAGGGCTGGCGCAGGGTCTCCAGTACAAATTTACTGAACTCAGGAAATTCGTCTAAGAACAAAATCCCGTTATGGGCCAGGGAGATCTCCCCCGGCTTGGGATTGCTGGTCCCCCCGGTCATGGCGGGGCCGGATACGGTGTGGTGGGGGGACCGGAAGGGGCGGGTGGTGATAATGGGCCGGCTCTTCCCCGTCATCCCCGCAACGGAGTATATCTCCGTGGTCTCCATGACCTCCGCCCGGCTCATCTCCGGCAAGATGGTGGGCAGGCGTTTGGTCAGCATACTCTTCCCCGCACCGGGCGGCCCGACTAGGAGCACATTGTGTCCCCCGGCGGCGGCCACCTCCAGCGCCCGCTTTACGTGTTCCTGGCCCTTGACCTCGGCAAAATCCAGCCCGATCATAGGCTCTTGGATAATCTCCGGGGCCTCTACGGGCGGAATCTGACTGCTCTTGTCCAGGTGGTTGATCAACTGGAAAATATCCTCTACGGGATAGACGGCCAGCCCCTCTACAAAGGCGGCCTCGTTGGCGTTTTCTGCGGGGAGAAATAGCTTTTCAATCCCCGCCCGCTTGGCCTCCATGGCCATGGGCAATGCCCCGGTGACGGGGCGCAGATCGCCGCTCAGGCTCAGCTCTCCCAGGAATGCGGCGTCCTGGGGCAGATGTTTCACATACCCCGCCGCCGCCAGGATCCCCAAAAAGATAGGCAAATCGTACAATGTGCCGATTTTCTTCTTATCCGCCGGGGCCAAATTCACTGTGATCCGGCTGACGGGAAACCGCAAATTGCAATTCTTAATCGCCGCCCGCACCCGCTCCCGAGACTCTTTCACGGCGGCATCCGGCAGGCCTACGATGTCGAAGGCCGGCAGACCCCCGGAGAGATAGCACTCAATCGAGACCTCGTACCCGATGAGGCCCAGGAGACCCATAGATCGTACATGATATACCATCGTCCGCTCCCGTCTATTTGACCAGCTTGGATATGGCCTTAAATTCCTCGGTTCCCGCCACGACACAGAGCTCGAACAAGACCGACTCTACCGTCGTGAGCAGTACCCCCTCCTGCACGGCCCGTTTCAGGCCGATTTTTTTATCATAGGCATTGCGTGACCCCGCACAGTCCGCCACCAGCACCGGCTGGAATCCGGCGGCTACGAGGTCAATACAGCTCTGGAGCACGCAGACGTGGCTCTCCACCCCGCAGACTAAGACTGTGGTAATCCCGGCATCTTTCAGCCGCTGGAACTCTGCGGCGATTGCCTCGTCTCCCATGGCGCTGTAGGCCAGTTTATCAAAGGGCGTATAATCCCCTGCGGCGTCCCGGAGTTCCGGGACAATGTCGCCCAATCCCTTGGGATACTGGCGCAAAAAGACAGAGGGGACGCCCAGCGCTTTTAATCCCTCCAGCAAAATCACACTCCGCCCCACAACCTCGTCCCCCCGGTCGATCACGGGAATCAACCGCTCCTGGAGATCAACAAACAGTGCGGCGGTGGTCTCTTTTCTGATTCGCATAGGCCCATCTCTCCTTATCCGTGTATATTTTGTCCAGTATATAGGAAATGGGAGGGAAATACAATGCTTTCCGTCGAGAGAAAGGCTGCATACGCAACAAAACGGATGCCGAATAGCATCCGTTTTGTTGTTGAGAGAACACCAACTTATCCTCCAAGTGCTTAAGCTCCTTTCTCAAAGGAGCTGTCAGCGAAAGCTGACTGAGGATTGCCCTTGATCTGCGGCATATGTGCGTATCCAACCAATCCCGCACCTCCACCCCCGCCCCGGAATAGACTGGATTGCACGATCATACCAATCCGGGAGGCGATTGTCTATGGATCATCTGAACTTTGCGGTAATCGGCGGGGATATGCGGCAGGCGAAGTTGGCGGAATTATTGGCCGCCGACGGGCATCTGGTCTCCGTCTTCGCCCTAGAGGAGAGCGCCCCGGCAAGGGTGTGCCAAGCACCGTCTCTGGATGCCGCAGTGCAGGGCGCAGACTGTGTGATCCTGCCCCTGCCCATTACACGAAAGCACACGGTGGTCAACACGCCGTTGAGCGCAATCTCCCTGACCACAGAAGATATCTTTTCCGCCCTGGATCAAGATCAACTCGTCTTGGGCGGTCTAATCGGCGAGGAAATCCACGAACAGGCGTATACATATCAAATCCCCCTCCTGGACTATTACATCCGGGAGGAGCTGGTCATCGCTAACGCCGTGACCACCGCCGAGGGGGCGATTCAGATCGCCATGGAGGAGACCCCTATCGCCCTGTGGGGCAGCCGCTGTCTGATACTGGGGTTCGGGCGGATCGGCAAAATCCTGGCCCATCGACTCCGCTCCCTGGGGGCCCAGGTCACCGTATCGGCCCGCACCTGGGCGGATTTGGCCTGGATCCGGGCTTACGGCTGCGAGAGCATTCACACCCACAATCTGGATCCGTACCTGGGCGGCGTGGATATCCTATTCAACACCATCCCCCGCCTGATCCTAGGCCCGGATCAACTCTGCCGGCTGGATTCAGGCACCCTCTGTATTGATTTAAGCTCCAAACCCGGCGGTATCGACTTCCCGGCGGCGGAACAAATGGGCGTCAAGACCATCTGGGCGTTGAGCTTGCCGGGGAAAGTGGCCCCCGTGACCTCTGCACGCATCCTCCGGGACACCCTCTACAACATTTTACAAGAACAGGAGCAAGGCCAATGCCAAAGCAAATGATGGGGCTCGCCGTATGCGGCTCCTTTTGTACATTTTCCAGAATCTTAGAAGAGATAAAACCCCTCTGCGAGACATACCACATCACCCCCATCTTATCCGAGGCCACCACCCGGACTGACACCCGGTTCTGGCAGGCCAACGCCTTTCACCGGGAGATTGAGGCCGTCACAGGGAACCAGGCCATCGCCACCATCCCCGCCGCCGAACCCATCGGCCCCCGTGGGCTGTTCGATGTGATCGTCGTGGCGCCCTGTACGGGTAATACCCTGGCCAAACTGGCGGCAGGGATAACGGATACTACGGTGACTATGGCCTGTAAGGCCCATCTGCGCAACGGGCGCCCCGTGGTGCTGGCCCTCTCCACCAATGACGGCCTATCCGCAAACGGCGCCAACATCGGCGTCTTATTGGGCCGGAAGCACTACTATTTCGTCCCCTTCGCCCAAGATGACCCGGCGGCGAAGCCAAACTCCCTGGTGGCGGATTTCACCCGTATCGGCGAGACGGCGGATGCGGCGTTAACTGGGCGTCAATTGCAACCATTGTTGTGCTGATTATCCAAATCTCTGGATATAGCGCATCAGGATGGTTGCCGCTTCCGCCCGAACGGCGGTGCCTTGCGGGGCAATCCTGCCTTCGGGCGTGCCAGTGATGAGCTCAACATATACAGCCCAACGTACATAATTGAGCGCCCAACTGCTGACGGCGCCCTGGTCGGTGAATTGGTTGAGGGTAAAGTCTGTCGGCATTGTGATATCTTGCTCGGCAAACCGGGCGTAGCGGAACATCATAATTGCAAACTGCTCCCTCGTGATGTTTCCGTGGGGGTCAAACCGCCCTTGATAGCCCAGGACAATCCCGTTCTCCCCCGCCCAGACGACAGCATCCCGATACCAGGTATCCGTCTCTGGCACGTCTGTAAATATGGGGCGAAACTCAACCGGGGGCTGACCCTCTACGTTCCAGAGCATCCTCGCCACATGCGCACGGGTGAGGGTGCCGCCGGGATCAAATGTGGTAGGCGATGTCCCATTCATAACATCCCGGTCAAATACAAAGGCCACGGCGTCATGGAACCACTGTCCTCGGTGGATATCGCTGAAGGGCGTGACGGACAAGGGCTGTACCACTGTCCCATAGAAGAAATCCGAAGCGGATCCGATGGTAATATTTTGGAGGAACGCATATGTAACCTGCTCTGTATTGGCGGGCAGTTCCGTCCATCTGAGATTCGGTTCAGTATATGCGCCGCCGTCGGATATCTGGAACGGTGCAATACGGGTGCCATCTGGGTGGAACAGTGGATTTTCCAGCACCAGAGGATTGGTCTGCATTACCGTGGGTCGGGTCATGTTCTGTCCCCCGATCCACAGACCCAGCATAAAGTCATCCGTTTCCATGACCTCTCCCAAATCCCGCAGATTGGCCAGTCCGGCCAGAGGCCGCAGGTCGGCAATCTGGTTGCCGTCCAACCACAATCCTCTCAACTGGGTGAGGCCAGCCAGAGGCCGCAGGTCACTGATGCGGTTCTCATTTAACCACAAGGAATACGCATTGCGCAGCCCGGAGAGGGGGGCGATATCCTGTATCTGATTCCCCACCAGGGTCAGCCACCCCAAATTGGTGAGACCGGCCAAGGGCTGAATATAATTGATCTGGTTGTCGTCCAGCCAAAGCCACTCCAAGTTAGTGAGTCCCGCCAACGGCTGAAGGTTATTGATCTGGTTGTCATCTAAGGTCAAAATCTCTAAGTTGCGCAGTCCGGCCAGAGGGCTCAAGTCAGAAATCCGGTTCCGGTTCAAATCTGCACCCTGGAGGGAGCGCAAAAACTGCATTCCGGCAAGATTTGTAATCCCCCGCCCGTCGGCTTCCAGGAATAACACTCTATCCAGATCCGCCTGGGTCACTCGTGCGGTAACGGGCTCTTGCCAGAGCGCTGCCACAGCTTGGGCCAGTGCGGGATCCGGGAAAACGGCGGCAAACGTGTTGGGCGGCGACAGCGGCGTAAGCTCCGCCGCCGTCTCGCCTATCGGCAGCAACGCCGATGTGACGGGAGATCCTTTTTCGGATACCAACGCAGCGGGCGCAAAATCACTCTCATCGGCCAGGGCGTATACGGGGAGCAGGGCCAGCAGCATACAGCACAGCAGGAACAGACTAATCGCACAGGTCGTTTTCTTTGATCTCATATTTTTTCTCCTATTCTTAATAAGGCGGGAGAAACAAACGGCGGCATCTCCCTACCTTTTCTTACATAAAAAATAAAGCCACTGCCACAACAATGCCCAGCAGTGCCCCGGCGAGCACTTGCAGGGGGGTGTGGCCGATCAGCTCCTTGAGCCGGTCTTCCGGCGACAATTCCTTGGAAAATATGATTTCTTCCAGTTCATTTAAAATCTTGGCGTGTTGGCCCGCCGCACGCCGTACGCCGCAGGCATCATACATGACCACCAGGGCCAACACTGCGGCGATGGCAAAAGGATAGGCGTCAAATCCATAGCGCAATCCGGCGGCTGCGGCCAGGGCGCATACGGTGGCCGAGTGGGCGCTGGGCATCCCTCCGGAGCCCCACATGCGCTCAAAATTGAACTCTCTAAAATAGAGCAGATATAAAATCGTCTTGATGAGCTGCGCTGTCAGCCACGCCGCCACAGCCGAGATCAGAAACGGATTATGTAGAACCCTTGCCAGCGTATGCATCTCATTTCCCCTTCCTGTACCGTGACCAGCATACCGTAATTTTCCGTTAAATACAATCAAATTTGGTAAAAAAATGGGTCAAGCAGATTTTTTTGAAACTCTGCCTGACCCTTCAACTGACAACAGATTGCTGCGTTCCCTCGCCAATAGCTGGGGAACGTAAAAAATCGCTCTAAAAACCAAACATATCCGTCACATTGTTTACCACCTGACCAAAGGCCCGGATGGCGTCATGCTTGCTCTTTTTTAATCTCCGCTTCCTGGAACACAGGAACATCTTGAAGGCACATCCGGCCACAATACCGACTCCGATGCCGATGCCTTTCCACAGATCCATCTTATTCATTGGGTTCTCCCTTTTTCACAAGTTGCGTGTAGTATGCCCAATTTAAACGGAAATCCGCTTGTCAAATTTTTCTCTTTGCTATATGATGGAGACAGGTATTTTCTGTGCGTCCCCCGCAGTCGGCGGGGAAACACAAGGCTATCTCTTTTGGAGGGATTTTATGGTCATCAAACAAGTCCGCATCATCGACCCCGCCGATAATCGGGATGAGATCGGCGACCTCTATATCCATGAAAACAAAATCGCCCGTGATCCAGTTGATACGGGCGGCCCTGTCATTGACGGACGGGGGCTTACGGCCTTCCCCGGTCTCATCGACCTCCACGTCCATCTGCGGGATCCGGGGATGCTCCACAAGGAGGATATCTATACCGGGACAATGGCCGCCGCCGCCGGTGGTTTCACATCCGTGGCCTGTATGCCTAACACCCGCCCCCTCCTGGACACGCCGGAGACCATCGCCTACGTGAATGAACGGGCCAAGACGGCCCACGCCAGAGTCTTTCCCATCGGCGCTGTCACCGTCGGTCAAAAAGGCAAATCTTTGACTGATTTTGCGGCCCTAAAATCCGCCGGAATCGTGGCCCTGTCCGACGACGGCGAGCCCATAGACAGCGCCGCCCTCCTCCGCCGGGCGCTGCAGACGGCAAAGCCGCTGGCCCTTCCCGTTATGAACCACTGCGAGGATCGGGAGATGGTACAAAATCACGGCGTCAACGAGGGGATCGTAGCCGAAAAGCTGGGTCTCTCCGGCAGACCCGCCGTGGCCGAGGTCATCCAGGTGGCCCGGGATATTCTCTTGGCCCAGGATACGGGCGCACAACTCCACTTCTGCCACATCAGCGCCGCCGGTTCCGTGGAGCTGATCCGCAGGGCCAAAGCCGATGGGATCCCCGTCACCGCCGAGACCTGTCCCCAGTATTTCACCCTGACGGAAGACGCCCTCCTGGAACTGGGCGCTCTGGCACGGGTCAACCCGCCCCTGCGCACCGCCGCAGACCGGGACGCCATTATTGCAGGCCTCATAGACGGCACCCTGGACACCATCGTCACAGACCACGCCCCCCACGCCATGGAGGACAAGGCACTGCCCATCCCCCAGGCCCAGAGCGGCATGATCGGCCTGGAGACGGCCCTGTGTCTCGCTCTGACCTTCCTGTACCACACGGACAAGTTGGATCTCCTATCCATCGCCCGGCTAATGAGCTACAACCCCGCCCGGATCCTAGGCCTCCCCTACGGCACCCTCCAACCCGGCAGCCCGGCGGATATTACCCTCTTTGATCCCCATGAGACGTGGACTGTAGAGCCGGAGAAGTTTTACTCCAAATCCCGCAATACGCCCTTCGGCGGGATGATGCTACGGGGCCGGGTGCGGTATACGATTTGTGATGGGGTTGTGCGGTATGGGGTCGAGAGATAAACATGAAGAAAAAAATGCTTCAAAAAAAGTTGCTCATAAGCAGCATTGTTACCATTGTCTTGATATGTATAGTATTTTACTTTTTCATGCCACTGCCTTTCATAAGCGCTTTATGGGAAGAAAATATAGCCCGTGAAAGGATGGCCGGGGATGTGAGCCAACGTGTATCTGGCCTCCACCGAGAGGATGTTATCGCTATGTTAGGTCTCTCTGAAGAAACGGAGCGGGGGCGAGTGTCGTTCGATTTTGCTTTTCAATATAAAATTGACCAAAGAAGATGTCTTATGATTTTATTTGGTGAAGACGACATGGTTGTTCATACAGTAATTGTCGACACATTTCTTTTGTATAAATACTACCCTCTGCACCCTCTGCCTAGTTATTTACGGGATTTTCAATGAAGCACTAAGCCTTAAAAAACCCACCACCACAGAAAGGAACCCACACACCATGTCTATAGACCGCCTACAAAAACAAATCATCGAAAAGAAAAACCCTACCGTCCTGGGTCTCGACCCCAGGACGGAGTACATCCCGCCCCATATCTTATCCGCCCACATCGCCGAGAAAGGCGAAACCCTCCAAGCGGCGGCGGATGCCTATTATACGTTTAACTGCGGCCTGATCGACGCCCTGGCGGATATTATCCCCGCCGTGAAGCCCCAGTCGGCCTATTATGAGCTCTTGGGCCACGCCGGAGTCGAGGCCCTCCAAAAGACCGTGGCTTATGCCAAGTCCAAAGGCCTCTACGTCATCGTTGACGGCAAGCGCAATGACATCGGCTCCACCGCCGCCGCCTATAGCGATGCCTATCTGGGCCGGGTCACCATCGGCGATACCACCTTTGCCCCCTTCGATGCCGATAGCCTCACCGTCAACGCCTATCTGGGTTCTGACGGAATTGATCCCTTTATTGAAACTTGCAAAAAATTCGATAAGTCCGTGTTTGCCCTGGTGAAGACCTCCAACCCCTCCGGCGGCCAGTTGCAAGACCTCCTCTGCGGGGATCGCAACCTCTACACCGCCGTAGGCGACCTCATGGCCCGGATTGCGCTGGACACCGTGGGCGAGTACGGCTATACCTGTGTGGGCATCGTAGTGGGCGCCACCTACCCGACAGACGCCCGCACCCTGCGGAAACGGTTGAAAAACTCGTTCTTCCTCGTACCCGGCTACGGCGCCCAGGGCGGCGGTGCCGCCGATGTGGCCCCCTGCTTTGACGAGTACGGCCACGGGGCTATCGTCAACTCCGCCCGGGCGATTCTCTGCGCATGGAAACAATCGGAGGCCGGGGACGGCTCCGACTATCAATCCGCCGCCAGAACGGAAGCGCTGCGAATGCGGGCGGATATTGCCGAGGTTGTGACGGTGTTGTAGGGGAATACCGAAAAGTCCTCCTCTACCGCTCTGTGTCGAATTGCATCTTCATATACTCCCGGGGAGAGATGCCTTCTATTTTTTTAAACACTTTGCTGAAATAAAATGCGTTCTCAAATCCCAGTTGCTCTGCGATTTCATATATTTTGACGTTGCTTGCAAGCAGCAGCTTGCGTGCCCGGGCGATTCTCTCGGCATTGATATACTCTACAAAGCTGCATCCGGCGTGTTTGGAAAAAAGCAGGCTTACATATTTGGGGCTGTATCCAAAGGCGTTGGACACCTCCTTGAGGGTCAACCGTTTGTCTAGATTATCCCGGATGTATTCTTTGATCTGCTCGACCACATAGCTCTTTTTTGGTACGTATTGATAGAAATGTATGGGACGAACCATATCCGGAAGTTCCAGAGATTTCTGGGCAGTGCGATAAGAGTCGCTGAGGGTGAGAGGGGACGAGACCCTGGCACCTGCGGCGCAGTTCAGGTCAACGTTGAAGTAGTTTTTCACGAGCTGCATGGCCCCCTCTAAAATATCTTGCAAAAGCTGCTGATAGCCTTCCGCCTCTTGCTTGTTTAAGCAAAAGGTGATGGCAAACCGGCGCAAATCAATGTTTGTGATGTGGCAAGTCACATATTGGCTGACAACTTCCTTGACCATCCGGGTGGTGCTGGAGTAGAGGTTCATCAGGTGTTCGGCGTCTGTATCCGCTGCACTGCGGCGCTCCAGTTGACAGCAGCACACAACATACGTGTCAAAATCCAGGTCTATGGCGAGCTCGGCTTTTTGTTGTTCCAAGTGGCCTATGTCCTTGATTTGATTTGTAAAAAGCCCCATAAAGAACTTGTCAGATAAAAATTGCAGCCCGTGTTGCTCAATGGGAGAGGCGGTTTCCCCTCTGCCCAAGCTGTGCAAAATGTCCTTGGCTTTCATAATAGAGTGCAGCAATATATCGGGGGTCAATTCCAGCTTGACAAGATAATCCACCGCTTGGCCGCTCATGGCTTGCCTGACGTGTTGATAGTCTTCTACGCTTGTCAAAATGATGAAGAGCGGAAGGCGGCCGAATGTTTCCCGGCACGCAACCATCAGTTCCAGTCCGCTCATAATGGGCATTTTTATGTCGGCAATCACAATATCCGGGCGCATCTGCTCAATGAGTTCCAAGGCCTGCCCGCCATTTCTTGGCGTGCCGCATATTTCAATACCGTGTTCCTCCCAAGGAAGCATAGATTGAAGCCCGACCAACACCAGAGGTTCATCATCGGCCATCAACAGCTTTATCATAGGGCATCCTCCTCTCCCGTTCCGGCATCTCTCGGCGCTCCGGTCTCAATCTCCGGGGCGGCTGGCGGTGCATCCGACACCTTATAAGGCAGGCGCACAATGACACGGGTATATTCGCCTTGGCGGCTTTCGATGTCCACGCCATAAACTGCTCCGAACTCATATTTGATGCGGGAATTTACATTATATATCCCCACCTTTTGGAATAGATTCAGATTGTCGGTGCCATCCGCTTCCAGTATGCTGCGGATGGTATCCTCATCCATACCGATGCCATCGTCTTCGATGGTGATTTCCAATATGTCGCCTGTCAGTTGGGCGCTGACCGAAACTGTCCCGATGCCGTTGTTTGCCTCTATCCCGTGGAAGATGGCGTTTTCTACAATGGGTTGGAGTGTAAATACGGGTACTTCACAATGTAACAGCGCTTCGGGCACGTCAATATGGGAGACAATCGCATCGCCGTATCGGTAACGGGAGATTACGAAATAGTCCTCTAAAAGGGCCAACTCCTGTGAGAGGGGAACCATGGCTTGGTTGATTTTCGCAATGCTTTTCAGGAGGCGGGAGAGGGAAACTGTCAGCTCTGCGATGCCGGTGGCATTTTGAATTGTGGCCATCCATTTGATGGAGTTGAGAGAATTGTAGAGAAAATGGGGGTTGATCTGGCTCTGCAGCATTTTATATTCCAAATCACTTCTTCGCTTTTCATCTTCCAAACGGGACTGGATCAGGGCCTCAATATCTCTGGCCAACTGATTTACACCCCGGCCGATCTCACCCAGTTCGTTGTCCCATTCGATCAGAGGGTTTGGCGAAAAATCACCGCTGGCAATGGCCAGAACCTGACGCCTGATCTGCCTGACGGGGCGGCTGATAGTGCGGGATAAGTACAGGGCCACAAGGGCGCCCAGCGCAAGCACGCCAAAGCAGACAAATAAAAGGAGCCTGGTAATGAGATACGTCTCCCGCAAGATCAGTCCTTCGGGAAGGGTTTGGGTCAGCGTCAAACCGGTTTGCCCCACAGGGCTGGACACCGCCAGATACCGTCCGCCCTGGGGATTTCGGTAAGACGTGATCGCTGTGGCGGCGTTGACCGGAATATCTCCGCTGGGCTGGGCGCCGGCAAAATCCAAAGGCACTTCTGTGAACTGATCCCCTGCAATCCGATAGCCGCTCTGTTCCACTTGCAGGTAAAGGCCGCCCTCATCCAAAAGGCCGTACCCGGCAAGGTGCCGTGAAATAACATCTGTAGACACGGCCAAATAGACATAGCCAATCACCTGCGCTTCCAAATGCACAGGGGTTATCATGTAAAGAATGGGCGCTCTCGGCGATGAGGCAAAGGGGTCTTCTTTTATCCCCGCCCAGTATGGCGTGGTGGTTTCAGCGAAATCCCCCAGCAGGGACAGCATTTCAGGCAGCAGGGGAACCCGATCTGCAAAAAATCCCACCTGAACCCGGCGTGTCAGCGCCTCATCTACGACCACGAGCCGATGGAGATATCTGTACGCCACCAGGTTCTGGGTAACATCCTCGCTTAATCTGGTATGCAGTTCCCGAATCAGCCTGGCGTCTCTGCTCTCGTCTAGTAAAAAGTTAGTGGTTTGGGGCTGTATAATGGCAGAGCGGCGCAGTCTGTCCAGCAGTTGGATATCACTCTGTATCAGTTCCGCCACCAGATGCAGATTGAACTCAATGGATTGGAGTAAGTTTGTCCTCGCAACCCGCTGCAACTGCAATAAACTGGCACCGACCAAAGTGACGATGGCCAAAAGCGTAAATGCGACTGTAATTAGGGTAAGCCGTGTTTTAATCGAACGATATGCTGCTTTCACGCCGTCCCCCCTTGTCAAGTCTTGCCCTGTTAGGAAAATCATATATATTTCTCGAAAAAATTTACATTCTTTTTTAGCAAATTTAAAATAATGTTAAATATACCACATTCTTTGGATGGAGTAAATAACAGGCGTACTGAAACCGCTCCCGGTTAGGGTATTAGGGAAATTGTACATATTTATCTGGAAAATTTCCATTCTTCTTTGGCAAATTTGAATTAGAATTGAATGTAAGCATGTTTCGCAGATATTTGGATCCATATCCGTCTAGCTGCGCTACAATTTTATTAAAGGAGTAGATACAATGAAAAAGCTTGCACTCGTCCTTGCGCTGGTTCTTATCTTTGGCCTTTTGGCGGCCTGTACACCGGTGGAACAAGCCCCGCCGGCCACACCCGCACCTCCCGCCGACGCCCCTGCCACACCCGCACCTGCCGACCCGGAGCCAGAGGACATTGAGCTGGAGCCCGTCACCCTCTCCTGGGCCGTATGGGATATTGAGATGGTGGCATACTACGAGCCCCTGATTGAGCGGTATAGAGAAATCGCCCCCCATGTGACCATCGAAATGGTTGACCTGGGCGCCTCTGACTTTACGCAAATTTTGCAGACACAACTGATCGGTGGCCACGACTATGATCTCATTAAGATCCGTGACGTCCCCAGCTATTCCATGCACGTCAATGCAAACCTGCTGCTGCCCCTGAACGATAAGCTGGGCACCAGAGGGGTTGATCTGGGCGACTACATGGGGATTCCTGAGCAATTTATGATGGATGGCAATCTGTACGCCCTGCCCTTCAGAAGCGACTTCTGGGTCGTATTCTACAACAAAGACCTGTTTGATGAGGCCGGCGTAGCATACCCCACCAACGACATGACCTTTGACGACTGGGCCGAGCGCATCAGAGAAGTTGCCCACGGAACAGGTACAGACCGGGTGTGGGGCAACCATTTCCACAACTGGCGCTCCACCACGACCCTGTTCGGCATCTTGGATGGCCAGCGCACTGTAAATGATGCGAATTTCGACTGGCTTATCCCCTATTATGAGACTATTCTCGCACTGGAAGACGGCGACTATGTCCCCCGCAGAACGGATATGGTAGCCGGCGGCATCCACCACCGTCAGACCTGGGCGCCGCAGCAGACGGCCATGGTCAACATGGGTACATGGTTTTCAGCCGACACCTTGCTGTCAGAATTCAACTGGGGCATCGCAGCCTATCCGGTTCCCACTTCTGCTGATGTGGGGAACACCATTGGTCAGGTGACACAGCTTGCCATTCCCCGTAACGCCAATCACCCGGAAGAGGCAATGGACTTCATCGCCTTTGTCTCCAGTGCAGAGGGCGCAGAAATCCTGGCTTCCGTCGGTCAGTTCCCGGCGATCATAACAGATGCCGCCATGGATGCGATTCTTGCGATTCCCGACTTCCCGCAGGACGAGACCACCAGAGAGGCGCTCCGCCCCAGAAATATTTTCCTGGAGCAACCGCCCCATCCCTACGCCGCAGAGATCAATGCGATTCTCAACGAGGTCCATGACGAGATCATGGATAGAACCATGTCTATTGCAGACGGCATTGAGATGATGAACCGGCGTATCGGCGAGCTTCTGGGATAATTTCCAGATAATCATCGCTACAATTGAGGCTATTGAAAGAGGGGGACGATCTCTCGTCCCCCTCTGGCATTCACTATCGTCAAACAGGAAAGAGGGAATGACCTATCAACGCAGCTACCGCAACATTCGCAGCACAGGGTTCCCATGCACCTTCTAAACCGGAGGGCGTGTGGCTCCTGAGAGGCACAGGCATCCTGTGTCTGGTTCTGGGTGCTTCCGAACTCATAGGCGTCCTCTCAAGATGGTGGATTATCGCCGTACTGGGAGATATCCCCTGGCTCGGCATCATGTTGTCCTCGGGCGCAATATATACGTATATGACCTACGTCGGGATCCTATTTGCGGCCCTCTATATGATTCTGGGCTTTCTCGGCATTTTGTTCTCCCGCTCGGCCAAGATGGCAAAACCACTTGCCGCTCTATGCGGCGCTGTCTTTGGATTTCATCTGGCGGCCCTGGTTGCAGCTTATTTCGGCAGTGCTTTCTCCTATCTCTCTATTTTTCTCCTGGCCATCCCGGTGCTCTATTTTCTTGGAGCCGCACAAAATAGCAGTAACCGCAAACTGAAAGAGACGGCCATCGCCTACAGCTTTATTGCACCCAATCTCATCGGATTCAGCATTTTCACGTTGATTCCCATGGGCTTTGCCCTGGTCCTTGGCTTTATGCAGTGGGATTTGGCGACGGATACCCTCACCTTCGTCGGTTTGGATAATTTTGTCCGCATGGGTTCCGACCACTTGTTCTGGCCCTCCCTGCGCAACACCGTCATGTTTACCGCCATTACCGTTCCGCTCACAATGGTGTTTTCTCTGAGCTTGGCCCTGTTGCTCAATAGAGGGATTCGGGGGCGGGCATTGTTTCGCGGCGCTATGTTTTTCCCCCATGTGGCGTCTCTCATTGCCATGGCGGCTGTGTGGAATCAGATTTTCCATCCGTCCTGGGGGCCTGTCAATCAATTTTTAGAGTTTCTCGGACTAAACGGTCCCCAGTGGACCACTGCCCCGTGGGTCATATTCAATATTGCATTTTTCACCGCCTGGCGAAATATGGGATATTATATGATTATCTATCTGGCGGGACTGCAGAGCATCCCCAAAGAACTATATGAGGCGGCCTCCCTCGACGGCGCCGGCAAGTGGCAGAATTTCCGCTATATCACGTTGCCGCAACTCAGATTCGTCACGTTCTTTGTCAGTGTTATGCTCACCATTATGAGTTTTCGGGTATTCGACCAGGTCATTATGATTACCAACACAGAGACCCCCGGCAGCGGGGCCACGATGTTAGTTGTGCATATTTTCCGGGCGGCGTTTGTCAATTGGGACTTCGGCTACGCAAGCGCCATTTCCCTCGTATTGCTCGCCCTGGTTATGAGTATCACCATTACACAATTCCTCATCCAGAGGCGGAGTGAGCGGGATTAGCGAAAGGAGGGGTTGATTTCATGGATACTTTAGCAAAAAACCGTACCATTACAACAGTCATTCAATACGCACTCTTGATCTTTTTCTCAGTACTGTTGCTGGTTCCATTTTACTGGATGATACGCTCCTCTCTCATGCACGACATCGACGTATTTACCATTCCCATACGCTGGTGGCCCAGTGATCCGGTGTGGGAGAACTATACCAATATCTGGACCAGGATTCCCCTGCTCACCTTTTTGCGCAATACGGCGTGGCTGACCTTTATGGTGACATTTCTGCAACTTCTCACATCTAATTTTGCCGCCTATGCGTTTTCTAAGATGCGCTTTAAAGGCAGAAACGCCCTGTTTCTCTGCTATGTGGGATCAATCGCCATCCCATGGCAGGCATATATGGTGCCCCAGTTTATTATGTTCCGCTCCATGGGACTGGTTGACACACATATGGCGATCATCGTCTTGCAGGCGTTTACAGCCTTCGGCGTATTTCTTACCAAGCAGTTCTACGACTCTATCCCCAACGAACTCATCGAAGCGGCCAAGATTGATGGCATGAGCGAATATCAGGTCTGGCGGAAGATTATGCTGCCCCTGTCCAAGCCGGTACTGGCCACATTGACCATCTTCACCTTTGTCTTTGTGTGGAACGATTTCATGGGCCCCAGACTGTATTTGATCTCCCAAGACCTGTGGACAGTCCAGATCGGTATGCGCATGTTTATCGGCCAGCACGCATCTGAATTCGGGCTCATCATGGCAATCGCCACCGTGTCTATTTTGCCGATCCTTGTGGTGTTTTTGGCGCTGCAAAAATTCTTTGTCCAGGGCATTGCCACATCCGGCTTGAAAGGATAAGCTTGACCGCAATAGAACGTTTAGAGAGGGAGACCGGACATATGATAGACGGAAAACTTGAACTATCTGCACTTGAAGCATCCCATGCGTTGGACGTTGCCGCCCAGCAGGTTCGGCGGAATCTCGCACAGTTTACCCATAGGTGCCAGAATCACACCAGTGTAGATAATTTCTATCCCACCTGCGAAAACGACCAGTGGACCACGGGGTTTTGGCCGGGCATGATCTGGCTGGCCTACGAACACACAAAAGACGAGGCCTTTGCCGCATCCGGCAACGTGTTTGTCCATAGCTTCCTGCACCGAATCGAAAACAAAATTTCAGTCGATCACCATGACATGGGGTTTCTCTACATCCCCGCCTGTGTGGCCCCCTACAGCCTGACCGGAAACGAGGACGCCCGTAAAGCGGCCATTTTAGCGGCGGATCAACTCCTCTCCCGGTTTCAGCGGCCCGGCGATTTCTTGCAGGCATGGGGCTCCATGGATACACCGCAGAACTACCGCTATATTATTGACTGCCTGATGAACCTGCCCCTCCTCTATTGGGCCAGCGAGCAAACCGGGGATGAGACCTACCGGGAAATCGCACTCCTCCACGCCGCAACAACCCTGCGATACTCCATCCGAGACGACGGCAGTACATTCCACACAGTATTCATGGATCGCAAGACCGGAGAGATGATCCGGGGCGAGACCTGTCAAGGATATAGCGATGACTCCTTCTGGGCCCGCGGGCAGGCGTGGGCTATTTACGGCACGGCCATCAATTACCGGCACACCGGGGACCCCGCCTTTATAGACGCATTTCAGCGGACACTGCCCTTCTATCTCTCCAAACTCCCCGACGATTTAATCCCCTATTGGGATATGATCTTCACTTCCGGCACGGAGGAACCACGGGACTCCTCCAGCGCCTCTATCGTCGCCTGCGGACTGCTTGAAATGGCGGAACATGTGGGAGAAACCGAAGCCGCAACCTATCGCTCCATGGCAAAGAAGATGATGAAATCACTGGTGGACAACTACAGTGTAACAGATCCGGCGGTCTCCAACGGGCTTGTGCTCCACGCCACTTACAGCAAAAAATCCCCCTATAACACGTGTACGCCGGAGGGCGTTGACGAGTGCGCATCCTGGGGAGATTACTTCTACATGGAGGCCCTTATGCGGCTCCATAGAGATTGGGATGTCTACTGGTAGAAACTATCAATTGTACGGAGGCTATGTTTTTTATGATAACAAAAGAGATGTTTTTCAAACAAGCGGGCAAACGGTTCTTTTTTGAAGATCCCCACGCCTTAGGGGAATACGCCAGGCGCAATTTCCCGGATGCCTGTGACGAGACAATAAAAAATGCCGACGATGTAGCTGCCCAACGCTTTAAATTCAATTTGCGCTGGGACATGGAGCGGACGTGGGAATACATCGAATTTGAAGAGGACATCGACTGGCTCTACCAGCCGGGGAATGACCCGGAATGGGTGTACGCCTTTAACAGGATGGCATTTTGGGTCTGTCTCGGAAAGGCCTATGCACTTACGAGGGATGAGAAATACGCCCAGGCCTTTGTGAAACAACTGCGCCACTGGATCAACACAGTACAGCAGACAGATGAGAAGGCGTGGCGGAGCATTGAGGTAGGGCTTCGGCTGGATTATTGGCTGAAAGCCGTCCGGTATTTTGCATCCTCCCCCGCCCTCACCGATGAAGTGGTCAATTTGTTCTGCAAGAGCGTAGAAGAACACGCCGAGTTTCTCATGGGCGTGTGGAATCCTTATAATCTGATTAGCAATTGGGGCGTATTGGCCAACCACGGGCTGTTTATGGCGGGTGTCATGCTCCCAAAATCAGAGCGGGCGGACGCATACGTGGCCGAAGCCGCCCGGCGCCTCTCCCTGGAGATGCAGATGCAAGTATACCGGGACGGCACCCACTGGGAGCAGAGTCCCATGTACCACAACGAAGTGCTCATGTGCTATCTGGACGTGTTAACCCTGGCCAAGCGAAATCATATCCCGTTGCCGGAAAATATGGAACGGCAGGCCCGGGATATGTGCCACTTCGGCCTGTATTCGGCAAAACCCGACCACCACGAGATCTCCATGGGAGACAGCGACAACGTAGACCAGCGTGACCTCCTCACCAGAGGGGCGGCCCTATTTTCCGACGGTGTGCTGAAATCCCGGGCCTATGACACCCCTGATTTTGACTCCATGTGGGATATGGGCGAGATCGGGATTGAGGCGTACCAGAGTCTGGCGGCGTCCCCGCCGCCGGAGACGGATAAAGCGTTCCCCGACAGCAACAACTACTATTTCCGCAATAGCTGGGAAGATTCCGCCACGTTTTTGCACTTCCACTGCGGAACGTTAGGCGCAGGCCACGGCCACTCGGACAAGTTGCATATTGACCTGTTCAGCCGGGGGGAAGATATCCTGGTAGACGCCGGCAGATACACCTACGTATTCGGTGAGGATCGAATCAGATACAAAGAGACCCGTGCCCACAACGTGCTCATGGCGGACGGAAAAGATTTTTACATCTGTAAAGACAGTTGGGAGTGTTCTGACCTCACCCGGGGCGTCAATCAAAAGTTTTTCTCAAATCAGCGCTATGGGTACACCGAGGGCGGCCATCTGGCCTATTACGATGCGGGCATATTCGTCAATAGGCGTGTCATTTACCTCAAGCCGGACATCATTATACTGGCAGACGAATTATATGCCAAAGGATCACATTCCTATAATCAATTTTTCCACTTTGGCAACGCCGGCAAACTGACCGGCGGCGGAGATCACTACACGTACAAGAGTGACCGTGTCACAGCGGAGATGATACTGCTCACAGAGGGAATTACAAGCGCCATAGGCGAGAGCAAAATTTCCCGGCACTACAATCAGGAGGAGCCGAGCAGTAAGATCACGACAACCTTTAACGGCGAAGGATTTGTGGGGGCCTTTACAGTACTGGCCCTGTCAGATCCCGGTGCCGCGCGCAAATTGCAGGTCGAAAAACTGCCGGTCACATCGACCTTCAAAGGGATCACCTTTGATGACAGCCAGATTCAGGCCCTGAACATATTCCACGGAGAAGCGCACTACACAGTAGTCGTCGCCCATGAGGAATTTGCCACCCCCACGGATACGTTCAACGCCGACGGCTGTATCGGTTTCGGCAACTGCATAGTATTTGACCGCACAGCGGGCGAGACAGAAATCGGCACGGTGCTCTTGTGGTAAAAACGCTCTTCTTCTCTCCTTCAAGTTGTCACTAAGTATAAAGCGGGACTGTAACAAAACATTTCGTTTTGATACAGCCCCGCTTTTGTTGTGCGAAAGGCAAATGGCAATTATATGTTTTCTAACACTCGCCGCTCCGAGCCCTTTAGGCTCAAAATGCAGGGGATTGTCTGAACGGTCTGGCCGAAACGTTTGTTTTCCATCAGTTCATGTAAAAACCGCATTGCGACACGGCCCATTTCATAGGTATCCCGGGTGACACAGCTAAAATTGTAATCCAAAATATCCAGCACATCCACATGGTCGATGCCAACTACGGCAACATCTCGTCCGATTCGTTTTTTCATCTCCCGCACCGCCTTTAAAAAACCCAAGTTGGTGCGGTTGTTACAAGTTACCATACCCTCCGGCCACTGGCCGGATTGGAACATCTCTCTGGTGAGCGCATATGCGGTCTCCATACTGAAATCGCCCCTTAGTACATAGCGCTCTTCCACCGGAAGGCCGGCTTCTGCCATGGCCTGTAAAAACCCCTGGAAGCGTTCTCTGGCAATTCTAAGTTGCAAATCCCCGGTAATGATGCCTATCGTTTGATTCCCGGCCTGGATCAGCTCTTTTGTGGCCAGATAACCGCTCTCTGTATTTTCATAGTAGACGCCGCCCCATCTGCTCTGATCCAAATGGCGGTCCAAGAGGACAATCGGCGCATCCATGTTGCCGAGATAGGTCTCCAGCCGCTCCCGCTCCTCTGCGCTGTCTCGTTCTAAGGCCGGTGTAAAGATCAGGCCGCGGACCCGGTGTTGCCCCAGAGAGCGCAACGCACGATCCTCCTTTAGGATATTATTCTCAGTATCGCAGCATATGAGGGATAAATCCAGTTGGTCGCATATTTCTGAGATGCCCCGGAGCACTTCGCCAAAAAAACTGTTGTCAATTTCGGGAATAACAACCCCAATGGTATTGGTCTCTCGTTTGGAAAGGCTCACTGCCGCAGCAGAAGGGGAATATCCCGTCTCTCTCACAACTTGTTCCACTTTTTTTCGTGCTTCCGGACTCACATATCCGCTGTTGTTAAGTACCCGGGAGACAGTGGCTTTGGAAACGCCTGCTAGATCTGCAACTTCACGGATGGTTGTCATCACATACTCCCCTCGTGCTCGGAACCGGTTCCATATAATATATCATTGTAATATCATTTCCGCTTGAAAAAGTCAAGCCGAAATTCAATTTTCGGCAATTTAAATCAAAAGTTTTCGCTCAATATATCAAATAGACTGCAAAAACGCAGTTGCCTGCTCCGCATCGTACAGCGCATCCATCCCTGCGGCAACATTTTCTTTTGCCTCCTCGTAGCTTCCGCTGCGTATGATCTCTCTGATCCCCAAGATTGCGTTACCCGTCATGCTGAGTTCATGGATCCCGCACCCGATAAAAAATCTGGTCAAAAGCGGGTCCGCCCCGGCCTCGCCACAGATACCGCACTCGATCCCGTGGCGGTTGGCCGCCTGGGCCACCTGATAAATAGCCTGCAGCACAGCTGGCTGATAGGTAGAGCAGAGCTGCGCCACGTTTTGATTGCCCCGATCCACCGCCATAATGTACTGGGTAAGATCATTGGTCCCGATGCTGAAGAAATCGGCCTCTTGGGCGAAATGATCCACCATGAGCACTGCCGCCGGGGTTTCGATCATAATCCCGATCTCAATCTGCTGATGAAAGGCGGCCCCCTCCGCCGAAAGTTCACATTTTATCTCTTCGATAAGCGCTTTCGCCCGCTTTAACTCCGACGCACAGGAAATCATGGGCAGCATAATCTTCACATGCCCAAAAGCCGACGCCCGCAAAATGGCCCGGAGTTGGGTGCGAAACAGCCCTTGCCGCTCTAGGCAATACCGGATCGCCCGCCAGCCCAGAAATGGATTTTCTTCTTTTTCAATCCCCAGATACGGAATCTCCTTATCGCCGCCCACGTCCAGCGTACGGATAATCACCGGCTTACCCGCAAACGCTTCGGCCGCCTTTTTATATGCGGCAAACTGCTCCTCTTCTGAGGGCGCAGTTGAGCGGTTCATGTATAAAAACTCTGTGCGAAACAGTCCGACGCCCTCCGCATCGGCGGCCACGGCGTGTGCAATATCAGTCACCAGCCCAATATTGGCAAACAGCGCCACGGATTTGCCGTCCGTCGTGACGCTTTCCAGTCCCCGGTAGGCCTCCAACATCTGTTTGCGGGCTTTTTGTTCCTCTTGCAGTCCACGGTAAGTATCCAACACTTCAGAGGTCGGATTGAGGATCACCTCACCCCGGTTTCCGTCTACAATCACCTGACTTCCCGCCTCGATCTGGGAAATGCCCGCAACCCCAGGCAGACCGAGAGAACGGGCAATAATCGCCGTGTGAGAAGTAGCGCCCCCCTCTCGGGTGACAAGAGCACACACATTGTCCGGATTGATTCCCGCCGCCACAGTGGTGGTCACCTCTTGCGCCACAAGCACCGTGCCGGGGGGGAGACGCTCTACATCGAAGAGCGCTTCGCCGCCTAAGGTCAGCAGGAGATTGTTTTTAATATCCCGCAAATCCGCCGCCCTGGCCGCAAAAATGTCATCGCCGCTGGCCAAAAACAGTGCGGCATACGTCTCAAAGACCTGATCGACAGCGTATTCGCTGTTACAGTCCTCGGTTTCGATTGTCCGCTCCACCTCTGCCGAAATACTGGGATCACTGAGGAGCATCATGTGGCTCTCCAAAATCTCCGCCTGTTCGGCGCCGGCAGTCTCTTGTTTTTGCCCAATGGCATCGGATAGGGCCGCCACAGCGGCCAGAAAACGTGACGTCTCCTCCGGGCCGGCCTTTTGTTTGGACGTATCGAACTCAAACTCCGGCAATACCACAACCTGCCCGATACCGATCCCGCCGGAGATGCCGATCCCCGTTAAAACTGCGTGTTGATCCATCTTACTCCCCCAACCCGCTCTCAATGGCCGATACGACGGCGTCCATGCAGGCCTGCTCGTCTGCGCCGCTGATCCGGAGTTCAATCTCGTCGCCGGACTTCACCATGGCGCTGAGCACACTGATCATGCTCTTGGCGTTGTATTCACTGTCTCTGATGGTAAAGAGCACCTCGGATTGAAACGGCGTCACAGTTTTGACAAAGAGCCCCGCCGGACGCATATGTAACCCGGACGGATTTAAAATGGCAATGGTTTTCGTCAACATAGTATCGTCTCCCTTTTATTTATTGGTCGAATATATCCGCAAAAGAGCAGGGTGTGATCCCCTTCTCATCCACAAACACACGGAGTTCCTCACTGGTCAGTATGGCCAGCTCATCGACCCGCTGGGTGTTATAGGAGGCGGTCTGCCACAGCCAGGGGTCTACATAGGCGGGGTGACACATGACCTCCAACTCGTCTCCATTGTCGGAAAGAATCCGCTTTAAATGTGCAAGGCTGACACCGGCGCCATAGAAGTCCTGGCTAAAGGCCGCCGTCGTCTTGATGTCCCCATACTCGCCGGAGAGCAGGGTCTTGTCGTGTATCCGCACCGCCACCCCGTATTGTTTTGCCAGTTTCAAGAACACGTCCACAATCCCAGGCAGATTATGTGCGTGGTGGTGCCCGTCAAAATGGGTCGGCCAGATGCCCGTATGCATGATTTTTTGAATTTGCGCATCATACTCCGCTTCCACTTCGTCCAGACAGATTTCCTGTGCCTCGGCACGCCGGAGAAGCTCTGCGGCGGGCAAAAACTTACCCGTATCATCCGTGATGGTGCCATAGGGGCCGCCTAAGCTGTATCCCGCCGTCAAGACGAGGTGGACGCCCACTTTCAGACCGGGATTTTCATGGGCCAATTGAACTCCATGGCCAAATCCCGGCATATTGGCCATCATGGTCACCGAGCGGACAGGCCCCTTTTCATAGGCCTCCAAAATGCCGTAGTTGACACCCTCGGAAAAGCCAAAGTCATCGGCGTTAAATATAACCCTCATTGGGACAGCCTCTCATAGAGCGCTACGATCTCCCCTGCCAAATCCCGGGCCAGCATGGCCGTCATAATGTGATCCTGGGCGTGAACCATGAACAAGTTCATCTCCGTACGGTTGCCCCTGGCCTCCTGCTGGATTAAATCTGTCTGTACCCGGTGGGCTTTGGAGAGCTCCTCATTGGCCTGCTCCAGGGATGCCTTGGCCTCTTGGATCTTCCCCTCTTTCGCCAGTTGGATCCCTTCCATGGCGTAGCTTTTTGCGCTGCCCGCATCCACGATCAAATTCATAATCAGAAGTTCCATATTTGTATCCATTTGCTCTCACACCTTTCCCTGATTCGCCCTACCCCTGGGCAAGCTGCAGTATTTGATCCAGCACTTTTGCGCCGTCCATCCGGCCGTAGGCCAGCATATCGACGACGCCTAATTTCACGTCCGTCCCCTCTAATTCTTTGCCCATAGAGCGCTCCAGATAACGCACCTGGGGGCCAAGCAGAATCACATCGGCATCTTTCAATTGGGATCTGGCCTCGGCCTCGCCCATGGCTGCGAGGTCCATCTCCACATTCCGTTCTTTTGCAACTTTGATCACCTTTTCCACCAGTAAGCTTGTGGACATTCCGGCACAGCAGATAAATAGCACTTTCATAATGTCGTCTCCTTATTTGATTTACTCGATTCTCCTCCCGCCTTCGGCGGGAGAGCCAAGCTATTGATTCCGCTCCGATTGTATATGCTGTTCCATGAGATTCAACATATATAACACTCGTTTTTTATTTGTCTTTTTATAAAAAAAGTTCATCAATTTAAAATTGAGCTCGGCAAAGGTATTTGCGGCGGCAAAGCCCTCCCTGTAGGTGACGCAGATGCGGCCCCCGTCCCGTTCCTCAATCTCATAGGAGATGGTGTTCACACCTCTGTCCGATGCAAAGGCCGCCTCGTAGCAATACGGCGGTTCAATCTTCGTGAGGGTTACAGTTGTAGTCGCTTTTCGTCCCAACTTCGTGGCCAATTGTTTCTGATACGTATAGCCGCTGACGATTTGTTCCGCAGAAAGTTCTGCGTCGGTCGCCGCCTTAATATCGTGCATGGCAGAGGTACGCAACAGAGAAAAAAACTCGTCGGCTGTGCAGTTTAGTCCCACGTCCAGTTTCATAGAATCCCCGCCTTTCTTGGCCGCTTAAAATTGCGGCAAATATTCTCTATGTGCCTCCAAGAGTGCATCAAAGACTTGATTCGCCCGTTTATCACTGGGACAGAGGGGGTTGATATTCAAGGCGGCAATGGCGGCGGTGCGATCCCCTTTCATTGCGGCCTCCGCTACCAATCGCTCAAAGGACTTGATCACTTGGATGCTGCCGTTGATTTGCATCTTAAACTCACCCAGTGCAATGGGCTTTGGGCCGTCTTTTGTGATAACACAGGCGGCCTCCAGTACGCTGTCGTCTGGCAGGCTTGTACTTGCGCCGTTATTTTTAATGTTTACGTACTGGATATCACACGTATCATTATACAGAGAGCTAATGAGATTACAAGCCGCATCAGAGTAGAGCGCACCGCCTCTTTTCTCCAACTGTTTTGGCTTTTCCTTTACATTCTCGTCCTGATATAGCTCAAACAGTTCCGCCTCGACCCCTTTGATCACCTCTCCCCTGACTTCCCCTTTCTCGTACTCTTTCAACTGCTTGTGCAGTTGATCTTCGGTGAAGAAGAAGTAGTTGTGATAGGGACAGGGAATGGCCTGGAGGCCTCTGATCAAATCCGCTGAATACTCAATGGCGTCAATATTCCGCATGGATTCATTTTTCGCATTCTCAATATAGCCGTCGATCATTTTCTCAAACACACTTGCGCCATCCAAGAAAATATCCGTCGCAAAAATGTGGTGGTTGACCCCTTGAATCTCCATGCGCAGCCTGGACATATCCACATCCATCACCTTGGCGAATCCGTTTAGCATCCCGATGGGGACGTTACACAGGCCGATGGACTTTTTGAAGTTCGTATAGCGCACAATGGTCTCCGTGATAATGCCGACGGGATTTGTAAAGTTAATCAGCCAGGCGTCGGGACACAGTTCCTCCATATCTTTGACAATGTCTAAAATGACCGGAATGGTGCGAAATGCCTTAAACATCCCCCCGGCACCGTTGGTCTCCTGGCCCAACATGCCGTGTTCAATGGAAATCCGCTCATCTTTGATCCGGGCTTCCAATTGCCCCACCCGCATTTGGGTCGTCACAAAATCGGCGCCTTTTAGGGCCTCCCGCCGATTGAGAGACGGTATAATTTTAAATGGGAGCCCCGCCTGTTCCACCATTCTCTGGGCCAATTTGCTGACAATTTCTAATTTTTCTCTGCCCGCTTCAATATCCACCAGCCACAATTCTGTAATGGGCAGTTTGTCATACCGATTGATAAAGCCCTCCACCAACTCCGGCGTGTAACTGCTCCCGCCACCGATGGTGACAATTTTCAGTCCTGTTTTCATATCGCATTTCCTTCCGTTGTGATCAATTTGTAGATCGCCCCGATCTTGCCGGCATCGTTGCCGAAGAGACAGGGCGCCGCTGTCCATTGAAAGTCGTACTGCTTCATTTCCGCCAAGACGGCGTTGATATCTTCGATCAACCGGGGCTGTTCACTGATTCCGCCGCCGATCAATATCTTGTCCGGATCAATGCCCACTGCGACATTGTATATCCCCCTGGTCAGCTCCCTGACCCAGTTATCATACACGGCCTTGACCTCGGCCTGATCCAGGGCCGCAAACAGTTCTTTTCCCGTTGTGATCCCGGATGCCGTCTGGGCTTTGATTTGCTCTAAGAGAATTGACGTGGCGCCTGTATCGCTCAAGGTCACGTATCCACTGGCGGCGGTGTCCATAATCATACAGCCGAACTCTCCGGCAAAGCTGTGAGATCCCCCGTGTAATTTCCCGTCAATGACCAGCCCGCCGCCGATCCCCGTGCCGATGGTCACACAGATAAAATTTTCACAGTCTCGTCCGTTCCCCAGCCACAACTCCGCCAGGGTGGCACAGTTGGCGTCATTTTCAATGCTGACGGGGAGTTGAACTCTCTCATGCAATATGCCCCGCAAGTCTTTCTGATCCAAGGCAACGCAAGCGCCGCCTATGTTGATGATCCCGGTGCGCTTATCCACCCCGCCGGGGACACTTAAGCCGACCCCGTCAATGTCCGGAAACTGATTGATAACCTCGGTCAGGATTGAGAGGATTTTGTCAAAATCGTCCCGGACACTGGGTATCTCCCCGCCGGGAGACAACTGTTCGCCCGTCTCACTGTACTCGCCATATTTGACGTGGGTACCGCCGATATCAATGCCTAAATACCGCCTCATTACAACGCCTCCTTTCGGTTATTTTCTGTGTTTTTCCCGCCGAAGGCAGAGGAAACACATGGGAAAAAATTGTACAGGTACAATTTTTGTTGTATACTATGGGCAAAAGCAAAATGGGGGCGCAATACCATGAAAATCTATGAACAAATATGTCAGGATTTGAAACGGGATATTATCAGCAAAAAGATAAAGCAGGGCGAGCGGCTTCCCTCGTTAATTGCCGTCAGCAGACAATATCAGTGCAGCAAAGGGACGGTCATCAAAGCGTTCGAGCAACTCCGCACCCAGCGGATCATTTTCTCTAAGCCCCAGAGCGGGTACTATGTGGCGGACAATCTCATGCGGGAAGACGATCATCCCAAGGGCTTTCTCCTAGACAGCGGCAATCCCGCCATCGGCTCTTTTTCTACCTTTGATGTCAATCACTGTCTGCATCTTGCGGCGGAATTATACTCCAACTATTCTATCGACGTCACCTTGAGCGGCGTCCCGTCCCTAAATGCGCTTTTGCCCGACTATTTGGCCCGAGAAGGCGTCTATGCAAAGACAAGAAATATCCATTTAATCCAAGGGATCACGCCTATGTTGACCTTTCTCACCCTATACCCCTTTCCCAACGGAAAGAAGACGGTTCTCATTGAGGAGCCCACCTCGAAGCACTATGTATCCTTTTTAAAATCCATCGACGTAAACGTGCTGACCATCCGCAGAGACGAGACCGGCATCGATTTGAAGCAACTGGAGACCTATTTCAAGCACGGAGACATTAAGTTTTTCTTCGTAGTTCCCCGCAACCACAACCCGCTGGGGACGATCCTCTCTCACCACCAGAGAAAGACCATCATGGAACTTGCGCTGAAATATGATGTCTACATTGTGGAGGATGACTATTTCGGCGGCACCCATAAACTGCCGAAATATGTGCCGATCCATTTCTTCTCCTACCAGAAACACTGTATCTACTTGAGAAGTTTCAGCAAAGTGCTCCCCATGCTGCGGATCGCCATCGCCGTGATTCCCGATGAATTCCAAGAGACATTTGACACCATCTCACAGCAGTCCTACTACTATTCCTACCACATGCCCGATTTGATCTCCCAGGCGACTTATGAGGCCTATTTGCGAAGCTCTATCTTTGAAAAGCACTACGCCCAGATCAGCCACTCCATCCATGAAAAGCTAAAATTGGCGAGGAGCGTTGCGTCTAAGTGGGACCCCCAATACGTCTCTCTGATCGGTGCGAAATCAGGGTATTATTTTACATTAAAACTCCACCCCGATATTAAAGTAGATACCGTCGTCAATAAGTTGCAAAAGCGAAATATCTACATCGCCTCCAATGAGCGGGCGTTTTATAACAGTGAAAATTACGACAACAGTGTACGGCTCAGCATTGCGAAAGTATCGCTGGAACACCTAAAAGAAGTACTGCACACCATTTATGAAGTGATCGTGGACTTAAAATAATGCAATTCTGTCATCTGTAAGTTCAGTATAGCACAAGGGGAGAATATATCAAATCAGACAAATCGCAAACTATACCAGCACAATTAAAAGTTTGCTCAATTGAAAAATGATCTGTAACTGTTTATATTTAAAACATACACAACTTGCACAAAAACAGGAAGATATTGATTGACTTTTTCATCCTTATATATTGCTTTTCCTACAGACATTCTATTTTCCACAAGGAGTATTCATATGATTGTAGTTTCAAGCCCCATGCAGCAAAATGAGATCACGGAACTGCTCACCGGCTATGACGGCGGAGATTTTACATTTCATTTCAAAGAAAAAAGCGGGATTCGGCTGTTCTTTGAAGTGACCGGCGACAACAGAGAGGCCGCACGGAAAGCAAGAGAACTGATCAAAGCCACACCCTGGGGGGCCATTCTCTATTTCCAATCCATTGCGGCGGAATAGTTTGTGAACACCGCACAGGAGACAGCGCATGATTAAAAATGGATTGTTTTTATGCAGCATCGGTCTTTTGATCTTCATCTTTTCGGTCAGTCCGGAGAGCTTGGAGTACAATTTCGTGACCATGGGCATCGCCGCCGCCCTGATTGTTCTCGGCGGAATCCTTTTCTTCAAAGGCCGCAAGCGTGCACTGACCGAAAAACAAGACCATACAGACGAGACATAGACACGGGAATCCAGGTTGGTTTTAAAGGGTGCAATCCTTTAAAATATATTTTGTAATTGGAGGAGTAGCAATGAACGGATTAGTAGGCTTTCTGGAACGCTCTATCGTACCTATAGCTGCAAAAATTGGTTCACAAAAACACCTGGTGGCAATCAGGGACGCTTTCATCGGCCTGATGCCGGTAACTATGGCGGGCTCATTCGCCGTGCTCTTGAACGTATTTCTGCGTGACCTCCCGAACGAGTGGTGGGGTGCAGGCAACGGGGTTACCACAGCCTTCGCCTGGCTCATCGGGATGAACGGCCATGTCTGGCAGGGGTCTCTCGCCATTTTCGCCATTTTATTTGCCCTGTCTCTCGGCTACAACATCGCAAAAGCCTATGATGTCGATCCCCTGTCGGGCGCTCTGGTCTCCCTCTCGGCATTTATCATGGGCCTGCCCGCCGTGGCAACCATTGGAGAGGAAGCGGGTTGGGGCTTCTTCAATTTCGCCGCACACTTCGGCGCAAGAGGGTTGTTCACCGTCTTACTCATAGGATTTCTCTCTGTGATCATATTTTGTAAGTTTATGCAGTGGAATATCACCATCAAAATGCCTGAATCCGTACCGCCAGCGGTTTCTAAAGCATTCGCTGCCATCATTCCCGGTGCCGTCGCCCTCTATGTGGCAGCACTTGTCTACTACTTATTCGGATTTTTCACCGACGGAGAATCCCTCATTGAATGGATTATTGAAACCATCCAAGCACCGCTGATGGGGCTGTCACAGGGCTATGGCGCTGTCCTTGTGATTGTACTTCTCGTACACCTCTTCTGGTTCTTTGGGTTACACGGCGCAAATATTATGCAGGCGATTCTGCAACCCCTCTACGGCGCTGCCGGGATAGAAAACGCCAACGCCTTTGAGATGGGCGCTGAAATCCCCTTCCAGTGGGTGGCCGGCTCCTTTGACGCATTTGTATGGCCCGGCGGCTCCGGCGCTACACTGCTGTTATTGGTCGCAATTCTAGTTTTCTCAAAGCGTTCCGACTACAAGATGGTCGGTAAATTGGGTATTGGCCCCGGCGTATTTAATATCAATGAGCCCGTCATGTTCGGTCTCCCAGTCGTGCTGAATCCACTGTTGCTCGTCCCCTTCGTCTTAGCACCCGTTGCAATGGCGACCATTGCCTACGCCGCAACCATGCTCGGATGGGTGGATCCCGTAGTTGTCCCCATCACCTGGGTCATGCCAGTTGGCATCAGCGGTTTCCTTGCAACAGCAGGTGACTGGCGCTCTATTATCCTGTCCCTTGTGAATGTAGCAGTTGGACTTATCATCTATATACCGTTCGTTATCGCCGCAAACTCTCCGAAACTCGGCGGCGATGCCCAGGCTGATCAGAAATAAAGACCGTTGTAGAACACAATACAAGCAAACTCCCTGCGCTGATTTCTCGGCGCAGGGAGTTTTTGTTGCGTATTATATCCCTTTGAACCGGAAAGAAAAGCTCAATTTTTCATCTGTCGGCAACAGATATTCCTCGTGGGTCAACGCCCCCCAGCTATTGTCCCCTCCAATCCCCATCTGGCGCAGATTGGCACGCACCACCGTGTAGTGGGGCTGGGGCAGTTCATAGTCGTGCATGGCATTTTCCAGCTCGTGAGGCGTGTAGGGCAGTGCAGAAAATTCCATGCTGTCGCCCGCAAAGACAACGCCCCTGCCCGTGTTATCGGTGAGCTTTGCCCAACGCACACCCACCTTGTTGCCGCACTCCTGGGGAGCCAGATATTTTGCCATGTTATCCGCCACTTTGTTGCGGAAAATACCCAGCCTGCCCCCTGTCTTCTTGTCAATATAGGTCTCCTCCGGGCCGAGGCCGAACCACTCCAGATTCTCGTAGTCGGCGTTTAATTTAAATAACATGCCAAACTCCGGCATGGGGGGGAGCCCTTTGGGATCACAGGCCAGATCCACCTGTATGGTTCCGTCGCCGGTCACAGTATATTTCACCGTACAGGCAGCGGCAGGGGTGGTGGGCAGTGTGTATATGTACGTGATTTCGGCCCGGTCGTCAAAGATGTGGAGCGCCGGGTTCTCCCCTCTGGTCTCCGCATCGGGGATGCCGGGCATCAAATGGGTTGCGTACAGGCTGGCAATCTTCCACTGCCCGTAGCGGGCCGGCATAAAGTTGCCCATATCATTGTCCGTAGGCCCACGCCAGAAATTCGGCTTGGGTATCTTCTCAATCATCTCACGGCCGCCGTATTTGTAAGACATGAGTCCCCCGTGTCTTCTGGAGAAGATGGCGCTGAAGTGCTCACCGTTCACACCGAATGTCTGCCCTCCCCGGATCACCTTGAACGGTGCAGTACACGGCACCACAGGCACCGGCCGATCCATCACATGCTGCCCGAAAGCGACTTCAAACCCGCTTTTCTCCCACAAGGTATCCGCCTTCAAACGGAAGGATACGGTAATCCCATAGATCCCCGGCTCTTTGGGAACGTCCAGCGGCAGCGGATACGTTGCACTAGACAGGGGGGCCACATCTGTATCAAGGCGGCATTGCGCGATCTCTCTGCCGTCTCTCTCCAACAGGACGACACAGTCATATTCGGCGGTAGATGTAAACAGATTCTTATTCCGCACGATGACTTGATCGGCTGAAACTTCCGCGACGATACTTTGATAATTATACCTGACAGTTTGCATCTTCGGCGAGGGGGTTCTGTCGCCGTATACGATGCCGTTGCCGCAGAAATTGTAATCGCAGGGGCGGTCGCCGAAATCGCCGCCGTAGGCCTGGAACTCCTTGCCGTAGCGGTCTTTTTTCGCAAGGCTCTGATCGATAAAATCCCAGATGAACCCGCCCTGATAATGGGGATAGCGTGCCATGAGATCAATATACTTGTGCATGGCGCCGCCGGAGTTACCCATGGTGTGGACGTATTCGCACAGTATCATGGGTTTTTCCCTATTTTCGCTCAAAAACACGTCCAAATCCATAGGCGTGGTGTACATCTGGCTGTACATATCTGAAGATTCGGTATACCGGGGGTCCCAATATACCCCCTCGTAGTGTACGAGCCGTGTCGCATCCAGGGTGCGGAATCTCTGTGCTATTTCATAGATGTTTTTCCCGCTCAGAGACTCGTTACCCAGAGACCATATGACAATACTGGGATGATTTTTGTCTCGCTGGAAGAGGCTGTCCACACGGTCGAGCACCGTGTCACGCCACTCTGGCAGATCACCGGGCAGTGCGGCGGCGTGATCTCGCTCACCGGATTGGATCATGTCCCACATGCCGTGAGATTCCATGTTGACCTCGTCAATCACATACAGGCCGTATTTGTCGCAGAGCTCGTAAAAATAGGAGTCATTGGGATAATGGGAGGTACGGACGGCGTTGATATTGTTCTGTTTCATAAGAAGAACGTCGTGTTCCATCTGGGCTCTCGTGAGCACCCGCCCCGAATAGCAGGAGAACTCGTGCCGGTTCACCCCATAAAATTCAATCCGCTTGCCGTTGATATGCATGATGTTATCAATTAACTCAAAGCGGCGGAACCCCACGTCTTGTACGATGACCTCCTGCAAAATCCCCTCGCTGTCTCTGACTTTGAGTTCAAGTTCATAGAGATTTGGCTTTTCAGCGCTCCACAAGAGGGGCGACGCCACGGGGAAATTTAACTGCGTATCGCATGTAATAGAGGTCGAGGTAGAGAACACCTGCTTCCCGTCATGGAGCAAACTCGCCTCCAGAGCGCCCGTGATGCCCCCGGAAAATTGCGTGGTAATACACAACATTGCGTCGGTACAATCCTCGTTGAGCTGTGTCTCGACCTTTAAGTCCCAAACGTGTATATGCGGGACAGTAAAGAGAAACACGTCCCGGAAGATGCCGGAAAAACGGAAAAAATCCTGATCCTCAATCCAGCTTCCCGCCGTGAATTTGAACACTTGAACCGCCAGCTTGTTCTCCCCGTCTTTGATATACGGGGTGAGTGCAAACTCCGAGGGGGTAAACCCGTCGAGGCCATAGCCCACATAATGGCCGTTGAGCCACAGGGCAAATCCGCTCTCCACCCCTTGGAAGGAGATGTACACCTCTTCCCCCCGCCACGTATCAGGCAGTTCAAAATATTTGACATAGCTGGCCACGGGGTTAAACTCCGCCGGCATCTCCCCCGGCTGGATTTCCTCGTGGCCGTCCCAGGGGTACTGCACATTCACATACTGGGGAATATCGTAGCCCTGCAACTGGATATGTCCCGGCACGGCGATATCGTCCCAAGATTTGCAGTCGTAATCCGGCTGTTCAAAGCCCTTGGGGGCCAGATTGATCTGTTTTGCGTAGCTGAACTTCCACAGGTCGTTGAGAGGGTATAAGAAACTGCTCTCCCTGGCCGCCGCCTCCGCTTCGCTGCGGTAATAGTTGTGGTCGGAGCGGGAATCCAGCCGATTTTCCCGGAAGAACCGGGGGTCTTTTATTTTTTCATAGTTAAAACTCATATAGAATTGTTTTCTCCTTTATTTTTTTACTTGTTTAGGCAATTGCCTGTCTTTTACTTCACTGCCCCCAACACGCCTTCAGCAAAGTGTCTTTGCAGGAAGAAGAAAATAATAACAGTCGGCAACGTTGCGATGAGAACTGCGAGCATGATAACGCCAAAGTCTGCCACATACCCTGCCATCAGGTTGGAGATTAGCAATGGCATGGTGATTGAATCCGGTGAAATCATAATAATTCTGGGCCAGAGAAAGACATTCCATGAAGCCATAAACGTGATTGTAATTGCAGCGGCATAGGTGGATTTCATAGTCGGCACATAGATCCGAAAGAAAATGCTGACTTCGTTTAACCCCTCTATCCGTGCGGCTTCAATCATCTCTCTCGGAAATGACCGGGTACTTTGCCGGAACAGCATAATGAGGAATGCAGTTGACAAAGTGGGCAGCATAAAGCCGATTGTCGTGTTCAGGATATTCAGGCTGGCAGCAAGTTGAAACAGAGGAATCATTATGGCGGCAAAGGGTATCATCATAGAGAGGAGCAGGATACTCATAAACCTGTCCTTCGCCTTGCTGTGGAAAATTTCGAACCCATACCCTGCAAGGGAACAGATCAGTACAGATAAGAAGGTGCTCAGCATGGCATTGCGGGCAGAATTCCAGAATGCCAGCCCTAAGTTAGAGAGCTCATTCAGCCTGATAAAATTCTGGATCAGGTGGGCGCCGGGCAATAATGTACCGCGCAGTATATCAGCGTTGGCATTTGTTGCGGAAATAAGCGTCCAGACCAAAGGGGCAAGAGAGAAAAAAGCGGCAATGGAGAGAAACACATACATGCATATTCTTGAAAACCGTATCTTCATCGCCTGTCACCTACCTTAATCTGTATAAAAGCGAGCACCGCCACCATGATAAAGATCACAAATGACATGGCAGACGCATATCCAATCTGCGGTATTAGCGCTTCAAAGGCCGTGCTGTAAATATGGTGTGACATAGTTCTTGACGTGAGACCGGGCCCGCCTCCGGTGAGATTAAATGATTCGTCAAACAGTTGGAGTGTACCGTTTGTGGACATGATTGCGGTGAGCAAGATAATCGGCCTTAAAAGAGGTATGGTAATTTTCCGAAACTGTTGAAATACGTTAGCGCCGTCAATGCGGGCAGCTTCAAATATAGAGCGGTCAATGTTCTGCAACCCCGCCAGATAAAATATCATGTTAAAGCCGGTCCAACGCCATAATAGCCCGAGTATAATAATCATTCTGGCCGACCAGGCGGAGCCGAACCAGTTAAACGGGGTCTCCATGATGCCCAGATTCATTGCGATTGTATTTACAATGCCGCTGACTGCAAACATTTGGCGGAATACGAGAGAATATGCCACCAATCCAACGGCGCAGGGCAAGAATATGGCGGTTCGGAAAAACCCTTTCGCCTTCAGACCGGGGCTGTTGAGCATAGAGGCGAGAGCGAGTCCCGTTATCAGCATAATCGGCACTTGAATCAACAGATAGAAGAACGTTGTTCCAATGGTCTGGCGAAATTGTCGATCTTCAAATAATCGCTCATAATTAAAAGCGCCGGCAAATTCCATCTGCGCACCGACTCCGCTGTGCAACGAAAAAATAAACCCTCTGACCATGGGATAAAAGTTCATCCATACGATCAAGCCAGCCGCAATAAACAAAAAGCCCCACCCAATCAAGCCTTGTTTTCGGCTCAGACTAAGCAGAGGTTTTCTTGAAGCTGCGTTATTTTGTTTCATTTACTCTGACAACCTCCATTTCAATAGCAATACAACCGTCCTTGATCTCCCGCAGTACGGATTAAATCCGTACTGCGGGAGACCAAAACGGCCTCAGCTATTTTTCTTATAGCCCCATTTGGAATCGGACGACATCTTCCGCTTCAGCCAATGCCTGCTCTATGTCCATGCCAAGGTTGATAATATTGCCCAGAGCAATGTCGATTTGATCCATAGCTATGTAATGATGGATTCCGCCGACAAAATCGGGAATGTTCTGTGAGAATCTTACAATATCAGAAAATACCGTCTGTCCGCCAAAGAATGACTGCGGCTCTTGGTATACGGTACTTGCAGCGGCAGGGCCCCATGTAGAAAGGGCGCCGGCAGCCGGCAATATGATGTCATAGAGTTCTGTGCTGCCTGCAAAGGTGTAGTTTAGGAACGCAGTTGCCAGCTCTACATTTGCATTTGATGTGACAGCCCAACTTGATCCGCCCCAACTGGAATAATTGGTTCCGCCCGGCACGCTCAATCTCGGGATATTTGTAACACCCCAAACACCTTCTGGGCCGACTTCTTGTATGGTCCCCAGGATCCAACATCCTGCCAGTGTGCCTACCACATCGTGGGCCGCAAGGGTGCCAATGTAGTCAGACCAGTCACCGGGGAGGAGCATGACACCGGCATCCACCATTTCAATAAATCTGTCAACAGCTTCACGGAACACTGCATTATCCACGAAATTTGGCTGTCCATCTGCATCAAATAAGCTGGTACCGGCTGATTTCACCATAACGTCCATGAACGATGCGCCAACGCCGTATGTGCTGAGCAGGGGCATTCCGGTCTCAGCGAGAACGACTTGACCGAGCTCAATGAGTTCATCCCATGTAATATCCGTAAAATCATCAACCGTAAAACCGGCTTCTTCCAGAACATCGGTTCTCCACGCTGTTATGGTTACGCCATTATCAAACGGCACCGCAAAGTTTCTTCCGTTTACGACTGAGAAATCAGCTTTGCCGGTTGCAAATTCAGAAAAATTGATACCGGAATCGGTAATGTCTGTGAAGATACCGGGGAATGTTAAGACACTGACTTCAATGGCTTGATCTTGTATCAATATGATATCCGGCAGAAGACTATACTCTCCCGATATACCAATGGTGGTGATTTGCGTATTGATATCTTCCCAGGGCATTTCAACGTTGTTCAATACAAAACCGGGGTGACTTCTTTCAAAAATCTCCGCTGCTACATCCATGGCATACATATTGAATGCGGGATCCCAACTCCACACGGTGAGGGTGCCGCCGGCGGCTTCTTCGCCGTTGTCATCATCGGGGGGATCGGCTTGGGTCGGCGGGTCAGCTTGGGCGGGGGGATCGGCCTGTGCAGACGGATCGGCGGTGCCGCCTCCGCAGGCGGCGAGGGAGATGACTAAGAGAAGAGCCAGGGCGATTGCTAGAAACCGTTTCATTTGAAAATCCTCCTAAAAATAATGTTTAAACTTACGGCGAATACGCAGCACAGGGCCGTGCCTTCATCCGTTGTGCGCATGATTTTACCACCGTTCTCTCTGGTCAATATGTACACATGAGATACCGTTAATGACCAGTTTTATAACAATAATTATAACAGTTGAAGGCGGGTGGTTGTATGCAAAATCAATCGGCAATTATGCAAAATCGACCATTTATGAGATGCCGCCCCTCTTTGTTTTTCCTACCTCCATCCCTCATAGGGCTGGATTTTGCTGTCGTGGAGCTTGCGTTCATAGTATTGCGTATCTTTGCGCCACTGGGAGGGGGGCATCCCCATTACCTCTTTAAAGTTGCGATTTAACGCCGTTATGGTAATAAATCCGCATTTTATGGCAATGTCGCCGATGGCCTCGTTTGTGCTGTGCAACAGCTTGCAGGCCGCCTCCACTCTGATGCGGTTGATATAGGCCAGGGGCTGTATCCGCATGGACTGCAAAAATAATCGCCTGAAGTGGGTTTCGCTCATATGACAGGCGTCCGCCAGCATGGACACGGTGATCTTTTCCCCGTAGTGGTTGGCCACATAGTCGATACCCGCCGCAATGGCGTCAATGCGCTCGCCGCCGTCGGCACCGTCCGGATCGTCGCCGCACAGCCGGGCAATGCAGATCAATAGCGATTGCAACAGCCCGTTGACGCTCTCCAGATACCGGTCGGCTTTCTCACGGTGCTCGTCCATGATGGCCAGAATTATAGTTGCAATCTGCGGATGTTCTTCGTGCTGTAATAGCACCGCCTCTTGATTGATTTTCCGGGCAAGCTGTGTTCTGGCCAGGGAGTTGTCGGGGATCAGTTGGGTCAGAACACTCTCCACGTTCACAAAAAGGAATTCCCAGTGGCATTTTTCCCCCGGCAGGCTATTTGTGTGGTGGAGATGATAGGGCGGCACAACCGAAAACATCCCCGTGGTATAAGGATTTTTTCGATCACCAAAGGTCATGGTTCCCTCGCCATTGCGGCAATAGCCCAATTCTAGGTGATTATGGAAGTGTAACGCATCTAAGTCGTTGCCGTACTCACGAATCCAGCCCGTACCCAGCAACGCCAGCACATGGCAGTTGGGCGGGGTCTCGTAATATCTATATTGCACATGCGCCTGTAACTGTTTCAACTATAATCACCAGCCCTTTTATTCGTCCCGCTGTGTTAACTTCTGCTTGTTTCCCTGCTCATCCACCACGTAGGTGTTTTCTAATTGGCCGATTAGATTTTTCCGTACCACTGCGACGTACTCCTTGTGCAGGGTCTCTCGCTCTGCGGCCTCTTCGGGAGTCAGTCCCTCTGCCTTGTGCTTTTTCGCCAATATGTTAATCCGATCCACTTTTTCCTGATCCATCTAATAATAGCACTCCTTTATTACTGCAATCAGAAAATAGATTGCGGTGAGGTACGGCCGCCAGCCGTGTCTTTTTTGTTTATTTTATTTTATATCTCTCCCATTTTCTTGTCAATATGCACTTTTCTTCTATAACAAACACATATGTCCGCCAAAAAGGGTAAACTTCCTTGATTTCACCCTTTCTTTGTGATATATTTGTTGGAAAATGGGGAGGTGACGGACGTATGGAACAGTTGACCATTGGTCTGGGGGATCGGGCCTACCATATCCACATCGGCCAAGGCATTTTATCCCAGAGCGGCCATCTGATCCGCACTGTCTTCTCCGGCAAGCGTGCCGCCCTCCTGTCTGACGAATCCGTCTGGGCGCTCTATGGGCAGACGGTCATGGCCTCCCTGGAACAGGCGGGTATTGCCGCAACCCCTATTCTCCTCCCCCCCGGTGAGGCGAGCAAATCACTCTCCAACTTAGAATCCGTCCTGGAACAACTGGCCGCCGCACGCCTGACCCGCTCCGATCTGCTGATTGCACTCGGCGGCGGGGTCATGGGCGACTTGGGCGGCTTTGCTGCAAGTATCTATATGCGGGGCATCGACTATATACAGATCCCCACCACCCTGTTAAGCCAAGTGGATTCCTCCGTAGGCGGCAAGACGGCGGTGAATCTGGCCCACGGCAAAAATCTGGCGGGGGCATTTTGGCAGCCCCGTCTGGTGATTATCGACACCGACACCTTGGATTCCCTGCCCCCCCGTGAATTTGCCGGCGGCATGGCCGAGGTGATCAAATACGGCGTCCTGGCCGATCCGGCCCTGTTTAACCAACTGGCCCGGATGGGCGGGCAATCGGGCATGGGCGCAGCCCTCCCCGGCATCATCCGCCAGTGCTGTGCCATCAAGGCCGCATTCGTCCAACGGGACGAGCTGGACCGGGGGGATCGGATGCTGTTAAATCTCGGTCACACCTTCGGCCACACCATCGAACGATACGGCGACTACACCCGATTTCTCCACGGCGAGGCCGTGGCCATGGGCATGGTCTGCGCCGCCCGCTACAGCGTGGCTTTCGGCTTCGCCCGCCCCGGCATCCTGGGCGAGGTACGTGCCGTACTGGCAGGGTTTGATCTCCCCGTGGATACCATCATCCCGGCGGAGGCCATTATATCCCACATTGCCCTGGATAAAAAGGCCACGGGCGACACCCTCCGCCTCATCCTCATCCGGGAGATCGGCGACTGCTTTATCCATGAGACCACAATAGCAGAGTTTACCCGGCGGATGTATGCGCTGTATGGGCTAACGCCATAGGAGACTTGTGGTAATAGGAAATTTATAATCTGCGGGGGGTAAAGAAATGGAAAAAGAAACGCCTTTTTGCCGTGTTAGGTTTCACGAAGAACTCAGTGCAGCACAGACAGAAAGAAAGAAATTTCGCCCGCTCTTGATTGCATCTCTCATCTGCATGGTGCTCCTTCCCTCTTTATTCAATTTTATTTTGGCCTGGAACCCGCTCTTCATCTTTGTTTTTTTCTTATTCTCGCAATCATCTATGGAATATAATCAATTGCCGGAAGAGGTCAAGCGAGACTTAAAAGCCTATAGCGACAGCTTTAAATAGCCAAGCGTTATGTAAATATCTCAAAGGAGCCGCCACCATGCGTATTACCAAGCGCCCCGCCGGAACAATTCAGCTCCCCCCCTCTAAGAGCCTCTCCCACAGGGCTTTGATCTGTGCGGCCCTGGCGGGGGGAAAGCGGATTTCCAATGTGGTGGACAATATGGATATCGACCGCACCTGTGACTGCCTTACGGCCCTGGGTGCATCTTTTGTACGATCCCCCGGCACGGTTAACTTTCTTGCGCCTCCATCCGGCCCCCAAGAGGGCGCTGTGCTGGATTGCGGGGAGAGCGGGTCTACCCTCCGGTTTTTCATCCCCCTGGCCGCCGTCTATGGCGTCCCGGTCAAATTCATGGGCCAGGGCAGGCTCTTATCACGGCCCATGGCCCCCTATGCGGACTGTCTCGCCTCCAACGGCGTGATATTGGATCAGGCCGATGGCGCACTCACGGTCAGCGGCAAACTCACACCCAGTACGTTCCATCTGCCGGGAGATGTGAGCAGTCAGTTCGTCACGGGCCTCCTCTTTGCCCTCCCCCTCTTGGGCGGGGACAGCGTCATTGAGATCACCACGCCCCTGGAATCCGCCTCCTATGTGGAGTTGACCCTGGACGCCCTGGCCCATTTCGGGATTCAGATTGAACACGAGAACTATCGGCGATTCACCGTCCCCGGCAACCAGCGGTATACCCCTGTGGATTACACTGTAGAGGCCGACTATTCCTCCGCCGCCTTTTTGCTGGCCGCCGGCGCCCTAGGCTGTGACGTCATCTGCAAGGGATTAAACCCCCATTCCAGCCAGGGAGACCGGGCCTTTTTGGATGTAATCGCCCAAGCGGGGGGCCAAGTGGACTGGCTCGCCCCCGACACGGTACAAGTCCGGGGCGGCGATTTACAGGGGGTCACAGTAGACGTCTCCGATACGCCGGATCTGGTGCCGCCTATGGCCGCCCTCCTCTGCTTTTGCAGGGGGACAAGCCGGATTGTCAATGCTGCCCGCCTGCGGATGAAAGAGAGCGACCGTCTCCACGCCGTGGCCACGGAATTAAACCGCCTGGGCGCAAAAATCACCGAGGGGCCGGATTATTTGGAGATCCAGGGCGTCTCCCATCTCACAGGGGGCAGATGCCACAGCCACAACGACCACCGGATCGCTATGATGGCGGCCCTAGCCTCCCTGAACGCACAAGGCATCGTAGAGATTGACGATCCAACCTGCGTCAACAAGTCCTATCCCGGTTTCTGGGATGATTTCTTACAGATTTAGGAGATAGCATGAACACATTCGGCAAGCAGATCACAGTCAGCATCTTCGGCGAATCCCACGGAGAGGGGATCGGCGCCGTCATCAGCGGCCTCCCCGCCGGGTTCCAGTTGGACCTCCCGGAGATCGACCGTCAGATGGCCCGGCGTGCGCCGGGGAAATCCGCCCTGGCCACCCTCCGGAAAGAGGCCGATGAGGTAGAGATTTTGAGCGGTTTATTCGAGGGCAAACTCACAGGAGCGCCCCTCTGCGGTATCATCCGCAACGAGAACGCTCGCTCAAAAGACTATGACCCCACCCTCCCCCGGCCCGGCCACGCCGATCTCGCCGCCCACATGAAATACGGCGGCCACGCCGACTACCGGGGCGGCGGACACTTCAGCGGCAGGCTCACGGCCCCTTTGGTCTTTGCCGGGGCGGTCTGCCGCCAGATTCTCAAATCCCACGGCGTCACCATCGGCGCACATCTGGCCGCCATCTGGAAATTTGAGGACACCCCGTTTGACAACCCCACCGCAGATCAGTTGGAGCAGTTGAGCCACTCTGACTTCCCCATGCTCAACGTCCGGATGCGGCCTACGATAGAGGATATTATCCGCTCCGCAAAAGAACAGGGCGACTCCGTGGGCGGTATCATCGAATGCGCCGCCGTAGGCGTCCCCCCTGGGCTGGGCGGCCCTTATTTCGACAATCTGGAGGGACAGATCGCCTCCATTCTCTACGCTATCCCCGCTGTCAAAGGCGTGGAGTTCGGCACAGGGTTCGGACTCGCCAAGATGACGGGCAGTCAAGCCAACGACCCCATCCGTATGACCGATGGCGTCTACACCACCGCCACGAACCACAACGGCGGCATCAACGGCGGCATCTCCAACGGGATGCCACTCATCTTCCGGGCGGCCATCAAGCCCACCCCCTCTATTTTTCAGCCCCAGGAGACGGTCTGCCTGGAATCCGGCGACTCCAAGACCCTTACACTCCAGGGCCGCCATGACCCCTGCATTGTCCCCCGCGCCCTGCCCGTGGTGGAGGCGTGCCTCGCCATCTGTCTGCTAGACGCAATCAAAACAGGAATATAAGGCGTGTGAACACGCCCCAAAAGGAGCTGGCACTATGGATAACATTGTATTGATCGGCCTGATGAACTCCGGAAAAACCACCCTGGGAAAAGCCGTTGCGGCACGCCTGGGGATGGATTTTTTTGATACGGATCACTACATCGAAGATCAGGTGGGGCTCTCCGTCTTCGATCAGTTCCAGCGCCACGGCGAATCCTTTTTCCGTGACCGGGAAACCGAGGTGGCGGAGTTTGCCGCTTCCCGCAAAAACACTGTCATCTCCACCGGCGGCGGGATTATATTGCGCCCGAAGAATATGGCGGCCTTAGGCGCCGCCGGGCGGATCATCTTTATAGATCGGCCCCTGTCCAAGCTCCTCTCGGATTTAGACCCCTCCTACCGCCCCCTTTTAAAAGGCGGCGCTGACGCAGTAAAGAGCATCCACCGGGCCCGTATGAACCTCTACCGGAAATACGCCGACGCCACCCTGCTCAATGACGGCCCTTTAGAGGAGGTCGTCGCAGAGTTGGCCCAACTGATCCACACCCTGCAAAACCCGAAATTCGCCATCATCGGCGACCCCCTCCCCCAGTGTATGGCCTCGGATATCCACTTGGCTGCGCTCCGCCACTACGTCCCCAATCCCACCTCTGAGCGCATCCGCATCGAGCGGGGCGGCCTGCCCGCATGGCTGGATCGGGTCCGGCAGGAGAACTACCAGGGTTTTGAGATCAAAACCCCTCACAAGTTGGAAATCGCCTCCTATCTGGATGAGCTCTCCATTGAGGCGGATCTGACGGGTTCTGTCAACACGGTCATCAACCGGAGGGGCCGCCTCATCGGCCACTCTACCGACGCCTTGGGCTTTTTCCTGGCCCTGGGCCAAAAGGGCATCGTCCCCCTGGATAAACGAGTGCTTATTTTGGGCGCCGGCGGCCTGGCCGGCTCCCTGGCCCTCCACGCCATCCAAGAGGGGGCCGACCGGGTGGAGATTTTGGCCCGGCGCCCGGAGCAGGCCCACCAGATCGCCGTGGCCATCCGCTCCCAGAACCGGAGTGCACCCATCTCCTGGGGGGATATGTCTCCCCGGGCGTTACAAAACAGCGCACTCCGCACGGATATCCTCATCGACACCACCCCCTTGGGGATGGAGGGCGTAGACGCCCAGTGGACAGATATGTCGTTTCTCTCGGCCCTCCCAAAATCCGCCGTGGTCTGTGATCTCATCTGTACCCCTCCGAAAACCGCTTTCTTGGAGCAGGCGGAGGCCCTGGGCCTTATGACCCAAAACGGTATCGACACCCTGATCTATCAATCTCTGATCTCCGATCATCTGTTTTTAAACCGGGACATGGACTACACCGCCATGGCGGAAGTCGTCCGGGAAACCCTTCTTCAGAAAGGAGCTGCACCCCAATGATTCTAGTCCTCGTCCCCGACGCAAAACAGGCGGCCATCGACAATCTCCGCCAGAATATTGAGGCCAAAGGCCTCCTGGTTCAGCACATCCACGGAGAGAATACGACCATGCTGGGCATCGCCGGCGATACTTCTGCGATTGACCAAGAGTCCTTCTTACGGATCGACATTGTGGACTCCGTTATGCGGGTCTCTGACCCATACAAGCTGGCCAACCGGAAATTACACCCCCGGGACACGGTCATCCAGGTGAACGGCCACACCATCGGCGGTGGTAATCTGACTCTGGTGGCCGGGCCGTGCAGTGTGGAGAGCGAGGAACAGATCCTCTCCATCGCCCGGGACGTGGCGGCCTCTGGGGCGACCTTCCTCCGAGGCGGGGCCTTTAAGCCCCGCAGCTCCCCTTATGCGTTCCAGGGCATGGGGTTAGACGGACTGGAACTCCTCAAAATCGCCAGCCGAAAGACGGGCCTCCCCATCGTCACGGAGCTATTGAGCCATGAGCACCTGGACGACTTCGCCCGGGATGTGGACGTGATCCAGATCGGCGCACGGAACATGCAGAACTTCTCCCTCTTGCGAGAAGTCGGCAAGTTAAAAAAGCCCGTCCTGCTCAAACGGGGCCTGGCCAATACCATCGAGGAGCTCCTCATGTCCGCCGAATACGTCCTCTCCGGCGGCACCGCCGACGTGATCCTCTGCGAGCGGGGGATCCGCACCTTTGAGACTGCCACCCGCAACACCCTGGATTTATCCGCAGTGCCTGTCTTAAAGAAAAAATCCCATCTGCCCGTCATCGTAGACCCCTCTCACGGCACGGGATATTGGCATCTGGTGGAGCCGCTCTCTCTGGCCAGTGTCGCCGTAGGGGCGGACGCTCTGATTATCGAAGTACACAACGCCCCCCAATACGCCCTCTGTGACGGCCCCCAATCCATTACGCCGGAGGTATTCCACACCCTGGCTCAAAAACTCCGCCGGGTCCATGAGGCAATTAACAGTTAGTCCTTCTTGTCCGCCTTCGGCGGACAAGAAAAACCATACAAGGGAGAGATGAACACATGTCAGAAAAACTATCCAACATTCGCACACGCATCGACGAGATCGACCGGGATCTGCTGGCGCTCTTTGCCGAGCGGATGCACCTATCCGACGAGATCGCCGAAATCAAGCGTAAAAACAACATCTCCCTCGTGGACCCCAAACGGGAAGAGGCCATTCTCCAGCGGGTATTTGAGACCACCTCTCCCGATCTTAGGGGCGAGGCCGTCACCCTCATGCGCTCGTTTATGGCTATGTCCAAATCCCGCCAGCGAACCCGGCTCTATGGCACCCCGGACGAGCTCCATTTCCCCGGCCCCACCCCGCCCGCCACAAAAGATGTCACCGTGGCCTATCAGGGCGTCCCCGGCAGTTGGAGCGAAGTGGCGGTGCGGAAACTCTTCTCCGGCATCACCTCCACGTCCCAAGAGGACTACGAGGACGTGTTTGTGGCCGTCAAAGATTTAAAGGCCACCTACGGCGTCGTCCCCATTGAAAATTCCGCCTTCGGCGGCGTGGGCGAGGTCTATGATCTCCTGCGGAAATACGGCTGCTATATCGTCGGCCAGACCTGGGTACCTACGGAATACGCCCTGGCCGCCCTCCCCGGCACAAAGATTGAAGATATCCGAACCGTCTGCGCCTCAGATAAGGCCTTTAAGCTCTGTAAGCGTTTCCTGCGGGGCAGACATTGGCAATACACCACCTGCCGCAACTTCGCCGAATCCGCCGCCCGTGTCCACCAGACCCCGGTTGGCGAGACGGCGGCCATCGTCTCTACCCGTGCCGCCCAAGTGGCGGGGCTTTCTATCCTGTCCCCCAATATCTCCCCTAACTCGGACGACCGCACACGCTATATCGTCATCGCCGCTTCGCCCGAGTATGACGAATCCTGCGATACGGTCAGCATCACCTTCCTCACCTCCCACAAGAGCGGCGCCCTGGTGGATGCCCTATTCCCCCTGATGAGCGGGGATATCAATATGAAACGCCTGGAATCCCGCCCCATGTCCGACGGGAGATACTATTTCTTCTGCGACTTAGAGGGTAATATCGGCCGGGAGGCCGTGGCCAACGCACTGCAAAACGCCGCCGCCCGGTGCAGCTACATGGAGATTTTAGGCTGTTATCTGGATGATACGCCTATCCGCCAGGTGCATTCGTAGCGTTTATGTTTTGCAGCATTGATCTTGAAGCTGATTGAGTACATAGACAAAAAGAAATAACCGCCCCGTCCTGATAAAACGAGCGGCTACTTCTTAAGTCTCTTGCTTTTTCGGGCGAACCGTTTACCAGCAACGCCTTTTATAATTACAGTATAGCACCCGTCTGGCGATACGTCAATCCCTTTTCACGATCATTACACGAATAACAACTACAAACAGAGTCGAGGTTTCCCCTATGTCCCTTGCGAAAAATCAACTGCATACAGTCACCATTGACGGCTATGCCAGCGACGGGGCCGGGGTGGCCCGGATCGACGGGCAGGTAGTCTTTGTCCGGGAGGCCATAGACGGCGAGATCTGCCTGATCCGTATCCTGCGGGCGGCAAAATCCGTTGCCTGGGGTAAAATCGAGGAGATTTTGGAAGCCTCGCCCCATCGGATCAATCCCGCCTGCCCCGTCTACGGCAAGTGCGGCGGATGTGATCTCATGCATATGGACTACACGGAGGAACTCCGTTTTAAGCGCCAGCGGGTGATCGACGCACTGGCACGCCTGGGCGATACAGACGCCCCGGTGGCACCCATTATCGCCGCCGATACGCAAGTACACTACCGCAACAAGGCCATCTTCGCCGTGGGCGAAGGCCCCGTCACCGGATTTTACCGCCGCCGCAGCCACCAGATTATTCCCGTCACCGCCTGTGAGATCCAGCGAGAGGTCTCCAATCGGGCGGCAACTGCCCTCCGGGCGTGGATAGCGGAATTTAGCGTACCCGCCTATGACGAGACGGGTCGCAAAGGGTTGATCCGCCATTTATTTATCCGGCAGGCCGCCAGCTCCGGGCAGACCGCCGTGTGTCTCGTGGCCGCATCGGGGAAACTCCCCCACCGGGATGCGCTGATCGAAACCATACGCAACCACTGTCCGGAAACCGTCAGTATTGTCCTGTGTATCAACCGGGAGGCGGGCAACACCGTCCTCCGGGGGGACTTTCTCACCCTCTGGGGCGAGGACTCCATTCAAGATACCCTCTCCGGCCTAACCTTTCGTCTCTCGCCCCGCTCCTTCTTCCAAGTCAACCCCGCCCAGGCGGAGCGGCTGTACGCCAAGGCCATATCCTATGCCGGACTGACGGGCCGGGAGACAGTGCTGGATCTCTATTGCGGCACGGGGACCATTACCCTGTGCATGGCCCAAAAGGCCCGTCTCGCCATAGGCGCAGAGATCGTGGAATCAGCGGTGTTGGACGCCAGGGAAAACGCCCGGACAAACGGTATCCAAAATTCCCAGTTCCTCCTGGCCGACGCCCAAGATGCGGCCAGACAACTGGCGGATTCCGGCACCTCTCCCGATGTGGTCGTGGTGGATCCGCCCAGAAAAGGCCTGGCCCCCCATATGATCGACACCGTCGCCGAGATGGGGCCGGCACGGGTGGTATACGTCTCCTGCGATCCCGCCACTCTGGCACGGGATTTAAAGCTGTTTGCCGCCCACGGATACGCCGTAAAAGAAGTCACCCCGGTGGATATGTTCCCCCGGTGCGCCCATGTGGAGACGGTTGTGTTGATGACGAGGGGTGAAAGTTTGTAGTATCAATGGTTTTGGGGGTTAATAATGTCAAGGGTTGAATGGAATATCGGTTTGTGTAAACATATCGAAAAGTCGGTATTTATTGATTTTGAGTTAAATGATAACGAGTGATTAAAAAAGTCATAATCAAATCGAGGTGTAAACTTATGAGTAAAGATAAATCAATTCAAATCAGAAATTCGACTGCAGAGTTTTTAATTTTCACTTACCAACAAGGTGGCGATGATATTAATGTGCGGGTTGAAGAAGGTACAGTATGGCTTAACCAAAAAAGCTTGGCTGAACTATTTCAGACTACCACTAGAAATATTGGTATGCATCTTCAGAATGTTTTTGCAGAAGAAGAATTAAATGAAGCTTCAACTACGAAGGATTTCTTCCTAGTTCGATTAGAAGGTTCTCGTGAAGTAAATCGAACAGTAAAACATTATAATTTAGATGCCATTATTGCGGTTGGATATCGTGTTAATTCCAAACGAGCCACCGCCTTTAGGCAATGGGCAACAGGGGTTTTGCGTGATTTTACCTTGAGAGGGTATTTAATAGATAAAAAGCGAATGGAAAATGGTGCATTCTTAGATGAGGATTACTTTGAGCAATTATTAGAAGAAATCCGTGAGATAAGGTTGTCAGAGCGCAGGTTCTATCAGAAAGTCACCGACATTTACGCCACTTCAATTGATTATGATAGAGACTCACCTACAACCGTTGAATTTTATAAAAAGGTTCAAAATAAACTTCATTATGCTGTTCATGGACATACAGCTGCAGAAATCATTTATGATAGAGCCAACTCAGAAAAAGAAAACATGGGATTGACCAGCTGGAGAAATTCTCCAGACGGAAAAATTTTCAAGAGTGATGTCATTATCGCAAAAAATTATTTAAACAGTGAAGAACTTGGAGATTTAGGGCGTATCGTGAATGCATATTTAGAATTAGCAGAAAGTCGTGCAAAAAGACGAATCCCGATGACAATGGAAGATTGGACAAAACGATTGGAGTTATTCTTGCAGGCAGATGATCGTGAATTATTAGCAAATGCTGGGAAAATATCTGCAAAAATTGCGAAGGACCATGCTATCAGTGAATTTGAAAAATACCGCATGATTCAAGATAAGCTATTCCAAAATGACTTTGATAAGCAGCTGAAATTGTTTGAAGAAGAAATGGACAAATAGCTGATTTGTTTCCGAGAACTAGTAAATCAATTATAACGCTATTGACCAGTTCCCGAGAACTACAAAACAGTAAAGACATCAATCTTGTAACCTCAACCCATGTGGAGACTGTGGCTTTTATGGAACGTCGAGATACATAGAAATCCTTGATTTCAGGCTCTTTGCAAGGCATTGCGTGTTTAATAGTGAGGATAACATTTCCCGAAAAAAGCAGCTAAAAAACTATGTCAATGTAAAAAGAAAATAAGCCCCACCCTACTCGGCCAAATTGCCCCAATCGCTGTAGTCCGTCCGGCTTCCACGAAACCGCCACAAACGCTGTGGCGGTTTTATTATTTCACAACGCAAGAAAAATGGAAAGTACACTTGACATTAGTTTTAACATGTGCTACACTCATGTAAAGTAAACTTTCCACAAGAAGGGCGTGATGTATTGAGAAACCGATTAGAAGAAATACGAAAGCAAAACGGGGTAAAGCAAGAGGAACTTGCCGCCGCACTGGAAGTATCCCGCCAAACAATTGGCTCTCTTGAAAACGGGCGTTATAATCCATCAATAACCTTAGCATTTAAAATCGCAAGACACTTCGGTATGAGCATCGAAGAAATTTTCATTTATGAGGAGGAAACGAAATGAAACACATTATAAGGAAGTACACGTTGTTAGTAGGCCTTGTTGTCTTTGCAGTTAGTTCAGCAATAAGGCAATTATTCCCACAGGCTTTTGATGCAGACATGACGCACTTTGTGGCAGGCATGGGGGCAGGACTTATGTTTGTTGGTGCTATTTTCGCT
>Ga0123355_10000408_pt1 | contig 55997 bp, 46 predicted proteins | sample TergutEmb28metaG_3_FD_89872 | JGI IMG/M metagenome (GOLD analysis project Ga0123355, IMG submission 89872) | Embiratermes neotenicus P1 segment gut microbial communities from Petit-Saut dam, French Guiana - Emb289 P1 | ecosystem: Host-associated > Arthropoda: Insects > Digestive system > Gut ... | reverse complement strand
TCCGTAACAGAATGGCTACCGCACGCACTGCATGGAGCAATGCTCTGGGTATATCGTTTACACCAGTAGGAAACATGTATTCGGCAAATATTAGGGCTTATGGAGGAAGACGAACTGAAGTCCAAGACCGTGTGAGGCAGCGGGAAGGTCCATATTTGCCTATTGACCATCGGTATGGTGTCCATCTAAATCAAACCGGAAGCGGAGGGATAGCTGAGGGCAGTGTCCGAGCGGGTGGTGTTGAGCGGAGTGTGTTCAGACTAACCGGCAGTGGAACCAGCGCAGAGATAATTGCGGTGTTTTCAGATAGTGGAAGCTGGCTTACAACCGATGCGCGTAACATTCAATTTGCGACAATGACATCCATGCATGAGTTAGGTCATGCTTTGGGATACCTGGGACATTCACCAAATGCAAATGATGTAATGAGGGGGGCACCACCTATGTTTAGTCCAAATGAAACCCTTAGGCCGGCGGAAATAGAGCATCTTAGGCAAATATATCGTAGATTCAGATGATATTTGCTTCATTCATAAAATCAACCTTGATTGGATTAGCGAAAGGAGCAAATGGTAATGAAAAAGAAACATTTATTTGTTGTCTTATGTATATTGATTGTAGGATTTATGACTACGATATTTTACAGCTCAAGTCGCCCATACGCCCCACATTTGCATACAAGAAGCTCACGCAACGTAGCCGCAGCAGCGGCAGCATCGTCATCCAGTGGCGGTGGAAGCATAGGCATGGGTAGCCGTTGGAATCTTGAAAATGCGGTAGGAATTGCTACTGATATTGTAGTCGCGGAGTTTGTTGAGAGAAGACCGGCTGGACAAACAGCGTCAGAATATGAATTTAAAGTCCTTGACCGGATATGCGGTAATGCCGCGGATACAATATTTGTGTATGTATTCTACCAAGAGGTGGGTCGCAACTTTGCGGACCCTGCATTCCAGTTTACACCGGGTACACAGTATTTATTAACATTGGTAAGACTTGCTGATGTATATACCAGTCTCCATCTGGGTGGATTCGTGTTTGCGTCCGATATGATACTCAACTTAGATGACCCGTCACTTAGCACAATGTACGGCCAATCACTCTCATTACATTCATATCTGAATTTTGACAGCATCGGGCTTACCAGGGCAGAAGTTATCTCATATGTGCGCTCATTGCCACGAGACCCTTTCGTCACAATTGGCCGTGTGTTTATTACTTCTGAATATTTAAGGGATATCATAATTGGCTCGCCATATGTCATAGTTATTGAAATAGGTGAGCCTAGAAGATTGGCTTGTGAGGTATATAGTTCAGAGTTTATATCGACTGACATTTATTACGCCACTGTGGTTGAGGTATTAAAGGGCAATATGCAGGTGGGAGACTTATTAAGAGTTATTTTCTTTTCGGGTACAGTCTTTCCTGGAGAAACGCATATTGTGTCAATCACGCCAACTGACCCGTCCGCTCCGGACCCATATTTCCATGAATTCACCTCCCGCGACAGCCTCCACTGCCTAGACCAGCGGGACGAAATAATGGCAATAATCCGAGGCCCAAGGCACCCCGGTACCGCCTCCTCAGCTACGCCAACCCCATCCCCAACTCCCGCCCCATCTCCAACCCCAACGCCGGCCCCAACCCACACACCGGCTGTTGGCCCATCAAGGTTTAGTGCCGCGCCATACAACCCTGACGATGCATCAGACATTCAGCTAATAAATATAGAAATCAATCTACCGGAGGATTTTGTAACCCCAATCCTCGAGATTGACGACCTCAACGCCCTATTTCTACTGGAACAAATCCACAGCATAGCGGTAGCCGACGACGATACCCGTACAATTATCAGCGTATATATAGGCGACCTAAGCTTTAGCGATATACAACTGTTGATGTTCATGGGCTTTGAAATTGACCTGGATACGGGGGATTACACCGTCATCCCTGGCCGCTTCTCTACAGACCGCAGCTATTTCTACTTTGAGTTTGTAGGCTCAGGGATTATAGGCGCATTTGTCTACGAGATGCCGACACCGCTATTACGCCTGACTATTAACCAATACGACTACTATTATCGCGGCACCCCACAAACAAGCGACGTTGCACCATTTATCACTGGGAACCGCACCATGGTACCCATACGCTTGGTATCCGAAGCCCTAGGTGCTTCTCCCCGTTGGATAAGACAAACCCGTACCGCGCATATCTACTACAACAACACAATCCTTCGTCTGCCTGTAGGTGAGCAATTGCCCGATGGGATGGGTACTCCAATATTGCGTAATAACCGAGTCCTGGTGCCACTCCGCTTTGTTATCGAGAACTTTGATGCCTTTACCTTCTGGGATAGGGAGTTGCGGGAAGTTACGGTTTATGTTTTGGATTAGGTGATATGTATTTATGTACGATAAAAAGGGATTGTCACGTTAAGGGATAATTCTCGTAATTAATGTATACGAAATAAAACGGGGCTGTCTCATTAAGCATTTTTATGAATAATTATGCACTTGCCTCGTCGTTGCGAGGAGCAAAGCGACGAAGCAATCCAGCAAATCAAACCTTCTGGATTGCTTCGCTTTGCTCGCAATGACAGGCTTTGCATAGATATTCATGGTTTTTGCTTAGAAAGACAGCCCCATATTTTTCTTCCTTACTCCACTTCCCCAAACGCCGCCTGCTTCTTATTAGGGCTAGCCCGCCTTTCAAGATTAGGAAACCGTCCTTCCAACGCCGCAAAAGAAATCTCCACATCCTCATGAACCTCAGCGGCAGAGAAACAACCCACCGTAATCATGTCTTTTTCTCGTAGGGCGTTCCAATTAAAAGTCAGGCCTACATATGGAGTCACACGCCCTGCCGCCATTGGCTTAATGGTCATAACCGGCTTTTTTGCATTATTTATCGTAGCCGCTATGCTCTCGACTTCTACTTGCATCAAAAAGCCCATGCAATTAAAAATCTGAATATAGGTCTCAACATCGTATCCTCTGGCATCAGAGTATACAATCAGTTCTGGCATATGGGCTGATAGCCCTGGAATCATCCCTGCATCTCTTATCATTGCGGTGTAGTCCCCAAGCCGACGGATTTCTTCCTGCTCTTTATCCACTAATTTTTCTACACTGGAATGATGGGGCAGGCAGAATGTTGCACCGGCTTTCGCGGAGCGTTTGATTACAGCCTCCGCCTCCCTGCGGGCCTCGGCTGTATCTGCCACATTGATTATTGGGGTGTCGATTATTATCATTTCCTTGCCGGTTTTGTCCTGAGCGTAGTCTATGGCAGCCTTCATCAGGGGCATTTCTCCGACAATACCCATGATGCAATTAATATCATATTCCAGAAATGCCTCAAGTACCGGGAAAAAATCCTCTGGCTTTGCAAAGGTTTCTTTTATCCTGGCATCGTTGGATGGGGTTTTATGACTCCAGCCCAGCATCCAGTTGGTGCCGATTAGCATACGTGACAGGGATTTGCCTGCTACTTCTGTTCTTGGAAACGTTTTCATTTTGGCCTCCTCTATAAATAAAAATCTCAACGCTTGTCATTGCGAGGAGCAACGCGACGAAGCAATCCAGCTCTGCACAGGCTCTGGATTGCTTCGCTACGCTCGCAATGACGATACCAATTTATTATGCATATTCCTTTAAACGTTTGCGATAATGTATAAAGTCCTCAAAATCCACTTCCTCTGGCACTCCGTGATCACACATGGGGATATAGCCCCCTTGAGCCTTCATAAATGGCATTATTCGGTCGATTTCACGATCTATTGCCTCTTTTCCAGCGGCTAAGATTCGTTTATCTATCCCCCCCCGCATAAGTAGCTCGGGATATTGTTTTCTCAATGCCACCACATCACAATTGCTGGCTACTTCGAAGGGTGAGAAATAATCCACCCCTATCTCCTGGTATATTGGGATAACCGGGCGACAATCCCCATCAGTGTCAATTTGAAAATGGAATCCCCTGCCCTGCTGCCGCGCCTTCATATTAGTAATAAGCTGCTGATAATATGGAAAGAAAAACTCCCGTAGCATATCCGGGGAAATTAACGGCCCGCAGTTATAACAATTATCCTCCGCTAAGTATAGCTCATTGATTGGAAATGGAGCGATAAGAGCCTGATGCCTTGCGATAACCGCGTCCGCCAACTCGAACCATGCTTTCATAATGTCGTGAATAAGCTCCGGGTCATCGTAAAATAAATACAGCGCACCCTCCGGCCCCACCAAAGAGCGCAGATACATATAGCCTCCAACAGCAGCTTGGCCAATCATTGCCCCCTGCCCCGCTAACTCCTTGAGGCGGGTTGCGTACGCTGTATCAGCCTCTCGCCCGGTCGTGGCAGGGTCAAGACGCCATTTAACATTCCGCTCCCAACTGTCACGGTCCTTGACAGGATGATCCACATACTCGGGCATAAAGCCATTACGCCGCCCTTTGAAATAGAGAACGTGTCGGCCGGCAAAGTCTTGGACCAACTCATATTCCCCACGGTCTTCCAATACCATTTCCTCGAATGCGGGACGAAACTCCGCCTCACACCAGCCCAACCCCCATAAATATTGCATTCCATGGCCATCGAAGTCACAATACTTGCCTAAATCGGATGCATCCTTGATATGCCCTTCCCGAATCCATCGATCTAGTACATAATAACCGAATTCATGGAGCAGAATCGGAGCGTCTTTCTTTTGGGCGTAGAAGTCCCGGGTTTTTTGGATATCTGATGCTGTAACGCTCATGACTATCAATCCCTTCCTGTTATTGTTAAGCTTGATTATACTGTAATTCTGTGTGAAAATCTCATAAAGAAACTTTTATTTATGGCAAAACTCGGTTTTGATGATAATGGAAAAACCGGAAAAGTAACACGATAATACGAAAATAACGCTACTCATCTTTCGTATCAAAAACAAAAGCAAGAATCGCATTTTAGAAAGCGCGGCATTTAAATCACTATAATAGGCGGATAGGAGCCACAAATGCAGGAATACATCAATATTTTTTTAGACATGACCGGCAATATCGCCACTAGCATAACTCTTGCCATTACACTTGTAACCGCTGCAAGCTTGCTATTGGTCAATGTTGCCCGATATTTTCAAGCAAAAAAATACGGCATTCCACTCAAGATGGTCAGCCAAGCCAGCCTACCAGACAGCTTGGATTTATGGGTTATTCTTATCTCTGCCTTTGGATTTGGGCGATTCTTACCTGGTTTTATAACAAACCTGGACATAAATATGTTTGCCGCACTAGCAATAGCCTTTATATCCTGTTTTGCCAGTATAATGCTCCTTAAAGGCAAAGCATATTTTAAACACTACCATAAAGCAGGAAACTATTCGGAAATACAAATCGGGCTGTCAGAGAAGGCGAATGGCATCGCTGCTTTTTCTTTGATAGTTGCATGTCTTTTCTTATATGTGGGATATGTAAATCGCAGCATGATTGTGGATTACGAATTTATCGGGAACTCATTTTTCTATGTCTTGTATAGAGCCGCGTCAATTTTATTGATAATTTACCGGATACTTATAGGAGTACTTTTTGCTGTATGTGTACTGGCAAAAATATACGGTGACAAAGATACCATGACCGTGGATATAGACGGGCAACCATACTTGCTTGCGACCCAGCACAGCCAATTCCAATGGGTGCTTGTGCCCTGTGTTTTTGAGAAGAATAAGAGAGAAGATGGGGGTTTAGACGATATAGTAAAGTTTATTAAAGGGCGGTTTATCATCAGAGATATGTCCACTTTAGATGGATATTGCCAAATAGTTTGCCGGGAGGGGTATGCACTTCTTGGTGTCGCCCCCCAAGAAGAAAGAGAGGACAGCGAAAATGAAAAAAGCACTGATAACAGCCTTTGATCCATTTGGCGGCGAGACAATTAATCCGGCATTGGAAGCGGTTATGGCCCTACCCAATGAAATCGATGGCATAAAAATCATTAAACTGGAGCTGCCCACTGTTTACATCAAAAGTATCGACACCGTAATCTCCGCACTTGAGTCGGAATGCCCGGATATTCTTATTATGGTAGGCCAGGCAGGGGGCAGGCCGAATGTAACCCTGGAGCGAGTTGCCATCAATATAGACGACGCAACCATCCCCGATAATGAGGGCAAACGCCACTCAGACACCCCCATAGTGGAAGGCGGCCCGGTAGCATATTTTTCAACTTTGCCAATCAAAGACATCATTAAAGCACTGCATAAAAACGAAATCCCCGCAGCCATTTCTGACTCGGCGGGGACTTTTGTATGCAATCATGTTTCATATGGGGCATTGCATTATGCCGCAAAATATTTGCCCATGCTCAAGGCAGGCTTTGTGCATATTCCTTTCGCCCCAAAGCAGACCTTGAACAAACCTAAGATGCCGTCTATGTCCAAAGAAACTGTTGTCCAAGGGCTTGAAGTGATAGTCACGGCAGTCGTTAGCTTTAGTTACCGTAATCCACTTCCGTAACCCCTGGGATTTTACCGACTTTTATTACTTCACCGTCTTCCATGACCTCCACAGTTCCTGCAATGTTGTCGATTTTTATTGTCTTGCCATTTTTTTCGAACTCCATGACTGCGGCAATGAGCTTCTTCTTTTTCTTCTTTTTCTTCTTTTTTGCTATATTGACTGAAAAAAGAATCGAAGCAATAGGGATTACCAGCCATCCCCATGCCCACCAGCCCAGGAAAACCCCAAGGAGTATATAAATAAAAGGAGAAATTGACGGTATCTTATTAAGTCCAATCCCAGAGCTCAGTATTGCCATTATCGGGATAATAACCCAGCCCCATGTCCACCAGCCCCATGTCCACCATTCAGGCTGCCAGCTATTTTGTGTCAGCCCAACTATAAGATATACAAATGGAGAAAGGGCAACAAGTTTTGCAAAAAACCTTTTAAAACGCACTTGAATATGAAGACCATAATCCTTTTCCAATTCATCCACAACAATGGTACGTCTCCGTTCAAAGCCGCTTATCAGCTCTTCTGGGTCTCCTAATCCATCTTTTGCCGCTTCAAAAGCTTCGTCAAAGGATAGACCTGCGGCCATATAGTCATTGACCCGCTCCGTTAAATGGATGCGCAATTCTTCCTTTTGCTCACGAGCACTATCGCTTTCAACTACATCGTAAAATAAATCATTAACAAACTTGGATATGTGTTTGTCTTTCACAGTTATCTCTCCTTCCCCCTAGTTTCTTTATCTTCCGTGTCAGGTTCTTGACGGTTTTTGATAGGCTATACCTTTCTACCATGCATTCTGGCAGATTGGCGTTTTGCACTTGTGCTAATGTGTAGTAGTTCCTGCTTTCTGCCCTGTTCATTGCCGACGCTGTTACTGGTGTGAGATTAGTTTTTTCGAGATTCATCATAATAGTTAGCCTCCCATGCTAAGATTTTGTCCATTATTTTTTTTGTCATTTCCCATTTGATTTTGCTTTCCATCAGGCTATCTACCCCTGTTTGTGTTAGGGTGTAGTATTTTCTTCGCCCGCCCTGGCTTTCGTCTCCCCAATATGAGGCGATTAGTTTTTCTGCTTCTAGGCGGCGCAAGCCGGAGTATAGTGTAGCCTCTTTGATTTCGCAGGTGTCGTTGGTGATTTGCGAAATCGTTTTACTTATGCTGTAGCCATAGCCATCTTCCAAAGAGATGATTTTCAACAGGATAATGTCGATATGGCCGCTAATAAGGGCAGATGGGTTGATTGCTTCATTCAATTTAGTTCCTCCTTCGATACATTACTTTGTGGAACGCGTTATGTTGCGTCATTGATTACTGTGTGATGTATAGTAATATACAGCACAGAATTATCCCTGTCAACCCCTTTTCTAAATTTTTTTTCAACAATGAAAACATTAGAAATCCAGCTTGTGGACAGAGTACTCCAACCTGTCATTGCGAGCAGAGCGAAGCAATCCAGAGCCTGCGCAAATACTGGATTGCTTCGTCGCTTTGCTCCTCGCAATGACAGGGCAGAAAACATTTACAACTCCGTGACATTGGCATAATAACTTCAAAATATTGTCCCCTTATTATTTCCACTGTGAGGCCCACAAAAACTTAAGCGAAGGGAACATGCGAATGAGATATCCTAAGCCCAAGAAGTACCTAATGACTGCAATAGCAATAGTTGCATCAATCGGGTTACTTAGCGGCTGTAATAGTGAAGACAACACCTATCAACCCGCATCAAATGAAAATGTAAGAACCCAGGATTCCCCCACAGGGGAAGCACCTGTACGGGAAGAGCATCCAACTCACAATCCTGTCCAAGCTCAGAACTTGAATCTCATCAACACTACTTTCGACGGCACCCAAATAAGCTCGTCGGCACTATCCAAGGAGGAGGCCGCCCAAGTCGGTGCCAGATACATCATGGATATTTTCGGCGAAAGCATTGACGGTATGTATGTAGAACTAGAGTTTTCTGACTGGGAGCATCTGAATAGATCTTTATGGAGTGGTGCTGTCTCTTTTAGCAGAAGAAACACCTTGGAGCAAAGAGCTCGCCTTAACGAGTTAAACGATGAGTTTATGGCCAGATATAATGCCGGTGAGGATCCGGATGATATAAATGCCGATTTAATGGATTCATTTCTTGAGCAAAGGTATACTCTCGCCCACTTTTATTTCACTATAGACGCTATCACTGGAAAAAGAATTGATATCAGGCAGACTACACCAACAACGCTGATGATAATGGAAAACCAACCTTCTGACCATACAGTTATGGATGAATATATAGAGAGGGAATGGGGAGGTGACTGGGGGGCCGCTTTTGAGGCTAATGTCACCCCCCAAGAGATAGAAGAGCTCAGTCCCATGGCACTTGCATATGCCCAAAAACACTTTCATACAACAACCGTTGTAGATGTGGCGTTTGAGAGCGCATTTGCTACATTAATATATGTTGGTAACAGTAATTTCGACCGGGTAGTCTCTGCATCATTCCTCGCTATAGATGAAACCGGTCGCGAAGCAATTATTGCATTCGAAATGCCTAGTCGCGTATTAACCTCTCTTTCCACATTTAATAACGACTTCATCCCCATTGAGTTTGAGGAGGGAGAGGGACGTGAGTTTGTCCGCGAGGAAGAAAGATATAATGACACAGACGAAAGGAGGGCAGAGCAAGAAGAAGACCAAGAGGAAGATTAAAGATATTACCCCTATCCATATCTTTATTAAATTCTCTTCATTTTTCAATTCTCCTAATCGCATAGATGCGGCAAAGCCGCAGAACAAAAACAAAGCGCGTACCCCTTGCCCAGGGATACGCGCTTTGTTTTTTGACGGGATTTACTCCTTAACGAGACAGCCCCTTTGCGGCGGCTCGTGCCATAGCCTCCATATTCCGCGGCGGGGTATTGGGCATCGCTTCATGGCTTGGGGAGACAATAAAATTGGGGCCGAGTAGCTCTCTAAGGCGCATGACTTCGTCATTGACCTGCTGTGGGGTACCAAAGGGCAGTAAATCCTGGGTGTCAACCCCACCCATAAATACAATGTCTTTGCCATATTTGCGAGCTAGAGTAGCCGCTTCCATATTGCGGGCCTTGGCTTGGATGGGATGAAGGCCGTCTACACCGGCATCAATAAGCCGTGGAATTACGCTTTCTATGGCCCCACAGGAATGGAGCATTACTTTATAGCCTCGGGTCTTGGCCTGGGATGTGATTTTCTTAAAATAAGGCAACACAAATTTATCAAACATATCTGGGGAAATAAGCAAGTCCAACTGGCTGCCAAAATCATTGCCAAAGAAAATGGCATCCATGCGGTCACCGATGATATCAAACCATTTCTCATTTATCTGCAAATAGAAATCCACAACCCGCTCTGTAACTGCCTCAACAACAGCCGGGTCTGTGTACATCTTAATAAAATAATTTTCCATACCGAAAAAATCCGCAACATTATGAAAAAAGCAGGCCCATGTACCAGACAACACGGCCTTACCCTGCCTGATGGTCTCGTCAACGGCCTTCTCAGACTCAGTGAAATCGCAGTACTTAACATCCGGCCATGGGAAGCGTTCCACGTCTCGGACATCCTCACATTCCGCAAAAACCCCGCCCTCGTTATGAAGGGAGTTAAACATTTGCACACCCTCCATATGCTGCCACATCCCATGCGCCTCGGGCATTACCCAGTGACAGCAATCCCCTAAGGCAGTCCCCAGGGCATTGTGATTAGGCTCGGTTCCAAAGTAGTCGTACATACAATCCACATTTTCTCCAAAGGGCGCACCATGCCAAAAACCGCTTTGATTGCTGGTGCGGGACATTATTTTGTTGAAATGTTCGCGTCCGGTCATAACTACATCCCCTTGAATCATCCTATTATCTAAATAATTATACACTTGCAACCTGCCGAAATGCCCTGGTTTATTTGTCCATATGCATGGACTCTTATCATCCGCCAACAAAAACCTGCTTCAATGCCTCTAAATATCCATACCCATATAAATCATCCGGTTGCAAATAGCTCGCTTCTGTCCACTCATTCTAACTGCTGACCGTTATAAGTGGGGGTTGGTTTGAGTGTGCATCAATATAGGAAGAAGCACGGGTACAAAACCCGATATTCCGCTGTATCTTGTTTTCTGTGGTATGATAATGAACTGTCCTCATATCTCTGGCTGAAAGCTCGATTATCAGTGAGGCCTGCAAACATGAGAGGACGAAGATACACTTCCGCCCTTGGCAGCGAGTCCGGTATATTAGACCACTTCAACTCACCTATACCATCTGGTACGCGATAAGCCGCTACGGTCAGCTTCGGCCATCCGTTTTCCTCTTCCAGTTTTACATTGTCAAATATGTCTTTCTTATTTATGGCTAACACGATTTCATCATAGCACCAGCCATCGGGGCAACTGTCTATTGCAAGTAGTAGTGGGCCATAGGCAATCCCATATTTGCCTCGATTTACATAGCCTGGAGACAGTAAGCGAAGCTTCATTTCTACATCAATATTATAACATGTCTCTCCAGACTGAGCTTCAAGCACGATAGGCTCATCAGCTGAATAAACTCTTCCACCCACGCGCATCGTTGTTGCCCATGAAGGCATCCGAAGGCGAATCGCTATAGGCTCATCCGCCGTAATGGTTAGGATAGAGCAACCGCTACGTGGAAAATCCGTCTGCTGTGATAATTTGACCTTTTTGCCACTTCCCAGTTCAAATATTGCTTCTGCTGCAAACAGCATATTGACAGAAATTACATCCTCTTGCATTGAGTATACATAATGTGGCACCAGCCCCAGCACCCGCTGCCCATTTGTATGACAGCAGGTCATCGGTGCCTCATTGTGGGGCAGTTCTTTCGTCGCTCCAAAAAGCGGATCGGAACCAGGTATCTGACTCCAGAACACATAGTTCTTTGGTCCTGTCAGAGTAGTATAGACTTCCCAAGCTGAGGCTTCGGGGCACATAGAGACCAGAATGTGATTGTATGCCGTCTCTTCAATGTAGCCTATACATCTTGAGTCCCCTGTCATCTCAAACAGACGTGTGTTTAGTTGAATCCAGGCAAACGCTACACAGTTTTCAAGAAAATCCCTTTCGCTAAATATATATTGCCGCCCCCATTTTTCGTGGATACTCATACATCCATTGAGTTGTTTATAATAGAGGGCAATATTATCTCTGACTGTAATAACCTGTTCAATGTATTCCATTTCACCAGAATAATACGCATATTCTAAAAGCCCCACAAAGCAACTCATCATCTCGTAGCACTTACCATTCCCGATACTACGCAACTGTGCTGGGTCGGTTATCCTCTCTGTCAAATAAGGTGTACCTTCTGTATCACTGGCCCAATAATGCTTCACAATACGCTTACCAAAGTCCAAGTATCTTTTCTCTCCTGTAAAGCCGTATAGCTTCATGACAGCCTCAAGAACGGAGCCGGATGCTAACCCGCCATGTGAATCGGTTAGATTAAGATTTTTTTCACCATTTTCACCAAACACCTCTATCAACAAATCGATAGCACGACGAGATGCTTCCAAGGCTTTTTCATCTTTACGAATTTCATAATAATGGAGGAGACCTAAAACACAGTACTTAAAAACCCACAAATCCCAAGAACAGTTGGGATCTTCCCATCCCTCGCCTGTATTCCTTAGCCATCGTGTTTCAGGAAGATATGTCCCAATATAGCCGTCTGCTTCCTGATTGTCTATGACTCCCTGGGCAATATAGTCAATTTTGTCCCATAATGCGCAATCATCTAAAAGTAAGTTTATCAACAATGCCCCGTCCAAAAATTTTCCGGCGTGTTCTCCAATCCATGCTTGAACACCGGGACGATGCTTAAAACCATTGAGCAGCAAATCATCACTGACCCGCATCACCCACTGCACCACAGAATCCTTGGTTCTTCTGCCCCACAGGCCCCCTGTCAACGACACGACATTCGGAAGATTCTGCTTATTATGATTTGGCATACTAATATCCTCTCTTTCACACTACAATAATATTAACTCGTGCATATCCATTGGAGCTTAGCCTTTTATTCCAGATGTAACAACTAGACCACTTGTAAAATATTTTTGGAATATCGCATACAAAATTAGTACCGGCAACGCCGCAATTGTCATAGCCGCAGCCATTTGAGGCCATCTTACAACACCTGCCCATTCAGATCTGTATAAGACGGTAAGGGCAAGAGTCAAGGGTCTTCTTTCGGCGGAATTTATAATAATCAGCGGCCAAAACATATCATTCCATCTGTGCATAAATTCAAGCACAACAAGGGTGGTGACGGGGGGAATTACAACCGGTAAAAATATCGACGCAAATATCCTGCCTTCTCGTGCACCATCAATCCTCGCTGCGTCAAATAGGTCATTTGGGATTCCCATTGCAAACTGCCGTATTAAGAATATGCCAAATGCGTTGACAACACCGGGTATGATAAGCCCCAAGTAGGTATCAACCCAACCAAACCAACTATTTATTAAGAATATCGGTATCAATGTAACTTGATGAGGAATCATCAAAACAGAAAGGACGACAAAAAACAATAAACGCTTACCTGCAAATTGCATCTTCGCAAACGCGTATCCTGCCATTGTTGCAAACAGAACTGATAGAAAGGTGCCAATCACAGCGTATATCACCGAGTTAGAAAAATATCGATGGAAATTCGCTATCTGAAATATTTGAATGTAGTTGTCAAGAATAAATCGTTCAGGAAATATGACAGGTGGCCAGATTAGAGATTCCTCTAAAGTCTTAAAGGAAGTTGTCACCATCCAAAACATAGGATACAGTGCTATGACAATTAAAAGCAGCACTGGTATGATAGCCAACACACGTAAAACCTTTGCATGTAAGGGAGTCTTAAGCAAATCAGTTCACATCCTCTGCTTTAAATAGCTTTACCTGTATGAGTGTAAAAATAATCAGTATCGCAAACAACAACCACGAAATTGCCGCTGCATAACTTATATTGAAATCACGAAACGCCATATTCCACAGATAATAAATTAGCACTTCTGTAGATCGTGCCGGGCCGCCAAAGGTCATCACATACACCACGTCAAACACCTGGAAGGAGTTTATGACACCTAAAACGATTAAGAAAGTTGCCACCGGCTTAAGCATTGGCAGCCTTATATACAGAATCTCCTGCATGCGATTGGCTCCGTCTATACGCCCGGCTTCTAAATAGTCTTTTGAGATTGAAAGTATCCCCGCACTCCATATGGTTATCATGTAACCAAGATCTCTCCATATAGCCACAATGATAACCGCCCATATTGCCAGGCTTGTATCTGCCAAAAATCGTTGCTGGGGCAATCCAAGCAATCTCAGTATAGAGTTGAGCAACCCGAAATCAATCTGGAAAATAAATGACCATATCAGCCCGGCAATAACAATTGACATAATAAACGGAACAAATAACAATGCCCGAGCTACTCCAGAAAACTTAAACCATGCTTCACATAATATAAATGACATAACAAGAGAAAGAAGCAGACCAATCGTTAATGACCCAAGTGTGAAGTACGTAGTATTTAGCAAGCTTCTCCATAGAAACTCATCACCAATCATCCTAGCGAAATTGTCTAAGCCCACAAAGGTAGAATTTTGAGGCATAATAACATTGAATCTTGTTATGGAAAGCCAAAAGGAGTATCCAATGGGAATAAGCCGAAAAATAATAATCAATATTAACGTCGGCACTAAAAAGAAATAAGGAGTGACTTTGCTTGAAACCAAGCGTCTACGTCTCATAATTACTCCCTTCCATTCGTTTGAATATATAGTACAACAATGAATTACACCGGAGCATTGGCTCTAATCATGTCCATGCCCCGGTGCAACTCACAATCCATATCTTATCTGTCCATGTCATCCAACACGTGATGCTGGGTACGTTGTATGATTAAATCAAGGGTTGCTCGCACGTCCAAATCATCCGCCAACATTTCCTGGAAAGTCGGATTTAGAATATCCCACATCCACCTTGCAGTAAATTGAAAAGTCGGTACCACATTTATCGTTTCTTGGGCTTGTCTACCAGCCATTTCAATATTTTCGTTAGGATTCCATCGGGGGTCGGTGTACGCACTATACCATACAGGAAGACCATTAGATGTTGCCTGGTCGCCAAAGCCGCTAAGAAGCAAGGATGACTCTAAGCTAAATGTTGCCATTATATACTTCCATGCTTCCTCGGGGTGATTAGTTGTAGCTGACATAGTCTCACCAGCGGAAACTGACATGCCTCCACGGCCTGCAGGTCCCATAGGCAGAAGTGCCACACCAAAATTCAGATCCTCCATCTCAGCAAAAACATTAATCATCCAACTTCCATCAATTGTCATGGCAACCCTGTTGTTTATGAAATTCTCAGTTGCTGAGACCGTGGCACCTACCGCAGCACCTATTCCCACAGTATCTGTCATATCTTTTATGAGCTGAATGCCATCAAGTGCTGTCTGATTATCAAATGCTATGCTGGTTGGAGTAGATTCACTATCAAAAAAGCTGCCACCGTGGGACCAGTAATACATCATCCAAAAACGATTGTACCAGTCACTCAGGTACCCGAATTGAGTGAATACATCTCCATCCATAATGTTTAGCAAATCAGCATGTGTATGCAAATCAATCCATGTCCAATCGTCTGCAGGATGCGCCAGTCCTGCCGCATCGAACATATCCCTATTGTAATATAGCACCATCACTGCAAAATAAGGGTCTACAAAATAAATCTCATCGTCAAACCTAACTATAGCAGTGTCAATCAAGTCTCCGCCAAAATCCTCATTATTGAAAAAAGTTGTGATTGGAGACAACATGCCTATGGCAACTCTGTTTCCTAAATCCTGTGAGTGAGTTCTGATAACATCAGGGGCATCCCCGGCGGCAAACAAGGTCACAAGTGCCTCGTCATACCCTTCTGGAAATGAGTCAAATTGAATCCTAATACCGGGATTTTCGTCTTCAAAGTTTCTGATTATCTCGGCATATAAATCGAAGAACGCCTGAGAGTTGCCCGGGTGCACAGCTCTAATGGTTATATAATCGCCACCATCATCGGCGTCATCTGAGCTGCACCCAACAGTCAATGCCAGCACCATCATAATAATAGCTAACACCATAATTACCTTTTTGTTTTTCATACTGATTCCTCCTTTTGAATCTCCACTTGTGGTAATATTACAGCCTAACACTATTCAAATACGCAATTTCATCCGGCTTTTTATTGCGTATTTCCTTTGGGGACATACGGGCATATTTCCGAAATGTGCGGTACAGTTGCTGTGTACCGGAGAAACCTGTGGCAAAAGCTATGTCTGATATATCAAGGTTTGTGTTTATTAACATATCAAGTGCCGCCTTATAGCGGAAAAAATAAAGATAGCCATGAAATGTGGTATCCAATTGTCTTTGCATAATTCTGTTAATCTGCTTCGGGCTTATATCGAGTAATTTTGCGACATCATCCACAGTCACAGAGTTGTTAAGATTAATCTGGATATAACGGATGATTTGGTCAACCCTGTTTTCATCAACTGTTTTCCTTGGTACACTGTAGGATACATTTTCTTCAGAGTACTCTGCTATAACCCTTATAATGTCAATAATCAGCTTCATGATTAATGTTTGCGCATACAAATAATGCCCAAAGGGTTTCTTCTCAATGTTTTCAACGATGGTATAAAAATCTCTTATTATTTCGCCCTCAAAATGGAATGGCCGGGTATATTTCCTGGAAAGGACTTCTATCAGATGCTTGCTTTCTTCCTGGGAGTAAAATGCCGCTCCCTCTTTGCTTCCGATGTGGTCTATTTCAAACTCAATGCACAGCTCAGACATGGGATCATTCTTGTCCGAACGCTGACGATGCATAACATTCGGACCCGTGATATAAAGCTCATTCTTGCTGACAATGAAATCTTCTCCATCCAAACTGATATATCCTCGTCCACCTTCGATAATGTGAACTTCGTAGTCATGATGTACATGTTCGGGTAAAAACCAATTAGCATCAGGAGACTCTTTGGATATATTGACAACGCGAACCCTCATATTACCTACGCGAAAGTCAAAATCTATGTCATTTGAGTACACTATTGTAGCCAAGGCAGACTCCCTCTTGGTATGTTTTACTATACTACACAGCATGTTATTGATTTGACCATGCAATGTCAAGTCATTTATGCCCGCCACGCAATCACATATAGACATTGACATTGTTTTGCGCTACAAAATACTGCCTTGCCTCTCTTATGGGCAATCATATTCGCCCCTTGGACATCATATATGGCCAATTTGCTTCTTGGTTTTTCATGTGCCTTCTGTATGCTGTGCATCAAAAAAGCCTGTGAGCTGGTAATCACACTCACAGGCTTCTTGTCGTACTTCGACTAATCTTAATCCATAAACGGATACCCAACATCCTCCGCAGGTATAAAAGTCTCCTTAATAGTCCGGGGACTGGTCCAACGCAACAGATTGAGTATTGATCCGGCTTTGTCATTAGTGCCCGATGCGCGGCTACCCCCGAAGGGCTGCTGACCTACTACCGCACCGGTTGGCTTGTCGTTTAAATAGAAATTGCCGGCGGCGTCAGCCAGCTTTGTTTCCATGTATGCAAGTACATTTCTGTCTTGGGAAAAGATTGCACCCGTTAGGGCATATGGGGATACCGTGCAGCAACTATCCAGGGCAGCTTCCATTTCCCCGTCGGGATATACATACACCGTAAGCACTGGGCCAAAGATTTCTTCTACCATTGTTTTAAAGTGTGGGGTTTTGGCCAAGATTACCGTTGGGGTGATAAACCAGCCTTTTTCAGGGTTGTACTCGCCACACAGCACCTCCGCATCTTGGGAAGCATGGGCGTAGTCTATATATTCCACTATGGATTTATAGGCCCTCTCGTCGATTATTGCTCCCATGAAGTTAGAGAAGTCTCGTACATCGCCGACTTTGAGTTTCGCAACTTCGGACAGGAGTCCTTCCTTGACCTGAGGCCAAAGGCTTTCTGGGATATATGCCCGGGATGCGGCGGAGCATTTTTGACCTTGATATTCGTATGCACCTCGCACCATTGCCGTTACCAGGGGCTTAACCGGGGCTGTGTTATGGGCAAAGATAAAATCCTTGCCGCCCGTTTCTCCAACAAGGCGTGGGTAGCCGTCGTAGTTTTGTATGTTGTCCCCTACCAGCTTCCAACAGCCGTTAAACACTCCCGTTGAGCCGGTAAAATGGAACCCGGCCATCCGTGGGTCCGTGAGAATATATGCGCTCATATCCGGTCCGCTACATGGTACAAAGTTTATTACACCATCTGGGAGACCGGCTTCTTTCATCAATTGATAAAAAAGATAATTGGAAAGAACCGCTGTCCCTGCCGGTTTCCATACCACGGTATTGCCCATTATGGCAGGGGCTGTGGGCAGATTACCGCCGATTGCGGTGAAATTGAAGGGGCTAATTGCCGCAACAAAGCCGCTCAAGGGACGGTATTCCATACGGTTCCACATCCCAGGGGAGCTTATGGGTTGATTGCGGTAAATTTCTTGTGCAAAATGGACGTTGAAACGTAAAAAATCCGCCATCTCGCAGGCCGAATCTATCTCTGCTTGGTGGGCGGTTTTGCTTTGGCCTAGCATAGTGGCGGCATTAAGGCGCATACGCCATGGACCTGTAAGTAGGTCTGCCGCCTTGAGGAAAATTGCTGCCCTATGTTCCCAGGGAAGGGCATACCATGCAGATTTTGCTGCCATTGCCGCATCTGCCGCTGTCTTTAGCTCCTCGGGGCCTGCCATGTAATACTCCGCCAGTACGTGGCCGTGGTCATGAGGCATACGACATTGGCCTTTTTTTGCAGTGCGGATTTCCTTGCCTCCGATGATTATAGGGATGTCAAGGACTTGACTTGATTGACGGGCTAGTTCGGCCTCAAGGGCCTTGCGCTCCGGATTGCCCTTAGCGTAAGTAAGTACAGGTTCGTTGATTGGTTGCGGTACTACGTAAATTGCGCTACTCATAAGTGCCCCCTTTATATTATTTTCATTAGGTCTTTTAATTTTACGGCTCTTGTGTATAGTAATTGCAAAAATTCATCAGGCGGTAATCTTTCGTGGCCTATGTTAAAGGCTTCCATTGCTATCGGACCATTGAAACCGGCCTTTGCAATATTGCTCATGGTTTGCGGCCAGTTTATCGTCCCATCAAAGGGCAACAGATGATGGTCGCCGGTGCCATCGTTATCGTGCAGATGCAATGACATCAAGCGGTTGCCATATTGGGCTAGCAAATCTACATCTTGGCAACGGCAATTATGATGACCGCTATCATAACAAAACCCGACACGGGGTGAATCAATCCGACTCATTACATAGTCCAGGTAGCGTACTTGCCGCAGATTCTCAAGGGCCAGGTTTACGTCGCTTCTTTCCGCTCTTTCTACTATCCGTTTAATCCTGTTAAGCCCAAGCGCATTGAAGGGCGGAGGGTTGTCTCCTTTAGAAAGATGCATAACCATTGTAGGAACTTGATAATTGGCACATTCATCTACTATTTCTAGGAAGTGAGTAAGCAAAGCGTCTCCATCGAGATTATCCCGCCATAGGTTATTTATTTTTTCGAAGGGCGTATGGATGTTTTCCACAAAAAGCCCTGCATCCCTCGCCAGCTTAGGATTTTGGCGGAAATTGCTATCACCAAAATTATCGCTCCACCATAACAGAACACCGTCAAAACCCGCTTGCCGGATTAGCTCAAAGCAGGTTTTCTTGGGGAGCTCATAGCCGAAAGCTTCAAATGTAGTAATCATACCCATCACTCCACCGACAATATATAACCATAAAGAGGCTGTTTCCCCTCATATACCTCCACTTCACAATCGGGATGGGCGATTTTCACGTACTCTGCCAAGGCTTCCCCTTGCTCCAATGTCACGCCTTCTCCGGTGTATACGGTCATGATATCCCCGCCAAAGCTTAACATATAACTAGCCAGTGCCTTGGCTGCGGATTGCATATCTTTTTCTACTAAAGCGATATCTCCGTCATATATGCATAGGATATCTCCAGTCTTGATTTCCCGGCCATCTAGCACGGTATCCCGCACTGCCTCTGTGATTTGGCCGGAGTGGACTGCTTTCATTGCCTCGTCTAGGGCCTCCAGGTTTTCTTCTATGCTGATTGTATCGGAGTTGTACATTACACAGGCTATCCCTTGGGGGATGGACTTTGTGGGCAGTACATGAACCGTTTTGCCTGTTACAAGTTCTGAGGCTTGTTTGGCTGTTAGGATAATATTGCTATTATTAGGCAGTACAATTACATGCTCGGCATTTACCTTTTCGATTGCATTGGCTATGTCCTCTGTGCTGGGGTTCATGCTTTGTCCGCCGTCTATTACGATATCGGCACCAAGGCCAGTGAATAGTTCTTTCAGTCCAGCACCTGCTACTACAGCAACTACCCCTACGGGCTTGGGAGGGCCTGTAGTTTTTTCAGAAAAATCAATAAGACCCGTGTGCTGGGCCTTCATGTTGTCGATTTTTATGTTTAGTAAACCACCGAAGCGAATAGCCTTTTCAAGTGCTTTGCCTGGATTGTTGGTATGGACATGGACTTTGACTAGACCCTCGTCTTCAATTACCACAACGGAGTCACCAATGGTGGGGAGGTAAGCTTGCAATACAGCCTCTGCGCTTTCTGTTTGGCCGCGCTTTGGTTCTTTGTCCAGCTCGACTAGGAACTCTGTGCAATAAGCAAACTGGATATCATCGGTGTTAAAGACGGCCATTGCATTGCCTTCGCCAGTGTCTGAGGGTTTTTCTAGGATTTCTATGTCACCAGGTTCATTCATGGCCTTGAGTGCGCCTTGGAGCATCATCACAAGTCCCATTCCACCTGAATCCACTACACCTGCTTGTTTTAGCACCGGCAGCATATTGGGGGTCTGTGCCAGGGTTTCGTTCCCTCGCTGTATAATGAATTTAAGGCAGGCTTCGATATCCTCTTCATCAAAGATTACTTCGTGAGCGGCTTCGCTAAAGGAACGGGCTATGGTGAGCATTGTCCCTTCTTTTGGCTTCATTACGGCCTTGTACGCCATTTCTGAGGATTTGGCCAAAGCCTCTGCAAGGCATTCAGCCGTGGCCACGGATTTCCCTTCCAGCCCTTTGGCAAAGCCTCTGAAAAGCTGGGAAAGTATAACACCTGAGTTTCCTCGTGCGCCCCTGAGTGCCCCGCTGCTTGCGGCCTTTGATATATCACTCACACTTGGGGTGCTAAGTTTGTAGACTTCCTTTGCCGCCGCCATTACCGTATGAGACATGTTTGTACCTGTGTCACCGTCTGGCACAGGGAAAACATTAAGAGCATTAAGGCTTGCCATATTGCGTGTGACTTCGTTGGCACCGCCGATTATCATTTTTCGCAGTATATTACCGTCTATGGATATTAATCCCATGATCTTCCTCCTGAGAGTTATACTCGTACACCTTCGATTATTACATTTACTTCCCGTACTTTAAGTCCTACGGTTTCTTCAACGCTGTATTTTACGTTGCTCATTAGGGTTTGGGCTATCGCTGCTATATTGGTGCCATATTCTACGATTATGTGCAGGTCAATAATCAAGTCCCCTTTTTCCCCTGTTTGAAGGCGTACCCCTTTAGAGAGGCTTTCTTTTCTTAGCAAGCCAACCAAGCCGTCCCGCATACTCCGAGCGGCCATGCCAACGACACCATAGCATTCTGTGGCGGCATTACCAGCTAGACGAGCAATCACCTCATTGGAAATGCCAATGATGCCTATTTCAGTTTTGGAATTTGAGTGCATATATCCTCCTTATGCAAGTGTTTACAGTTTTCATGATTGGAGTATATTATATTCGTTGGGTTTGTGGCAAGGGCAGAACTGGGCGCAGCTCTTTTATAATGACAGGATACTAAAAAAATCGTTTCACAGAAAATTATGCACAAAGAATCCGTATGGCACCATACGCATTTTTTATGGAAAACATACAAAATATATGGAGTGATGAAAATGAAGGTAAAGGAATTCCTGGCAAAGAAGGACATTGTAATCTCCCTAAAACGCTACGGCGTTGAAGCCATGGGAGCTATGACCCTTGGGTTGTTTTCTTCCTTGATAATGGGGCTGATATTGCGGGAAATTGGTACCCGTGTCGGTATCGGGTTTATGGCGGACATGGGCGGCTGGGCTATGGGTGCCACAGGCTATGCAATTGGTGTCGCTGTAGCCTTTGGACTTAAGGCCCCACCCCTTGTAATTTTCGCATCGGCGGCTACTGGGTTTGTGGGTAATTATCTCGGCGGACCTGCAGGAGCATTTATCGCGGCCTTGGTAGGTGCTGAGCTTGGCAAGTTGGTTTCTAAGGAAACAAAGGTTGATATTATCGTCACCCCGGCAGTAACCCTTATGACCGGTATGGGGATGGCAATGGCCGTCGGCCCTGGCATAGACTGGCTTATGACTACCATCGGGAATTTTATAATGTGGGCAACGGATCTTGTCCCAGCTGTCATGGGTGCAATCGTGGCAGTGGTAATGGGCATGGCCCTTACCGGGCCTATTTCCAGTGCGGCACTAAGCATAATACTGGGGCTTTCCGGTGTTGCGGCAGGCGCGGCTGTTGCAGGCTGTGCAGCCAATATGGTAGGCTTTGCTGTCGCAAGTTATCGGGAAAATAAGTTAAGCGGACTGGTGTCCCAGGGGCTGGGCACTTCTATGCTTCAACTGCCAAATATAATCAAGAATCCCCGCATTTGGATACCTCCGATAATCGCAAGTGCAATAGCCGGTGCAGTATCCGCGGCGGTTTTCCGTATGGAAAACATACCGGAAGGTGCCGGGATGGGTACCTCCGGCCTGGTGGGCCAGTTTGGCACATTTACGGCAATGGGCTTTACATGGGGGGTACTTGCTCAGGTTGTGGTTGTGCATTTTGTGATACCTGCGGTTGTATGTATTTTAGTTTCCGAGTTTATGCGGAAAAAAGGCTGGATTAAATTTGGGGATATGAAGCTAGAGATGTAGTATAATAAAAACCATAAATTTTTTTCTGCGTAGACGCATTCGCAGAAGAAAAATTTTAGAATGAAATCTTTTGCCTGCGGCAAAACCATAAATTTTTTTCTGCGTAGAAGCACTCGCAGAAGAAAAATTTAAAATGAAATCTTTTGCCTGCGGCAAAACCATAAATTTTTTTCTGCGTAGAAGCACTCGCAGAAGAAAAATTTATTGATTAGGAGGGTGCCAATGAAAGATTCCCGCGAAAAAATTCTTGCTCTTATCCGAGAAACCCCTATCCCTCTAATCGCCCTTAGAGACTCTATTCTTGCAATGAATATCATAGACATAGGCGATATCTTCGACGACCTGGAAAAGGAGCAGACCATCCAAGTCTTTAGAATGCTACCTAAAGATATCGCAGCCAATGTATTCGCTCATATTAACCCAGACAAACAGCAGATTATCGTAGAAGCCCTTACCGCCGCCGAGGCAGGCAGCATCGTAAGCGACCTTTTTATGGATGATGCCGTAGATTTTATCGAAGAAATGCCTGCCAATGTAGTCACAAAGGTGCTCTCCAATGTTACTCCTGAGAGGCGGGCTACCATTAATCAACTTTTGCAATACCCGGAGGATTCCATCGGCAGCATAATGACCACGGAGTTTATGGCTTTTGGTGAAGACCTGACAGTTCTTGAAGCCTTTGACCAGATGCGGAAAACCCGTGTCCATGGCCTTCATACCTGCTATGTTGTGCGGCGGGATAAGATGCTTATCGGCTATATCTCTCTCAAGACTTTGCTGCTGGCTAAACAGCATCAACGCTTGGGTGACTTGACCCGCCGCCAAGTAATATTCGCCGGGACTCAAGACGATCAGGAGGTAGCCGCCGCCCTTTTCCGAAAATACGACCTACTCTCACTCCCTATCGTGGATAGTGAGAACCGTCTTGTGGGCATAATAACCGTTGATGATATGGTTGAAATCGTAGAAGAAGAAGCCACAGAGGACTTTGAAAAAATGGCGGGTATTATGCCCATGGATGATGATCCATACCTCAAAACCGGGGTATTCAAACAATCCCTACAACGGATAGGCTGGCTACTGATACTAATGTTTGCAGCTATTTTTGCCGAGATGGTGCTTGAAAACTTCGAGGATGCGATGGCCATCCTTCCGGCTTTGATTCCTTTTATCCCGATGCTAATGGACACTGGGGGCAATGCCGGAGTCCAGACTTCGTCTTTGATTATTCGCAGTATGGCTCTGGATGAAATATCCTCAAAGGACCTATTCAAAGCCTGGTGGAAAGAAATTCGTGTGGCCTTGCTCTGTGGAGTTGGGCTAAGCATTGCCAATGCCATTAGAGTAATGATTTTTGGCCCAAGGAACGCGCTGCTCACTTTGGTTATTTCAATAACATTACTCGCAGTGGTTTTTCTGGCAAAAACAATGGGCTGCCTGCTCCCAATGGCAGCAAAGAAATTTAAGATTGACCCTGCTGTAATGGCCGCACCTATAATTAAAACATTGCTGGATGTGGTATCTCTGTTTATGTATTTTTCCATTGCACGATTAATTTTACCAGGACTATAAGGAGGGCGGCATATGACCGATATCTTACAACTATTGACCCAAACCCCTCTGGATGAGAATACTTTGCGGTCTCAATTCGCCGAAATGAACGAGGCAGATATTGCCGAGATTCTTGAATATCTGGACGACGAGCAGTCTATCGCTGCATTCCGATTATTAAGCGACGACCTGGCTGCCGATGTGTTTTCATATATTTCCCCAGACAAGCAACAGATGCTGGTGGAAGTCTTAAGTGACGATGAAGTAGAGGGCATAATGGAAGAGCTCCCCATAGACGATATGGTGGACTTCATAGAAGATGTACCAGAAGATGTAGGCAAATATGTACTCGATCAAGTAAGCTCCGAAAAAAGTACGATGGTCGACCGTCTGCTGGACTACCCTGATGACTCTGCCGGTAGCCTAATGACCACAGAAATCGTGGAGCTCTCACTATCCATGACCGTAAAGGATGCCCTAGAAACCATTCGTACATCAGGTGTGGATAAGGAAACAATTTACACCTGTTATGTAATAGATGAAGACCGCAAGCTGATAGGCGTAATCACCGCCGATACCTTGGTAAGAGCCGGACTCACCCAGCCTATAGCCGGGATAATGGACACCAATGTAATATCCGCCAACGCCGCTGATGACCAAGAGGAATTGACCAACCAATTCCGCAAATACGACCTAATTGCAATGCCAGTAGTAAACCGAGGCGGCCAGCTTGTGGGGATAGTCACCGTTGACGACATCCTGCGAGTAATAGCCGAAGAAACCACAGAAGATGTAGAAAAAATGGTAGGTATACGAAACACAACCGACGAGCCATATATGCGCACCGGAGTGCTAAGACACGCAAAAAATCGCATAACCTGGCTGCTGATACTAATGCTAACCGCAGCAATAACCGGTGCGATAATCTCCACCTTTGAGGATTCACTAGCAGTGCTTCCTGTGCTAGTGGCGTTTATTCCTATGCTAATGGGGGCAGGAGGCAACGCTGGCGCACAATCCACCACGGTGGTTATCCGTGGTATGGCCCTTGGTGAAATTGTAATCAAGGATGTGGTACAAGTAATCTGGCGGGAGACCCGGATTGCTATAGTATGCGGCATAGTCCTGGGCTTGGCCAATTATGCAAGAATATGGCTGATGCATGACGGAGATGGGACTCTGGCACTGGTGGTTTCACTAAGCCTGGCAATCACACTAGTAGTAGCCAAATCCATAGGTTGCACCCTTCCTATTTTAGCCAAAAAAATGAGAATAGACCCAGCCACAATGGCCGCGCCTATTATTACGACAATAGTAGACTGTACCGCGCTGATTGTGTTCTTTTCTATTGCCCGGGTGGCATTTAATATCTGACATGGACATATTATCAATGAATCTCCAAGAGCTGGAACAATTAATGCGTGATTTAAGCCAACCTGCATACCGTGCTTTGCAAATATTCGAATGGCTTCACAAGCGGTTTCCTGCCGCTGGTGGGGCTTTTTCTTTTGCCAAAATGGATAACCAGCCAAAATCTCTCCGGGAGGAACTAGAAAACCGCTGCTATATCACCCAATCAAGAGTAGTCGAACAACTCACCGCAACTGACGGAACGGTAAAGTTTCTACTGGAATTGAGGAGTGAATCGGCTGTTCAAGTCGAATCCGTGCTTATGCAATATGCTCATGGCCCTTCTCTTTGCATATCTACCCAAGCCGGATGCAGGATGGGTTGTTATTTCTGCGCAACGGGGCAAGATGGATTTATTCGCAATCTAACTACCGGGGAAATGTGTATGCAGGTTTATGCCGCCGGTGATATACGAAATATCGTGCTAATGGGCTGCGGCGAGCCCCTGGATAATTTTAACGCGACCCTGGGTTTTATCGAGCTAATTACACACCCCAAAGGTGCTGGAATCGGCCAGCGGCATATCACTCTTTCGACCTGTGGATTGGTGCCGGAAATTCTGGCCTTGGGGGAACGCCGTTTGCAAATCAACTTGGCTATCTCACTACATGGGCCAGACGACACAACCCGTCAAACCATGATGCCCATCGCCCGGGGATATTCCATTAAAGAATTGATAGCCGCCTGCCAGGAATACACACAAATCACCCACCGCCGTATAACCTTTGAATATGCCCTTACAGAAGGAATAAACGACAGCCCCGCCCATGCCAGAGCTCTGGCCAAACTCCTTAAAGGATTGCTCTGCCATGTAAACTTGATTCCGGTAAATCAAGTAACTGATTCAGGCTTTTCTCCAACCAAAAGAAAAGAAGCCCAAGCTTTCGCGGCAATATTAGAACAGGCGAAAATCCCCGTTACAATACGCCGGACAATAGGTGCTGAAGTTAATGCTGCCTGCGGGCAGCTAAAGAGCAAGCCCTTATGAAAACTACATACAAAGAAACGGACCTATATAACCCAATCCGTGACATGCTTCAAGACCAAGGCTTCACCGTACGAGGTGAAGTCAAAGGCTGCGATATCGCTGCGGTAAAGGATGACCAGCTATGGATTGTCGAAATGAAACTTTCCGCTAATCTAAAGCTTATTTTCCAAGCAATGGAACGCCAGACCGCTACAGATTGGGTATTCGTTGCCGTCCCACGCCCTCGGAAAGCTCGTGGCGGCAGCTTTATGAAGCTGCAACGCCTTTTGAAAAAACTCCAAATCGGCCTAATATCCGTAGCACTTGACAGCCCAGCAAAACACGCGGAAATTATTCTGTTCCCATCAGGCAAAGCTGACAAAACCACAAAAAAGTCCGCTATTATACGGAAAGAAATTGCCGGACGCACAACAGATACCACCGGCGGCAGCAAAGGCACGGTCAATACTGCCTACCGCGAACGAGCAGTACGCATAGCCTGCTTGCTAGAAGCCCATGGCGACCTATCCGCAAAAGAACTGACCCAAATCCATGGCTGCGAAAAAGATACCTACTCAATTTTACGAGTTAACTATTATAATTGGTACAAACAAGTAGCAAGAGGCCGATTCGGATTAAGCACCGACGGCCATGCATTCTTGCGAGAAAATGAAGCCGAAAAGCTTGTGATTTTCTACCGGATGAAAGCAGAAGGGGTATAGCACATGACAGAAATGCATAGCCACGCTCACAGGATGATTTCCAAAATAATAGAAGACAACCTACCTGATGAAGCCGTAGTCAGAGCTCTTGCAAACCAAGATTTAGGCGAAAAAATCCACCTTGTAGCCATAGGCAAGGCCGCATGGACAATGGCAGCCGCCGCAAGCCGCTACCTTGGCGACAAAATCCAAACAGGAGTTGTGATTACAAAGTACAACCATTCCCAGGGGGCAATTCCACGGACAACAATATTTGAAGCAGGGCATCCAATCCCTGATGAAAATTCCGTAGAGGCAACCAAGGCAGTGTTAACCCTGGCCGAAAAACTTGACAATGATGATAAACTGCTGTTCCTTGTTTCCGGCGGCGGTTCAGCCCTCTTTGAAGCTCCTATGGATGGGATTAGCTTGGAGGATATTGCGGCACACACAGGCACTTTGCTGGCCGGTGGTGCCGATATCTCTGAAATCAACACCATTCGTAAGCGGTTTTCAAAGGTTAAGGCTGGGAGATTTGCGACACTTTGTGAGCCCGCAAACATCTTTGCAATAATCCTATCAGATGTACTAGGGGATAGACCGGATGCCATTGCATCAGGCCCCGCTACCTCAGATACATCCACTAAGGAAGAGGCTATTTATATTGCAAAAAAATATGGCCTTGACCTAAGCCCCGCTCATAAAACCCTACTAGAAATAGAAACGCCCAAAACCATCGACAATGTGACAGCAATTGTTACAGGCTCCGTTCGCTCCCTTTGCGAATCCGCCGCCACAAGTGCCTTGGCCTTCGGTTACACCTCATATATCCTGACCACATCCTTAGACTGCCAAGCCGCGGAAGCAGGGAAATTCTTAGGGGCAATGGCAAGGGATTCCCATTTTCAAAGACCCTGCGCAATTATCGCAGGCGGGGAAACGATAGTACATGTCACAGGCAACGGAAAGGGAGGCCGAAACCAAGAGCTAGCCTTAGCTGCGGCAAAAAGCATAGCAGGACTTGAGAACACTGTAATCTTCTCCCTAGGCTCCGACGGCACAGATGGCCCTACAGATGCCGCCGGAGGCATAGTGGATGGAAAAACCAAAGCCAGCCTAGCCGCTCAAGGCCTGAATATAGATAAAATCCTAGCTGATAATGATTCCTACAATGGCCTAAAAGCTGTAAACAGCCTATTAATCACCGGCCCTACCGGAACCAATGTTAATGATGTTGCTGTTGTATTGTGCATGTAAATTCAAAAGGGTTGGCCTCACCGAAACCTATGCCTCATAAAATAATACTGCAAAACTCGAAAATCATTATACCCATAATATAAATCCATTATCGGGTGCTGTGCGATATAGTCTGTCAAGAAAGAAAACCACGCAGTATCCTGTTCAAATCCCAAGAATGAAAGCAATTGCTGGCCCATATAATTTGCGCTAAATAGGAGCGGTACATCCTCAAAAGAAATAAGCTCACGGGCCAACTCGTTGGCGAATATAAGATAGGGTACTGTAAACTGCAATTCTGGCTCCGCGGCAAGGTCTAGACCAAGCCGCTGATATATACCTATCCCGCCGGCAAATGAGGGCAAATGATCACTGTAGAATACCAGTAAAAACGGTTCGTCTTCATTTTCTAAGAAATCCGCAAGGGCAAGAAGCTCCTCCGCACTTTGACGGATTCCATAGAAATAATTGTATAATTCGTTCATTTCTGCATCACTAAGGTAGATATCCGATGTCATGCCGCGGGAACCACTATAGAATCTATTGGCAAAGGGCATATGATTTTGGATAGTTACCATATATGCAAACATAGGGCCCTGGGCTCTGTCCCTGTTCGCAATTACATCACGTAGAAAATCAAAGGTCGAGGCCTCGCACACAAGACGAGTAATAGTCTCCGCGCCAGCCTCCAGGAAATCATAGCGGAAATACATATCATGAAAACCCAAATGTCGGTAGACATTTTGCCGATTGTAGAACCAGGGTGCCCCGGGATGCATTGCAACAGTATGATATCCCCTGCCTACAAGCACAGAGACAATGGACTCGAAGGGTTGGCGGATAAACCAAAATGATGAAGGTGATTCTCGGATAAACTGGGTAGACATCCCTGTAAGAACATCGAACTCAGTGTTGGCAGTGCCACCGCCAAAGTTGGGCACGATAATATCCCCTATTACACTACCCTCACGGGCAGCAAGCTCATGAAAGGCTGCTAGTGGGTCGTTCTCAAAGCCAAATGTAGGATTGTCCGACAACCGAGAAAAGCTTTCACTCATTACAACCACTACATTGATATGCCCTGGCTCATGAGGCTCACATGTGGTGTCTTGCCCCTCTAATATCTCCCGGGCTAACTGCTCAGAAAAATCGTTGGGACGCTGGGGAGAAAACCTTGATAAAAACGCCAGAAAAGAATAGGTCGATCCCCTGGAGTTATAAATATCCACCAGCCTAAATCTGCTGCCCTCGACAGGAAAACTGCCAAAGTATCCATGATTCCAATAAACTGTGGGTAATAAAACAGTCATACATAGCACACAGACAACTGCACCAGGTAAGCTAAACCGCCATTTAGGTTTATAAGGCGTTACAAAGAGTAAAGATATTATCAGCAGTAAGAAAAAAATAATCAGCGCAACAATAGTCCACTCTGCAAAAAAATTTATCCCCGAGGATACATATCGCACCTCATTAAACAAAAAAATATCCGCCGGCAAAAAAGGCTCGTCCCGGAAAAAAACCTTGCTACGGTTAATCAATGCTATTAAAAATGTAATAACCGTTGGAAACACTGTGGCCACTACCAAATTGCGGCTTATCCCAAATAGCAATCCAACTAAAAGCCATATCGGCAGGCCGTTTAGCAAAATCAACATAGGGCTTTGCAGAAATATCCGAACAGATACCATAAAGCTGGTGGGAAGAAGATAAATTGAAGTGATGGTTAACATCCCGCCATAGATAAATAAAAATACGAAAGTAAGACGCGCAGATATAACCAAGCGCATACGAGATAGCTTGTTAACAAATTGGTTCATGGGTACCTCTCCATGTTATAGCGAATTAAATGAGAAACAGTCCAGGCCGAGCCGAAAATCGCGAACGCTTCTACGCGTTTTCGGCGACAGACTGGACTGATTTCGAATTAATTCGCTATATTGTGTGTTTTTATTGATTGAGGTCAAAGCATGGAGCGGTGCACCGCTAAAGCTTGATCTTCCCTTTCATACTACTTCAATAGTCTGCATGCCATACTATCACGATAGTCTGAAGACGTCAATATCACACCACATACTATAAATGGGGAATGTTTTCATTCTGTTAAATAAAAAAAGGAGCTGCAATATGCAACTCCTTCGATTTATTTTTACTAAATTTTACTCCTCGCCGCTTACCAGTTCATCCTCCGGCAATATAACCTCGATTTTAGCCGTGCTCACTTCGTATGCGGTTTTTTCTTGTACTTCCCCATCGTCTTTGCGTTTTTGGTACTGGCGGCTTTGCATCCTGCCCCATAGACGGATATTATCCCCAACTGTCAACCGGCCGGCGTACCTTGCGTTTCTACCCCATGCAATGCAGGGTATGTAGTCCGACTTGTTGTAGGAGCGGTTTACGGCTACCAGCAAATCCGCGATTTCGCGGCCAAATGGGGTTGTGCGATAAATGGGTGGCTTACAAAGATACCCATTCAAAAAGACATCGTTGGGACTTGGGTCCACAGGCTTATCCAGCAGCTCAATATCCCGGGCAAAAACCGTGAGCACCAGTTTATTTTTCCGGTCTGCCTCAACGTAATTGTTATATGAACGAATTTGGCCCCTGATAAGCACCAGCTGCCCTGGCTTCATGGCACCCCTGTCTATTATCCGTTCGGATACGGTTACGGGAAGAGCGTCTGCAGTACCGCTAAGTCTATCTACTTCTACATCAAAGCGGTAAAAGCCTTCGCCGTAAATTTCGTGGCTAAATACCAGGTCAGCTTGGACGCGCCCGCCAACCTCAATAAAATTAGTGCCATTTTCCATTTGATTCCCGCCTTAAGTAAGTTTCTTCTTTTGTAGGATATTCCGGCTGGCCGGGCTTTAGAACCCGCTGTTCGAAATATTGTATTCTGCCTCCAAAGGGGGCTTTGCCTGTAAATAGGACTCTGCCAGGGAAGAAGGCCGCTCGTGTTCATGTCTTAGGTATTTTATCACAGATTTTACTCGTGTAAATATGGACTTCACGGTTTTAATAGTATATTATCAGCGGCTTACCCACATATGGCCCATGCTGCGGCTGCTCCAAGGGTTGCTTCCGGCGGTACGGTCCCTGCTGTAGCAGAGAATTCCTGCGGGTCTTTGACGGCACCGTCCAAGGCTACGAACCCTCGTTGGATACAAATATGCATGTTGTCATCGGTGATGCTTGAGGCGGTGATACAAGCTTTATTGCTGAAGCCATATGTGATTAGCTTAACATTGGTAGGCGCAATATTTGGAAGAATAGCCTTGTCATCGGCATTGACCACAAGATATCCTGACTGCGTAAGCCTGGGGATTGCTTCAGGCAAAGCCGGAGAAACCCCGGAAACGACAAGCACATCAAGCTCCGGGCCATGCTCATCGCCTGTAATGTGATAGCAATTGATGTTTCCGCCGCTCATACGCAAAAATTCCTGCTCAACTTCCTGTCCGTTTTTTCCAATCAAGCCAACAGATGGCATTGAAAATCCCTCCCCTTGATTTTAATGGGGGCTCTGCCCCCAAACCCCCGCCGCTTGCGGCGGGCAAAGCCCGTCCTCGCTTCCTCGCTACGCTACGGAGCCATGCTTCGCATGGTAAACCATTTAATTATAAGTCATATTTATAAGCATTTCACATTATCCACTAGATTATTCTATTAAAAATTGGTACACTTCATCCATGGATGCCCATAATTTACCAACAAAGCAGAATCTGATATTAACCCGGGGACGACTGGTTCTTGCCCGCAGGGGTTATGATTTATTGGAAAGAAAACGGCAAGTGCTTGCAAATGAGCTGTTGGCTGTGCAGGGGCAAGCTGCAAATATGCGGCTGGAGCTGGGTCGGGCATTAGAGAAGGCCCTTACTGCATTTAAAGTGGTAGCAGCAGAAATAGGTATGGACAAATTAGACGAGATAGTCAACGGAGTAAAAGCATCTACGCCTGGTAACGTACCATTTAGTTTTCGTAGATTAATGGGCGTGGAGCTGCCGGTAGTGAACGAAGACTATATTTTGCTGGAAATCAGCTATGAACTTGCAGGTACGACAATATCACTAGATGAGGCAGTGCTTGCGTGGAAAGAAGCCCGGAAACTTATTATTTCCTGGGCAGCAATAGAAAATACGGTGTATCGATTGCAATTACATATAAAAAAGACACAAAAAAGAGCCAACGCCCTTGGGAACATTGTTATTCCCAAGTACGAGGCTCGGATTAAGTATATTAGAGAACGGCTGGAAGAGCGTGAAAGAGATGATTTGGCGCGGATTAAGCTGGCGAAGAAAAAAACCGGGTATGAACCGGGATAAACATAAAACCCATCATTGCGAGTGAAACGAAGCAATCCAGAAAGCTCGGTATAGTGCTGGATTGTTTCGTCGCTACGCTCCTCGCAATGACGGTTTGTCTTTCATAGTTGAATCGGCATCAGCTCAGACCCTGGTCCGTCCATTGTAACGGCGGCGGGTGGTATACCCAATTCCTGGCTCAGCAGCTCCACTAATCTCAACTTACAAAACCCTCCTTGGCAGCGGCCCATTTGGGCTCGGGTACGGCGTTTTATTGCGTCAAGGTTTCTCGCACCCAAGGGTCTGTGTATTGCATCGATGATTTCTGCCTCTGTTATTGTTTCGCAGCGACATACTACACGGCCATAGGCTGGGTTTTCTTTTATTAAGGCGGCTTGTTCTGTTTGGGATAAATCTCGGAAGGATTTTTTTCCGATTCGTTGGGCTTTAAAATTGTGATTTAAATTTGGTTGAAGTCGCGACGTTACAATTTCGACTATGCGCGCCGCAATGGCCGGGGCAGCTGATAGACCAGGGGAATCTATGCCCATGGCATTAATAAAGCCGGGGGCCACTTCTTCGATTACAAAGTCTTTATCCTTGTGTTTTGCACGGATTCCCGCATAAGCGGTTATGCAATCATATATGGGTACGGACTTTAGCAATATACTGACTTTATCCAGAGCATTTTTCAAGCCTTCAGCCGTGGTGCCTGTGGCAGTTGGACTTTCTGGCTCTTCGGCTGTGGGACCTAGTAAGATGTTTCCGTCTACGGTTGGGACAATGAGCGAGCCTTTTCCCAGATGAGAGGGCAGCGGGAAAATTGTGTGTTTTACCAAGTCCTTTTGGGTGTTATCTAATAGGAAATATTGGCCTCGTTGGGGGATAATCGCCTCTTTGTGAGAGGAAATATGATTATGGATATTGGCACTTTCAATCCCGGCGGCGTTGATTATAACCTTCCCACATAAGGGCGCGCATCTCCCTCCTGCTGTATGGACGATATAACCTCGGCCTGCATCTGTTTCAACCCGAATTACCTCAGTTTCCAGCAAAAACTCTACACCATTTTGGGCCGCGTTTTCTCCAAAAGCAATCCCAGCTTCGTAGGGGGAAATTACTCCTGCTGTTTTTGCTCGTAGTGCAGCTGTCACATGGCCGGTAAGATTAGGCTCTAGGGCAAGGACTTCCTCCCGTGACAGCAGCTCCATATCCTTGACACCGTTTTCAAGGCCCTGCTTGTACAGAGCTTGCAGGCGGGAGAAATCCTTTTCATTGGTACCGATAACCATAGAGCCGTTGATGTGGTATGGGATATCCAATTCTTTGCACAAATCGGGGTACATTGCCGCGCCCTGTACATTAAGGGCAGCTTTTAAAGTCCCAGGATGGCAGTCATATCCAGCATGAAGTATCCCGCTGTTGGCTTTAGTGGCACCGCAGGCGATGTCAGTACCCCGCTCAACTAAGAGGATATTAAAATCGTAGCGGCTTAGCTCGCGGGCGGTGGCACAGCCGATTATTCCGCCGCCTATAATTATTATGTCGTACATATTTGCTCCGAGGATGATATTTTTTGGTATTATACTATAGCGAACGACATTGAGAAACGTGATTGAAGGAGGGCTGATAAAAACGCGAAACAAGCGTTTTATCTGATTTTGCCCGACGCGCAATCATGATTTCGAAAGTCGTTCGTTATATAACATGAGCTGTCTACAGGAGTGGTTTTGATGATTCTGACAAAAGCGGTCGTTCCTTTTTTGCATTGTTTTTAATGATAATTGCAATTATTGGGACTTTATGTTTATTATTGAGTCTGCGTACAATGTGCGGATGTGTTCTCAACCCACAAATAAGTTTTGTCATTTTTGCCAAAGGTTTTATATCTCGTTTGTGATTTTTTGAATGATTATTGATTTATATGCAGGTATACTTGATATTTTTGCAACATCTCTGTTGTTGACATGGATATCATTAGGATGCTACATTTACAATATGAGGTTATTGGCATACTTGGTTTACATATAGATTGCGTGTTTCGTGGTCACAGATGATTTAGTGCAAAGCATAATTATTTTCATTGCAGATATTACAATTACCAGTGCCCCTAATGGAGCCATACACAATAACGGCGGCAATTTTATCATGCATTACAGCATAATTAATACCCGTGTTCATAATTTTAGAACATTCATATAAGGATTGGACCGGGAGGAATATTCAGGAATAATGTAGTGGATATCAATTATCATCAGAGAGGCATACAGTTCACATAATTTTTGGAGGTAACGAAATGAAACGCGCAATAAAATTAGGAGTACTGCTAGTGACACTAGCCGCAATTATGGTCTGGGCTCTAGCCGCAGACGAAGGGTATGAAAACTACAACAACGAAGTCAGAGCCGCCTTTACCACCCTCAACGACAATGTAAGAGTCTATGCCACCACCGCAAACGCAGCCCCAGGGGAATATGTAGATATCAATATCCGTCTGGACGAAAACTCCGGAATAACCATGCTATTCCTTAACGTCAGTTACAATAGCGCGGTACTTGAGCGTGTTGGCCTAACAGCAGGAGATACGATGCTCTTACCACAACCGCCTCCCACAGACGCCAACCCCTTTAACACAAACTTTGAGCTGGCTGACCCTACCGGTGTTTCCACAGCTACCGGTAATCTTGCAACCATACGATTTAGAGTGCGTGACTATGCCCCGGTCGGGGCTACACCAGTAACCATATCTGTTTCTTCAGCCTATGTAGCGTATGGATTTGTGTTCAATGCCGTTAATGTTTCCGTTAGCAATGGTTTAGTTAATGTGACCGCCCCACAAGAGGAACCAACGCCTACACCAACCGCTACTCCCACCGCCACACCTACTCCTCCTACCCCCTCTCCTTCCCCTGCACCTCCTACCCCCTCTCCCTCACCTACCCCTCACATCACAATAGCAATAGTCCTAAACGCGGCTCCCGGCCAGCTTGACGGGTCCGGCTATATTACGTGGCTGCGCCCTATTGGAGAAACTGTTAATTCATTACCAACACCAACCCGCGCCGGCTATACATTTGCCGGTTGGACAATAGACGGCAACGCTGTCAATCTACCCTATACCTTTAATGCAAACACTACATTACAAGCAACTTGGACAGCTATCGTAGCACCAAGCCCTTCACCCTCGCCTACTCCCACACCAACCCCTTCTCCATCACCTACACCTGGGCCATCTGCAACTCCGGCTCCCTCCAATATACCCCCGGGCCTTCCAACACACCAGCCCCTTCCAATACCCCAAGACCCTCCAACACACCAACCCCCACCCCTTGTCCATCAGGCAAACGACCCAACCCCCAAACCAACCCTCTCAATATCAGCTTCGCAATCTTTGTGGCAGTAATGCTAACGGGAATAACCACCTATGGCATTATAACCTTGACTAGGAAGCACAAGGCCCAAGCTGACCAATACGATAAAGACCTCACCCGTCATAATCGCGAAGAGCGGATTACGGATATAGTAGACAAATAATCTCAATGTATGGAGAGAAGCACACAAAGAGAGGTAATTATGAAATCAAAAAAGTATCATCGTGGGGTAAGAACACCTACATTTCAGCGTGGGGTGTTATGTTTTATTATTTGCCTATTGGTTTTTACAGTGATTCTTGCTGCGGGAACCGGAAATAATACATTCGCAAGTGACAATCAAGAAAGGCCTGTGGTGGGGCTGGAGGCCGGTTTTGACCACACTGTTATTTTAAGAGAGGACGGCACCATTTGGAATTGGGGCCGTCAAGCGGAAGCGCAATTGGGCACCAGCCAATCGAGCTTTAGGAGCCGAAGCACCCCAACGCGGGCACGTACAATGTGGGCTAGCGATAAAACCGGCTTTGCACCTGATCCTGATTTTCCATATCCGGCAGAGGTGTTTAACAATATTACTGTGATTGCATCCCATAAAATGCATAATTTGGCATTGCGCAGTGACGGCACTGTTTGGGCTTGGGGATGGGGTTGGGAAGGACAAAAAGGCTCAGGCCGCATAATAGACGGAGGCGCGTATCCAAGTTCACAGGCCGCACCGGTAATGCGCGTACGCGGAAGAGGGACGTCTGCCCACGAATATTTCCTAAGGGATATTGTAGCCCTTGAAGTGGGTATGCTCTTTTCCGCTGCGCTACGCAATGACGGTACAGTTTTGGGCTGGGGTCAAATGGATTCCAGAAACCAAACAGGAGCACCCCCAATCAATAGCGATTACCCTGTGTTAATTGATGGCTTAGAAAATATTGTGGCACTTTCCGCAGGAAATGAACATCTATTTGCTTTGGATAAAGACGGTATTATTTGGGGATTAGGGCAAAATAACTGGGGCCAAATAGGAGATGGGACGACTACATACGCACTAACCCCGGTGAGAGTGGAATTTCCAACAAATGCAACGATACTCCAAATTGAGGGTGGAGGCACCCACTCTACGGCACTTACAAGTGATGGCTATGTCTACACCTGGGGGCGTAATAACAATGGTCAGCTTGGCTTTGCCCCAGAAATCGAAGTGGTTATGATACCTACAAGAGTAGAAGGTATTGACAGAGTTGTCCGCCTTGCAGCAAACAGAGACCACACCTTAGCTTTGCGGGAAGACGGCACTGTTTGGGCTTGGGGATGGAATCGAGACGGACAATTAGGCAACGGCACGAGAATGAACAGTAATGTACCTGTGCAAGTGATAGGTATAACAAATGCAAGATATATCACAGCGGGTGATGGACATAGTGGGGCGATACTCGCAGATGGCAGAGTGATGACTTGGGGGCGAAACTGGGACGGCCAGTTAGGAAATGGTAATCCCAATTCTTCCGCGATTCCACTGCAAATTGATAACTTGCACAATATGCAAAGTGTCGTGGCGGGGGATTCGTTTTCATTAGCCTTGCATAGCGACGGCACTGTATCAGGTTGGGGGAGAAACAATCACCATCAATTGATTGCATCCTCTACAACCGACCAGCGCACCCCTGTCCGGGCACAGAATGCCCGCCCTGGTTGGGACGGTGTGCTGGACAACGTCATGGAGCTTGCCCCCAGTACTGCCATTAATTATGTCCATGTTTTAGCAATACGCGATGTTGGTTCACCAGAAGGAGGTGCTGTGTATTCCTGGGGTTGGAACATGGACGGGCAAGGAGGGATAGGTCGTAGAAACCGTGATGCTATGATTGTAACAGATGTACGCCTTGATATACCAAGGCGAGTCAGGCCTGTTCAACCTGGGTGGGCTCCCCAAGGATTAAATCCTCGTCTTACCTATGAGCCTTATGATGTGAATGATGCCTTTGATGACATCCTCGCCGCTGCGGCAGGGGAACGTCACTCGGTGGCCTTGAGAGCAGACGGCACAGTTTGGACATGGGGGCGTAATGACCACGGTCAACTTGGTGGTCTGCAAACGGGCAGCAATCAGAATGGGGAAAATAGGCGCAGATTACGCCCTAGGCAAGTGCCAGGCGTGTATAATATAACTGCAATAGAAGCTGGCCATAATCACACAGTTGCTCTGGACACAAATGGTTATGTTTGGACATGGGGACGTAATAATCGCGGTCAACTTGGACCCAGCGACAGAGCCCAAAACTTCGACCCTGCCCAAGTACAGGGCGTTGATAACATTATAGCCATTTCAGCACGTGGGGATTTCAATCTGGCTTTAGACACAAACGGCAATGTTTGGGCTTGGGGACAAGATGCCGGACGTTTGGGTTATAATCTGACGAATCCTAATCCTCCAAATGACAGAACTGAACCTTCTTTGGTATTAATGGCAAACGGTGAATTACTTGATGGCATAATAAGAATTCAGGCCGGGTTTGACCACTCTATTGCTGTACGAAATGATGGAACTTTGTGGTCATGGGGCAGTACCAATGCACATGGCCAACTTGGCAACGGGACTACAGGCAATGCTGTCCGCAGGGCTACACAAGTGCTTTCCTTGGGAGAATTAGGTATAAACAGCGTGGAATCTATTGCCCTTGGTTCCATGCATACAGTTATCGTAGATGACAGCGGAAACGTATGGTCTTGGGGAAATAATATGGTGGGTGCTTTGGGTGTGGGGTCGATTCCCGGAGACAATTCTTACCAAACTGTCCCAGTTTTTGTTCGAAGCGCAAATACTGATTTTAGCGTACTGGTTTGGTCTGATTATATACCAATGACCCCGATTCTAGCTCCGGCACCGACTCCACCCCCTTCAATAATCCCCGGCAATGTAACCGGCAGCGGTACAGTATCCGCAGCAGACGTAGGTATGCTGCGAGCCTATCTAGCCGGTTTCCCAGTAACAATTATCCGGGAAGCTGCCGATGTAAACGGAGACGGCGCAATAACCGCGGCGGATTTAGCATTGATTAGGGCATATCTGGCGGGTTTCCCTGTTACTTTATTGCCCCCGCCCTCATAGCGAATTAATTCGAAATCAGTCCAGCCTGTCGCCGAAAACGCGTAGAAGCGTTCGCGATTTTCAGCTCGGTCTGGACTGTTTCTCATTTAATTCGCCACATAGCGAATTAATTCGAAATCAGTCCAGCCTGTCGCCGAAAACGCGTAGAAGCGTTCGCGATTTTCAGCTCGGTCTGGACTGTTTCTCATTTAATTCGCTATAATTAATCGTCCCACCACCGATAACAATATCTCCGTCATATAAGACCACAGCTTGCCCCGGTGTGATTGCCCGCTGGGGCTTTTCAAATTCCAAATACAGCTCATCGGGGCCGGTTTGCCATACTCGGGCTGGTTGGGCCTGGTGGGAGTAGCGGATTTTGGCTTGGACATTGAGATGACTGTCTAGCTTTTCTATCGGGATAAGATTAATATCCTGGGCGACTAGCGATTTGTTAAACAAATCCTCCGACCTGCCTACAATAACTGTATTTGCATCTGGGTCTATTTTGGATACATATTGAGGTTCCGGGCCATAAAGTCCAAGGCCCTTGCGCTGGCCTATGGTGTAATGGATGATGCCTTTATGCCGCCCCAGTACTTCTCCTGCCGGAGATATAAAATCCCCACCTTGGGTGGGTTGCCCAGTATGGCGGGTTATAAACCCGGCGTAATCTTTGTCCGGGGCAAAACAAATATCTTGGCTGTCGCTTTTGGCAGCAGTGGTAAGGCTCAAGCTAGCAGCAATATCTCGTACGACCTCCTTGGTAAGTGCCCCAAGAGGAAAGATGGTCCGAGCCAGTTGGGATTGAGTCATAGCATAAAGTACATAGGTTTGATCCTTTGTGACGTCATTTCCGCGGGATAATAGATACCGCCCGTTTGTGTCACGAGTTATTTTGGCATAGTGGCCTGTGGCAATGTATTCGGCTTCCAACTCCGTTGCCCGGGTCAGAAACTTCTCAAATTTCATATAGCGATTGCAGTCGATACAGGGGTTGGGGGTGCGGCCCTGCTGATATGCCGCTACAAAGCGGTCCATCACCTGGGCCTCAAAGGAATCCGAGAAATTAAACACAAAAAAAGGGATACCCAAGGCCGTAGCCACGGCTCGGGCATCCTCTGCGTCTGTGACTGAGCAACAGGCTCTGCTGCTCGGCGCGGTGTTTTCTTCACCCTCGAATAATTTCATCATCGCGCCGATGCAGTCATAGCCTTTTTCTTTGAGCAAATGAGCGGCAACAGAAGAATCCACGCCGCCGCTCATGGCAATGAGTACTTTTTTTTGTTCCATGCTTGCTCACAACTTTCGGGTAAAGATATGGGGATTCCGGTCAAGCCCGGGATGACAAGGGATTTTATTCTATCCAGGTAACCTTAGCTTCATCGTATCGGCCCCGGGGCTCCGGCCATTCGTCTTTTTCACCTACTGCGATAAGGTTAAAGGGCTGCTCCTCTTCCGGGATTTCCAAGATTTCCCGGATTGCCGGCAGCACAGGCTTTGGATATACACCGCACCAGCAACTGCCTAAGCCTAAGGCCTCTGCTTGCAGCAAAATATTCTGGGTTGCCGCACCACAGTCTTGGGGATAAAACCCTAATGGGAGGTCAAACTTTTGCCCGTCTTGGGTGGCAGGCAAGGCCACAACTACAATGGCTAATGGGGCAGTGCGCAGCATTTGTGCCCATTTATGGGCATCCGCAAGGCGATTAAGCATCTCCCGGTTTGTGATGGCGATAAACCGCCAAGGCCGAGTATTGCAAGCAGAAGGAGCCAGCATTGCCGCTTCCAAGATTGCAATGATTTTGTCCTTTGGGATGGGGGTGGGTTTAAACTTACGGATACTTCTGCGGGTTTTGATGATTTCATGCGTCATGATGTAGCCTCCTTTTATTTCCAATAATCAAACTCAAACTCATACATCTGTACGGTATCATTCTCCTGTATCCCTAATTCCTCCAACTTATCAATTATCCCACGCTGCCGCATAAATCGTTGGAAGAATGCAAAGCCTTTTTCATCAGCCATATTGGTGTAGCCCAGCATACGTTCTATACCGGGGCCTTCTACGCTGTATAGGCCTTCCTTGACTTTTTCTATTGTAATTGAGGCCTCCCGTCTTTCTGGTTCGAAATAGGTTTCATAGTCTGTCTCGAAGGTTGATGAAGGCGGGGCATCTCTCAGAACTTGGGCTATACCTTGCACTAGCTCTGTCAGACCTTTGCCTGTTGCGCCGGATATTTTGAAAAGAGGCCAACCCTTATTGTCGGCGTAAGACTGCAACTCGGTCATGTAATCCTCGTCAACTGGGAGGTCAAATTTATTGGCGGCTATTATTTGGGGGCGGTCTTTTAATCCTGGGTTGTAGGCGGATAATTCTTCATTTATTTTTTCTACAGCCTGGGTCGGGGTGAGGCCATCGCCTTCAAGTCGGGCGGCATCTACTACATGCACTAATGCCCTTGTGCGCTCGATATGCCGCAAAAATTCAAAGCCCAGCCCTACTCCCTGGCTTGCGCCCTCAATCAGGCCGGGAATATCCGCAAGTACAAAATCATGGCCGAAACCATGCCGTACTACCCCCAGATTTGGGGCTAAAGTCGTGAAGTGATAATTGGCTATCTTAGGATTGGCATTGGTCACTTGTGACAGCAAAGTAGACTTGCCTGCATTGGGAAAGCCGATTATCCCCACATCGGCAATAAGCTTAAGCTCCAGGGTAATTTCGTATTTCTTTCCATTTCTGCCATCTTCACAAAACTTTGGGGCCTGCCTGGCCGGGGTAGCAAAATGCTGGTTGCCTCGGCCTCCCCTTCCCCCTTTTGCAAGGACTCGTTTCTCACCATGTGTATTGAGATCCGCCATTACCAGGCCTTTTTGATGACCGGTTTCGTCTTCTTCCCAGCCATAGCGTATCAGAGTGCCCACAGGTACCTTGATTATTAAATCCTGGCCGTCTTTGCCCTTGCAGTTTTTGCCCATTCCATTACCACCGTTTTCGGCTTGATATCGTTTTTTGTAGCGGAAATCTAGCAAAGTGCTTACATCCGAATCGGCAATAAAAATAATATCGCCGCCACGGCCTCCATCGCCCCCGTCGGGGCCGCCGTTGGGCACATATTTTTCTCGCCTAAAGCTTATACAGCCATGGCCGCCACGGCCTGACTCTATTGTTATTTTTACATGGTCTACAAACATAGATGTCACGCACTCCTTTCAAGTGTATTGTCATCATAACATAAACTGCTTATAAATATTGCAAAAAAAACCCGTATGGCACCATACGGATTTTTTATGGGAAATGCACTAACTCATATTGCGCCAATAAGAAAAACCACACTTCCAAACGTATATATAGTATAATAAATTCACGTTTCATAAGGGAGGTCGATGACATGTACTTAGTATTACTAATTGTAGGCGCAGGATTTATCGTACTGTCTCTGGTTTTAGGCGAAGCTCTTCCTTTTGAGGGAGTAGGCGGGGCCTTTTTCCGGCCTATTGTTATTGCTGTAACTTTGACGGTAACAGGGGGCGTCGGACTTATTCTTGCTCCTATGTGGGGCAGTTATCTGGCCTTTCCCTTTGCCGCGGCGGCGGGGCTCTTTGCCGGGTTCCTGTTGTATCGCTTTGTTATACTTCCCCTACAGAGAATCGAACACACTAGTTCCCATGACAAGCAAGCCCTAATCGGCTCCACAGCCAAAGTAGTCTTGGGCATCCCCCAGGGAGGCTTTGGAAAAATCAAATACAATGTAACCGGTGCCTTTGTAACCAGCCCCGCAAAAAGCGAGGATGGGATTGAGATTAAGAAGGACACCGAAGTAGTGATTGCATACATCAAGAACAACGCCTACTATGTAAGGGAAAGGAGTGCCGGCATCACAGCACCAATGGAAATGCCAAATACAAATTAAGCAAATGCATTACCGCGCAAAGCGCACCCCGTAGCGTAGCGAGGAAGCAAAGCGGGGCTTTGCCTCGTGCGGCGGCGGGAGTTTGAGGGCAGAGCCCTCATTAAAAAGGAGGAAGCACATGAACTTGGAACCTCAACACATTGCTCTGATTATCTTAGGGGTATTATTCCTCGCAATTTTCCTTATCTTCACCATGTGGAAGCGAGTACCCCAAAACAAGGCCGCAGTTGTAACCGGCCGAAAAAAGAAGGTCATCTCCGGCGGCGGTCGCTTTGTCATACCACTTCTTGAGCGGTATGACATTATATCCTTGGAGAACATAAAAATCCCTGTGGATATCAAGAATGCCATATCCAGCCAGGGTGTAGCCATCGCTGTACGTAGCGTATCCGTTGTAAAGGTTAAATCCGACAATGAATCCATTTATTCCGCTGTGGAGCAATTCTATCGTGGGGATGCCCGGTCAACAGCAGAAGAAATCTCCACCCAGGCCAACTACATCCTAGTAGGTAAGCTCCGTGAAATCATTGCAAAAATGACAGTAGAAGAAATCTATCGTGACAAAGACAAATTTTCCAGCGAGGTACAGGAAAACGCCGCCCGCGATCTTGCGGAAATGGGCCTGGAAATCAAGGCCTTCACCGTAATGGATATAAGCGACTCCAACGGCTATCTGGAAGCCCTTGGCCGCAAGCAAATCGCCGAAGTTAAAAAGAACGCTGATATAGCAGAAGCCGAAGCCCGTAAGGAAACCACAGTAAAAACCGCGGAAGCCAACCGCCTAGGGGAGGCCGCACGCTTACAAGCTGAGACCCAAATCGCCGAAGCTGCCAAAATGAAGGAGCTTAACATCCAAGCCTTCCGTCAAGAAGCCGAGGGCGCAAAGGCTCAAGCGGACTTAGCTTACGAGATCCAAGCCAATATCGTAAAAAAAGAAGTTACCGACACGGAAATGCAAGTAGAACTTCTCAGAAAACAGCGTGAAACCGAGCTTGCTGAGCAAGAAGCCATAAGAAAAGAAAGAGAACTATCTGCAACAGTCCATAAAGCTGCTGATGCCGAAAAATATCGCCGTGAAAAAGAAGCTGAAGCCGCCAAGTTCGAGCAAATCGCGAGGGCACAGGCCGAAGCCGAATCCGTAAAGCTAGACGGTGCTTCCAGAGCAGAAGCAGTAAAAATCCAAGGTTTAGCCCAAGCGGAAATCATCAAGCAACAGGGCCTTGCAGAGTCCGAAGCCATACAAGCCAAGGGTCTGGCGGAAGCAAAAGCCATGATGGAAAAAGCAGAGGCATTCAAGCAGTACAATGACGCCGCTGTAAGCCAGATGATTATAGAGCGTCTGCCGGAAATAGCCGGTAATATAGCCGAGCCTCTATCCAAGACCGAAAAAATCGTAGTTATAGACGGCGGTCAAGGGGGAGGAGCCTCCAAGATTTCCGGATATGTAACGGATATCGTAGCCAAGTTGCCTGCAACCGTTGAGGCATTAACAGGCATCAACTTAGTGGATAAACTCAAGGGCTATGTTGAAAGAAGTGCGGATGAATCCAAGCCGGAGATATCGGTAGAGGATGTTTTGTCGAAGGTATTGGATAAGGTTTCACCAAACGAATAAAGTATAGTCAATGCAGATAAACAGGGGCTGTCCTTTACAGGACAGTCCCTTTTCAAAAAATACATTAAACCGGTGGTGTCATAAATGAATATACCTCGCAATGAGTATCCGCGCCCCCAAATGGTGCGCAGTGAGTGGCAAAATCTAAACGGCTTATGGGATTTTGAATTTGATTTCTCACAAAGCGGTGTTGTCCGCGAGTTTTACAATAATGGCAATTTTACCAAGCAGATATTAGTGCCATTCTGCCCGGAAAGTGCCCTTTCAGGTATAGAATTCAAGGACTTTATCCCGGCGTGTTGGTATCGCAGGACATTTATTATCACCAAGGAGCAGCTTGAGGGCGTTACCTTGCTGCATTTTGGTGCGGTGGACTATGAATGTATTGTTTATGTAAACAGTAGCGAAGCCGGTAGGCATAAAGGCGGGTATTCGTCTTTTAATATTGACATTACAGCTCATTTGCATGAAGGGGAAAATACCTTGGTGGTCTACGCAGAAGACAATCAGCGTAGCGGAAAACAGCCCAGAGGCAAACAATCTCCCACATACTATTCCACAGCCTGTGACTACACCCGCACAACAGGGATTTGGCAGACAGTCTGGCTAGAATTTGTGCCCCATAATCGAATTGTCAGTTATAAAGTCATCCCCGATTTAAACAATGCCGCTGCGGATATATCTGTGAAGCTAATCGGCGAAACCAGTGGCATGGCCATAAAGGTTACAGCCGTCTATAAGGGACGTGATATGGGCAGCGCATCTGTTGTCACGGATCATAATACAGCAGCCCTAAGACTCAATCTTGCGGAATCTCATCCCTGGGATGCTGGAATTCCTAATCTTTACGATATTACTATTGAGCTTCTGTCGGCAGAAAAAAATGTGGACTCTGTAAAAGGATATTTCGGCTTGCGTAGTGTCTATATAAAAGATAACGCCATTTACCTAAACAATCGCCCGCTGTTTCAGCGTCTGGTACTTGACCAAGGATTTTATCCAGAAGGTGTTTATACGGCACCCACAGATGAACATTTCATAAAAGACATTGCGCTATCCATGGCTCTTGGATTCAATGGGGCACGCCTTCATGAAAAAGTCTTCGAAGAGCGATTTCTTTATCATGCAGACAAAATGGGTTACTTGGTTTGGGGGGAACACGCCAACTGGGGCCTGGACCATACCGCGCCCGAAGCACTGCATTATTTTCTGCCGGAATGGCTTGAAATTATTGCCCGGGATTTTAACCATCCATCAATAATTGGCTGGTGCCCATTTAACGAGACATGGGATATTGATGGGAAAAAACAATATGATGAAACTCTCCGCCTAGTGTTTCTGGCTACCAAAGCCGCTGACACCACACGTCCCGTAATTGATACAAGCGGAAACTATCATGTGCAAACAGATATTTACGACATCCACGATTATGACCAAAATGTGGATAGCTTTGCCGCCAAGTACAAAAACCTTAAAAAAGGTGAAATCCACGAAACATTTCCTCAGAGGCAACAATACAACGGTCAGCCATTCTTCGTAAGCGAATACGGCGGCACCTGGTGGAGCAAAGACGAGGGCGGATGGGGTTATGGAGAAAGCCCCAAAACTGAGAAAGAATTTATAACCAGATACACAAAACTAACCGAGGCCCTGATTGAGTCAGAGGGAGTATGCGCCTTCTGCTATACCCAGCTATACGATGTAGAGCAGGAGCAAAACGGCCTATACACCTATGAAAGAGGGCCAAAGTTTTCCAAGGAGACATATGAGGCCATAAAGACGATAAATACTCGGAAAGCGAGTATAGAATAATAAAAAAATGGCTCCTTCCTAGGTGGAGGGGCCATTTTTCATGACTAATGCATATACGAGGCGATAATATAAAATCAAAAAAGTGGCGATACCATGCCAGTTATAGCGAATTAAATGAGAAACAGTCCAGACCGAGCCGAAAATCGCGAGTGCTTCTACGCGTTTTCGGCGACAGGCTGGACTGATTTCGAATTAATTTGCTATATATTAAAACTCCGAAAGGGCAGCCCCCACTGCCGTAGCATAAATCGCATCCTTCGGCAGGTGAAAGCGTATGGGATACATTCTTGACAACATATCCAACACATCCTGAGCCTGGTCTATCACTGACAATGAACCAATCAGCACCACATCAGAGATGCAGTCACCCAATGTGGCAAACACGGCCATCATTCCAACGCTTTCGAATATCATGTTAATAATCCCCCGGACGATATCTGCCGAGGTTGCGTTGTCTTTAAGATTGCCAAAATTGGAAACCGTGGTATCCGGCGGTAGATTTCCGATTTTTTCCCGGGAAATATCTCCTAGTTGCAAATCCACGGCACTTAAATCCCCTTTGGCGGCAAGGGCGATGATACTGTCAAAACTACTGGCTCCCACAAAACGAGCAGCCAGCTTTTGTAATGTCCCCCCCCCTACCCCGCTACCCCCAAGGTGGGTAATCTCTTCTCCTTGGGCGCGTACTAATGCGGTGCCTGTCCCCACACTTACAATTATGGCGGAATCAAGCCCTGCCATCCTCAGTCCCCCAAGGCCGATTGCCAAAAACTCATCCACGCGCTTGGTTGGGATATCATACATACCCTGCAAATAACTTGCACCAACCCCAGTAAGGACTATCTGCCGGATATCTTTCATCTTAAGGCTATGCTCCGCGGTAAACTTCCCAAAGGCACCAAAGGCCGAAGTCAATTGATCCTTGGCCTCGACCTGCATCATTCCTATGCAATTTTCCTTTGAAGCAAGCCCTACAATTTTGGTGGTAGAGCCGCCTACATCTATGCCTAATACCATAGGACTACCTCTTCTTTACGCCCATGGTTTTGTCTATTACAACAACCAATGCCCCCATAATTGCCCCAACCAATACAAACGCTACTATGGCCTCAACCACGCCATTGGTGGCAATCATGCCCCAAATCGCTGCGTAAAGCGCATCGGCAGGAGCAGGGGTTGCGCGAGCCAAATTCCATGAATCGCCAAATAACAGGACAATCAAGTGCAAAACAAGAAGTGTGTTAGTCAAAGCCCCAGTAAGACCGGCAACAGCATAGTTGGCAATAGTCAGTTTCTCAGGCAGGAGCTTGCGAAGGCCCACAAACACATACCATGGTATAACCCCTACAAGAATCCTTGGCACAAATGCGACAACCAAAGCCAACCAGCTACCGCTGTCGGTGCCAGGCATATTAAGAAACGGTGAAAAAACAAAGGATGTGGCAACAGGATTAAAAGTGGCAAACAGCATACTCGACAACCCAAACATAAATCCAAGAACAGCCCCATACTTAGGTCCCATTAGAAGTGCGCCAATGACGACTGGTACCATAAGAAAAGTAGGCCTAAAAGCACCGATGGTGATAAAGCCAATCCCCATAAAGGTCAATAAAAAGATAATAGCCGTAAACATACCGGTGATTGCGATTTTTTGCGTCTTGCTCCATTCGTACATAGACAAACTCCTTTACAATAAGATTTAGTTTAAGATTTAGTTTCAATGCAAGCCCCATGGATAATCTTCCATGGAACCTTCATAAGGTATTCTACGTTAAGACATGTTGCACCCTATAATATCAACCTTTTTCAAGTTTTTGTCAAATACAACATATTTCATAAAATTTCCATATACATAAATGCATCTTGGTTGGCGTATGTTGCATCATAGGGGATGTTGGCGTTTAATGTAACTAATCTGTTATATTTGACCACTATTATCGACTTATCTGCCATGCTATAATTCTTTTACATAGAGAGTAAAAAGGATAGACAAAAGTAAATATAAAGGAGTGTTGCGATATGATAAACACATCCGGCATCAAACGCATAGTCAGCTCCCAGAAGTTCCGGGTATTTGGGATGCTTGCAGTACTAATGATTATAGTAACCGTAGGGATATTTGCATATGATTACTATTCCTCTTATGAGGGGTATCCCTACGGGAGTTACGATGACTACATAGATAACTACAACGAACATGATAACAGATACGCACCATATTATTACGATTGGTATAATTTTGTTGCCATCGGTTATGACATGATATATCTCGGTGATTTCGAGGTCTATGATTATGACCATAACTGGATGTTACATGAAGAAAATATTTATTATGTATGCATCGAGGATATGTCTGGTAATCTAATTGGCCCCCGTATGGGGATTAGTGTACACTTCAGTCCCAACGGTGGTAGCTACATCCCTGGGCACAACGACCGTACAACTCTTACCGGCACTCCTGCCGGCGGCACAATTACCGTTGGTAATATGCCAATCGAACCGACTCATCAGCTTGGTTTACGTTATTTTATGGGATGGAACACGGAACAGGACGGAAGAGGCACAGAGTTTACTGGTGATACTTGGGTGAGCGCAATTAACGGCCCATTTACTGTTTACGCAAAATGGGGTGTTAATGTAACCTTTAGTCTAAACGGTGCGTCTTTACCCATAGGCACTGACCAAAACAACCCTAACCACTTTGTCGTACGGGGTCTTGTTCCCCTTGGCTGGAGCATCGCTGAAACGCCGGGAATGGTGTTTCCCCGCGACCTTGATTTACCATCTGACTGGCCTTTACACTCCTTCTGGGGCTGGTTTAATACATCAGCACCAATTGGCGGCGACTTTTATTACCCTGCAAGACCAATAAATGGCCCAACATGGCTGCATGCACGTTGGACTGCTCCAAATCTACCGGCCGTAACATTTAACCCAACGACAGGCAGTATTGCTGCGGGCCATAATCCTGTGCGTTTAGGTAGATTGGGTATGAGCATTTTCCGCGTTAGCGGTGTACCCGGCCCACATGACCCCCCGCGCCTCAATTATGACAGAATTTGGCCTCGTTCTGCACCTCTTGCAACAAAGCCAAACGCAACTCTAGAAGGTTGGTGGACGCAACCAGATGGCTGGGGTGGTTCAGGTAGTCGTTGGGCAAGCCCCGGTGCAAATCATCTTTACACACAGTCAACAGCTCTGGTGCATCCTAACATGTTTTTACACACCCCTATTACCGGCGATTTGACCGTTTACGCCCATTGGGTATATAGGGTTTGGTTTCATCCAAACGAAGGTCAATTGCATCCGCAACCAAAGGGCTTTCCTGGGTATACCGGTCATGCACCTGCTGATGGAAATCCAGGCTCACCCGGTTATCCCAGCCATCCATACTATCCCTCATATCCACATGCTGTTGGAATAGGGACAGGGGCATTAATACTTTTCCGTGATATCCCGATGCAGCACAGCGGCTCCAATATTGCTACCCATGGTTATCAATACAATCGCGAAGATCAAGACAGGCGAGCAAGAAGATACGTACCCCCCGGTCACCACGCGCTTTTAGCTGACAACTGTGTTTCCAGGCCGGGTTATACGTTTACCGGATGGTGGGACAGACCGCTTCCTGCATCCCCCTATTTCAATCATCCCAGCAACCCCCTCTATACCGGTCGTACAGGTGACGCGGCTCTGGCATTTGCGGCCGGAGAGTTTACTGCAACGACTACAGTATCCGGTACCCGTACTGTTTATGCCCACTGGGTACGCAACGACCGTGTTGTAATAACATTTGATACCCAGGGCGGGACATGGCCCCCTAATACCAGCCCATGGAGTCCAATGCCCCAAATACCCTCGGGAACACAGCAAAATCACTTTGTAGACCTTCCTGTAGACGGTACCATAGCGGCAACACCGGGACAAACGTTAAACCCGGCCCGCAGAACTATGCCACTTTTCCCAGTAAAGGAAGGATATATCTTTATTGGCTGGTATTCGCATCCTTGGATAGGCAACGAAAGCGGTAGAGAATATAGATGTAATGCAACATGTGCCCGTGCCACCCCTTGTCCTGTACCGGGTTGTAGGGGGCGCGGTGAGTTTATGCCGACTTTGATTGGGCAAGCAGAAGGCCATCGCAGAACATGGTGGAACATATCCCGAGCAACCCATAGCAGGACTGTTTACGCACATTGGGTGCCGTATGTACAGGTTATTCTGCATCCTAACGGCGGAATTAACCATGACCCAAGGGGTTATCGCCTTATAGGGTATGGCTATCTTCCAAGTGGGACAAATAACACGGATATGCGCGTTAGTGTCGCTACAATGAATAGCCAAACCAACTGGAATCAAAGTATTAATGGTGCACCAGGTGATTTACTAACATTACCAAACCCCGCATTTGTGCAACCATACTTTAATATTGCACCACAAGGCTCTCCACCAGAGTATGTAGAAACACTGAGAAGAGACGGTTATGCCAGGATGATAAGCCAGTGGCAATGGAGACAAACAGTGGGAACAGGCCCCCGAGGAACTCCCCAGCACTGGTATAATAGATGGCAGATTTCACCTCCAATTGCCCGTACCGCACTTATCACTACCCAGGAAGCTGGAACCGTATGGAATGTACGACCAGATGGTACCGGTCACTTTTTTGGCAACGGAAGCTACGTTGACGCACCAAGATTTGAAGATTATATAATTATGCGTGACGGCAGGCGTGTACTTTATTTATATGCCCAATGGGCAGTACCGGTTGTATTTAACCCTAATGTCGGAGGTTTTGGCGGTACGTTTTTAACTCCTCCAGGATCGCGCACAATGGATATAGCCGCCGGACATACCTACAATAACAGGATTGACCATAGGCATACCCCTCCTAAATTTGATATACCATCCAGCCCTCCAACTGTTGCCCATCCTGGGTTTATTTATACGCTGTATTGGCCGGATCCGAGCACCTCTACTTCCAACTGGTGGGCAGGGCTTGGTGCCGTACAACATGATGGACAGGCTGTAGGTTCGTTATTTGTCGAATGGAATACATGTCCAAACGGTACAGGAAGTACATTTACAGAGACAGACACCGTACCTTTTCTAAACCAAGAAACCTTTGTGCATTATCCTGTCCCGTTGCAGCTTTATGCTATATGGGGAGGCGCAAGGTTAACATTTAGCTGTGGAACACCATGCTTAGGCCATAGGGCCGGCGGAGTTACCTCTGGTTGCAACTTTGACATATGTGACGAGTTGGTGCTACCACAAAATCGAACATTAAACCTTGTGTCCGGCACTGTGTTAACAACTGCATTGTTGCCGCCAGAGCCAATCGCTCCAGCAGGCTCAGGCTTGTCTTTTGCCGGTTGGTTTTCGCAACCGACTGGGGGCGGCGGAATTGGTATCGGCTACCCGGCAACTACATCACACTGGTATGCTCAGTGGGGTACGACTGTGTACTTTTGCCCTAATGGCGGACAATTACCAAACGCTTTGGTAAATAATATTCCGGTTAGAACATTTATTATGACTGACTATTTAACTGTAATAGGTACCCCAACCCGACCACAGCCGCCAGGCAGTGTTTGGACATTTGGACGCTGGAACACGCAGCCAGATGGACGTGGTTCCGAAGTGGTAGAAAATACATCGCCTCACGTAGATACTATCCTGCAAAACTCGCAAAAAGGGTACCGCAGATATGTGTATGCTAGGTGGAACGGAACTATCCGCTTTAATTTGATGGGCGGGAATATTGACGGAAATAACTATCCTACCGGATTAAACAGTATTGTGCCTGAATTCTTCACAATTAATGAAGCGTTGGCTTCTACTGTGCAGCTAATTGCTAACAATGCTAGACTTCCGGTCAATCCATCCCACAACGACCCATCCATGGTGTTTATGGGCTGGCGCACCACCTCACCCGTTACTTTGGCATCAGGCACCACTGTAGCAATAGGCACAGTCCTTACCCGAGCTCAAGTAGGTGAAATCGAATTAAACGGATTCTTGGACCCAGACGACACGGACTGTATTCTAAGAACCACGCCTACAGGCCTTATAACATTAGAAGCCGTATGGGCTCAACGCCTAGTCTTCACCAAAACCGGTGAAAACCTATACAATACCGCCAACAGAGCACGTGAACCCCGTGATGGTGCCATATTCAGACTATACAGAAACGCGGCTACCCCACCCTCTACAAACTGGGTAGCTGTAACGGGAAATATTACAAGCGGCCCCATATCCGGCGGTAATCCTAGCTTTAACGAGGTAGGCACAGCAACGGGTAATACTCCCTTTGCCGCAGCAATTCCCGCCTCAGCTCAGCCAGGCCTGGTTGTTATGAATGTTACAACTCCGGCAAATAGAGTAGTGCTAACTTCAGGCGGCCAATATAGACTTGTGGAAGTACAGCCACCCCCTGGCTATATGCGGGAAGGCGGATATTGGCGTATTAATATGCATCCAGCAAGCACCCATCCCGACGCAAGAATCAATACGATTACACCGGTGAACTTCCATCCCAATCTTCCAAACCCGCCGGGCTTTCCCAATATGCCCATGGAATTCGTAGACTGGAATGATCATGCACTTACCCCGCGAGACTATTTACTACAAGACTTGCATGTAGGCAACAGGCGTCCTCGCCTTATGTTTACAAAGCATAATAGATATGGTGAACCATTAAACGGTGTGCAATTTGTTGTAGAGCGATATAATACTCTCACAAACCAGTGGGTGGCTTTGCCCGATGCAGACCAGCCTCTGCCAAGTGGCTCGGCATTCCCCAACATCCCCGGCCAAACCGCACCCGGGTCAATGACAGGTGTCGTGGTCATACCAAGGCCCTTCTCGTATAGCTCTACCGGGCAATATCGATTGAGGGAAGTTGGAGTGCCGGCAGGATCTGGATATCTTATCCCAGTAGGAGTCTGGAATATTGTCACAAATATCAATAGTGGCGTAACCCATTTAAACAGGGTCGGTGCGGCTCCAAGCTTCGCGATTATCGACGCTCATGCCCAAAACCCCAACGCTTGGGATGTCCAATGGTTCCTTAGCAATACCCCTACCCGTTATTGGCCTTTCTTCAAAACCGACCATTACCTTCATATACCTGGCGAAGACCACGAATATCTGCCAGGAGCGGAATTTAGGCTATATGTATACAACGGCCCAGGCGAACCAGGAGCGAATACACTGGTAACAAACGCCACAATAGGTACCAATCCAGGAGAATGGACTTTAGTTCAAACGCGAACCAGCAACGGCGGTTTGGTAACGCCGGATGCTATGTGGTTCCCCATGATGCCTGGCAGATATTATCAGTTGGTTGAAGCTAGACCACCCGCAGGCTTCCAGTTGCCCTTTGGTCAATGGCGTATCACAGTAACAGGCGCGGACCAAAACAATATCCAGGGTACAGGACTTTCGACATCGGTTGTAGGGGATAGTTCGGGAACAGGAACGCCCACGATTGTGCCCAGAACAAATCACTTTGATGTGGGTGGCTGTTCCCCGAATTGCCTGTCCACTTGCACCAATCATGTTACCAATATCTACAATGCATTTCTTATAAGCAACCGCCGTGATATAGACCTACCCATGACTGGTGGTACCGGAATAATGGTTGCCACTGCTACCGGCTCTGCTGTGATAGGACTTGGACTTGCGCTTCTATTCTTGAAAAAGAAGGGATTATGGAAGCCCAAGGCAAAAGCCGCAGAGTAATCAAAGTAAAATGAATACAAATGCCTCATGTTGGATATCCTAACATGGGGCATTATATTACTATTTTGTTAATATTCTTGCCACGAATTAAATATATGATATAATTAGTCTGTGTAAGATAAACTGTTGTAACGACTGCGAGGGTGAACCTATGTATGGAATAGTGAATCTAGCAAGCAGCCTCCTGGCATATCTACCAATGACCGGCGGCGACGGACCCATGATAGTAACGGTGATGGGGCTGTCGTTAGCAGGCTTGAGTGTGGCACTATTGCTCATTATGAAGAGAAAAAGTCGTAAGACGACCAAGAGCAAAGCCCCAGGGAGGCAAGTTCCCAGGTAGTAATCGGAGTATCGGTATAATTATTTGCACCCTGTGTTAGGCTATTTGTCTATGTGGGGTGTTTTTATTTATATTGGTGTATGCTAAAATTTAAACATCGGACTGGAGGGAGGCATCTGCATGGAATATGTACGTCAAACAATAGGCAGCTCCGCACTAAAAGATATATTTGAATTGCCGGAGTCGCTGCGGGACAAGGAAGTGGATGTAATTATTCTAGCAACGGAGGATAGCGTAACAAAAAAATCGCCTCGAAAACGGCAGCTAGGCTTTCTAAACCTTCCTCCGATACCGGATAGTTTTTTTGAACCACTGCCGGAAGAGGAACTACAAGCATGGGGATTGTAAGTTATTTAATGATTTGTTTCAGCGGTAAGCGCGTATGAGATTATGAACAAGTTTCGACTTGGCAAGCTGTCCGGTTATTCGCATGTGGCAGAAAACTACTTTGATATCCTAGAAAAACTTAAAGTAAACGAGTTGTCAATTACAACGGACCACGCGCATCTCGCAGGTGAATTTGAATGGAGTCATCGTGACCCTTTTGATAGATTACTAGCCGCGCAAGCTACCACGGATAATCTGATATTATTAACAAATGACCCGGCCTTTCAAGAGCTTGATTGGGTGACGACTTTATGGTGATTCCTATTATATACGACATTACAAAGGCCCCATTTTCCATCAATCGGAAAATGGGGCCTTGTTTTAATTGCAAACAAGTTTTACTGCAATGTGATTATCCACCAATAATATCGCTACCATCATCCATGGCGAATGTCCCGCCGGCGACTTGTACGCCGCCTGCGCCTGGACCGGTACGTAAAGTGACGTTTCGGCCTAAGGTTAGGCTACCGTTTACGATAAAATGCCGTTGACCGTTGTTTTGCTGGTCAAGGATGCGGACATTGGCGGCACCTGCTGCCTGGTTGGAGCTGACCAAGATAATCTGCCGGTTGGCTGGGATTACGATGGCGTTGCCAATGGCAGGGGTTGGGGCGTAGAAGCTGGTTAGGATATAGATTGTTGTGGGGGTGTTGGCTGGTGCGTTGTTGATTGCAGTGCGTAGGGCTTCCCAGGAGGAGACGCCGTGTTCTTCGCCCAAGCGGCCTGTGTAGTTGATGTCGTAGTTGTTTAAGGGATTGCCCCAGAGACTTGCATTTGTTGTTGCTATATGGGGAAGGGTGTTGTCTGGAGGAGCAGATGGGCCATTGCCAGCCGTATTGCCGGAGAACACCACAGCTGCACTGATATTAAGATTACCAAAGGCCGTTGCCGGTAACACAAACAAGTGACTCGCCTGCGTTGAGTATATTCCTCCACCGTTGGAAGACGTAGCTTCATTGTTGGTTATCGAACCACCTGTCATGGT
>Ga0123355_10000407_pt1 | contig 56086 bp, 36 predicted proteins | sample TergutEmb28metaG_3_FD_89872 | JGI IMG/M metagenome (GOLD analysis project Ga0123355, IMG submission 89872) | Embiratermes neotenicus P1 segment gut microbial communities from Petit-Saut dam, French Guiana - Emb289 P1 | ecosystem: Host-associated > Arthropoda: Insects > Digestive system > Gut ... | reverse complement strand
TTGGTCGACAGAAAAAGGGACAGCAGAGGTAGATTTTGTATTTCAACAAGGAACAGATGTTATCCCATTAGAAGTTAAAGCGGAAGAAAATCTTAAAGCCAGAAGTCTGAAATCTTATGTAGAAAAATATAACCCCAATTTTGCTGTGCGTACCTCTATGTCAGCTTATCGAAAAGAGAAATGGCTCATCAATGTGCCACTGTATGCGATAGGAACAGTAACCAACGTTCTATAGATTTTGTCTAACGCAAGCAATGATGAGATTATTGGATTGCAAGATAAAGGATGGAATTTCAACTGGACAGACAAAGAACTAAGCTGGTCTAATATTTATAAGCTACAGCTTAAAGGCGGAATTGCTATAATTGTACGAGGGGAATTATACAGGTATAACCTCTTAACTTGCTATGGGCTTATCAATGGTTATAACCGCATTTTCACTGTCGTCAATAAAATCTTTATCATGGGTAACCACGATAATAATTTTATTTTGCTTAATTTCATTCAGATACGCCTTGAGTGCTACACGGCTATTAGTGTCCAACGCAGACGTAGGCTCGTCTAAAATGAGAACATCGGGATTTTTTAACAAGGCTCGCAGCAGAGATATTTTTTGCTTTTCTCCACCGGATAGATTCGCGGCATTTTCGTTAATAATTGTATCGTATCCTTCTGCCAAGGTCTGCAAAAAATCCTCCAACCCTAGAATATCAATTAGTTTTTTGAGAACAGCATGTTGATTGCTTATACGGTTTTCATCGTCCAGATTTAGAAACTGTATTCAACTTTGTCAACGTTTATGTATGCCCAAAAACGACCCTTAAATCAATAAGAAAATGCAACACCAAGGGTGCAACAATACTATTATATTTTCTATAAAGATAGTTAAATAAGAGATGAAACCCTATAAACATAAGGTACGTATGCAACAAAAAATAATGCCTTAAATAAAGTAATATTGAAGCCGCATAAGAAACATCATATTGACGGTACACAAAAAATTGCACCCGAAAAGGCATATGTATAATTGCAAAAAAGACCCCTCCAAACAAGATAGCCCAAAAGTCAGATTTAATAATGCCATAAATTCTTGTCTGTATGAGGCCCCTACAAAAAACCTCTTCTGCAAGTGGCGTTATTACTGCAAAATATAAAAACCCAAATAATAGTGAAGAAAATGTTATATGTGGAGCCATTACACTCATATTTTCGGCCACTCTAAGAATTGTTTGGTGTGGTAGGTTAAGAGGCCAAAACCGGCTTGTTGGCACTATAAAAAAAAAGGGAATGCCCAGGCATAATCCAAGCAGAAATGACTTGCCGAAATTTTTTCGGGTAAAGCCTAGGGTTTCAAGTTTGTCTTTTGAGTATCGTAAAACAAGAAATGGTGTCAACGCTAAGACGAAATGCAAAACGCCTATAATCGAATAACGTGCGGCTACCATAATCATAAGTACAGCCGCAACAGATAGCGCCAGCGCAATGATACCATCTTTTACAGTATACATACGTACCATTCTTTTATATGCAGGAGCGTTAAACACAAAAACCTTGCGGACGCGCTTCACAATAGACATTTAACCAAATCCTTTTGATAATAAAATCAGCCATACAATTTTACGAGAGACTGTTATGCTAGTGTGGGTATACCGCCGCAAAAAATAAAATTTACAGATACACAATTATTGTTAATGAATTGACTATTTACGGGGACACAAACACCATATATCATATTTGGTGCAATCTCATTAAGTTGCATTATTTCGTATTGCATATAAATGGAGAGTCACATATTACAACAAAGCTTCAAGTCGATTCCTATACATTTGTATTATGTACTAATGCCTTGCCATCTTTATTGACAACATTTGCGTATCTGCTTTTCTTCATAATATTGACGCCCCCTAAATTATTAATCATCATGTGTGCTACATGTTATGCCAAGGCTCGACAACTTAGGACACTATTCTACACGCATTATTTTCCATTATCAATACATTATTCAAAAAAAGCACATTGTTTTTTATAGTGAATATTCCTGTATACACATAGTACAGAAAGTGTGACGGATAGCGCAATCCATTCCTTTCGCACCATATATTATGGCATGTGTCAGGCAAGGCTTTTACCCCTCACTTGCAATGAAGTCTGCGCAAACAAAAAGCCATGTCATGGACAATCCCACAACATGGCCTACTTTTGCATTATTAAATTGTTACAACTGCATTATTAAATTGCTACAACCCCACAGCTTACACTGAGCGGGTTACTGCCTTTGACCTAAGGCAACGTGTACATACTTTGGCGCGGCGTACAGCGCCGTTTTTTTCTACGATTTGCACCTTTTTAACATTGGGACGCCACATGCGGTTGGCCCGCCTTGACACTTGGCTACGGGTTATGCTTATCCTGTGCCCGGTTTGGATGCCTTTATCGCATACTTCACATCTTGCCATGGTAAATCCTCCTATTACGGCCATTCCCGCATAGGGGGACGCCTTCTTCTTTTATGAAAATTTTCGCACAACAGATTCTAGCAGAAGAATGTGCGGTTGACAAGGATAAAATGTGCGTCTGTATGTCGGTGAGGGTCCGCAAGGTCAGGGCGGTAAGCCCTACAACCCAAGCTCCGGCTTGTGTCAAGTAGCCTCAGGCTTGGGGAAATGCCATTTCTTGCGTGTTGTCACACGCATAAATGGCGTTTTCCCTTGCGCCTGAGTCTGCTTGACGCCTCCGCAACAGGGTTGTAGGGCTTACCGCCCTGACCTTGCTGCACTCTCGCTTTGGGCGAGGTAGGTAAGGATTTAGTTTGTTAAGGGCCCTTGGCTTATGTTTGAGGCTGGCAGCTTGTGATTTGCTCGTGTATTGATTCATGTGATTCATGCATAGGCCAACACACAAGCCGCCAATTTACTGGCCCTAAAAGGTTTGTCGGTATCATCAAAACCGATGAGAAACCTTTATCAGTATCATCAAAACCGGGGAATCAGGTTAGCGTCAGAACAAGGCAAGGGTTTGACACTATCACTCGCATCCAAGACATTACCCTCCTCTAAGCTTAAGACAATAGTGCCGCTTACCCTGCAAAGGGATAGGGTATCGCCTATATCCCAGCCTACAGATTTCCTTAACTCTATTGGCAGCAATACCCTGCCTAAATCATCAATCTTGTGCTTGTACGTCTCATTCGCCATACTGTTTCATCTCCTTATGCCCTTGTACGGGGATAGTAAAGGCCAGCAACAAGAAAAAGCGCGGAGGGCGACGATTTAACATCGTCATGCCTCCGCGCTGTAAATTCAGGAGTTCAAATTTATTAGCACGCAGATAATACAATCAGCCTGCCGCGCAAAACAATACATACGCACCATCCACGCCTCATAAGGGACACCTATACTCCGTACCGCAATTGAATGTAGTTGCTTTGCCGAAATATGCAATGCTTCAAGCATTTTTCGGTAAGGCTTACTACATTTTATGAGGAACGGTAGTGCAGCACCGCCATCTGATAGTGATTTCCACAATAGCGAGGATTTCACACCACTAGTGGCTTTCACACAGATAGCGATTTTATACTGCTAGTAACTTCACACCGACAGCGATTTCACGCTGACAGCGACACCCACTGATAGTGATGAATCATGTCTCCTATTGAAGCGATGGGGGTAATGCTATATACTGCCTTGGCTGCGGTAGCAGGTGCATACCTGTGTTCGGAGGCGATGGTGGACATCCCTTCGTGCGCCATGGAAGGCTGTAACCCTTCATGGTTCCGCAGTTCTTCTATTTTGTACAGCAGTGGAATATTTCCTGCCACTGACCCTTCTTGCTTGATTCTATAGCATATTTTGTAAAATGGCAACCTTTTTTGTAGCGCCTTGTTTGCATTCTCTTATGGAAAACACCACGCAACATCATTTTAACCAGAATCGCAAGCCGCCCCCCCCACCCCACCAACAAACTTAATCCCTTGCTCCCCCCAGCAAGGGCCGCGGCAGCAAGGGAGGGTGGTTAGGCTTTCGCCGCTGTTGCGAAGGCGTCAGGGAGACTCGGGGTTGGGAAAACGCCATTTTTGCGGATGATAATCCGCAAGAAAATGGCATTTTCCCCGCCCTGAGGCTTCCTGACATCAGCCGTAGCTTGCGGCGAAAGCCTAACCACCCTCCCTTGCGGGGCTTTGCGGAGCTTTGCGTGCCTTAATTCTTGACGTGCATACAGTTCTGGGATAGCATATCACCACAGCAATAAATCAGCAGCTCTGCCATCATCTGCTTACATATCCATATCTCAAAGGGGGCCCGCGATGTTTTGCACACAATGCGGCAATGCCATCAATGAAACCAAAGCTTTTTGCAATGTCTGCGGCAAGAAAATAGTCCCGCGACAATCCAACACTCCTACTCCCGGAAACAGCCAAGACGCCGGATACGAGGAATATGCAGAATATGATATGACAACCCCACCGCCGCCACCATCGAAGGGTCTGCAAAAGGCGGCTATTATTGCCGTTTGTGTAGCGCTGTTTGCGTTGGGCATTGGCGGTGGTTTTTTGGTTATGCGTGGCCGGCAGGATACTGGGGCTTCTGGCGGAGGCGCGCCTGTGGTAGACCCAGGCCCTTCTCCTTCCCCTTCAACTCCAGCACCGACCCCAATCAATGCACCCTCCCCTACACCAGACAGCGAAAACGGCGACGCCGATGATGAGGAAGAAACCCCTAATGAGAGCCAGGTTCAAGATCCCATAGCACAAGAAGACCCACCCGAGGAAGAAGAACCCTATGATGATATACCCACTGAGCCTGTTGTCGGCCCATCGGCCAGGTTCCCATTCCAGGGAGAGTTATCCCGTTATGAGACAAATTTCCCGGCGGATGTTGTCTTTCTTCAAAACACTCTCAACCATGTACGCCATTACTACACATCTATACGGCTGATTGAAGCTGCCACCGGCACTTTTGGCGGGGCAACCCGCGGGGCTGTTGCGGATTTTCAGTTGCGGGCTGGGTTGACTGCTACCGGTATTGTAGATGAGGTTACTTGGTATCACCTGATGCATGTCTTCGAAAACCCGCCGGCATTCCGGGATGCGCCGTTTATACCGTCTATAAATACAGGGTATGTTACTCTTGTAAACCTACATTTACGCGATACTCCTTCTCAGGATGGTGAATCTCTTGGGGTTAAGCCGGAGGGGACGCCTGTGTGGGTTATCAGTTATATTCCTCAGGATAGTTGGTTTTTTGTTTCAACTATGGAGGGCTATTCCGGTTATATGAAGGCGGAGTTTTTGATACTGGAAGGCATTTTGCCCATGCCTACCCCGTAACGGCTTTGCGAATGATGCAATCGTAGTCAGGCAGTATATATATAGATGCGAACATACTAGATATTTGTCCAGCATATGACGCAAACACAACTCTGGGATGTGATTCAAATGATAAAGCGGGAGATGCATACCGCGATATGCGCAATAGAACAGGAATGTACCGAGGCTTCAGGATGTACAAAAGCTTCAGGATTTACAGAAGCTTTGGGGTGCACCAAAGCCGTGGGGGGTACGCCCACATCAAGGCGTGCAAAAGCCCTAAGGCTCTGGGTGACACTGGTTTGTACAATAGCCTTGCTTTTTTCTGCCATAAATATCAGCGCGGCGGCATCCATGTCCCAGGACGTGAGCGTCCGCGTGCTGCTGGAGCCTTCTATTGAGGCAGATTTTGTGTACCCATTCAGTGACGGTATGGCGGCTGTTAGAGTCATAGACACCGAAGAAGGGGATTTCCGCCTTGGGTATGTTAACCGCTACGGTCAGTTTGTTATCCCATTTAGAGCTTACCCCCCTACCCCTCACTGGCAGACCCCGGCCTTTTCTCATGGATTGGTGTCTGTGTACTCTCATGTAGATGAGGCGGTGGGGTTTTTTGATGCCACTGGGGCGGCAGTTATTCCATTTATGTATGATAGGCCTCTGGGTAGTTCCTTGGAGTTTGTATACGGCCTTGCGGCTGTCAGCCTCCAGGGCCTCTGGGGCTTTATTGATGTAAACGGCGGCATCGTCATCCCATACGAATTTGAGCGGGCTGGCAATTTTTCCGAAGGTCGCGCACCTGTTATGCAGAACGGGCGGTGGGGCTTTGTCAACACTGACGGGGAATTTGTGATTCCTTTTGTATTGGATCATTATTCCGGCGAAACCGAGGGTGACTTATTTGTCAATCCGGGCTTTTCTGAAGCTCTTGCACCTATTTTGCTGGGCGGAGCAGAAGGATATAGGTGGGGATTTTTAAATCTTACCGGCAACCGGATACCTTCTGATTTGTATGTTTATGTTGAAGGATTTACCGAAGGCCGGGCCTTGGTTATGCAAGAAGATGGCGACAATCAACTTTTTGGCTTTATTAGTCGGGATGGGGTTGAGGTCATCCCTCTTACCTACAGCTATGCCTATAGTTTTTCCGGCGGCCTTGCGGCGGTGAGGCAGGGCGGCCAGTGGGGGTTTATTGACCATTATGGCAGTGTGCAAGTACCCATACGATACGACAGCGCCCGCGGCTTTAATGATGGTTTTGCTGCAGTAATGCAAGGGGACTTGGATACCGGCAGGTGGGGCTTTATTGACCGATGGGACAACCAGGTTGTGCCCCTTATATATTACGAAGTACGGGATTTTTCTGACGGCCTTGCGGCGGTGAGGACAGGAGACGGCGCAAATGCCCGGTGGGGCTTTGTGGATCGCAATGGGGAAGTGGTTGTACCCATACAATATCTGGAGGTTCATAGCTTTTCTGAGGGGCTGGCCTGGGTCAGAGGCACTGGCGGCTGGGGTATTATTGAGATAGCGGAACAAGACGACGACAGCCCACCCTCTGGCGCATTCGAAAGCAGGTATATCCACCAAGATACCCCTGATTATCAGCGGTTTGTTCCGGCCCAAGGGGCCATTGAAAGTGTATATGATGCCATCACCGCAGACGAAGTAATTTTTAGAGCCATGCGTAATCTCACACCTCAGCAGCGAGGCTCCGGCGATGCAATAAATATTGCCACACTGTTTATAGAAAATGCCATCCGCAGAGGCACGACACAAAGTGTCCCAGAGGATGGCAGTATAAACGCGGGGGTACTTCTGGCCTCGGCCCATGTAGGGCAAAATATCTGGCAGGATGCCCTTACCACTGTGGCTAATGAAAATGTGAATCTAATGCGGCCACTTGCCCTTAATATCAATTTTACATCCCAAGCACGGGATAGGATTGCGGTGGCATTTCCCAACGATGTTTCGGGCATCGCCTTTGACAATTTAACAATTGAGGCCGGATTTGCCTCTGTTACCCTGGGCCGAGGGGATATCCCACGGGAAAGCGAGATTGTTTTTCAGCGTGGGCCTGTTGTGCATTCCGGGGTTGTTATGGAGATTAGCCAGCTTGATGCGCAAGGGGCTGAGGATAGCGGGCCGCGTGATGACGGGGCTGGTATTGGCGGGTTCTTTAGCGGCATAAGAAACAGTATCAACCTTGAATACCTTGTTGAAGACGGCTTCACCCCTCGCAATATCCTTGACTCGCCCCTGCATTATCTCCAGCGATACTGGGCAGTGGCAGCAATTATTTTACTTATTATCTTGTGGATTGTGCTTGCGCGGCTCGGGCATAAATTCCGCATTTGGGTTGTACCTACTTTTACAATCTTGGCATTGCTTGCCAACGGCTGGACACTTGGGGTGCTTAACCTAGGCGACAGGGGCATTGTAAGCCTGCCGTCAGGATACTTTCACACGGTAACGGTAACAATGTCCCCGGGTATGCAGGCCACTCTATCTATCCCCCTAAACGGGGCCAACCCAGACTTGCTGGTACTGTACAACGAGCAAGGCGAGGCCATGCACAGCCATCACAATCCGGTTACAGACTCCATTGACGCGAGGATTACCATAAGCGGCACATACACCTTGCTGGCCCACAATACAGGCTTTGCAGATATAGATGAACTTAGCCCCCAGGCCCGCCAGGCTATCACGCGCCTTGCCGCCATGGGCATAATGGACGGCACAGAGGGTAACTTCCGCCCCACCAGTGCAATAACCCGAGGGGAGTTTGCGTCAGCTTTGGTTATGGCCCTAAGCATATTGGACACCAGCGCCCCCAACCATTTCCCAGACAATGACCCTGATGACCCATACTTCCACGCAATCACCACCGCCGCCAACAACAGCCTGATGAATGGCTTCGAAGACGGCAACTTCCGCGGCAGCTGGGCTATTACCAAGAACGACCTAGTGTTTGCCCTTGCCAGGGCCCTTACCATGCAAATGCAGTACCATATGCCCGAAAATTTAGAACCCATACTCACCATATATCAAGACACCGACAAGCTTCCCATTTGGGCCCAGCCGTCCATTGCCTTGACTACGGCTACAAATGTGTTGTTATACCGTGAAGATGGGCTGTTTGCACCGGATAGTGTTATGGCACGGCAGGACGCAGCTATTATAATTTATAGGTTGCTTGGGCGAATATGGTGATAAGCAATGCCCCCCGCAAGGGAAGGGCGGTTTGCCTTTCGCCGCAAGCTACGGCTTGTGCACGACAGCCTCAGGCTAGGAAAAATGCCATTTCTCACGGGTTATCACCCGCAGAAATGGCGTTTTTCCTAGCGCCTGAGTCTATCGTGCGCCTTCGCAACAGCGGCGAAAGGCAAACCGCCCTTCCCTTGCTACACCCTCGGCTTGCCAGGGGAAAGATAAAAGATTAGTTTGTTAAGGGCAGCAAAGCGTACAGTATGCAGGCAGGGGTTTTCCTTTCACTAAGCAAGCGAAAGCGTAGCGCGGGCGGGCATGAGCTCGTTTTGGCGCGTCTGTGGAGGCGTCAGGTAGACTCAGGGGTTGGAAAAACGCCGTTTTTGCGGATGATAATCCGCAAGAAAATGGCATTTTTCCTCCCCTGAGGCTACCTGACATAAGCCGGAACCGAGCGCAAAAACGAGCTCATGCCCGCCCGCGCGGCCCTCGTTCGTATTCGCAAGGCAAGCTGGATTACTTTATTCTCATTATTCAGCTTCCCGCTGATTCCACACATTTTCAAACCAGTCATCGGTGTAGGGTATGGGCCGTACTGGCTCTAAATAGGATTTTATTCCGTCTGTGGTCACAACCTCGTTAAAAGATAAAATATCCGGATCTGGCAAACTGCCGCTTACTAACGCACCGCCATGGGTTCCCCATGTCTCGGCGGATAGTATCATCGCTGATAGTATTGATATCTGGGTGATAAGCAGGTCGTAGCATTTGTATAGGAAGGGTAGTTCGGCTTCGCTGGCGATGGTGTTGTCTTGGAAAAATGTCTCCTTGCGTTGGCATAGGTCGTTGAAAAGCTTGCGCATTTCGGTTGCGTCTCGGTTGTATGCCGCGTATCTGCTCATTGCTTCTTGGGTGGCCGCTAGGTTGGCTTGGGCTGTAGGGGATTGGGAGTATGTGGCTGCTTGTGCGCTCCTGTTATAACTTTGCTGGCCGGCACATTGGTTCTGGTCAGCAATTTGACATTGCCTTGCGCACTGACATTGGCTTTGCTCTGCGTTTTGGCCTTGGCCTTGTCTGGCTTTCCTCTTATCTTCACGCGCAATATGCTCCGCAGCACGCATAGCCCCAACTTGAGCCGAATTTAGGGCACTGCCCCCTGGGCGATACACCCCAAAAGTCCCTGCTGCCTCACCAACTACATACAGCCCCTTGACGCTGCTTTCCCAGTTGGCGTCAACGGCAATTCCGCCGTTGCAGTGCTGGGCACATACCGCAATTTTCAGCGGCTCGGCATACAAGTCGATGCCGTTGTTCTTATACAGCTCAATGGCCTTGGGGTTCATCTTGGCAAGCCTTTCGATAGGCGTCCCAAAGAGAGCATCCGACTTGGCCAGGTATTCATATGTTTCCGGAGCCAGATCTTCAAACTTTAGCCCGGACGGGTTGCGCCTGAAGTCCATGTAAACTGTCCGGCCTTTTTCCTTCATTTCCGCAGCCACAAGAAGATCTATTTTGGAAGACCCATCAATCTTTCTTGTATCAAAGGGCCACTGATACCCCTTTAGGAATACCCGGTCAAGGGCCTCTGCAGGGGGCGCGAAGTGATCCGCCAGAAACTCATACTCGTTGCCTTGGTCATCCACAGAAATATACCGTGGCAGCACTTGCTGATAAGTCCCAGACACATTCCATCTAAAGTCTGTGCTAGCAAGGCCGTACTGCCACTGATTTAAATTGCATGCCTTGGCTCCTGCTTCAAGGGCCAGCCCCGTTCCGCCGGTTTGGCTTAAAGGAAATACCGTATCCGCGTAAACCCCAGCAGGACCACCGGTGGCAAGGATAATATTTTGCGCATACAGGGTTTGCAGGCCAAGCTTTGCATCGTAATACACAAGGCCGGCAATTTTGTTTTCCTCCACCAGCAATTTAACCACTTGGCAATTGTCCATAATTGGTATGTTCTTGGCCATAACAGACCCCTCAAGAGCTTCTGTCATAAGCCGTGAAGTCAGGGGCCCGCAAGATGTGGCCCGCTGGCGGGGGTCATGGTCTGTTTTGTAGCCCACAAAGGCCCCATATTGGTTAGTGGGAAAGGGCAGCCCCAGGTTTACCAGCTTCATAAAAGATTTTACAGAAGCCGCTGCCTCAACCATGGCATTGTCACCATGGACGCTGCCGCCATCAAATAGGGTCTCGCACATTTCCCATACGCTGTCATTGTCTTCACCGGCAAGGGTTAGCTTGTAGTATGTCTGCTTGTCACTGCCGGTGTTTCTGGATGTGCCCATGTTTATGCCTTCTGTTACCAGGGCAATATCTGTGATGCCTAGGTCATAAAGCCAGTCTGCGGCGTTATAACCTGCGCAGCCGCTACCTATTATTAGGGTGTGGTATGCAGTTTTTTTCGGAACATGCCTATCCATTTCTATCACCATGCCTCTCATAAAACTTTTATCATTATCATCAAAACTGGATTTTCGGCTCGGGCGGGACGTTTTCTCATCGAATTTGCTTTACTATAGCCTCCGAATATGAAACCCGCCGTCAATATTAAATACCTGCCCAGTGGCAAAGTCAAAATGCCCGCCGGTTATCCCAAGTACGGCATCGGCCACATCCTGAGGTGTTCCAAAGCGCTTTATCGGGGTCAGGCCTTCTTCTATAAGCTTGGCATACTTATCCTGCACCTTTTCCGTCATATCCGTGAGGATAACCCCCGGTCTTATCTCAAACACCCCGATGCCGTGTTCTGCCAGCCTGTCCGCAAATAGGCTGGTTACCATGCTTATTCCGGCTTTGGAAACGCAGTATTCCCCGCGGTTTACGCTGGCTGTGTAACTGGATATGGAGGAGATATTGATAATGCGGCAAGGATGCTCTTTGGGTTGGGAAATCATCTGTCTGGCAAAGAGCTGGCACATGAAGAAAGTGGATTCTAGGTTTATACCCATTACCCGCTGGTAGCTTTCGGTGGTGGTTTCTAGTACATCTAGGCGGGTAGCCGGGGCTACTCCTGCGTTGTTTACCAGTAAATCTACTCGGCCGTACTTGGCTATGGTGTCGGCTAGCAGCTGCTGTCTGTCTGTGGGGTTGGAAATGTCGTAGGATGGGGTTGACGAGCGTGCGGCCCTTACGACATTGTATCCGCTGCGTTCCAGGTTGTCGGCTATGGATAGACCTATGCCTCTGGTTGCGCCGGTTACTACGGCTGTTGGGGTGGTTGGTGGTGTCATATGCAGTCCTCTCTTTTTTAAATTGCTGTTTTGGGAATCTTCTCACCTTATTGGTTTTTAGTGACCAAGCCTGCAATAAATAACGCAACTCCGCTTATGAAAGGCACAAAAATTAGAATCCCATGGATACCTGATGTGTGATAGGCAATGGATGTATCTACCCATAGGATAAGCATCATTGCTATTATAAAGATGCTGACCAGCACTAAAAAGATGCCGGAAAGCATTAGTTTTACTGATTTCATAGAATGCATAGGATGCTCCTTTATAGCTTGGTAGGGCTTGTGTTGCATTTTACATGCAGGGCTTGCAGCCCTTAGCCTTAATGGAAAACTGATCGGCTTTGTCAAAATTATCGATGCTTTTTGGTCTAAAATATTTCGCCATATAGTGCCACAACTTTATCAAAGCTGCGATACTTTCAGCGTCCCTATACGGGCGCTAATTACACATACATACAATGCTCAAAAAAGCCTACTTGCAATGCATGGCAAACAGCTCCGCATACACTTCATCCCGCACGGCGCATCCGGTGACCTGTCCGGCTCGCATTAGCTTGGTGCATCCGCCACAGCATACACAGGTTTGCTTCTTATCAAATTCTCCGGCTAGCACATCTTTGGCAAAGTTGGGATACGCAAAAGTCATTCTGCCCCAGCCTACAATTTTGCATACTCCCGCTTCGATGTATCCTGCTGCCAGCTCGCCAGAGCGCTCCTTTAGGTAAGTTACCCCAGAGCCTACTACAGCCATTTCAGGAAAAGCATCTTGTATCTCCTTGGTAAGGAAGCACATGCGCTCTATGCCTTCTGTATCACCAGGACGATTTACGTGTGGGTTTTGGTAGGGGTTACCCATTGTGATGTTAATCATCTCGGGTTTTAGGATTTCCAGCAGCTTTATTGAGTCGGAGATGTCCGGCTCAAGATCGCGTTCGGGGATAGAGCCATAACCGTATGGATACGGATATGCGTCATAGATGTTCATCCGGGAAGTTACAAGGAAATTACCAGAAACCGCCCCTCTGGCTGCCTCGAAGATATTACGCATAAATCTTGTACGGTTTTCAAAGCTGCCGCCATATAGGCCGGACCTTGTATGGGACGCCAGAAGTTCGCTTATCAGGTATCCATGGCAGGCCTTGATATCCACACCATCAAAGCCAGCCTTTTGGGCCAAAACTGAGGCTTCTACAAATTTTTCTTCCAAGGATTTTAGCTGATCATCGGATACTATACACTGGGCTGGCAGTGGGGTATCCCCTTCAAATATAGGGTTATTGCGGGCCGCTACTGGGATGCGCTCTGTGCCATGGGGCTTGCTATACCGCCCGGCGTGGGTGGCTTGCAAGATAAGAAGTGGGTTTATTCCGTGTTCCCGCATTGCAGTTTCTCTTATTTCATTTACCAGACGGGCGTATACATCCAGGTTTTTTTCATTGATGTACATATGGCGGGGGTTGGCCCTACCTTCGTTTACTACGGCGCAAGCTTCTACCCATATAAGCCCGGCTCCGCCTTCTGCAAATCTGCGGTAGCGGCGAAAGGTTAGTTCATCAGGGGTTCCGTCGAGGGTGCTATCGCAGCCTTCCATAGGTTGGAAGGCTATGCGGTTTGGGACAGTGAATGGGCCTACCTTTAACGGCTTAGCCAGGATGCTGGTGTCTTTACTGAATGGGATTGATTTTGTCATGGTTATTCTCCTTTGTGGTTGGATGCTGTATTTATTTGCATTTTAGCAAGAAATCTTTGACATGCCAACTTGCATATAGGCATTTTTTGTTATGTTATTGTTCACAATCCCAACGCTCACACGCTTTCATAAGGCTTGCTCTTTAATGTTATAATGCAAGTAGCTAATGGAAGCTGCAATTCGATATATTTTGGGAGAATAAAATTAAACCTACTAAGGAGTGAAATCAATGAGCAAATCCAGCAACAAAATCCCCTTCATGCCCACAATAATAGAACACGCAGCCGCAATAATAAACCAGACTCCCAGCGCCGCTGCAAGGGACGCCGATCTTATGGCCAAGGCCCATATCCAAGCCTATAACCTATACCACCAAGATGCAGTAACCGTGGGCATGGACGTATACAACATAGAAGCCGAAGCCCTAGGCTGCCAAGTGCGGCTCTATGAGGATAACTCTATCCCGGGCATCCTTACCCACCCCCTAACCCTGGAATCAGACCCCGGCAGCATTATTTTTTCTGCAAATCTTGGCCGCATTCAGCTTGTACTTGATGCTGCAACACAGGTCAAGGCCACCATCGGCAGCGATACTAGGGTAAGCGTAGGCATATGTGGGCCCTTTTCCGTGTTGATAGAACTCCTGGGCTTTGAAGCAGCCATTCATGCCTTTATCGACGAAGATGAGCGGGTAGGCCCCCTGCTTAACGCAGTTCTGGAGTTTCAAAAAGAATATGCAAGCGCCATAGCAAGCCGCGGCCTTGGAATTACGGTTTTCGAATCCTGGGCGTCGCCACCCCTTATCACCCCAGATATATACAAGGAGTACACCCTACCCTACCAGCAAGGGCTTTTTGGTCACCTTAAAATCCTGGGTCTTGCAGCAACGCCATTGGTGATTGGCGGCGACACCCGCCCCATTCTGGACTTGATATTGGAATCTGGTACAACCTTGCTGGTGTCCGATTACAATACGCCTCTGGATTTATATGTACAAAAAGCCAAGACAAAAGGCCTATCCCTGCGGGCAAACATAGACCCTAAGCTAGTATCTCGCGGCGATTTTGATGCAATTGAAGCTCGGGTTAATGAAATATATGCCCAGCAAGAGACCTATCCAAAACTGATAATAGGCACAGGGGTAGTGCCCTATGACACTCCGCAAGCAAATCTGCTGCGGGTAAGAGATATGATTGTCTCTGGCTGACTATGCCTTGCAATAAAATAAGATAAAAACCCCAAATGAAATAACCCTTACAAGCGAAAACTGCTATAATAAAATGCATTCTACTGATGAGCAACATTGCATACAAATAGCAAACTGAGGTGCATGTTTTGAAAATCATAAGAAAAATATCGCCAAGGCTGGGTATAATCCTACTTCTAGTTATCTTGCAGATTGCCGCCTTTATAGCCTTGGTTACGTTCATCCTCATACGCTTCCCTGTAGTCTCCTACATCGGGTTTCTTATCAGTTTCCTCGTATTCCTATTTATCCTAAAAAAAGACGAAGCATCTGCCTACAAAATGACATGGATAATAATAATCCTGCTGCTGCCCGCCGTTGGCGGTGCAATGTACCTGATGTACGGCAAAGAGCACCGCGCCCGCAGGAAAATAATTGCCCATGTAAAGGAACATGCCCTGATAGCCAAGTTGCTAGACAGTGATGAAAACCTTCCAGATGCAGATCAAGTGCAGTGCAATAGGATGTACAGCTTGATGCAGTACGTGCGCCACACATCCTCATACCACGGATACAAAAACACCCAAGCAAAGTACTACCCTCTAGGGGAGCTAATGTTTAACGACATGCTGTCTGCCCTAGAAAAGGCTGAAAAATTTATTTTTCTGGAATATTTCATTATATATAAAAGCGAAATGTGGGACAGGCTTTTGGACGTACTTATCCGCAAAGCCGCCCAAGGCATAGAAGTGCGGTTGATAATAGATGACTTCGGCTCCCAAAAGCTATTCACAAATGCATACATAGCAAAGCTTAGGAGCCAAAACATTGGTGTACTGCGGTTCAATCCATTGATACCCTTTATCTTTGCCTTCATGAATAACCGGGATCACAGAAAAATCTTAGTCGTAGACGGCCATACAGCCTTTGTAGGCGGCATCAATATTTCTGACGACTATATAAACAAAATAAGCCGCCTTGGGGTATGGAAGGACACCGGAATCCGCTTGCAAGGGGATGGGGTATGGAGTTTTACCCTGATGTTCATCGAAATGTGGGATACTTTTTGTAAAGCCGATGAGCGTATAACTGACTACCTTATATACAAACACGAGGCTATAGAAGGCGAGGCTGCACAAGCTCATGCCATAGATGGCACGATGAACAGCTTGGCCAGCGGCATCCGTGATACCACAGCTGATGATTCAACAGATCAATTAACCAACGGCTTTGTCCTACCCTACGGCGATTCCCCCCTAGATCACGACCGACTTGGAGAAAATATATATCTAGACATCCTTAACCAAGCCGTGGATTACGTGTACATCTTCACCCCATATCTGATAATCAGCGAAAAAATGACCCACGCCCTCCAAATGGCCGCAAAACGCGGCGTAGATGTGCGCATAGTAACCCCAGGCATCCCCGACAAGAAAATCGTATTTCGCCTAACCCGCTCTTACTATACCAGCCTACTAGAAGCCGGGGTGCGTATCTACGAGTACACCCCCGGCTTCTTACACGCAAAAAGCTTTGTAAGCGATGACAAAATTGGCGTTGTAGGCACAATAAACCTGGATTACAGAAGCCTGTACCTCCACTTTGAGTGCGCCGCCCTTATGTACAATTGTGACGCGGTAATAGACATGAAAGAGGATTGCATTGCAACCATAGCGGAAAGCCGTGAGATCATGCTAAGCGAAAGCAGGGTCAGGTCGTGGATGGATTTGCTGGATGCGTTTTTGCATTTGTTTGCACCTCTCATGTAGGGCAAATAAGCAATGGAACAAATACCGCATGTCTACGCCCTACCATTTACACAACACACAATTCCAGATATCCTATAAAAACATAAACTACCGAAAGGATGTGCAACATGATCACTTGCACCGACGTACAAAGCTGCGAAAAAATCAAAACCTATATCCAAAAGGCCGACTCAACCCTAGGCAATCTTGGATATACAGACCATGGCCTTTTCCACGTAACAAAAGTAGCCAACGAGGCCAGAGATATACTACTAACCATGGGTCGCACCCAGCGCGAGGCCGAACTAGCCTGGATTGCAGGCTATCTCCACGACATCGGCAATGTAGTAAACCGCACAGCCCACGCCCAAAGCGGGGCCCTTATTGCTTTCCGTCTCCTGGAGGAAATGGGCTCGGACCCAGAAGACACCGCCACAATAATCACCGCAATAGGCAACCACGACGAAAACACCTCCCGGCCAGTTAACCCGGTATGCGCCGCTGTAGTTCTTGCCGACAAATGCGATGTAAGATACAGCCGTGTACGCAACCAAGACCCAACTACCTTTGACATCCATGATAGGGTCAACTTTGCGGTAAAGGAATCATCCCTGACCATATCCGATGATAAAAAAGTCATCACCTTGGATATGACCCTTGATATCACCCAATGCGCGGTAATGGATTACTTTGAAATATTTTTAAGCCGCATGACCCTTTGCCGCAAGGCAGCGGACAATTTGGGGCTGCGCTTTGCCCTTACAGTGAACGGGCAGCAACTACTGTAGGGCTCCGTGGGCTTTTCCTGCGGCGACACCACAATGGCGGCATCAAAGTCTGTTCCTCCCTTTTCGAAATAAACATTGACAGACTAAATCAAAATCTAAAACCAATGTAAGAGATTTAGGGGCATTAAGTAATGGGCTATATACTGCAATATTCCTTTAATAAGGTCACATATAGCTTATAATCTCTCAGCGATACTTGCGGCGGTGTCTGATGGTCGCAAGAAGGTATAAAGCCCTTTTGCTTAATCACAGGCAACAGCCGCTCAAATTCATACCGCATCGCGGCTTCCCCTAAGTGCATGACGGTTTTATCAAAACCTCCTAGCATCATGAGCCCTGGATGCTTTTTGCGCAGAGCCGAAACATCCACCCCTGACTGCCGCTCTAGGGGCAAGAAGCCTGTAACCCCAAGCTCTTCATACCAGGGTACAAGTTGGGATATTGCACCATCGGTGTCAATCAGCAACTTGATTCCGTAGTCCTTAATCTTTTTTACTAGTGGCCGATAATACGGAGCCATGAACTCATCAAATAAATCCTTGGATATCATAGGCCCGTTGTTATATGACATATCCTCCGCAATGGTCATAAAATCGGGCATACATAGTTCACAAAAACCCTCCAACAGGGACATGTTATACGCTAGCATGTCATTATTTATCCTGTGCATCAAGTCTGGCTCGTCATAAAAATTGTATAGATGGCTTTCTATGCCCATGATCTTTCTAGGGAACCAGAAGAACCCCTCCAAGGTCAGCCAGATAGGGATGCCATCCATGCGCTGTCTATTTTCCCAAAACATAATCGCATCTTTATATGGCCCCATGCCCCCATCAGGGAAGATATGAGGCTTTAGTTTTTCGTAGCCATTATGGTTTTGCTGGTCAAGCAGGCTTGCGCCATGGTATCCCGGTTTTGGGCATGAGGCCTTAAGTGTTGGCATCCAAAACTGTCGATGAATATCCAAGTCAAAGTATTCGGCTATATCTTGGCTCGTTTTGACGGTGGCAGGCAGGCCTTCCTTTCGCCAGCAGTCAATTGTCGTGTCCCACCATGAGGCCCACTCTATTACGGGTAGCCTATCCGGTTCTTTGAAAGAAAAAACTGCGTTAAGTCGTTCTCTTGTTGTCATATCTTTGCCTCCTTGCATATAGCCAATTTCATAGGAAACCCAATGGCATATTTGGCTTTATTATTCCTAATGCAATAAAAACACAATATACGTTTATTTAGCCTTCACTATCACAATATCTTTGCAGTGCACATGTAAAAACTAATATACAATTATTTTAACAGACTAGCATAGCTGTGACAACTGTCATCAATACTAAATTTTCGCTGGCGATTTGCACAAATTAGATGTGTATTTATACGCAGACTGTGTAAGGAGTGCCATCTTTATTTAGTGATCTGCCGCTTGGTGATTGAGGCTATCCGCTAGCTGTAAAAACATTGCTACTGAACCATACAAAAAGGAGAGATTCAAATTGAAAAAAGCATTGAAGATGATTTTTGTATTATGCCTGCTGACCATTCTGGCGGCCTGCGGAAGAAATGAGGAGCCTGAAGCCACACCGGCCCCTGCCGAAGCCACAGCCACACCAGCTCCTGCAGTAGCCACACCAACCCCTACAACAGACGAAACAGAAGACGAACCCACAGAGTTTGAGCTGCTTAGCACTATCGAAGACGGTGCAAGGCTGCGTCTTGCATGGTGGGGCGGCCAAACCCGCCACGACATGACAATGGAAGCTGTGGATATTTTTGAAGAGCTAACCGGTATCCCAGTAGATATTGAGTTCTACTCCTGGGACGACTATTTCACAATGTTGGCCACCCAAGCTGCAGCAGGTATGCTTCCCGATGTCATGCAGCATGTTGTGGCGCAATCCCGCAGCTATTATGACGCAAATCTTATATTGAATCTGCAGCCTTGGGTAGATGCTGGGGTGCTTGATCTTTCCGATTATGAGGAAGGCTTGCTGGGCTTTGGCCGGTTTGGCCCCAACAGAGATGTATACTTTGTACCAACCGGCGGCAATGTCCGCGCTATGCTTGTAAATATGGATGCCATAAGAGAAGCAAATATGGAAATCCCAATCCCATTTACTTATGAGGATTTGTTTAACATGAATGTTCATATGTGGGATACCGTAGGGATGCATGGCAGCATGTGGTTTGGCCTTAATCAGTACTTCCGGCCTTCATTTTTCACTTTGAATGAAAATCAGGATTTTGCTTGGACTGTCGATGAAATATACTATATTTTTGACTGGGCCAGAAGAGGCGACGAAGCTGGCTTTGCCACCACCCCACAACAGCGCGATGAGCGCACTGGTGGTGCAGAGGATACCCACTTCGCCACTGGCGACCAGTGGTTTGAAGTGATGCCAGCCAATGCCACGGCAGGTGTACTTTCGGTTATAGACTTTGAAGCACAGTTTTTTCCTATGCCGGTTCATCCATCGTTCCCACAGCCCTTTGAGTTTGCGCCAACGATGTATTGGACAATCGCCGCCAACACCCAGTTCCCAAACGCTGCCATACAGCTGATGGATAACTTGCTTCACAATTATGAAATTATGAGTATGTTCATTACCGACCGTGGTATGCCTGGCAGCCAAAGGGTAAGAGATATGATTAATCCTCACTTTGGCGAAGGCGCACGGCTTTTGGCCCAAGCTATAGAAGTCAACTCTCAGCATGGCCTTATTAACCCTGTATGGCACGGCTTTGTAGATCCGCCATGGACAGGTGCTGTAAACGCCGTTATTCAACAACATATCGAATACGTTACCTATTTCGCCATGACCCCAAGAGAAGCAGCTGAAGCCCTTGTAGCAGAAGTTGAAGCTTTAATCGAGCGCCACAGAGCAGAAAATTAATTTTTTTACAGCCAGACTGGGGCTATTTTGTTAAGGACTCTATTGTACCTTAACAAGATAGCCCCTATTTAGATAGATTGGAAGTGATTGTATTGACAAGCAATACTATCAAGGGCCGGTGGTTTAAGCCCCGAAAATTGATGGGGAACCAAAATTTTTACGGTTATCTTTTCATTTTTCCCTTTATTGTCGGATTCATGATATTCACATTTATTTCGTTTGGGGCATCATTCTTTTTATCCTTTACACAGTTCAATATCCTTCAGCCCCCCAGGTGGGTAGGGTTACTTAATTACAGGGCCATGTTCGAGGATTCACGGTTTTGGCAATCCTTCTGGAACACGATTTTTTTTGCCGGGGTTTCTATACCCTTGCGCCTAATGGTAGCCTTGGGCGTTGCCATGGTCATGATGCGGGCAGGGAGGGCATCTTCTTTTTACCGCTTAGTTTATTATTTGCCTTCGCTTATGGGAGGCTCTATTGCCGTGGCACTTATGTGGCGGCGGATTATGGCAACCGACGGCGCGATCAATGCATTTTTACAGGCCTTAGGCTTTAATGTCACCAGGTCTTGGATTTTTGACCCGTCAACAGCCATGTGGACACTGATACTGCTATCTCTTTGGCAGTTTGGCGCAGCCATGCTGATTTTCCTGGCGGGGCTTAAGCAGATACCCATAAGCTACTATGAAGCCGCTGTTATAGATGGAGCCAACGGTTGGCAAAAATTTATACGTATAACACTTCCCTTATTATCCCCGGTTATCTTCTTCAACTTGGTTATGGGAATCATTGGCGGGTTTCAGGCATTTACCTCCAGTTTTGTAGTAACCGGCGGCCGCCCTATGGGCATGACACGGTTTTACATGATGTACTTATACGAGCAGGCCTTTAGGGATATGCAGATGGGATTTGCATCAGCTATGGCTTGGTTTATGTTTGTCATAATTGCCGCTTTTACCGTGCTGGTCTTTAAATCGTCCGGCGGCTGGGTTTTCTATGAATCAGAAAAGGGGTAAATCAGATGACAAAAAATAAAAACAAAAAACGGGTTTCAGGTATAAGCACAAAGGCAAGGGTAAAGCGGGCAGCCACACGCACTATATTTCACCTTATTGTCATAGGTTTTGGCTTCCTCATGCTTTATCCCCTGCTGTGGCTGGTATCTTCGTCCTTCAAGGAACATGCCAACGTATTTGTGGATGCACACAGGCTTATCCCTCAGCCATTTACGTGGGAGAATTACTCTCGCGGGTGGGCTGGGTTTGCCCGTATTAGCTTTGCCACATTCTTTCGCAACTCATTTTATCTGGCTATATTTGTTACCGTTGCCAGTGCCATTTCTTCATCATGGGTTGCATATGGCTTTGCGCGTCTGCGCTTTAGAGGCCGCAACATATGGTTTGCCCTTATGATAATTTCTATGATGATACCCGGCCAAGTTACGATGATACCCAACTTCCTTATCCATCACAGGATAGGATGGCTGGGTACTTTTGGCCCCCTAACATGGCCGGCTTTTACAAGCAGCGCTTTTTTTGTATTCTTGACAATGCAGTTTATGAAGGGCATCCCCCGAGAGCTTGACGAGTCTGCAATGATAGATGGATGCTCTGTTCCCGGCATATACTTCCGCATTGTTTTCCCTCTTACTATTCCTGCCTTTGTTACTACACTTTTATTTGGGTTTATGGGCGCATGGGGGGACTTTATGGGGCCGCTTATATATTTAAACGTCCCAAGGATGTTCCCGGTGGCTCTTGCGCTGCGCAATTTTGCAGAGCCCGCCGGTTTTACCGATTGGACTGCTATTTTTGCAATGTCTACTTTGTCTTTGATTCCGCTTATGATAATATTCCTATTATTCCAGCGATACTTAGTTGAAGGTATCAGTACAACTGGGCTGAAAGGATAGGTATGTTATGAAAAAAATCTACATCCACACAGACATGGAAGGCGTAAGCGGTGTAGACACAATGGACATGGTGGCATCCGGCAATGACTATCTTAGAGCTGTACACAGGGGTGAGACCGCAACACCCGGCCCGGAATACCGCCGTTGTATCAAGCGGCTGATGGCTGACCTTAACGCTGCAATAGACGGGGCCTTCCTTGGCGGCGCGGAACATGTAATGGTTCTTGATAGCCATGGAGGCGGTGGGGGTAATTTTGACTTCGATCTTCTGGATAAGCGTGCGGAAGTGGATGCAAGGCCCAACGGAAAATGGTGGGCCTCCATAGACGAAAGCTATCACGGCACATTTTTTATCGGGGCCCACGCAATGGCAGGCACAGCCAACGGCTTTTTGGATCATACCATGAGCAGCGAGTCCGTCTTTGACCATTATATAAACGGTCGAAGGTTTGGTGAGCTGGGCCTATGGGCCATGGTCTGCTCTCATTTTAATGTGCCAATGATTATGGTAAGCGGCGACGAAGCGGCGGTATTTGAAGCGGTACAGTTCTTTGGAGATATTGAAACCGCGGTGGTCAAGCGTGGCATAACACGGAACCGTGCAAGGTTACTACCAGAAGACCAGGCTGTAGAGGCCATACGCCAGGCCGCAAAGCGTGCCGTGGAAAAAACCGAGAAAATACAGCCTATTAAGCCATTCCTCCCAATGGAAGTAAAAACCGTATACACTCGAAGCGACCATGCAGACCAACGTGCCCATGATCCCAAGTATGAGCGCCTTGACGCCCGCACAGTGCGTATGATTGCAGATAACTATCTTGATTGTTGGATGATGTAGTACAAAGTACAGGCCTTGGTTATGAACCCAGGCCTTTTTGCATCTATGAAAAGGAGGATGTACTATGAAAAGCAAATTGGGAACAATACGCGTAGGCGTAGTAGGCCTAGGCCACCGGGGCAAAGACTCCATGCTAACATGTACCGGCATACAAGGTGTAGAAATCGTGGCAATCTGCGATATCTATGAAGATCGTGTAGCTGACGCACAGGAAGCCCTGACAAAGGAAACTGGAAAAAGTGCACGCACCTACACCAACTACCGCGACATGATAAGTGAAGTTGACATGGATGCCTTAATGGTGTTTACAGACTGGCAGACTCATATCAAAATCGCCGTAGACGCAATGCGCAAAGGCATCTATGTAGGCCTGGAAGTAGGCGGCGCATCTTCCATTGAGGAATGCTGGAGACTGGTACGTGCCCACGAAGAAACCGGTGTACACTGTATGCTGCTGGAAAACGCCAACTACTCCAGAACCAGCCTAACAATGCTGCGCATGGTCAAAGAGGGCCTCTTTGGGGAACTTGTCTACCTTTCCGGCGCATATCAACACGACCTGCGGGATGAAATCGGCCTTGGCCGGGAAATCAGACACTACCGCTATCCACATTTCGTAAAGCGAAATGGCGAGCTATACCCAACTCATGATATCGGCCCCATAGCAAAGTATTTGGATATCAACAGAGGCAACAGATTCTTAACCCTTTCATCCTTTGGCAGCAAAACCCGGGGCCTACCCGCATACTATGCCAACAACCGCAAAGGATACAGCTCCTGGGTGACAAATACACTAAAAACAAAACACCAAGGCCCATTGCCTGAGACCCAGCACGACTACGACATGATTGGCAAGCCAATTGCCTGCGCCGATGTGGTATCAACTACAATCCGCTGTGCCGGCGGCGAGATTATCAATATCATCCACGACTGCACACTGCCCCGGCCCCGCTACGCCAATAATAGAGTACAGGGCACTAAAGGAATCTGGATGGGGGACCCCGAGACCATCTACTTCGAAGATAGTCACGACACTCACGATGCCTGGGAAAGCGATGCCAAATGGTTTGACAAGTACGAGCATCCCTTGTGGACCGAAACAGCAAAGGAAGCACAGCGCCAGGAGCGGGAAGGCGGCTTTGGCGGCCATGGAGGCACAGACTATATCGTACTTTCCGCGTTTTTTGATGCGGTAAAGCATCAGATAGCCCCGCCCATTGATGTGTACGATACTGCGGCTTGGATGGCTATTACATGTTTGTCTGAAGATTCCATTGCTATGGGCGGCGCACCTGTGGCTTTCCCGGATTTTACAAATGGGTTGTGGATTGATCGTGAACCAGAGATGGCTAGTAAATATTCATTGAGTAAGGTTTGTTGGGAGTGCTTCCAATAACGCACAATGCCTGAATTTTACGATTCTTACCTTCAAAATAAACAACCCTCACCGGATTTATCACCAGTGAGGGTTGTTTGCATTAATAATAGTATGAACCTACATCTCCTCGAAACAATACCGCCCGCCACCAACTTCATATACATAAAACCCATCTTCATACCCAACAGAAGCCCCGCAAGTAGCCCTAACATCTGCCCCCAAAGCCCCAGGGAAATAAATCATCGCTGAAGAGCCAAAGGGAATGGTTACCTCAAGCCTCAGCTTACCACATTCCTTACTCCATGCGGATTTTATCGTACCCCGGATGGTTTCTGTTTCTCCTCGTGCACTGCTTAGCTTAGCCGGGATAATTGGCTTAATCACAATGTTTTTATAAGCATCCCCACCATTGCGTATCCCCACCAGGCGCGTAAAAAACGAAACCCCTATACCACTAAACATTGCATGATTATGTGACTGCATACCCACCAGGTATGCACTCCACTGTTCCCAAAGGGTAGTGGCGCCTTGCGAGATTGTAAAACCAAACCCAGGATATCCTGTGCTGGTTAACACCTCATAGGCCGTATCTATATGGCCGTTATCGGCAAGGGCGTCCAGCAAAAATCTTGTTCCGTAGATGCCGGTGTCAAGGTGGTTGCCGCGCTTTTTTATATCATTTGCAAGACTGCTTGCCACAGTTTCTATTAGATTATCAGGAACAAGGCCAAGGCACAGGGCTAGCACATTTGGGGTTTGCTTGCCCCCTGAATAGGATGTGCCACTAAAGAAAGCTTTGTTATAACCGGCCTTTACTTCCTCTGCCAGGTCTGCATATTTTTTTGCGTCGTCATTTTTTCCGATGATTTGTGCCATTTTTGCCATCAGGTTCAGGTGATAGAAGAATAAAGCCGTGTTGGTTTGGGATACCGATAATGAGCTGTCTTCATATAAATTGCGTAGATTTGGGGCGCACCAGTCTCCATAACCCTGCACTATTATGCCGTCCTCTAGTCTCTCGGCATTGGCCTCTATATAGGTTGCCATAAAATCATAGCTTTCACAGACAACACGAACATCTCCAAAGTGATTATACAGATGATAGCACAAGGATAATTGGTCCCCGCCCCAATCAGGTGTGCCCGTATCCCCTCTTATCTGAAGCAACCAGCTTAGATAATACCCATGCATCCCAAACCGCATCAAAGCTGCTTCCTCGTATACGGCGGAATCCATAAGACAGGGAGTGCGCTCGTCCCTTTGGGGGCAGTCTGTTGGGAAGGAAACTAGATTGCTTTTCATGCCCCATAACATGTTGCTTTCGATTTGGTTTATTAAGCTATCCGAGCATGAAAAACTGCCCACTGTTTCAAAGGATGAGTGAATCACACAGCCTGTAACATCATCTATATTGGGCTCAATGCCCAGCACTTCAACATATCGGAAGCCATGATAAGTAAAGCTAGGTTCGAAGATTTCGGTTTCATCGCTTCTGGCTATATAGGTATCAGTTGCTGCCGCACGCCTGTTGGTCCATGTGTCGGGTTGACCTACCTCATTTATATTTTCACTATGACGCAGGATTATTTTTTTGCCCCTGCCGGCCTTGACTTTGATCCGCACCCATCCTGCAAAATTTTGCCCAAAATCAAAAATCCATACTCCATCTGCTTTGAATTTTTTTACTGGCTTTATCTGTTTCATTACCTTAATAGGCGGCACTATACTTGCCACCAGCTTATCTGTAGGCAGGTCAAGTATTTGTGCATCATACCAGCCACTGTCATCGAATCCGGGCTTATTCCAGCCACCAATTTCAAGACGGGCGTCATAGTTTTCGCCGTTGTATATATGGCTTGAAACAATAGGGCCAAAAGTATATTTCCAGCCTTCGCCTGTGGCGATACGCTCTGCCCGGCCATCCTCATATTGGATTTCTACTTGAACAATGGCCCTTTTTTGCCCATCCCAATGCCAGCCAAACTGGGAGTAATTGTGATTATATCCATCGCCAAGCATAAGCCCCAGTGCATTGTCTCCCTTCGCAAGCAAAGGCAATATATCGTATGTATCATATAAAAGTGATACATCGCCCTTGGAATGGGAAGGGGCAAGGACTCGATCATCGGCCTTTGTACCGTTTACATAGAAAACATACCAACCTGGCGAGTATACATAAGCCGTTGCTTTTTTAATGCTATCATTGCATGAAAAATCTCTACGAACCAAAGGTACGGCAAGTATGCCTTCTTTCATGCCTATCCACTTGGCTATCCAATTTCCACATAGGCCAGTACTAAAGAAAGCTGCTTCGCTATCTTGGGACCGGGTTCCGCCTTCATCCCATATGGCTACCTTCCAGTAGACTGTCGTATCTGGAGGAATGGGCCTTCCATCATATTCAATGCATATATTTTCATCGGACAGGACTTTGCCACTGTCCCAAAATAGATTGTCTTCACTTAATTGCACATCACCTCCGGCAATTATGTGATAGGCCGATTGCATATGGTCAACCTCAATTGTCCAGCTAAAGCGTGGCTTTTCCACCTCAACTGCACAAGGATTATTTACATACTCGGTTTTTAGGTTTACAGGCTTCATTGTGCCCTCCTACTGTTTATTGGTTTCATCATTAACCGCCAACTATGTTATCTGCTCTATACTCATTTTTCGGAAACGCATTGGGCTGTACTTGATATATTTCTTAAAAGTCCGCTCAAAGCTGGCAAGGGTTTTAAAACCTGTTGCATAAGCTATGTCGGTAATTCTATCATCTGTACCAATCAATAGCATACAAGCTTTTTTTATACGGATTATAGACAAATAATCTAAAATGGTAACCCCAAACGTTTTTTTGAAGACACTGCATAAATATGTTTTTTCTACATGAAATTTTTTGCTTAAAAAATCCAGTGTTATTGATTCATCATAAAAATTTGATAAATACGCGGCAATTTCATATAGCATCTCGTTCTTTTTACTTCTTTTTTCAATGATGTCCAGATAATTTAAATTTCGCACGATATGTATCATCAAATCTCCCAACAAAAATTGTATGCGCTTTTCATAATGCTCGGGCTGGCATGAGTACTCTTCGCTTATTGACTTGAATATGGCATCCCTAAACTTGCTTTGGTTCTCCCTGGCATTGAGCACAATATTTGTATGCTTAAAGAGAACATCCATGCTAACAATAGAAAGCTGCTTTGTTATTTTTTCCACCAGCTCTGACGGCAAAAGAATCATGTATGCCTGACTATCACTGCTAGCATTTACGTAAACATGCTTCGTAAATGCATCAAACATTACCAGACTGCCATGAGTCAAATAGTATGCACAGTCCTCTACAAGAAACTCTGTGTGTCCAGATAACTGGTAATACAGCTCATATGTAGGATGCATATAAGGCCTGTTTAAAACCACTTTATCATATGGGCAAAACATAGAAACAGAAAAAAGAGGGCCCAGCTCGGAGTTGGGACGCATGAAGCTCAGCTCCAATATGCAGAATAATTTTCACCGCATTTTACTACCAACGATTTGGCGATGCAACCATAGACTATTGCGATAATGAGCCCTAACAATGACGGATACCACAAATACGTGTCGAAATATTCTTTAATCATGGTAAAACTGTTTAGATATTTAGATTTACATGTTGTAACTGCCTGATATTGTGATGTTATTGCGATATCATTTACTAACGATATGCACACAGTTAAAATCATACATATTAACCCAATATATAAACGCAATACTTGACAATTTAAAATAAAGTGTCAACGGGGGTGGTTATATGTTTGTGTAGTTATTCATAAATTGCAGCACCAATCAAGCAACAAAGCGAAAGAATAAACAATTATGAGAGGAAGGGATTGTTTTGCGGCAAAAATTTCTTAAAGCATTAGCACTTACTCTTGCGCTTTTGATGGTATTTACCTCTGTTCCTGTCTTTGCCATTGATGGCGCTGCCTATGATGACGAAAACAGCAATGGTGTTTATGATTCTTACACCATAAAAAATGGGTATGCGCAGGAAGATGAAAACCTACAGTACCCGCCATATGAAAGCAAGCCTGATTGCTATAACTGCGAAGACCAGTATCCATATTGTGGGTACTGCATGGAATATCCACAGCCAGTGCTAAATCAAATAGCGCCACTAGACAATGGAATCCAAGCTATGGCTGGCTCTACCGGCCTTACGGGTGTACGGGTTAGAAACGCAAATGCAGGCGGAAGCCTTGATATGCCAACCCGCAGCATAGTCGTAGGCAGCGAAACATTTACCGCCTTTGAGCTTGGGGACTTACCGATAGATGGCCAAGGCAATCCAGATGCAGATACAAAAATCTATGAATTGCTTTTAGCTGGAAATCTTGCAGATGTCGTATCAATCGAATTTACCATATATGTACCGGACTCCTTTGAGGCTGTACCTACCAGGGCCAATAGGTTTAGGGGGCGTTTTGGTATGTGGAATGATACTACCAACGTCCCCGCATGGCATAGCTCTAATCAAGTCACACTTAGGACAGATGGTACGCCGGAATTGGAAGCGCCTACCTTTGGCGGCCCAGGGGTTGTATCAACAGAAGTTACTGTAAACGGCTTGTCTTACCGCAGGTTAGTAACTACAGTTGGTGTTGCAAATCTTATTTCTGCACAAACACCGGAAATAACCAACATAGGCCTGGTAATTGAGTGGCAGGCCTATTCGCCTGCGGGCCACAGGGTTTACATGACCGCACAGGTAATGGAATCACAATCTCCGGCTGGCAATATTGACCTTACAAATGTACTCCTCAGAAACCCAAACGCAGGCCCAGCTGTTAACATGCCTACCCACCCAATAATAGTGGGCAGCGACACTATCACCGCATTCGAGCTTGGTGACTTTCCGGTAGACGGCCAAGGCAACCCAGTACATGGGACAAAAATCTATGAATTGATAATTGACGGTGACGTTGATGATATTCATTCTATTTTGCTGACTATGTATGTCCCTGAGTCCTTTGTGGCTGTCCAGGCAGCCAACAGGTTTAGGGCACGGTTTGGTATGTGGAATGATACTACCAATGCCCCAGCATGGCATGGCCCAAGCCAAGTCACGTTTTGGACAGATGGTATCCCCGAACTGGAAGCCCCCGCCTTTGGCGGCCCTGGTGTGGCATCAGCAGAAGTAATGGTAAACGGCTTACAATACCGCAGGCTAAGCATAACAATCAATGCCGCAGATATCATTGACGCGCAAACATTTGATGTCACAAATATAGGCTTGGTTTTTGAATGGCAATCTCATTCACCCGCAGGCCATAGGGTATACATGACTGCGCAAATATTTGACTCCCCACCGCCGCCCAGTGACGCAAGCCTAAATAACCTAACAATAAGCGCAGGTGAACTTACCCCGGCATTTGCTTCCGCGACACTGGCTTACACTGCCAGAGTGCTTAACCACATTACCTCTATTACTGTAACACCAACAGCCTCGGACACAGGTGTAACAATTACGGTTAATGGAGCCCCGGTAAACAGCGGCGAAGCGTCAGCGGCCATAAACCTTAATGAGGGTACTAACAATATAGCCGTAGTTGTAACTGCCCCAGATAACTCTGCCCAGACCTATACAATAGTTGTAACCAGGGCAGAACCTCCCCTTGGCCCTGGGTTATACGACGCGGGAACGGGCAGCGATGTAAGACTTATGCCAGCCAACCCACCCAGAATTGACCCTATTACCACAACAGTAACCGGTGATGGCAATAGCACCCCATTATTTGTGGGGAATATTGACCTCTTTCCTGTACCAGGCGGCGCAAACCGCCCAGCAGGCTTCCGCGGCGATATGCTGCGTTATGTACCGGAACAGGGGCCTTATGGTACTGCCAATGATTATCTGGATTATCTTCACGGTGTAACACTAACTGTATTCTTCCCCGCTAATATGCGCATCATTGGCGGAAACCCCAACGCGGCGCATTTCAGGCTTGACTATGGGATTTACCCTATATCTGAAGCATCTTCTTGGATAGTAGACCCAGGCGGGCTGTTTATTACAGACAATACCGGCAGGAATAATTGGCTATCCCCCGACAGAATAGTGTATATGGACGGCAACAATGACCATCATACAGAATCTGCAAAATCTCCTATTAATTATTTTTGGTATCTTTGGGCAGATAGCCACGAAAATCCAAACAAACAAACCGAAGGTGAATTAGTCTTTATTGGCGGTGTACCCTATCTCGCCTTTGATGTCACTGTAGATTTACACAACACTATCCAAAGGGATGGGGTTGAAGCGTTTTATATCCGGTTTGCCACTGCCAGGATGGAGATAGAAGACCAAGTCTTTATAGGCAATTTTAGGCCCGACTTCCGCAGCAATAAAAGCGGCGGCTCTACCGGGATAGCGGAAGTACCGCTGTTTATGGATGGGCATACAGATGGTCATTTTATGGATGGACTGACATTCATGAGTGGCGACAATGTTCCGCTAACAACAAGCAGGGGTGTTAATGGGGCCAACCAAAACAAACTGGTTTATACAGACGAAGGCCTGTTTGGGGTTTATATAGCATGGATAGCTGGCAACCCCAATAACGATTCATATTCTTATCCCCTTTCCTTTGTTTTCAGCCCTCACCCCACATCAGGGGACGAAACAGACCGGGAATGGTTTGAGCTGCATAGAATGCCGGACTCCAGCGGCGCTTTCAGCCTTGTGACTGACTCTAGCGGCAATGTTTATCTTGTTACCCAGGCGCGTGTAAATGCCCAAGGCCAGCCGGTTTGGTTAAGCAGGCAGAACAGGTTTAACAAGCCCTTTATTGTAAGATATACCGCCAATAGCTTTAACCCGGCTACCAGTACCCTTTCTACCCCAATGCAAACCTTTGCCATGATGGACTACCCTGACGCGGCTGAAGGCTTTGATGGTTATGGGTGGGGTCCTGTCCCAAGCAACTTTATGATATCCCCCGACGGTATAATCTATATGGTGGGTACAGGGATGGTTCCCTACTGGGACTCTCAAAAAGGCGTGCTTAACATAGTAGCCTTTGATACAAGCACACATCAGTGGGAGTCTGCCAAGGTATACCTTGACGGTTCCCGCCACACTTATTCAAGAGTCGGTTTTGTTCCCAGCTTTACTGCCCCGGGAAGGTATGATATTGAATTTTTTGGCACAATTAATCCGTTGAAGCGTGCATCCTGGACAGGACACCCGCTGGTTAATATCCGCGAGTACAGCACTCATACCTATGCCTTTGACAGCTTGGTATACCTTAGGATATCCCCGCTATTTATAGACCCGGTGTTTGACGGCACACATTGGGTTATGCCCGCGTCTATGGATACAGAAGCAAATAGGCTGGCAGGCAACAACTTGGATGTTATAGTACCAGACCACCTTGTCCCCGGGACTGCCCATTATCCAATTACTGATGCTGCGGGCAGTGTCACCCTTGGGCCCGAGTTTGGCCCCGCTTCCCATTTCGGCACCGGCAATAGCAGAACCCGGACTTGCGTATCACAAAGCAGGTATGGGATACCATGCAGCCATGGCAGCAACACTTGTTTATTTATAGACTTTACATTCCGTGGAATGCCTGTCCATGGCCTTTCCACACAATTTGCCAACATTGTACAGTTCTACAGTCTTACCGGCCCGCCATTGCGTACTTTGCAAGATTATCTGGATGCAATGGCAACCTATGGGGCCAATTTTAGCGAGATACACGCAGATATTGCGTCATATGGTGATGTGTTTTGGGACAGCAATGGCGACCTGCATATAGTTTGGGGCTTCACCCAACAGCGCAACGGGGCCAGACACCAAACATGGCACGCATACTTTAGGCTAAACCCCGAAACCCTTGAGCGGGAAATGGTGTTTAACCAGCCCTTATTCACAAGCGAAGTAGCAGGCAGTAACCTTGCACGGCCCATATTTATGAAGGACACAGCCGGCAACTATTTCTTACTTGCCTCCTTTGGGGCAACATCCAACAATGCCAGGCTCTATCAGTTTACAAGCTTTAGTGATACTGGCTGGAGAGTTACAGAGTTAGGCAGATTTACATCACCGTCCTTTAGCTTCTCAGAATTTATTGTTGGAAAGCAATATGTAGATGGCTACATGTTTGCTACCGGATTTGGGGATGTAACACATTTTATGACCCATGTTGTGCCCATTGGCAACTTCCCCGGTGCATTTGACTGGGTTGTAGGGACTATTAACCTGGATGTTGCCCCAGAAGCACGGGATGCCGTGGCCCAGCTTAATCAGCTTAGCGATACAGTTGCCCAGACTATTGTTAATACCCAAGCTGAAGCATTGGCATGGATGAATGATATCGTAAGCGGGCTTGGCTTTGCCACAAATGTGACAATCCTCAGCTTTGCGGCAGCGGTTGCCGGGACGGAAGCAAATGTAGATGGAACAGACGGATTGTTTAATGTCGCGGCCTTGCTTCTTGATGGTGATAGGGTTGTTGGGACCTTCTTATATACCATAAACATCACCGCATCAGGATATGAGCCCCAACAGCAGTTCGTCCCTGTAACAGGCATAACCGGCGTACCGACCAGAGGGACAGCAGGTGTGGCACTGGCCCTAACCGGCACAGTAGCCCCCGCCACAGCAACCAACAGAACAATAGTCTGGTCAGTAGTAAGCGGCCAAGCCACAATCACTGGCAATACTATCACCGCAACAGCAGCGGGCCCAGTGGTAGTAATAGCCACAATAGTAGACGGGGAAGGAGCAGGCACAGACTTCGAAGCCGAGTTCACAATCAACTTTGTAGCAGCGTCAACCGACCCTGACCCAGAGCCAGCACATGACCCAGGCACAGCCACCCCATCACCTCCAGATGACCCACAAGCCCCATCACTTGCGCCAATAATAGTAGAGGAAGATGGCGTAACAGTAACAATCCCTGTAGATACCCAACAGGAGTGGGCAGACGAAACCGGCAAAATCCCATCGGTAGAGGTAGACATAACAGTCACCCCACCGGAAGAGGAAGGCGATGTGTTACTGGAAATAGACCTTGGCATAACAGTAGGCAATAATACTGTTGAAGAGGTAAATACCCCAGTAGCAGTTGAAGTTTGTCTGGATGGTGTAAACCTAGATGAAGTAAATCCTGACCGCATAGTGGCAATAACAGCAGACGGTACGCTAATCGCGGGTATCTTTGACAGCGAAACAGGGACATTCATTTTTGAAACCCGGATAATAGGTAGTTTCGAAATTGCCTATATATCAAGCCTGTTATGGCTGCAGCTTCAAATCGGCTCATACAATATTTATGACGTAGCAGAAAACATGAGACGCTTGCCAATAGACCTAGATGTAGCGCCGATAATAGTAGACAACAGGACACTAGTGCCCCTACGATTTGTGGCCTACGCTTTAGGAGCTGAGGTAGACTGGTATCACCCAACCCGTACAGTAACAATAACCTACGAAAGCCGTACCCTATCCTTTGCAATAGGCGAGCTGGCCCCAGGTATGGATGTACCAGCACAAATTATCAGCAACCGGACTATGGTTCCCCTCCGCTTTGTTATAGAGTTCTTTGAAGCAGAGGTAAGCTGGGATCCTGTAGCACGTACTATTATGATTATTGTCAGGTAGTTCTATGTAAGCCTGCTATAATCCTGGCATCATACTAGCTACTTTACTTGGAATCACAAATAAAAACCCCCTCGCTGCATATGAAAAAACCGCAGTGAGGGGGTTTTTGGAGCCAGCTAATTGTTGAAACGACGGGGTTATTTAAGTAATATAGTAATCCTAGTTAAATGTAGTGAAAAGGATTGTGAATAACCATGACAGTTATCAAACACACCTCCCTTGGCTTCGAGCGGGAGCCCCTGCTGGCCCCTTTTGGCTTCAAAGGTGGGTATGTAAGCAGCATATGGAATGTGGCTGTTCTCCTAGAAGATGATAAGGGCAACGAAGGACTGGGCTTAGGGGTCCAGAGCGTTTTATGGTCCGACCACGCAGTTTTCTCGGCATTTTCGCCCAGTGGCGGCAATAGCGCAATGTTGATGATGACCCAATACGCGCTAACACTGTTGCGCGGGCAGGAGCTGCATCATCCAATAGAGATGCTTAATCGGTTGCTTCCCCAGGTACATGACTACGGCAGAAAAATCACAGGCATCGCCGGCATGAAAAAAACTTTTGCCCTAAACGCCCTAGTACCAGTGGATATGGCACTCTGGAGGCTATACGGCGCGGAAAATGGTATCCAAAGCTTTGACGGCCTAATACCAGAATCTGCAAAGCCCAGCCTAAGCCATCACCAGCAAAAGCTCGCTTCCATCCCACTAATACCCTACGGCTGCAGTGCAGAAGAAATAGCCCGCCTAGCTGACAGCGGCCTTTTCTTCATGAAGATAAAAATCGGAAACGACCCCGACAAGGATAACGACAGGGAAAAAATGCTTCAATGGGACATGCAGCGCCTTAGCCAAATCCACAGCATACTAGGTAGCCGCCAAACTCCACACACTGCCGATGGCACAATCCCCTACTACCTAGATGCCAATGGCCGCTACGACACAAAAGACCGTCTGCTGCGCCTGCTAAGCCATGCCGACAAAATAGGCGCGCTAGGCCGGATTGTCCTTTTTGAAGAACCTTTTTCCGAAGAGTCCGAGATTGACGTATCAGACATCCCCCTTAGGCTAGTTGCCGACGAAAGCGCCCACTGCGTAGAGGACTGCCACAGACTTATAGCTATGGGCTACACTGGCTTCGCCCTAAAACCCATTGCCAAAACCTTAAGCATGAGCTTCCAAATAGCAGAGCTTGCCCACAAAGCCGCCCTACCCTGCTTCTGTGCCGACCTGACTGTGAACCCCTTGATGGTGGACTGGAATAAAAACATCGCCGCCCGCCTTGCCCCCCTACCCGGTATGGAGATAGGGGTTATAGAGGCCAACGGCCATCAAAATTATACAAACTGGGAGCGGATGATAAACCAGCATCCCATGGGCGATGCGGCTTGGGTGCAGGATAATAACGGCGTGTATGAGCTGAACAACGATTTTTATCGACACAGCGGCGGGATCTTTCTAAATGCACCTCACTATCTCTCGGTGGCCATCACAAAGTGATATAATCAGCGAACCACAATTTTAAGGGGTTTTGATACTTTTGACATACCTTTTTAGCCTGCTGATTTGCTGGCCTGTATGCCATTTTAACTGACACAAATATGCGCTTTGCAATTGGCTTTATGGCTCCATCATTTCAAAGACAATATTGCCCACATGGGCCACAGGCGAAAGATCTGTAACAGGGTTGCCGTTCAGCCATAGCTGCTCTAAGCTAACAAGTTCTGCAAGAGGGGTAACGTCACTAATTTGGTTATTACTAAGGAACAATGTTGTTAAATTAGAACGCCCTAAATTAGCAAGGCTTGCAAGGGGTGTTACGTCTGTGATTTGGTTATCTTGCAAGAAAAGTGAGTGCAGGTTAGTAAGCCCTGCCAGTGGGGTAATGTCGGTTATTTGATTCCATGATAAGTCCAATGAAGTTAAATTTGTAAGCCCGGCAAGAGGAGTTACATCAGCAATTTGACTTGCTCCAAATTGTAATGTCTCTAAATTCGTAAGCCCAGCAAGGGGAGTTATATCGGCAACTTGAGTACGGAAAATATGCACCCAAGTTAGGTTTTCAAGCCCAGCAAGTGGGGTTATGTCTGCCAGATAATCTCCAGTGAAATATATGTCCCTCAGATTTGTGAGTCCAGAAATCGGGCTTAAATCGGTGATTTGGTTAAACGAGTCTAGGACGCCAACCCACAATGCCGTCAACTCTGTCATGAATTCCAAAGGCAATATATCCTCATTTGTCAAATGTCCATCAAGAGACAACACAGTTAGGTCTGTGCTAAATTGCTGCCCGCCGATGGTTATATAAGCGGGCCTATCTCCCGCCGTGCCAGATGCCGCCGTATCTTGCGCCTGTTCGGAGGTATCACTGGTGCTTTCCTCATCTGACTCACCGGATATGTCATAGGCATATTGTTGCACGGAAAAATACGAGGTAAGCCTCCAATAGCCATCCACCATCTCAAACACTGCATCCATTGCTCTTGCGATACCGTTTTCTATTGATCCGCTGTTATGGACTTCATTTAATGGAAGCTCGATAAGTTCGTCAACGCTACGGAACACAAGAAATTCATTTTCAGAGATAAATTCAAAATTTGTGCGGAGAGTGAACGCAAATGTCCCGTCTTCTTCGAGGTGCGCCACATAGTTTTCTTCAGCTAAATATACTGAAAAAATACGTTCAAAATCATGCCTTTCGATTAGAACCATGGGATTGGGATATACAAAGCCGTAAGAACGCAACGGGAAACGTGTAAGGTTTGCCAATGTTTCAAAATCGTAGGCTATCACAGCTTGGCGATAATGCGTCCAAAATTCGTTGATATCTGAGAAATTAAGTTGTTCCACAGGGTTTTGTAGCGAAGCAGGGTCATCACTTGAATATGGCTCCGATGGCTGAGATTCTACAGTGTCAGAATTTTCTACAGTGTCAGATTCCACTTGATTGCCGCGGCCAGCGCCCGCCGTGCAGGCCGCCAGTATAACCGCAAGAAGGATAATGGCGGACATCAAAACCGCAAGCTTGGTATGTTTTTTACTCTTCATTATTGCTGTCAACCTTTCTTTTAATGCCCGCTTTTCTTCGCACATGGTCGTAGAAAGCACAGGCATGGGGATTTTTTTATTACTTGCTACGGAAATTAGGGTTTCGCCGTAATGTTGTTTTCCATATCTGTCCATGCTACGAATAACAGCTTCATCACAAGATAGTTCGCATACACGGTCAATTTCCCGCTTAGAAACCCATACAAGAGGGTTGAACCAATGAGCCGCGCAAGCAAGCAAGGACAACCATTTCACAGCTACATCACGCCGCCGCATATGTGTTAGTTCGTGTAGTAAAATACTTTGCAATTGTTGGCTCGAATATTCGCGGTTTGGCAAGACAATCATTGGCCTAAAAATCCCAACCAACATAGGCGTTGACGCATAGCTGCTTACTGTTAGCCTTGGGGTGTACTTCCCCCTTGTAAGCGCTCTAAGCATATCCAATTCAAAAGCATGGGGTCGCAAGCAATTGCGGCACAGTTTTTTTACAAAGAGAACATAGCCTATTAGGTTGTAAAGCAGCACCAACATAAATACAAACGGATACATCATCATAAAAGCGGTAACAGCTTGCGTAGCAAAGCCCAATTCCTCCAAGGGCGGTATCTCTCCAAGATTTGACGCAGACACATCAGTATTAGGTGCATTCGGGATACCTACATTGCTAGGTGTTGCAACTGACATATCTATCACTGGAAACCTATCTCGGGCTTCTGACGTTGAAATGACATTACGTTCCACAGCATTGTGAATCGGCGTAATATCTGCAAGCGCATTGGGCAAAGCCACGATTCTTGAAACAGGGATTAAGAACGTGGCAAGCACCACAAGCCAAAAGCAATATTGTGCCGATTTAGGCAGACGGTGGCGAATAATAGGCTTGACAAGCAAAAGCAACAAGGCAAGCAAGCCTCCAGATAGTGTCATGACAATAATTGTGCGGACAAGCTCGCTTAAAAATGTTGGAATCATCATTTATCCTCGACCTCCATCTTGAAGTACGACTTAAGCTCATTGATATCGCTTTCGTCCAGTTTTCCATTCCGGCATAATGCCGCCACAAAATTTTTAGCGCTGCCATCAAATAGCTTGTCGATAAAGGTGTCGCCTTCAGATTGGACGTACTCCTCTTGGCTAATATTTGTGCTATACATAGTTACATATTTATCATGTGCTGTGATTGCCCCCTTATCGCGCAGGCGCAGCACAAGTGTTTGAATGGTGGATTTTTTCCAGCCTGTTTTGGCTTCAAGCTCTGCCCGTATCTCGCCAAAGGGCATGGGCCGGCCTTCCCGCCAAAGGATGCGCATTACTTCTAGTTCTGAGTCGGCTATCTTTATCATGACTGACCTCCGTGTTTACTTTGGTAGCTTGTTGTACTACATAAGTAGACCATGTGTCAAGAGGGGGGGGCTTCTCACTCCGTTTTTCAGGTTCACTGACTATATTTATCTTAGCGATGAAATGTTATAAAAATAGCCCGATAAGAGGGTATAACCTCATACCGGGCTGAGTATATTGGTTGGTCGGAGGGTCTGTTGTCAATTTAGATTTGGGACGATTGCAAGCAAGTCTTTGGGCTTAATCATTCGCCCTCCTTTGCCCAAGCGGTTAGCTTGTCTAACCAACTTGCAAAATGATGGCACTCACTTTTGATTCTATCAATGCCGATTTGCTCTGCAATATCAATGCCGTCTGTGGGTTTTGAATAATCAGGAATGGCTTTTTCAATATGCCTAGAGGGTGCAGTCAAGTCATTGATATGCTCTGGCGTTGGCACAGCAGCTCTTATTTCTCGCAAAATTGCTACGACTTCATTCTTTGCTATATTCTCAAAAGCAGACACATCCGAAAACAGCAACCCTTCAAACTCGTGTAGTACAAGGTTGAAAACCATATTACCAAACTTATTGCCGATATCATCCGTTATAGCACGCTCTACAGCCTCTACCTTTTCGTAAACATCACTCAACCTATTGCCAAGGCCAGGGGTATCGTGTGGCAGCGCGTATAAGTCAAACATGGTTGTTATCATTTCGTTTGGATGCTCGCCGCAAAGGCGTGTAAGCTCTTTCTTTATCTTCCCAAAACTGCTTACTCCACCCCTATGCTTTTTAGAATGTGTACGTTTTGTAGCACAGATAATAGGAGTAGCAATAACGCCCACGTTGTGCAAATAAGGACCAAGGACTATGTTCACAAAATCTTCTTCGGTTTGCCCTTCACAGAGGATATATAATCGCTTCATCGTGAAACCCTTCCCCCAAAAAGATTTTTATTCCATAACTCGCCCAGCGAATAGTCATCTTCCAACCATGCAGCCAGTTTTTCGGCATTAAGTCGCTTAAATACCGAGCCGTTTGCGGTTCGGTCAACAACGATAACATCTTCTGCTTCAAAGTGGTCAAGCAGCTCTGTAGACTGTGTTGCCATGATAACTTGCTTTCTTACAGCAGCCTTTTTCACCAACTCCACAAAAATAGTCATTGCATACGGGTGAAGCCCAAGCTCCGGTTCATCAATCACAATTATTGATGGTTGCAATTCTTCTGGCTGCAAAAGTAATGTCGCAAGGCAAATAAAGCGCAATGTCCCATCAGATAACTGCGAAGGAATGAGTATGCCGTCATAGTCTTTCTGCTTCCACCGCAAAGCAATTTGCTCATTGTTTTGTTCTTTTGGCTTCAATTCAAAACCCTTAAAGTAGGGCGCTATTCGCTGAATCGCTCTAATGATTTTTTGGTATTCGGCTGAGTAATTTTCTTGCAAACGATACAGAAAAGCCGCAAGATTGGATGCATCATGCAGTAGCAATTCACAATCAGCAACATTATTTTCAGCCTTGATTCTTGAAGATGGGCTTGTGTCGTGGAATTGATACACACGCCAATTCGGAATCAATATGTTTTGTGGGATTGCTGCATGAACTCTGGCGTTTCGGATAGCATTTATTGCACGTGATTCGCCATAACCACCTTCGGCCAAAATATTTTTGCCATCAACATTAACTTGTTCTTCACGGAAATATAGGCTGTCCTGCTCTGTCCACTCCAAATCAAAAGAGTATACAAGCGAACCGTAATCAAACTCAGCAAAGATGCTGTCCGTAGTTTCTTTGCCATTATATAAAAGTGGGTTAATGCCTTTTCGCTGAACATAGAAAGATAGCTCACGAGCAAGCACTCTCCCTAACATCTCAAACGCAGATATGAAATTAGACTTGCCCGCACCATTCGCACCGATAAGCACATTAACGTTGTTTAAGCCCAATTCACACTCCTTGATGGACTTAAACCCCTTTATCACAATTCTATTGAGCTGGTCTTTTTTTGCTTCATTCATTTCTGCCCTCCTGTACAAAAATCTGTTTAGTGGCCTTATACACCTTACCCAAGCAACCCCTTAACAAAATCCGAAACCTGAGTAATCTGGTCACTATATTTCTGGAAAAAGCCCACAATGCACCCGTCTGTGGGCTTTATTGCATTGTAAGACTCTGTAATTGCTGCCTCAAGGTCGGCAGTAGTTTGCGAGCGGCGGGAGGCCCCCAATATCTTAAAGGCCATACATGGCTTTTGCACCTTCCGTATAGCGTCAAACATAAGCAGCCGGTCTTCCTCGTCAAAAGTCTCGTCAACGCTAAACTTGCCAGTAATAGAGCTGGAAATATGCCCTTCCTTCATAATATTGTACACGCAGGCCATGTACCAGTCCGCGCCCCACTCTTCCTCTTCAGCCCGCAGCATAACCTCCGGGATATGTGTACAAAGCCCAACAGGAACCCCAAGGGCCCGCAGGGTCTTCAGTCCCTTTTTTATGCCCTCAATATCCCCGTTTTGGTACATATTATCCACCAAGCTACCGTGATAATACACAGCCATAGGCCCCACCCGCGCCATTAGGCGCATGTTGTATTCCAAAGAAGCATACTCTGTCGCGGTTTGGGCAATCCAGTTAAGCTTGCCGCCACCCACCCTATGCTCCATTAGCGCCCGCACAATATGGACGTCTGCCCGTAGCTGTACGGTGTTGATGCCGTTTGCAACACAGGTGTCAAAGGCATCCTGGATACGGGGCATGGTGTAAAACTCTTGCATCTCCCGGTCCATTTCCGGTGACATATGGGATGTGCCGGATATTATGTTGCCGCCCATTATTAGGCGGGTTACCTCGGTGCTGCCTAGTTTTATTGTTGGTAACATTGCTGCCTCCCCTTTTGTGTTTTATTGGAAAAATCATAGCATATGGTATTGAGTAAAACAACTTTATTGGGGCTTGTCATATGTTAAGTATACTCGTAACGAGTAGCAGAACAAAAGATTTTTGCGAAAACTCTTGACGAACATACATATGCAGTATATCATAGGCCTAAAATACACGGAAGGAGCAACTAAAATGTTCAATTTACCACGCATCGACTCTGAGCTTAAGGCACTAATCCCGCCGCTGGCAGATGAAGAGCGAGAGCAGCTAGAGCAAAACATCCTATCAAAACGCAAATGTCACAATGCCATAATCCTATGGGACGGCATTATAATCGATGGCCATAACCGCTACGAGATATGCGTAAAGCATGGCATAGAGTTTAAGGTAGAAGAGATGTCATTACCTTCACGGGAGGCAGCCAAGGTTTGGATTTTGGAAAACCAGTTGGGACGCCGCAATCTTAATGATGCAATGCGGATTGAGGTGGCGCTTATGAAGGCAGAGATGTTGCGCAAGATGGCACAAAAAAAGCAAGCTGAGGCAGGAGGAGACAAAAGGAGCGATAAAGCCACCGGATCGCTTTTATCCAAAGGGCCAAAACCTCCAACTGATTCAATTCATGTCCAAAAGGCTGCTGCTTCTGACGCAAAGGTCGGCGAGGGAACCTTCTACAGATACATGGAGGTCAAAGACCATGGCAGCCCAGAGCTATTAGCCGGCGTACAATCAGGCCAGATGAAAATCGGCACTGCCCACCGTCTTCTGGCAAAGGAAATCCTAAAACAGCTAAGCCGGGCCGACAAGATGTACAATTTCCTGGCAAAGGCTATCCCACCCCAGGGCCTTAAAGCGGCAAACCCTGACTTGTACAACAAATTAGCCAACCTGTCCGTCACCCTGAAGGAGTTAATCAACAGGTTAGATGAAGGAGGACACCATGACACAGCTAACAACTAACCCGTATTTCAAAAGCCTAATCCCCACCCTATCCGATGAGGAATTTGCCCAACTGGAGGAAAACATCCTATCCCAAGGCTGCCGGGATGCAATAATGCACTGGAAGGGAGTTATCATAGATGGCCATAATCGCTATGCAATATGCCAAAAGCATAACCTACCATACCTTACGGAAAAGCTGCGATTCACCACAAAGCAAGACGCCGCTATCTGGATAATAGAAAATCAGCAAGGCCGCCGCAACCTAACAGACGCTGCCCGCATAAGGCTGGCACTGGATAAAGCAGACCTGCTGCGGGAAAAAGCAAGGCAAAACCGGGGCCGGGCCGGGTGCGAGCCTGTACATGTGCGTAAGGCAGTTGCCGATAAAGCCGGCGTTGGAGAAAAGACCGTGTACAAGTTTATGAAGGTACGAGAGCTTGCTGATACCAAGCTAATGCAGCAGGTAGAAAGCGGCGAGGTTAAGATAGGCACTGCCTATCGTATGGTCACCGAGGGGGAGAAGCCTTTGGCAAAGCCACTGGAAGTGATTACTAAAACTGTTGAGGTGTTGTACAGTGACGACTCTGACACTGCCCCTGACATAGGCAATCCACACATAGCGATGGTGCTGGCGAGTAATACGGATGCTATTGAACGGATGTATCGGTTTATTGCAGATAATGCCGGGTTTGTGGTGGGCTTGGGGGATGATATGGAACGTATTCAGAGGCGGTTGGCTGTACAGGTGGAGAGAGTGGATGAGATGCTGCTGTTTGCTGCACAGATGTAAATAATTCGCTTAACGATATGTCATTAAAATCATCGCAACACCTGTAATCACAGAGTGTTTTCATTGTATGTGAAAACATGAATAATACGCGAAATATTCCATATAACAAAAATATGATATATATCGCCTTCATTTACATGTCGAACATTGCCGATTACAACATATTATTGGAAAAACATGTTGACAACGACAAACTATACCAGTATAGTAAGTGCATAAGGCAGCTTGATTAATAGTAATAATTTTTTGCAAGGGGTATGCCCCTTGCTTAGCAATATGGAGACACTTTGTCGCTAAGCATGGCATGTATACGTTCACAGCAAACTATTTTGTCGGCAACCCGTGGCAGCAGAAATCATTGGTGATTAATATGGGGAATTTATGCAACAAAAGCAAACTACTTACAATTGCTGCAACCACTGCGATTCTTATTATTACGGCAGGCATATTTTTTGTATCTCGCTCCACGGATATAGATGAAAATCTGCAAGACCAAGATAATCATTGAGGCTAGCGAGCCTTCGCCTCCCACAAATTGGAATTATACTTCCAAAACCAACACCTTAACCATGAATGCGCCGAAGTTATAAGGGGTACAGTTTGGCAAAATTTGAACACCAAGCAAGGCAAGCAAGACGATAATCAACTCGCTTACTCTTACATTAGCCAATATGGGACAGAGCGCGTAGGATATGTTTTGGACACGCCTTTGATAAACGTCAAAAACGATGATTTGAGTTTTGCTATCTACAAAATCAAGAAAGCCGTGAAACTGGTATCTGCTGAAATTCTTTGGGATAACGGAAAACGGTATTTATTATCACATGACGATAGAATAGCTGCTGCGAAGAAAAAGGCTGATAAGTATAATCAAAACAGGGCTTCAATAGTTCCAAGCAAGTTAAAAAAGTGTCATGAACCTGAAATGACCTAGAATGCATTTTACAAGCCTTTATGTTGACAATGCGTGTAATAATCCTGTGAAATTGGCTATGCTTCCTTATTGTTATTAATCGCTTAACAGCTAACCTCTTCTATTTTATTTGTGCAAGCTTGATCATGACAAATTGGCATCAAGTCGTTTTCTATTCTTATATTAACAAGGAGTGTTGCAATATTCATTTGCATGGGGCACATACTGTAAAAGCGGGTCAACTTTTGTATTTTTTGAGTGTGCTCATGATTTTCAAACTTCATAAAACAATAAAAAGAGAGGCGAGATAATTGTGGAAATAGCTAAATGTAAAGAAACATTATTGACTGATAGCGATAATCAATGGCTTATTCAAGACTTACTAGCGTGGGCCGATTTTGACAATCACTTCTTTGACATGTGTAATTTGAGATATGGTCGGGTCTATGAGGATGGTTTTGCACGAGCAACAGGTTTGCAAAAAAAGTGTTTCCAAAGTGAATACTTTCAAACAAGCCAAAATCTTATTGTTCAAGGGCCCACTTCCGCAGGTAAAACATTCATAGGAGAGGTCGCGGCTTTACGTGAATGTCTAAAGGACAGATCTGTTGTTTTCTTGGTTCCGTTAAGGTCTATGGTTAGGGAAAAATATCTTGATTTAATAAAGTATTATTCCGATGAAAATATTATTGGTGATATTTATGCATCTTCGTCTGATTATCAAGATGCAGATTATAGAATTACGATGGGTAAATTTTCTATTGCCGTTATGGTCTATGAAAAATTTCTTGCATTGCGCGCTGATCCAAATAATAGTATTTTGAAAAAATGCAGTCTTGTTATTATTGATGAAATGCAAATGTTAATAGATACACGTGGTGCAAAGTTAGAAGCTGCTATTGTTGATATAAAACGCGAGAATCAAGTTAAAAACAAGAATATTCGTATATTAGGACTTACTACAACCTTCTGCGATATGCATAGAGTTTCGGAATGGTTAGATAATGCAGAAATATTAACTGATGATGAACGCCCCGTTTCGTTCAAGGAGTATGTAATTTCGCCTAGCGGTAAATACAAGGTTCGTTATACACCTAAGAATGTATATCATGATTCATTAGATAGTGATGAGAAAAAAACAATTGATGATGAGGATTCACAGAGCAATGAAAAAGACCATTATCCTGAAGGGCGTTATGAAAATGTATTTGTTCCTAAACCAATAGAGCCCCCTGATGACAACTTAATGCGCCGAGAGTTGTTACTTAGTTTATTAAAGCAACTAATAGATGAAAAAAAATCTACTGGAGGTAAGTGTCCTAAAATTTTAATTTATAACGCTGATAAGGAGAATATCGAACAACTATGTGGTTCAGTGAAAAATCTTTATAAAAACGCTCCTTTACACGCACTTAATTCTGATAATGTTAAGGACAAAAGAATTTCCCTACAACGCCTTTCTTTGGATCATGAAGAGGAGGCATTCTTTAATAGATTTATGCAATATGGTGTGATGTTTCATCATTCGGGATTATCTCATGAGTTCCGGGCTTTTATTGAGGATGAATATCGTAATGATTACGGATTGCTTAATGTCATATTTGCAACTGAGACATTAACAATTGGATTAAACATGCCTATTGATATTGTTATTATTTACGATTTAGAACGCCCAGATGGAACACCAAGCAAAAGAGATTTGCACACATATGAATATAAAAATTACATCGGGCGTGCGGGACGCTATGGCATAGGACAATCACAAAATGATGATTATTTTGGGCAAAGTTTCTTATTGGTTGACAGAGATAACATAATTCAAACAAGCTTTAAGAAATATGTCTTATCAGGTCCAGTATTAATAGAGTCATCTTTATCATTATTAGGATTAGACATATTTCCTTATTCTTTAAGTTGGGCGTCAGGTAAACAGCAACGCGGTGACATAAATCAAGATGAATTAGCAGAATGTGTTTCATTATTATTAGCGGCTCAAAATAATAAAGATAAGATACATAACGTCTGCAAGAGGGTTTTGGAAAAAATGAAAGACAGTAAATTGGTTTTTCATAATAATTTTACAAAAAAATATGGCATGACAACGAAAGGGCGTCAACTAGCAGGTCTTATATATTACTACAATACATATGAGATGCTGTTAACGCTCTTCGAAGACATAGAAAATTATATTAATGAAAATGAAATCCGCACAGAAACTGAATTACAAAGCCACTTATTAAGCATAGAACTCTCTATCTTGTTTTATATTTGTTCTTTTGAAGATATTTTAGATAGGGGGCAATTCTCCAGAAAAGAAAAGCGGATGTATGTTAATAAGGATTTAACACGCTATCTGTTGCAAGTGGTTAATAATGGTGTGGATGAATTAAGGTTTGCATTATTACCAAGTGTAGCAGAGATAAACGCAAATACATTAGTAGAAGAACGTTTTCATGCCTTAGCAAGAACATTGATGCTTTATGTTTGGAGTGAAGGGATGCCGCTACGTGATAATGCATTCTTTTCATTCGATATAAGTACAGGTTCTATTTCTAAACTAGCCGATTTGGCTGAATATATTTTGGAAGGTGTTATTCGATTATGTGAGACTAGCCTTAATCCTCTCATTTCTCAATTTTTAGTCCGTAAATTATCTGAATTTTCTGGGTGCTTGCAATATGGTGAAACATTAGAGATGGTAAAAGTACGGAAAACATTAAAAATGAGCCGTTCAAAATTACGAAAACTAAAAAATTCAATGACACAGGATGACCCCGATGACTTCATCGAATATATTACGTGCTCTAGCAATGAGCAGCTTTCCGAAGACCCACTGATTGTTGAAAATGCTCGGATGCATTTGATATCAACAAACGAAATGATTAAACTTTTATCAGTCACTGATGAAAGTATGCGAAAATACCTTAATTCATATAATGAAAGAAATCGAAACATATATAAATATCTCTCAAACGATATGAGGCAAGATAATCTCAGCATGTTTCTTGATATGGTTGATTTCACCACGCCATTCGATGTCGAAATAAATATAGGGAAAACCCAAGATGAATTGCTTGATGATGAAATTGTTGGTATCTATTCTGATTTTCTTTTTGCAAATTTTCATGATTATGGCTCATATAGGTTTTTACTCTATCATGAATGTTGGAGATTCGATGAATCAGACATAGAAATTGGGGATTTCAAGATATTTATTAAGTTTGCAGAAGAACTAAGTATTAATTGTATAATTGGTCCTAAGTTGCCTCAAGATTGCATTGATTTGCTTAATAACACTAATATGCTATATGTTGATAAGCAAGCTTTTTTACTTTCTTGTTTATACGATTACCGCCTTAACAAGAAGATCACGTATGATATATTACTTAAATACAAGGGATATATAACTCTTTCAAAGTTAAATTCAGTATACAAAAAGGGTGATATCAATGAAGCACTTGAGAAAGACGATTTTTTTATATCGTATTGTTCCAAAGACAAGCTACTTGTTGAGCAAGTCTTGAAGGTTTTATCTGATAATGGCTTTACCTATTGGTGCGATTTAACAGCAATAAATCCGTATAATAATATAGATGCCTACATTACATGTGGTTTTAACAGAACAAACAAAGCTTTAGTAATAGGCACAAAGGAATACTTTTCTGATTGGGATGACGAGCCATTCAGAGTCAAAGAGTTTAGAGCTATTATAAGCAACAATAAAACTGTAAGAATGTTATGTTTAGATGAAGACATTAATACATTGGATGCTCTCGGAAAAAGCTGTTCATCTTTATATGCAAATATAGTTAAAGTTATTGTTGATGCTGAAAATCTTTCAGCATTTGTAAATGAACCAAATTTCAGGGGGGTAATTACACCGAATGGATAACATTGTCAAGCATCTTGGAATGATTCAAGATGTCATAAGGCGTATGGCATCTAATTCTTTCATGCTTAAGGGGTGGGCTGTTACACTTTTAGTAGGTATATTTGCCTTATCCAACAGAGATTCTATACCATTTTTATTATTAATATCCTATGTTCCTATCATTCTATTTTGGGGACTAGATAGCTATTATCTGATGCATGAGAGACGCTTTCGTGGATTATATGATGCTATACGAAAACAGGAAAACACAAGTTTTGAAATGAAGATTCCATCAGAATTACGAACATCAAAAATGAAATGGCACAACTGCATTATTTCTACAACTGAAATAGCGTTTTATTTACCACTTGCTTTGATAGTGGCTGTTATGTTCATTCTTGAACAAGTATGTTTGTAAAGCTATATTATTTATTTCGAATGTACAAGGAGGACATCTTGTGGCGCGGAAAGTTTTTTTTAGCTTCCATTACGAAAGTGATATAAATCGAGCAATGATTGTACGTAACAGTGGTGTGTTACGCGGTTTTGAGCAAGCCGGATTTATTGATAAGGCTGATTTTGAAAAAGTAAAGCTTCGTGGACAAAATGCCGTTGAAAATTGGATTGATGACCAGTTGCATGGAACATCGGTAACAGTTGTCTTAATAGGCAACGAAACTCTAAGCCGTGAATATGTACAGTACGAAATTCGTAAAAGCATAGACAAAGGCAATGGAATTATAGGTGTTAAGATTCATAATTTAACTGATATGATTACACGACACGTATCCCAACCCGGTAATGTGCAGACTGTTATCGGGTCTTGGAAAAGCAATAATGCTCTTATTTATTTTGATGATATTGCTGATGGGATTTATGATTATGTAAATGAAAATGGCTATCAAAATTTGGGTGCATGGGTAGAAACAGCAGCACGAAATAAAGGCCGCTAATAATACATGTTCTTGATATTGCAAGGGGCATGGGGATAATTCCACTGCCTTTTTTGTGATGCTATGCATTATTTATAACACAATGCCATGATTTAGGGTAAAATATTATATTGAAGTCGTATCTGGGCATTCTCATTCCCCCCCTTGACAAAGTTTATCGGAAGATTTATTTAATTGCTATTTGCAGAATGTAGCCGAATATTTTACCGCTCTTAAAAAGGATATATACACGGTTAAGCCTCGTGAAACGATGGATGTAATTTCTGTATTAATAGGTTTTCGAGAGTATTTTCATTCCGAATCAGAATGGGAACGGCTGATACTTCATTCCCTTGATGTGTTAAGAAAGAGGATAAATAAATCATTCTTTTATGATACAGCTATATTTTTTGGGATGACCCATGTTGCGTATTCCATTCATGGATTGTCAGCTAAAGCACCCAAGATAAAGCCTTTTCTTCACGGGATCAATGATGTTTTGCTAGACAAGCTGTCTAACTATTTGAAGTCATCTAAAGGAAAATGCAGTACATGAATAAAAAAGGATTTGAGTATTGCGGGTATTTTAGTAGAAGATTGTTGTGAGTCAAATAAACTCAAAGCCCAACAAGCGGGGGACTAACAGTCCTATTCGTTGGGCTTCTACATAACAAAAACCTTTCACGACAACAAACCCCAGTGACTACTGGGCAATTTTCAAGTGCGACTTAAGCGCATCCTGCAAGATGCTAGAAAAATTAACATGGGCGGCTTCGGCCTGATGGTTTAGCCATGCGGGGATTGTCAGATTTTTTCTTACAGCCCGGTTATCGTTGGCGCGCCGCCATTCTTCTGTATCTGCTTTAACAAGATTTACGAACTGCGGAGTCTCATGCTCTAGCGACTTGGAGGGGGGCGGGATGTGTTGCCCTTCGTCCTCTGTATGGGCAAGCCACATAGCTGTTGCATCTTCTGCCATTTCTATTGCTTCTGCCAGGTTATTGCCGCATGTGCGTACATAGGGTAAGTCTGGTACGCATACATCATAGCCTTCATTGTTATCTAGCGGGGTAAAAATTGCTGGGTATACATATTTCATGCTACAGCCTCCATATCTTTTTACTAATGATGCAGGGCTATAGTAGGCCTGCACTTCTCAATATTCCTTTTGCTGTATAATCGTTTATTTGACTACCGTTAGGGATAGGTATTTTGCCCAGCTTGTGAGGGTGTTCGGCCATACCATGCTTGCCACCAGGCTTTATAACCCAGCCATCTTTTTTTAGCCGCCTAACTAACTCTGTGCGTTGCATTAGCTTCACCCCTTTACAAAAATTATAGTGCGCATAATGCGCATTGTCAAATTAGGTTTTAATACATACCTATTCACAACCTTGACAACACAGGACAAACGAAGATGAATTCAATACCATTGGCAATTACGAGGTAATAAAAGGACTTTCTGGCCCATTCCGCTACTTGCTTGATAATTGTGGCGATAAAGAAACAGATCAAATGATTAGACAATTAATTGATGTCTTCATCAAACGCTCAAAGGATATTACTATTTTAGACCATAATGTAACCGGGTGGCATTACTATCCATCTGCAACAGAAAAGATATATATGGATGTAGAGGCCGCAAATGGGTGTATTAATTATGGCGTATCTCATGGCATGGGCGGGCCTTTGGCTGTGCTTTCTATGGCTTATCAAAGAGGGTTTGATACGGACGGGCTGAAAGAAGCAATAAATGGACTCGTTGAAGAATACATGAAGGCTGTATATTATATTGACGATATAGCATATTGGCCAGGCAGAATCACATTAGAACAACATGTTGGGTTAGACAAGACTGCAAATACACCCAATGCTATGAGTTGGTGTTATGGTTCGGTTGGAATACTCCGCATTCTTTACTTGTCAGGTGTTTGCGTGTCAAATGAGAAGATTAAGCAATTTGCCATTGATGAACTAATAAAAATTGCAAAAATGGATCTGCCTAACTATTTATTATCCCAGCCAATCGTATGCCATGGCTACATAGGAACGGCAATGGTATTAAACTTAATGTACCATGATACAGGACGAGATGAGTTTTTGCAGAAAACAATAGAAATGACTGAAGCCAGCGCAACATTTAATATTGAGCGATATTTTGAAAACGCACGTCATGTTACCACTGCCCACGGTGCTGATGACCGTGCAGCGCTGCATGATCATCTGGAAGGATATAATAGCATTATACATTCCATTTTATTAATACTTAAGGGCATCCCTAGCGAAAATGGGGCCGCTGCAGGTTTTTCCCTGCGACGGCCCCAGAGTGGTTTAATGAATAAGGCTGCATATTATTAGCTATGTTGCCGTGCTTTTTTTATTAGGATTGCTGCCAACAAAATCAAAGCCACACCCAGCAGAGCCGTTCCGGCAAATACAGGCATTGAGATACCAGTACCGCCGGTCATAGGCAAACCAACAGATCGCCAGTTACCTACATAGAACAGATTATCCCGAGGTGTTACGGGATGGGTAGCCGTGGAAAGCGCCGGTAAATCCGAGCGTAAAAAAATTGGGATGTTAGTACCGCCTACTGTTATGGGCGCGTTGAAGGCATTAGCGGACATGCTGTAAGTGATACGCCATTGCCCCATGGGAGGAGCAAAGCCCGGAGGTGCGACTATTTCCACCAATTGATAATAATGTCTTGGGTCCATTCTAAAGCTGATGATATCTGATGCGGAGGCTGTGCTTGTTGCGACTAGATAATCCGTGGAGAGTACGCCATCGGTGAAAATAACTTGCTCCCAGCGTGGGTCAAGTACTCCTGCGTTGTACATAACAAGGTCTGCGCCGGATGTGCCTATGGGTGCGCCGGGGTCTATTGTGCGGTAGAGTCGGAATTGCGCGCCAGGTAGCAGGTTGATGCTTGGTGGAGATGCGTACAAGTAATTGTCGGTTTTGAGGAAGTCGAAATCTACCAAGCCTATGCGGAAGTTGATATCGTAGTTGTTGAGTGGGTGACGGCGGATATCTGGGATGGATGTAGGTTGGCTGGTGCTGCTTGCGACAAATGCAGTTGTAGGGATGACCGCGGTTGCGTTGCTTGGAGGCCAGTAGCGGCGGTTGGCTGAGTTGTTGCCGAAGGTTACGCCGTGTAAGGTCAGATTGCTGTAGGCATTGGGTACGCCGCCTGGGTTGGCTGGTGCGCTTACTAGGGTTAGAGGGTCGTTGTAGTATTCGTGGCGCTGGGTGTAGATACCGCCACCCATGCGGCCTGCTGTGTTGTGGGTTATGTGGATGTTGTTTACTATTGGGTGTGTGGCTGTGGTTTCCATGCGGAATGCGCCGTCTTGGGCCACCCATACGCCGCCGCCGTCGTATTCGGCTTCGTTGTTTTGGATGTTTTTTATATCGGTGCCACGTAGTAAGAAGGGGCCCGATGTGTGTATACCGCCGCCATTCAGTGCTGCCTCATTGCCGTAGATTATACCGCCATACATCCGAGTAGTACTCGCAGAGTTTTGACTGATACCGCCACCATTTGTACTTGATACATTGTTTTCTATTCTTCCGCCATTCATAGTGAAGTCGGCAGAGGTCACACGTACGCCGCCGCCGCCGGCAGTGCCGTAGACATAATTGTCACGAATAACGCCATCATTCATTGTCATAGTGCTATTATTAGAAACACCACCGCCACCTCCGAAATAGGCTGTGTTTCCATAAATTTCGCCGCCATTCATTATGAAGTGGCCGCCGGTTATACGAATCCCTCCGCCGCCGGTACCAATATTGCCTACGCCGCTGCTGTTGCCGCTAATAGCTCCGCCATGCATGGTAAAGATTGCGTTGGCAGTGCCGCTCATATTTACGCCGCCACCATTTGCGTTGGAAGTGTTATTGTGTATTATTCCGCTTGTTGGGTCTTCAAGGGTGCCGCCAACATTCAAATTCAACAAGCCATGGTGAACCCCAATACCTCCGCCATTTTCATTGGAAGTATTGTACTCAATAACTCCAGCTTCTATATTGATGGTACTGTTCACCAAAAAGGCGTAGACACCGCCGCCGCCGCGAGCAGTCCCAGTGCCAACTGCGTTGTTACCCCTTATCGTACCGTAGGTAGGCTGATCGTTTGTATCCTCGCCGGATAGCATGTTAAATGTTGCGCCATTGCCCACCCATACGCCGCCGCCGTTGGCGGCATTGTTGGCATGGGGATTTAATACACCAATGGCAAGACCTACAGGACGGGTTGCACCTATTACCCCGGCACGCATGTTAAAAGTTGAGCCAATGTCTGTTACATGCACCCCGCCGCCACCTGAATCTGAAAGTGTATCTAGCGTAGCTGTATTGCCTGTGATAGTACCATAGGTAGGGATTGCTACGTCATCTACAGTTACACTGCCGGGGTTCATATTAAAGGTTGCGCCACTACCTACCCATACTCCGCCGCCTGCATAGGCGATATTGCCCTGACCTATGCCAAGGTTACAGCCAATCATCCCGCCGGTCATGGTGAAAATTCTATTACCTTGATTAACCCACACACCACCGCCATTGGTGATAGCACCACCTGCAAGAGTAGCATAACGGTGGTTACGGATTGTACCGCCATGCATGTTAAACCGGGCGTTGTTGCTAAATACAGCCACGCCACCGCCTATGGGCGCGCGATTGCTTTCAATTACAGCATTGTCGAACATATTAACAGTAGCACTACTGCCCACAAACACACCGCCTGCATTAACCTCGGCTACGTTGTTATCTATTCGCGCATTGCCAGACAAGTTAGCCACACCAAAGGATGATAGAGAAATACCACCACCTACACTACCTACAGCATCTCCGGTTGTTATGTTGTTGTCAATTCTGGCGTTACCAGACATGTTGAATGTGGAACCGGAAATGATGCGCAATCCGCCAGCCCCACTCTGAGAGGACGTGTTGTTATGAATTCGTGCATTACCAGACATATTAAATATGCTGTTGTCCGAGATACGGACACCTCCGCCATTATCATCAATAACATGATAACGAATTACCCCTGAATACATATTAAATGTTGAATAATCACCAACAACGAACACACCACCGCCGCCAAAATCTGTCCCAAATGTTGTGTTGCGCTCAATAACACCATTGCCGTCTTCTACCATTGTGAATACACCCTGGTCGACAACCAAAACACCGCCGCCGCGCCTTGATGAATTGGCATAAGAAACGGTAGGACCGCCTATAGTGCCAGATTCCATAACAAATGTAGAGTTAGGACCTGTTACCATTACACCACCACCGCCAAGGTTGGTTGCTGTGCCGGTGTTTGTGTTGCCTGAGATTTGGCCTGTGCCGGGGATTGTTACAGTATCGCCGTTGTCATCTACATAGGTATAGTCTTGCATATAGAAGCTCGCACCATTGCCTACCCACACACCGCCGCCGCCCATTAAGGCTTGATTGCCTTGGGCTGAGGTAGATCCGCCTATCATCCCGCCGGTCATGGTAAAGGTAGAGTTTGCCCCAACAACCCGCACACCACCACCAAATTGGACAATCCCTGTCCCCGCACCTGTTACAAGGTTGGTAGAGGCATAACGGTTGTTGCGGATTGTACCGCCATGCATATTGAATGTACCGCCACTACTCACCCCACCGCCTAGAGGAGAGCGGTTTTGCTCAATAGTGCCGCCATACATATTGAAAACAGCATTTGCATTACCTGTTAAGAAAACACCGCCGCCTTGGGGGGATGTATTGTTATCGATACGTGCGTTTTCTGACATGTTGAATGTACTCGTCGTTCCAAGACTAACCCCGCCGCCAGAACCACCACCATTGAAATTATTATCAATCCGGGCATTACCTGACATGTTAAGGGTAGCATTTTGATTGGAACCTAAGCGCACGGTGCCGCCGCCGTCGGTACCATAATCTCTATTATCATGTATCCTAGCGTTACCGCTCATATTAACGGTAGAGTTACTATCGATTCTTATCACCGGGCCATTATAAGTAGCATAGTTATTATTGTATATACGGCCTCCGGTCATTGTAAATGTACTTTCCACATACAACATCACCCCAGCGGCATACTGAATGTTGCCAGGGTTGACTAAATTTCCATTCCATCTGTGGTTGCGGATATACCCACCAGTCATTGTAAAATATGCCTGGTTAATCAGGTGTACCCCAGTACCACGAAAGGCTCTGTTTGCATCTATACTTCCAGCTGACATATAGAAAGTGGAATTTTGACCTGTAACATATACCCCGCCACCGCCAAGGTGAAGTGCCGCAGTAGGTGCCACATTGCCAGTAATGCGACCTTGGGTCGGGCTTGCCTCTGTACCGCCTTGCTCCATAATAAACGATGCGCCATTGCCTACCCATACCCCGCCGCCTTGTAAGGCTTGGTTGCCTTGTGCTGCGTCGGTTGGGTGGCCTATTGTCCCGCCGGTCATGGTAAATGTGGCATTTGTAATTTGCACTCCACCGCCTACGGCAATTGGCGTATTACTATCTGGGGCTGCGTAACGGTTATTGCGAATTGTGCCGCCAGTCATAATAAAGTTGGTACTACCCACAAATAGACCGCCTCCCCCATTGGGGGCAAAGTTGTTTTCAATGGTTCCGCCATGCATAGCACCAGAGCCACCGCTTACGCGCACCCCGCCACCATCTGTATTTGCGGTATGGTTGCCGGTTATTAAACCGTCATACATTATGAAATGACCAGGCCCCCCCAGATCAGCAGCAGAGTTGTTTGCAAATCCGCCGCCGCCAAGTGTACTTGTACCATTGTTTTGGATTATACCGCCAAACATTGTAAAAGTGCCGTTGTCTACAGCACGTACTCCACCACCCGAATTTTGGCTTCGACTATTTTGAATTACAGAGCCAGTATACATGTAAAAATTTGCGTTATGCATAACTGCAACACCGCCACTATGCTGCCCAGGCGGTGGAGGTGCAATGCCATTATGCCCATCCAAAATAATATTTCTTATCCCAAGACTACTGCCCGCACCATACACCCTAAAATGCCGCGAAAGATAAATGCCTCCATGTGCTCCAGGAAATGCTCGAGTAATTGTACGTGGGGAGGCCTCGTTTGCGGATGTAATTAATATATTGCGCCCACCAGTTACACGAATGGGTTGTGTCTGGTTAATAGTAAAATCCTGACTGATACGTATAACCCGTCTATCTGTCGCGCTTGCCGGTGTAGAATTAATCACATTTTGAAGCTGTGTTTGATTCGCAACCAAGGTCGGGTATATGATGTCATTAAATGAAGCTGGTATAATCCCAATATAACTTGGTGCGTAACCTATATATCCGCCTTCTACATATTCATATTCATAGCTGTAATAATATTCTGCATAATAATAATGATGTTCATGTGCATATCCGTAGTAATAATATCCTGCACTGTAATAATCATACTCATATCCATATTCGCTACTATATGCGGGGGGGGGGGGGGATTGAATAATTTTTTTTTTTTTTAAAATTTTTTTACCACCCCTGTTTTTTATTTTTTTTTCCCCCAACTTTT
>Ga0123355_10000406_pt1 | contig 56165 bp, 64 predicted proteins | sample TergutEmb28metaG_3_FD_89872 | JGI IMG/M metagenome (GOLD analysis project Ga0123355, IMG submission 89872) | Embiratermes neotenicus P1 segment gut microbial communities from Petit-Saut dam, French Guiana - Emb289 P1 | ecosystem: Host-associated > Arthropoda: Insects > Digestive system > Gut ... | reverse complement strand
TCGCACCTCTTCCGCAACAACTGCAAAACCTTTACCATACTGTCCTGCGCGAGCGGCTTCGACAGCAGCGTTGAGAGCCAGGATGTTTGTCTGAAACGCTATATCGTCGATGGCTTTTATTACCTTACTGATGTTATGGCTGGCTTCGTTTATATCTTTGACTGCGCTCATCATTTCATCCATCTGATGGCTGCCTTTTTCGGCGTTGCCTTCAATTGTGTGAGCCAACTCTGCAGCAACACCTGCTTTTTTTGCATTTTCTTTTGTTTTATTTGCGATCTCCGCGATAGAGGCGGATAGTTGCTGCACTGCGGCAGCCTGCTGGGTAGATCCTTGTGCCAGCGCTTGAGCACCATCTGCGATTTGACTGCTTCCGGTCGCAAATTGTTCGGAGGATGTATTTATACCGCTGAACATATCGTTGAGACTCTCGATCATGTATTTTAAGTTTATTCCCATCTCGTCTTCATCTGAAAGTGGTTTGACATCAGAAGTAAGATCGCCTTCCGCAACTATTGCGAGATCCTTCGAGATTTTATGGACATGATCTATAAACGCAGCGGAGGCTGAAATAGTCTGACCGATCTCGTCTTTAACTCTGGAGTATTTCGCAATGCTTTCCGCTTCATCGGGATGGATCGTGATATCTCCTGTGGTGCTGGCTCTCTTCATAAACTTTGAAAGAGTGGCAAGCGGTTTGCTGATAAGTCCGGAGATGTAAACAGCCAAAACCACCGATATGACAACAGCAATGACCAGTGCCACGATTATCAAAGTCAACAGCATCATATATCTGTCTGTACTGGCTTGATTCGCTATTTCTGCGGAGCTGATGCTAAGACTCATACATTCCATTAAATTATCTCTAACTACATTTGCTGCAGGGCTTGCGGAATCCATTACAACTTTAAGCTCTGATTCGCTTACACCGGTTTCGGCAGACATAATGATCTTGTCTAATACCGGTATAAACTCATTATTGAGTGTTGCTACGGCTTCATTAAACAATACGCGTATTTCAGTCTCAGAGGCATCTATAGTCTCTTCAAATGCACTCATGTAATCGTTGAGAGCCTCTTTCCGGTTCTGCACATCAGCTTTGATCGTACCGATATGTCCCGCATCTCCGGTGTGGAGCACAGCGTCACGCATATCACCGCGCAAGCTCTCTACAGATTCTAAGGCAATCGCGACGTCCGCAAGCGGCAGTGTTTGTTTGCGGTACATATCATCCATCGCGATATCGATTTGCCTCATTCCAATGATGCCTATCACTCCGACCATGATACTCAGCGCGATCACTATAAGGAAACTGACTAACAACTTCTGTGATACCTTTAAATTCTTCATGACAAATTCCTTCCTTTTCTTGCGAGTTTTTCAGTATAGATAATTGTGCGCTTAGTATCAGGTATACAGGAACTGTAAGGTCAACACTTTTTTGCATAATTTATACATTATTTGTGATGAATATGATGAAAGTGTGATAATCCTCTTGTTTCAAGTGTTCTACGGCATTCAAACCAAGAAAAGACAAAAAAAATCCGCCAAAACCACAGTTTTGACGGAAGAAAACGTTAGGATTTAAACAAAAAATGTTAAAGTTGTTTAAGGTTTGTTGTAATATTTGAAAGATAGGTATAGTATTATGACTATGTAAAACATCGTCGCTTTAGGAGAGATATAATATGAACATCTACGATAAGTTGGGTATAAAAGTCGGGATCAATGCCTGGGGTACGATGACTAAACTTGGTGGTATACGACTTGCGCCTGAGGTGACTCATGCGATGGCAGAAGCTGCAAAATCATTTGTTCCAATGCATGAGTTTCACCGGAAAGCCGGGGAGTATGTCGCAGAGCTATTAGGCGTTGAAGCCTGTTGCATCACTTGCGGTGCAGCAGCAGGGCTAGCTGTTTCGAGCGCAGCCTGCATGACACGCGGTGAGCAGGAAAAGGTTCTGCAGCTCACGGACACAAAAGGTATGCCTGATGAGATTCTAATGCTCAAGGCACACCGGATACTTTACGATCAAGCTTTAGGCTTATCAGGGGCAAGAGTCCGTGAGGTGGGTTCTACATCTTTAGCTTCACCGGAGCTTGTCGAAGCTGAAATAAATGACCGGACTGCACTTTTTGTATATGTTGCAGAATGTGAGCATGTGAACGGGTCTGTTTCTTTGTCTGACCTTATTCCTATCCTAAGGCAGCGGGGAATACCGATAGTTGTAGATGCAGCGGCTGAACTACCACCTACAGAAAACATTAGAAAATATCTCGAAATGGGTGCTGACTTAACGCTTTTCAGCGGTGGTAAAGAGATTCGAGGTCCGCAAGCCTCCGGTATCATTGTTGGTAAAAAGGAGCTTATTGATGCTTGTCACGCAAACTGCTGCCCTAACTACAGTATAGGTCGCGCTTTGAAAATATCTAGGGAAACAGTTGCGGGGCTTGTTGCAGCAGTCGAGCTGTTTGTACACAGAGATTATGATAAGCAACTGCGTGATTGGGAGGATATGAGCAAGCGTATCTGTGCGTCTTTTGAAGGCAGAACTGATGTTCAAACACGAACCGGTTACCCGGTCGCTCCAAATGTACAGCCTACAATAATACTCAGAGCATATATAAAACCACTAAATATAACAGCGACGGAGCTGCAAGAGAAGTTGCTTGCAGCCCCGGTCCCGGTTTATGTAGATGCTAGAGAAGATGAAATTGTATTAAACCCCCAATGTCTGGAGCAGGAAGAAGTGATGCCGCTTATTAAAGCATTACATGCTTGTCTTGACGATATAACTCCTGTTCATTGAAGCATACACGGCTGACCCTGTATGCTAATCGTCTACCATCTCGATTTTGAAGATAACAGGACGCAGCCCATCTGTGCAGCAGGAAATAATAGTGTTTGGTTTATTTATCCAAGGATAGTTTGCACCAAATTTTACTCCAACAATGTCCCGTTGGATATCAGCCCATGCCCATGCGCAAAAATCAGCCGGCATGTCAATGTGTTCAAGAATAAACTCTTGACCATCTTTGAACTTGTCACATGCTGCCATGTCACCGGTCGCATACTCGTCTACGAGATCTTTGTAAACCTCTCTTTTTAGAACTGTGATTTTTGGTTTTTTCATTTGTGAATCTCCTTATTTTATTGGATTATGGTGCTTTTTTTAATCCCGATATGATTACTAATACTATCAAAGAAACACCTACGTTGCAATGATAATGCACAATAAAAATTGGAGCGGAGATAGAAAACTACGTAAAAAGCAAGACCCCGGAGTTGTGGGTCAACAACTCCGGGATCCTCATATAAGCAAAAACATGTACCGCGATGGAAGCCACGGTGGAAGCGAATTTTCTGTCTGTAAAGTATATCGGTAATAACGCATAACTACTTTAGTGTTTTTGCAAAAATTTATGCATCAAGTATTACTCGCAAAAGAAAAAAGTCTGTGATATAGTAGTGAAAACAGTGCAAAGGAACGGTTTTAACATGAAAAAATTTGCCATTTATATATTAATTATTTCTTTATTGACCCTCGGTTTGGGCGCTTGTAATACTCCTGAAAGCGAGACTGAGCTTGAGGATATAATCGTCCTTGGATTTTCTCAACTCGGTGAAGAAAGCGAATGGAGAACGGCATCATCAAATGATATCAAACGGGCGGCAACGTCTGCTCATATTCAGCTTTTATTCGATAATGCGCAGCAACTGCAGTCTAATCAAATAAAGGCTATCAGATCGTTCATCTTAAAAGGGGTGGATATTATAGCCTTTTGTCCCATTGTAGAAGAGGGTTGGGACTTTGTGCTGGAAGAAGCAAGAGCGGCGAACATACCCGTGATCGTAGTAGACCGAGAAATAGAAACTGAAGATGAGGGGTTGTACACAGCGTTTATAGGTTCGGATTTCCACAGAGAAGGGGTCAAAGCGGGCGAATGGATGGTAGAAAGGTTTGCAGACATTGAAGGTCCGATAAGGATTGCGGAGATAAGCGGGACGCCGGATTCTTCACCAACGATAGGTAGATATGAGGGTTTGCGCGAGGTGCTTGCAAGTCATCCAAAGTTCGAGATAGTGATTTCCATCACTGGGGACTTTATGCGCTCAAAAGGCAGAGAGTGTATGGAGATCATTTTACAGGAAACTCCGGATATCGATATACTCTACGCACATAATGATGATATGGCTCTTGGTGCTATAGAAATCATGGAAGAGCATGGGATAGAGCCCGGTGTTGATATTACAATAGTTTCTGTGGATGCTCAAACATCAGGTATCGAAGCATTGATCCAAGGGAAAATAAATTGTCTTATTGAGTGCAGTCCGTATGTGGGAGATGATTTGATGGGGCTTATCTTCAAGATATTAAACGGTGAAGACTTCCCGGAATACACATTTACTGAAACAAGAGTATTTACGGATCAGGATGATATCAGCACACTACCGGTAAGACCCGATTATCGTCCTTAGCGAGCAGTATCCCAGTCACTCAGCTTGTAACACAAAGTGTCGCAACGATAAGGCGCACCTTTAAAACACGAGGTGATCACTACGAATATATACATCAATAAAGTTCTAAATATGCGCAAAAGCATTATAGGCAAAATCATCATTTTATTTATATTGATGTTTGTGCTGCTGCTTGTTCCTGTTATTTTCCAAAATGTAATTTCGTACCGACAGGCGCAGTTATACGGGGAAATGTTGAACAACATCATTAACGCAAATCAACTTAATATTGACGTCATTGAGAATATAGAGCCAAGGGTCTGGAATATCGTTTCCGGTAAAGAGAGCTTTGATGAAAGCGGGGTAATGTATACAATTTTAGGCATTAGGTCGAGGATGGTGGCGATAAGAAACAATACAGATTCGATAGAAAACCGGGGAACGATGGAAATATCTATAAGGGCTTTGGGCATTCTTGAGAACTATCTGATAAGGCTGAGAACACAAATTGACGAAAGATACCCGGTTGTGGAAAATGAGATGTTGCTTGATGAGATACGTGTGTGTATCGCAGGTATCGACGACTTGTTGCGGGAGTTTTCGTCAAGTCAAGTTGAAGAAGCTGCAGTATTGAGTCAGGAAATGAACAGACAAACCAACTTGAACTTTATTCTCAATATTTCACTGACTTTTGTTGTTATAATCATCGGAGGATTTGCGTTTATATATATATCCAGAAGTCTTATGTATCCGATCGAAAAGCTTCTGAGAATGTCAAACAGGATTTCTGAAGGTGATTTCAGCTCCAGAGCCGAGCTTTCGGCATCAGATGAGTTTAATGATCTTGCTGCAGGCATGAACATCATGTCAGAGAAAATAGAGCTTCTTCTGGAACAAAGTATCGAGGAGCAAAAGCAATTACAAATGATGGAGCATAAAATGCTTCAAGCGCAGATAAAACCTCACTTTCTGTATAATACTCTCGATGCGATCATTTGGGCGGCTGAAGCAGATAATATGACTGATGTTGTCACTCTCGTCGCATCACTTTCAACTTTCTTCAGGATATCGCTCAGCCACGGAATCGATTATATTCCGGTAGAGGACGAGATAGAGCATGTGCGCAACTATCTGGTAATACAGCAAATTCGATACAGCGATGTTTTATCGTATGAGATTAACGTCGATGAAGATATTCAAAATAAAAAAATCCTTAAACTGCTGCTTCAACCGATCGTCGAGAATGCTCTCTATCATGGCATCAAGAACACAAGAGAAAGAGGGAAAATCATTGTCAGTATAAAAAAGGAAGGCGAGAAACTCAGGTTTACTGTAACAGACAGCGGCATAGGAATGACGGAAGAGACCCTTGAAAAACTGATGTATGACATCAATCATGGCAATGGCGAAAAGGGTTATGGACTATATAATGTCAACCGGAGATTGAAGCTATATTACGGTTTGTCTGAAGGTATCGAAGTCAAATCGGAATTTAAAAAAGGCACGGAAGTAAGCTTTGCGTTGGAGTTGTAGTGTTTTTGGGGTAACGGGTCAGCTCCGTGTCAAGCACGGAGCAAGTGTGGTCTATCGTAATGACAGAATGGGGTAAGTGATGTATAAAGTCTTTTTTGTTGATGATGAGGCATCGATGCGTGCAGGCATCAGAGAAAGCATCGATTGGGAGGAGTCCGGATTCACTCTTGCGGGGGAAGCGCCGGATGGCGAAATGGCGCTGTCGCTGATGCAGGAGATCATGCCTGATATCCTTATTACAGATATCAGGATGCCTTTCATGGATGGAATAGAACTGTCAAGGCAAGCAAAAAAAATAATGCCATGGATAAAAATCATCATCCTTAGCGGTCATGATGAGTTTGAGTATGCAAAGCAGGCAATTTCGATCGGCGTAGAGGACTACATGCTCAAGCCTGTTACTTCGGCAAAGCTGATCGAAACGCTTTCGGAGATATCAAAAAGGATAGATAAGGAAAGAAGAAGTAATGTCGAGAATTTGATTGCAAGTATGCAGGACATCAGCGCAGTGGGAAAAATACCATTGATCAACATCGATAAGCTGCCGATAATCGACAAGTTGCGGTATGCGACGAAGGCGGACGCGCCAAGATTTGTGGAAGACTATTTAGCGAGCTTTGATAGTACCGCGGTAACGTCCATCATTTTTCTTTACTACATATTTATGGACATTTTGCTTAGTTCATCAAAGATAATTGAGGAGTTTGGCGGGAATGCCAGAGAGATTCTTTCAGAATACTTTGATACAGGAAGTATCTTGCAAGATAATACCGGAGTAGAGCGCATAAGGACACTGCTCATTTCCCTTCTGGAAAGTGTTATCGATTTTCGCGATTCTGCAACGGGTTCAAAATATAGTGATATCATTGTGAAAGCTCAGGAGTTTATCAAAAAGAATTACTCTGATAAAGACATTTCACTTCATACGGTAGCAAAAGAAGTGAGTATCTCACCCAATCATTTTAGTACGATTTTCAGCCGGGAGACGGGCGAGACTTTTATTAGTTACATAACCGGAGTTAGAATAGAGCAGGCAAAGATACTGCTAAAGACTACTCAGCTAAGGACTTCTGACGTTGGCTATGAGGTAGGCTATAACGATACTCAGTACTTTAGCTATGTTTTTAAAAAGCAAACAGGAATGACACCAAAGGAGTTTAGAGGTAAATGACTTTCGTAATAATTTAGACATAATTAAGAAGATATTCTATTTTAATTCTTTCAATCGATATCTATAATGCAAAGTGAAGAATGTTAATTAAACGATTAACATGAAACCAAAAAATAGGAGGAAAATATAGTGAAGAAATTATTAGCAATTCTATTAACACTGGCATTGGTCTTTGTAATGGTCGCAGCTTGCGGTGATAACGCAGCAAATGACGATCCAAACAGACCGCTCACGATCGGTTTTTCACAAATCGGTTCAGAGTCAGACTGGCGCGTTGGTAACACAGTATCAGTTAGTGAAGCCATTGAAGGCGCAGGATGGACGTTAGTCTTCAACGATGCTAACCAAGTACAAGAGAATCAAATCAGAGCAATCCGCGACTTCATCACACAGGGTGTTGACTACATCGTATTTGGCCCCATCGTAGAAACAGGCTGGGATTCAGTTCTTCAGGAAGTCAAAGATGCCGGCATTCCACTGGTTATGATCGACAGAACCATTGATATGCCAAATCAGGAAGACTACTATGTAACATGGATCACTAACAACTTTGAGCACGAAGGAATCGCAGCAGGTAACTGGCTGATTGACTATCTGACACATACAGGTCGCATTAACGATGACATCAATATCGTTGAGCTTCAGGGTACAGTCGGATCAGGCCCGCAAATCCAACGTCTCGCAGGTTTCCACGCAACGGTTGGAGCACATTCAAATCTCAGAATCACACAATCAGAAACAGGCAACTTTGAGACTGAAATGGGCAAAACAGTTATGGAAGCTTTCCTAACAAAAGCAGCAGCAGACGGTGATCCAATCGATGTCGTTTATGCACATAATGACGGCATGGCTCTCGGTGCGATCCAGGCAATCAAAGAAGCCGGACTTACTCCCGGAGAAGACATCATCATCATCGGTATCGACGCTGTTGCACTTGCTTTCGAAGCAATCCTTGCAGGCGACATGAATGTTACTGTTGAGTGTTCTCCACTAATGGGTCCGACAGTAGTAGATGTTATCCAGCAGCATGTTGCAGGCGGCACACCACCGAAGACCATCTTCAACAACGTTCGCGTATTTGACGAAACACTCTACTCAGTGTTCCCTGACAGATACCTGAAAGCGGGAGATGACGTAGCAAATAGAGTATATTAATCTAGTTTCTCCTTTAACAAAGATTAAGCATACGTATACTCAAGAGCATGAAAAGCCGGTGATGCAAATCACCGGCTTTTCGCCAGTGGTAAGCCAATAAGTTATCATAAAAAAATCTGAAATTTTCTACTGTTTTTATGTTTGGTTTGTATGTATAATATGTTAATATGATGTAAACGTATGAGACGAAGGGAGGGGTTACAACTTATGGAAAAAGATGTGATCTTGCAAATGTCTAATATTGAGATGAACTTCCCCGGTGTCAGAGCGCTTGCGAATGTAGATTTCACCTTGAGAAAGGGCGAAGTCCATAGTGTTATGGGTGAAAACGGGGCAGGCAAATCAACGCTCATAAAATGTTTGACCGGTGTCTATCAAATGGACAGTGGAAAAATAATTTATGATGGAAAGCAGATTCGCCCGCAATCGGTCAGTGATGCCATGAAATTAGGGATAAGCAGTGTTTATCAAGAGGTAAATCTTTGCCCGAACCTGACTGTTGCCGAGAACATATTCATTGGACGTCAGCCTATGAAAGGTGTGGCGTTGGTTGATTGGGCAAAAATGAACAGACTCTCCCAGGAAGCTCTTGAAAAGTTCAATCTTGAAATCAACGTGACAAGAAATCTGGACTCCTATTCGGTCGCAATACAGCAAATGGTGGCGATTGCAAGAGCGGTTGACGTTGAAGCAAAGATATTGATACTTGACGAGCCGACATCTTCATTAGATAAAGATGAGGTTAACAGGCTGTTTGAGGTTATTCGCAAGCTAAAATCAGAAGGTATGGCTATTATCTTTATTTCGCACTTTTTAGACCAGGTTTATGAGATTTCCGATAGGATCACAGTTCTTCGAAATGGAGAGCTTATCGGGGAGTACTTAGCGGAGGAGCTGCCACAAATAGAGTTGGTGAAAAAAATGGTCGGAAAAGAGCTTGAGCAGATGACAAGCCTTAAAAGAGCGGCACATAAAGAAGAAAACAAGGTCGTGATCGAGGCCGAGTCTATATCGGTAGATGCCTCAATAAAGGATGTCGATTTATCCCTTAGAGAAGGAGAAGTGCTGGGTTTTGCAGGACTCTTAGGTTCTGGGAGATCTGAAACAGCAAGAGCACTTTTCGGAATCGACAGGATCAGTGAAGGGACTGTTTCGATCAATGGTAGTGCGGTGCAGTTACGAAGTCCGACAACAGCGATAAAGCATAAAATAGCTTTTTGCCCCGAGGATAGAAAACGCGATGCTGTTGTTGCGGAGCTTACTGTCAGAGAGAATATAATTCTGGCACTTCAAGGTCGTTTAGGGATGTTTAAGTATATAACCAGGAAAAAACAAAATGAACTGGCAAACAAGTATATTGAGCTGCTTGGCATTGCAACACCTGATGCGGAGAAAAAAATCGGTGAACTATCGGGCGGAAATCAGCAAAAGTGCATTCTTGCCAGATGGCTTGCTACGGAACCGGATGCTCTGATAATGGATGAACCAACAAGAGGTATTGATGTTGGCGCAAAAGCAGAAATCATGAAGCTGACTTTAGAATTATGTGAAAAAGGAATGGCAGTTGCGTTTATTTCATCTGAGCTTGAAGAAGTCGTCAAGCTTTCAAATAATGTCATCGTTATGCGTGACCGGAAAAAAGTGGCAGAACTCAGCGGAGACGAGGTTGACCATGACCGTATACTGGAGACGATAGCAGGAGGTGGAACAGCATGAGAGCCATACGGAGAGTAATTTCATCGCCCATGTTTACCCCATTGCTTGTGCTTGGACTCATACTTCTATTTAACTTTTTCTTTCAACGGGGCTTCTTGTCCATCAGTTTTGAAGACGGGGTGTTTCGCGGCGGACTGGTAAACACTTTAAACCGTTCTGTTCCGGTAATGCTTCTTGCGACGGGTATGACTCTTGTTATTGCAACAGGCGGAGTTGATCTGTCAGTCGGATCTGTTCTCGCTATTGGAAGTGCAGTAGCGATAACACTTATCAGAGGTGATGATGCAAGCCCTACAGCGGATACAGCAATGGCGCTGGGGCTGGTCGTTATCATCACGATGATAGTCGGTATCATTTGCGGTCTTTGGAACGGGTTCTTAGTAGCAAAAATAGGAATACCGCCTATTGTTGCAACTTTGATTTTTATGGTTGCAGGGCGGGGGCTTACACAGAATATAACGCGTGAAAGAAGTATAACAACAGGACATCTTCCTTTTAGCGAGATTGCAAACGGAAATATATTTGGAATACCAAATCAGATATGGATAGCGGCGGTGATACTCCTCTTATTCTGGTTTTTTACTCGAAAAACAGCCTTTGGTCTGTTTATTGAGTCTGTAGGTGCTAACAGGTCGGCAGCAAGACACGCCGGTATAAAAGCGTCAACTATACTTATTGTGATTTATGCACTATCGGGATTATGTGCTGTCATAGCAGGTATCCTGAGTGCGTCAAACGTTCGTGTCATTGAACCAATGAATACAGGCAGAGACATGGAGCTTGATGCTATCCTGGCTGTTGTACTTGGCGGAACAAACATGAGAGGCGGCAAGTTCAACCTGGGAGGCTCGGCAGTTGGTGCAATCATACTGATGGCGCTGACACAAACGATGACGTTCTACGGGGTGAATCCCGAGTCCACAATGTGGGTCAAAGCAGTCGTTATAGTAATCATAATTTTGATCCAGTCGCCGACAACGAGGAAGTTTATTTCTACCAAGTTTAAAGCCTTAACTCCTAAAAAGCAGGAGGTGACGGTTAAATGAACGAACAGGTAAAGTCAGCAAAAACAACGATAAAAAGATTTAACAGCTTCATTTCGAAGCATGTAAAAATCATCCCATCGGCAACAACACTGATATTGTTTGTTTTGGCATATATCGTCGGGGGTATAATGTATGGGAATATCGGGTTTTTGACACTTCGTACATTCTTCAGTTTGTTTACAGATAATACGCACCTTTTGATATCGGCACTGGGAATGACACTGGTTATCATTTCGGGCGGTATTGACCTATCGGTTGGGTCGGTCGCTGCTCTGTCGACGATGATATTAGCTTACGGCAATGCAGTCAATCATGGCCCCAATGAAATAGGTCTTGGGTGGCCGATAGGGCTCTGTATAATCATCGCACTTCTAGTCGGGACGCTGATCGGGTTTTTGATGGGTTGCTTTATTCATTTTCATAATGCTCCGCCATTTATTGTGACTCTTGCAGGTATGTTTTTCGCAAGAGGTCTGGCTTTGCAGATAAGTACAGACTCAATACCGATAAATGATCCCGGATTCAGAGCATTTGGAGGGTGGAGGATACCGGTAAGGGATGTATTAAACTTTAATAACCCGAACCTTATTGCTCCTATAACTGTTGGCGTGTTCATATTTATTGTGCTCCTGATCGTTGTGATCATTCTTATGAAGTCCACAAAACTCGGGCGTAACATATATGCAATAGGTGGAAATGAGCAAAGTGCAAAGTTGATGGGACTGCCAATAAGAAATACCCGCATTTTTGTCTATACATTTAACGGATTCTGCTCGTCACTTGCAGGTATAGCGTTCGCGTTATCTATATTCTCCGGATGGGGTAGACATTTATTGGGCATGGAGCTTGATGTTATTGCATCGGTCGTTATTGGAGGAACGCTTCTGACCGGAGGCATTGGATATCCGCTCGGCTCATTATTCGGTGTCATGACACAGGGAATAATCGGTAAGTTTGTGACCTTTGGCAATCTTATGTCAGGTTATGCAAGAATCACTGTCGGAGTACTCCTGTTCTTGTTCATAGTAATGCAAAGAGTCGTTATTATGATAGCGGAGAGAAATAAAGAAGCATAAGTTGTGTTTTAGACCCGCTCTGACCTCAATAAATATAATCAAAAAACGGGTAGTCGCACTTTGCGAGTACCCGTTCATAAAATGACCGCTTGCGGTCATAGTATATTCATTTTAGTAGTTTTATAAGGATTAGTGATCAATGGTCAGTTCTGTGCGTGACTCCCGTCAGCAAGCAGCTGACCATTGAGCACTAAAAAACCCTGCTAGTGTTATCGCTCGTAGAACCCATTTGCATTTCAATCATTTTGATGTATAGCATTTGTGCGAGCATTTCGTTTACGTCAAACGCATTATTTTTATTTTCGGGAGCTTCGTTTATCCTGCCCCCCATATCAAAACCGCTGTAAGTAAGCATTCCCGCAGTTATTTCACCGCTGCCGCCCATATAGCCAAGAACTTTTGGAACGTATGCTTGTGTTTCTCTAAACGGTGGTATTCCTCCGTGTTTTTTTACAGCCGGCCATCCTGCATTATATGCTGCGAGTGCAAGTTCGACATTGCCTTCAAATCTGTCCAGTTGCTCTTTAAGATATTTGGCTCCACCCATGATACTTTGTTCGGGGTTATAAGGATCGGTTACACCAAGATATTTTGCAGTTCCGGGCATTAGTTGCATTATTCCCATTGCGCCTACCGGTGAAGTTGCATCCGCTTTGAAGTTGGATTCAACTTTTGCAACTGCTTTAAGCAAATCCGGGGATATATTATATTTCTGCCCTGCGGCATCAAAAATCGCATCGAGATCAACGCTTCCGCTATTGACTGCGCGAGCACTGAAAGTGTTAGCAAATGACGATGCAACATTGCCGACGACACTAGGTGAAGCAGCAGATTGCGGTTGCATCGCGGAAACTCCGGTTGACAAAACTTTTTTTGTATTAGGTGGTTCCGGGGCTGGTAATACAGTATCGATTGTCATATACTTGCATACATCCTTCTATATATGGGACTTATGGCCGTAAACTTCAAGAGTCGGGACTATTGCCCCTGTCTGTATATATTACAGTCTCAGTTCCCTTTCACTATACATAATCGGATGTTTTGATTTATTCTTTAGCAAAATCAAGAATAAAAGGAAAAAGACACACAAAGTTCACAATTTACAGTTGGAAAAAATGTTAAATGTGGACAATTTATTCAAAATGTTTAAAAAACATTGAAAATACTAAAAATACTGTTGACAAGAGGCGAGGCGTTTGATATTCTGTTCGAGCGCCTATTTACTAGCAATGTATTTTTAAAAAGGCGAAAAAGCGATGAACCGGGAGATTGCAGGCACCACCTGGTAACTTTCGGGGAGCATGTCCGGCGCTGACGACAGCGTGAAATCGGGCGGCTGAAAAATCGCACCCGGCGTGAATTGCCACCACCAGCCGGAGATAAACACTAGTTTCCGGTTTTGATTTTGGCAGAGAATGACACGCACGGCGGAGTGTACAGAATTTTTAGGAGGATAAAAAATGGCAGCAGCAAAGAAAATGATTCGAATCAGACTTAAGGCCTATGACCACCAACTCATAGACCAAGCAGCTTCGACAATCATCGAGACAGCAAAACGGACGGATGCAAGAGTTTCAGGTCCAATACCATTGCCAACAAAGAAAGAAATAATCACGATTTTGAGAGCGGTACATAAGTACAAAGATGCCAGAGAGCAGTTTGAACGTCTGACTCATAAAAGACTCATCGACATAGTGGGACCAACTCAGAAAACAGTTGAAGCGCTGATGTCGCTCGAACTCCCTGCCGGCGTCGAGATAGAAATCAAGCTATAACAGGCAGTACAGCCTGAGGTAATGTTGGACATATGTTCAACCAATTACATATTAAAGGAGAAACAAAATGGTCAAAGCGATTATTGGAAAAAAAGTCGGTATGACACAGATTTTCGATGAAAACGGCAAGGTCTTACCGGTGACTGTTATTGAAGCAGGACCCTGTGTTGTGGTTCAAAAGAAAACAGAAGAGAGCGATGGATACAATTCCGTACAACTTGGTTACCAGGAAGTTAAGGAACGTAAGCTTACCAAACCACAGTTAGGTCATATGAAAAAAGCCGGAGTATCCGCAAGAAGATACCTTAAAGAATTCAAATTGGATGATATTTCAACATTAAACGTTGGCGACGAACTGAAAGCAGACGTATTTGCCGAAGGAGACAAAGTAGACGTTACAGGTATATCCAGAGGTAAAGGCTTCTCCGGTGTTATAAAACGCCATGGTGCCAGCAGAACAGCTACATCACACGGTGGAGGACCTGTTCATCGTCATGCAGGTTCAATGGGCGCCGGTTCAGACCCTGCACGTATTTTCAAAGGTAAGATGGGTGCCGGTCAAATGGGAGCTGAACAGGTTACAGTCCAGAATCTTGATATAGTAAAAGTTGACCCGGAGCTTAATATGATAGCAGTTAGAGGTGCGATACCAGGTCCCAAAGGTGGCATCGTTTATCTCAAGAATACAGTAAAGAACGCATAAGGAAGGAGAGAGAAAAATGCCGGAAGTAAAAGTACACGATATGAAGGGCAAAGTCATCGGCGAAGTGACACTCTCCGATACGGTGTTTGGTATTGCGCCAAACACAAAAGCAATACACGCTGTAGTGAAGAACCATCTTGCCAATAGAAGGCAGGGAACACAATCAGCACTGACCCGTGCAGAAGTGCGCGGTGGCGGAGCAAAGCCTTACCGCCAAAAAGGAACCGGCAGAGCCCGTCAGGGTTCAACAAGCGTTCCGCATTATACACATGGTGGTGTTGCATTTGCACCTAAGCCACGTGACTATCGCTACTCGCTTAATAAAAAACTCAGGAGACTCGCACTGAGATCAGCGCTGTCTATAAAGGTAGAAAATGAATCGATAATCGTTGTTGATAAAATGAAGATGAAGACGATCAAAACAAAGGATTTTGTTAAATTCCTGGATGCTATTGGAGTTGAAGGTAAAGCACTAATAGTTACACCGGAGCTCGACGAGAATATCATTATGAGCGCAAGAAATATTCCCGGTGTAAAAACTACATTTGCCAGACTTCTCAACACCTATGACATCATGGATGCAAGGACATTTGTAGTTGACAAGGCTGCACTTCCGACGATTGAGGAGGTATATGCGTAATGAAAACATCGTGTGATATTATCCTGCGACCGATTATTTCAGAACAATCAACAGAACATGTAGAGTTAAAAAAATATGTATTTGAGGTTGCACCTTCTGCGAATAAGATAGAGATCAAAAAAGCAATCGAAGAGTTATTTGATGTAGAGGTGACCAAAGTAACTACACTGAATATGAAGGGTAAAACAAAGCGCATGGGACGTTACCCTGCAGGCAACAGGAAAAACTGGAAAAAAGCTGTTGTCAAACTTTCAGACGACTCAAAGACTATCGAGTTCTTTGAAGGTCTTATGTAGGGAGGAATTACAATGGCTGTTAAACTATACAAACCAACTACCCCGTCCAGAAGGCATATGTCTGTTTCCGGTTTCGACGGGATAGACAAAAAAGCAAGACCTGAAAGAAGCTTGACCGAAGTACTCAAAAAGCATTCGGGACGCAATAATTATGGTCGGATCACTGTGCGCCACAGAGGCGGCGGACAGCGTAGAAAATACAGGATCATCGACTTTAAACGTGACAAGTTTGATGTGCCGGGTAAGGTGCTGCGTTTGGAGTATGATCCAAATCGTTCTTCTAATATAGCACTCATCGAGTATCCGGATGGTGAACGTCGCTATATCCTTGCGCCGGTTGGACTTTCTCAAGGCGACACGGTCATTTCGTCCAAAACCGCAGATATAAAACCGGGCAATGCGCTACCGATAACGTCAATACCTGTCGGTACCGTTATACATAATATTGAACTGCATCCCGGTAAAGGTGCACAGTTTGTACGCAGTGCGGGCACATCAGCACAGCTTATGGCAAGAGAAGGTGTTATGGCGCAAATCAGGATGCCTTCGGGTGAGCACAGACTCGTTCGCAGTAATTGCATGGCGACAATAGGTCAAGTAGGTAATGCTGACCATGCAAATATACATATAGGTAAAGCAGGTCGGAAACGCAACATGGGTATACGCCCGACAGTACGCGGTTCGGCAATGAACCCGGTCGACCACCCACACGGAGGCGGTGAAGGTAAAGCACCCATAGGCCGCCCGGGACCTGTAACACCTTGGGGTAAACCAACACTGGGATATAAGACGCGCAAAGCAAGAAACCAAAACGACAAATACATCGTAAAACGCCGCGGTAAGAAGTAACGGAAGGGGAATGAAAAATGAGTAGAAGTGTAAAGAAAGGCCCCTTTGCTGCGCCGGAGCTTGTAAAGCGGGTAGATGAAATGAACAACTCGGGTGAAAAAAAGGTGCTGAAGACATGGTCTCGTGCAAGTACTATATTTCCGTCTTTCGTCGGTCATACTATAGCTGTACATGACGGCAGACGTCATGTGCCCGTGTATGTTACTGAAGACATGGTCGGACATAAACTTGGTGAGTTTGCTCCCACACGTACATATCGCGGACACGCGGGCAGCAGAACATCAAGATAGGGGGATGTGGATATGGAAGAAACCAGAGTAGCGAAAGCGCATTCAAAATACATACGTATTTCACCGCGCAAGGTCAAAATCGTATGTGATCTTATAAGAGGAAAAGATACACAAACAGCAAAAGCGATTCTTATGCAGACCCCAAAAGCAGCATCAGAGGTTATGCTTAAGCTTTTAAATTCGGCTGTTGCAAACGCTGAGAATAATCATGAAATGGATCCCGACAATCTCTTCGTATCCGAAACATACGCAAATCCGGGTCCGACCCTTAAGAGGATAAGACCCGTGTCGCGAGGAAGAGCACACCGGATAAATAAAAGAACATCACACATAACCATCATTGTCGCAGAAAAGGAATAGGAGTGCATTATGGGACAAAAAGTTAATCCACACGGCTTTAGAGTCGGCGTAATCAAAGACTGGGATTCCCGTTGGTACGCACGTGAGGATAAGGTTGGAGACCTCATAGTTGAAGACTATAATATACGTAAATATCTCAAAGAACTGCTGTTTTCTGCAGGTGTTCCGAAAATCGAGATAGAGCGCGACAACGCAAAGGTAAGGATCTTCATTCATTGTTCGCGTCCCGGCGTCGTTATTGGTAAAGGTGGCGCAGAGATCGAAAGACTTCGTCAGGTAGTAGAAAAGAGGATCGGTAAGCCGGTAGCTCTGTCGATAGTCGAAGTGAAGAACCCCGATACGAACGCACAACTTATCGCAGAAGGTATTGCCGCAAAACTGGAAAAACGTATTGGATTTCGTCGCGCAATGAAAAATGCAATGAGCAGAGCTATGCGTCTCGGTGTCCGTGGCATAAAAGTTATGGTATCCGGTCGTCTTGGTGGCGCGGAAATTGCGAGAAGTGAAACATATCACGAGGGTACGATTCCGCTTCAAACCCTAAGAGCTGACATCGAGTACGGATTTTCGGAAGCAGCAACGACTTATGGGCGCATTGGTGTCAAGGTCTGGGTATATAATGGAGAGATACTGAGCCAAACGCTCCGCACAACACCAAGAACAATGGACGTCTCAAGACCTCCGAGAGAGCGTCGTGATCGTGGAGATCGTGGCGGCAGAGGTAATGACAGAGGCGATCGCGGAGGCTACAACCGTGGAGGACCGCAAGGTGGCGGTGGATATAATCGCGGAGGACCGCAAGGCGGGCAGGGCGGCTACAATCGCGGACCGCAAGGCGGACAGGGCGGACACCAGGGTTCAGGCGGAAGACCTTCGTATGGACAACGTGCGCCACAACCTTCGCCACAACCCTCACCACAACCTTCACCGGAAGGAGGCGGAAACTAATGATATCACCAAAAAGAGTCAAGTACCGTAAGCAACATAGAGGCCGCATGAAAGGTGTTGCCACACGAGGCAATGAAATCACATACGGCGATTATGCACTGCAAGCAATGGAGCCTGCATGGATTACAGCAAACCAGATAGAAGCAGCCCGTATTGCAATGACACGTTACTCAAAGCGTGGCGGTAAGGTTTGGATAAAGATCTTCCCGAACAAACCTGTAACATCAAAGCCGGCAGAAACAAGAATGGGTTCGGGTAAAGGTTCTCCGGATTTCTGGGTAGCAGTGGTAAAACCGGGCAGAGTAATGTTTGAAATCGCCGGAGTGACAGAAGATACTGCGCGTGAAGCGATGCGTCTTGCAGGACACAAGCTTCCTTGTAAAGTCAAGTTTATCAAACGCGAGGGTATAGACCCCAACGAGATAAAGGTATACAAGCAAAAATACGAAGCACCGGTAGTCGAAGAACCGGCAAGCGAGGATGCAAACGAGACAGGTGGTGAATAAGATGAAGGCAAGCGAGGCAAAAACACTCAGTCCCGACGAGTTACAGGAAAAGCTGATGGGACTAAAAAAAGACCTCTTCTTTTTGAGAATGCAGCATGCGACAAACCAGCTTGATAATCCGATAAGGATTTCACAAGTCAGAAAAGACATTGCCAGAGTCAAGACAGTTATTCGCCAGCAGCAACTCGAGCAAGCAGGAGGGTAGGACATATGAGTGAAAACAGAAAGTCCGGTAGAAAGACAAGAGTAGGCAAGGTCGTATCCGATAAAATGGATAAAACCATAGTCGTAGCGGTAGAAACACGTGTACCACATCCGCTATATAAAAAGATAATCAAGAGAACATATAAGCTAAAAGCCCACGACGAAAACAACGATTGCGGAGCAGGGGATACAGTTCGTGTCATGGAGACGCGCCCCTTATCCAAAGAAAAACGCTGGAGACTCGTCGAGGTAATAGAGAAAGCGAAGTAAACCTTTCACAGAGAGGAATGGTAGATAGATATGATACAACAAGAATCGTTTCTAAAAGTTGCCGACAACACCGGGGCTAAGGAAATCAAATGCATCCGCGTACTGGGCGGTTCCGGCAGGAGATACGCAGGTGTGGGAGATGTGATAGTAGCTTCCGTTCGCAAGGCGGCTCCCGCCAGCACTGTAAGAAAAGGCGAAGTTGTCAGAGCAGTTATTGTACGTACGGCTAAAGATGTACATCGTGCTGATGGAACACATGTACGTTTTGATGAAAATGCCGCCGTACTTATCAAAGAGGATAAGAACCCCAGAGGTACTCGTATTTTTGGCCCTGTGGCACGTGAGCTCCGCGACAAGGAATACATGAAAATCCTATCGCTGGCTCCCGAAGTAATTTGATGGGGGGAAGCGTAATGCATATAAAGACAGATGACACCGTAATAATTCTTGCAGGTCGGGACAAAGGCAAGCAAGGTAAGGTTATGAGTGCTGATCCAAAAGAAAGAAAGGTACTTGTCGAAGGTATCAACGTTGCTAAAAGGCACAAGAAACCACGCAAGCAAGGTGAACCGGGCGGCATTATTACGAAGGAAACGCCAATTTACTCGAGTAAAGTTATGCGTGTATGCCCAAAATGCAGTAAACCGACAAGACCTGCACATCGCTTTGATAAAAAAGGCGAAAAGGTTCGCGTTTGCAAGAAATGCGACGCAGAAATATAAGAGAGGGAGTCTTATAAAATGACAAGAATGAAGAAAAAGTATAAAGAAGAAGCTGCTCCCGCTCTGATGAAGAAGTTCGGGTATAAAAGCATTATGGAAGTTCCGAAAGTCGAGAAAGTCGTCGTTAATGTTGGATGTGGCGACGCTCGTGATAATGCCAAAGCACTCGAAGCAGTAGTAAAAGATATTTCTGCTATAACCGGTCAAAAAGCCGTTGTTACAAGAGCTCGCAAGTCGGTAGCTAACTTTAAACTCCGCGACGGCATGCCTGTTGGAGTGAAAGTAACTCTAAGGCAGAACAAAATGTGGGAGTTTCTTGACAGACTGCTCAATGTTGCCCTACCGCGCGTTCGTGACTTCCGCGGCATAAGCCCTAACTCATTTGACGGGCGCGGAAACTATGCACTTGGACTAAAAGAGCAACTTGTTTTTCCGGAAATTGACTACGATAAGATTGAAAAAATCCGCGGTATGGACATCGTGATTTGTACAACCGCAAAAACGGATGAGGAAGCCCGTGAACTATTGACATACTTGGGCGCCCCATTCGTACAACTGTAGGAGGACTACAAAAATGGCAAAAAAAGCTATGATCCTAAAACAGCAAAAAGGCTCAAAGTTCTCATCCCGCAATTACAACCGCTGTAAAATCTGTGGACGTCCGCATGCTTATTTGCGCGACTTCGGCGTATGCCGCATATGTTTCAGAAACCTTGCATACAAAGGACAGATTCCGGGAGTAAGAAAAGCTTCTTGGTAAATTATTCAACGCAAATCTCGACGCCGGACGGTCGATTCAAAGTCTGAATCGAGACCACGGTGCGAAAACAGGCATTAACCTGTAACTCTAAACTGGAGGTTAGAAATATGCAAATCACAGACCCAATTGCCGATATGTTAACACGTATCAGAAATGCCAGTGCAGCAAAGCATACAACAGTTGATATACCCGCATCGAATATGAAAAAGGCGATCGCGGAGATATTGCTGCAAGAGGGTTATATCAAGAACTATCAACTTATAAATGATGGTGTTCAGGGTATTATTAAAGTTACCCTAAAATACAATGGGACAGAAAAAGCCATTGCCGGCTTAAGACGTGTCTCAAAACCCGGTCTGCGTGTTTACGCAGGAGCAGATGAACTTCCCTATGTACTCAGAGGGTTGGGCGTTGCAATAATTTCAACATCCAAGGGTGTTCTGACCGACAAGAAAGCCAGAGAGTCAAATGTCGGCGGCGAAGTCCTTGCGTTTGTATGGTAAGGGGGAAGAATAATGTCTAGAATTGGAAGAACCCCTATTACGATTCCTGCGGGAGTTGATATAAAGATAACAGATGAGAATCATGTTACTGTAAAGGGACCGAAAGGAACATTGGAGCAATCCATAAGTCCTGATATAGAGATCGGCATTGACGGTGCGACAGTAAACCTTACTCGTCCAACTGATACACCGCGTCATCGCAGTTTACATGGACTATCACGAACCCTTATAAGCAATATGGTAGTAGGTGTGACTGATGGGTTTACAAAAGAACTCGATATAAACGGTGTTGGCTACAGGGCAGCTAAAGAAGGCAAGAAGCTAGTAATGAATCTTGGCTATTCGCACCAAGTGATAATGGATGAGGTAGAGGGTATATCAGTTGATGTGCCTGCACCAAATAAAATTATTATCAGCGGGATAAATAAACAAGTGGTAGGCCAGTTTGCCGCCGATATCAGAAAGAAAAGACCACCTGAGCCATATATGGGCAAAGGTATCAAATATGTAGACGAGGTCATACGCCGCAAAGAAGGCAAGACCGGTGTTAAGTAGGAGGGCGTACAATGATTAAAAGACCTGATACAAAAGCGCAGCGAAAGAAGCGTCATAAGAGAGTACGCGGTAAGATCACGGGCACCCCGGAACGCCCCAGACTTAACGTTTTTCGCAGCGAGAAACATATCTATGCACAGATCATAGATGACACAAACGGAGTTACACTATGCTCGGCATCATCGCTTGAAAAAGCCTTCAAAGGCACAGGATCAAACAAAGAGGGTGCCAAGAAGGTCGGGGAGCAAATAGCTGAGCGAGCCGGTAAAACGGGTATAGAAAGCGTTGTTTTCGATAGAGGCGGATACCTGTACCACGGACAGATCAAAGAACTTGCGGAAGCTGCCCGTGAGGGCGGACTGAAATTCTAACGGGAGGAGGAAACTTAAATGGCATACGGTAATCAAAGAAGAGACAATAGAAGAGACAACAAAAGAGAAGAAGTACAATCGGAATTCACTGAGAAAGTAGTTTCCTTGAACCGTGTCGCAAAGACAGTTAAGGGCGGACGGATATTTAAGTTTTCAGCACTTTGTGTTGTTGGAGACGGCGCCGGCAGAGTTGGGTTTGGTCTCGGCAAGGCAGGCGAAATATCGGAAGCTATCCGTAAAGGTATTGAGGATGCAAAGAAGAATGTTACAACGATAACAATATCAGGCGGAACTATCCCTCATGAGGTCATCGGTGTATTTGGAGCCGGTAGAGTTCTGCTGAAGCCGGCACCTCCGGGAACAGGTGTTATAGCCGGGAGTGCAGTTCGCGCAGTAGTTGAAGCAGCAGGGATATCCGATATAAGAACAAAATGCCTGCGTTCTAATAACCCTCAAAACGTAGTAGCCGCAACCATGGTCGGACTAAAGTCTTTGCGTGATGCAGCGCAAGTAGCACAGACCAGGGGCAAAACCGTTGAAGAGATAGTGGGCTAGGAGTAGGGATATGGCAAAGTTAAAGATAAAGCTCATTAAGAGTTTAAACGGAAGACGCGATAATCATATTGCAACAGCAAGGTCACTCGGGCTTAAGAAAATAGGCAACGAGGTGACCCAGCCTGATAATCCGCAAACAAGAGGAAAAATAGAACTGATCAAATATATGATCGAAGTTACTGAAGGGTAGGGAGTAAAGTTATGAATCTACACGAACTTTCTCCGGCTAAGGGTTCAACCCATGTAGCCAAACGTAAAGGTCGCGGTCATGGCACCGGAAACGGGAAAACGTCAGGACGTGGTCATAAAGGACAAAAATCGCGAAGCGGTGGCGGTGTTAGAATAGGTTTCGAAGGCGGACAAATGCCACTTGCGCGCCGCGTACCAAAAAGAGGTTTTAACAATATTTTTGCAAAACCTCTGACAGCAGTAAATCTTGCCTCATTAAACAAATTCAAGAGCGGTGCGACTGTTGGAGTCGAGCAGCTTCTGGAGACGGGTGTGCTCAGCAAATGCGAGCACGGAGTCAAGGTGCTTGGTAACGGTACATTAAAGAAGAAACTTACAGTTAAAGCAGCGGCATTCTCCGAATCAGCAAAACGTAAAATCGAAGAAGCCGGCGGAAAGGCAGAGGTAGTATAACAATGTTAGCTACGATGCGTAATGCGTGGAGAGTTGAAGAGATAAGAAAAAAGCTTATCTTCATGGCGTTCATAGTACTCATATACCGTTTAGGTAATGCAGTGACCGTACCGTATGTCGATACAGAGATGTTAAGCGTTTATTTCCAGCAGCTTAACAACACGGTACTTGGTCTTATCAATACGATGTCGGGTAGTGCGCTTGAGCGTGCATCGATATTCGCATTATCAATACAACCTTATATCAACGCATCGATCATTATGCAGCTTCTAACAATAGCAATTCCTGCTCTTGAGCGTCTTCGTAAGGAAGGCGGCGAAGAAGGCAAGAAAAAAATCGAGAAGATCACTCGTTACGGTACAGTTGGTATCGCAGCTCTGCAAGGATATGCATATTACACCCTTATAAACAGAGGCGACCCAATGTTTGGCTCGATGCTTGCCCCGGGTGCAGAAGGTCAGATATTACCTGCAATAGTTATTGTTGTTACATTTATGACGGGTAGTGCCCTCCTCATGTGGATGGGTGAGCAGATAACAGAGTTTGGAATAGGAAACGGCATATCTGTAATCCTTTTCGTCAGTATTGTTGCAAGATTCCCGACTGAAATAGGTCAAATGATAACAAGAACTATTGCCGACAGTTCAACCTGGTGGATCCATGCGTTAATGCTATTAGGTGCACTTGCTATAATTGTATTAATTGTAATTGTCCAAAACTCTGAACGACGAATACCGGTTCAGTATTCCAAGCGGGTAGTAGGCAGAAAAATGTACGGTGGGCAATCCACACATCTGCCCATGAAAGTCAATATGTCCGGTGTTCTTCCGGTCATCTTTGCACAATCTATAGCATCGATACCGGCAACGATCGTGGTGTTCGTACCAAGATGGTCAGAGTCATGGTTGATGCAGGCACTTGATACAACAAGTATACCTTATATGGTACTTTACTTCCTGCTCATCGTATTCTTCTCGTATTTCTACTCGACGGTACAGTTTAACCCCGTAGAGATAGCTAACAATCTGAAGAAAAACGGAGGCTTCATACCCGGTTTCCGGGCAGGCAAGCCGACAAGTGAGTTTATACAGAAGGTGCTTACTAAGATAACCTTGTTCGGTGCATTGTATCTTGCGATTATAGCGATATCGCCCATAATTGTAAGTTACTTCTCCGAAACAGCACGCCAATCGGGCATCTCAATGGGTGGTACATCAATAATCATCGTTGTCAGTGTTGCACTCGAAACTATCAAACAGCTTGAATCACAACTACTGATGAGACACTACAAGGGCTTTCTTGAATAAACACGATTTGCTGCGTTGATACGCTTGATTTAATGAACGCACACGGTGCGAGAAGTTGATCTCTTGTATTTAAAAGGAGTAATCCATGAGAATTATACTCTTAGGACCGCCGGGAGCGGGTAAAGGGACAATGGCGGAAGTTCTGGTAGAGAAACTCAACGCACCTCAAATATCCACCGGTGAAATACTGCGAGCTGCGGTAAAAAAAGGCACGCCTGTGGGCTTGAAAGCCAAAGTATATATGGATTCCGGCGACCTTGTTCCGGACGATATCATAATCGATATAGTCAAGGAAAGACTGTCTGCGGATGACTGTAAAAACGGCTATATATTTGATGGTATACCCAGGACGCTGGCTCAAGCGCAAGCTCTGGACGCACAGGGAATCATAATCGACGTAGTGCTGTCTATTAAGGCCCCGGATGACGTGATTCTAAGGAGACTCGGTGGCAGACGTACGTGTCCGGAGTGCGGAAACATCTATCACATTGAAAGAAAGAAGCCGATAAAAGAGGGCATATGTGATGGGTGCGGCACAGCTCTTATAACAAGAAAAGATGATGAGATAGAGACGATTACAAAAAGACTCAAGTCGTTCCACAAAGAAACTGAACCGCTTATTGAATATTACAATGCAAAAGGGATAGTAAAAAATACGCGCGGTGATGTAGGAGTCTCTGAGCAAGTTGATGAAGTGTTAGAAGTGCTGGGTCTATGATAAAGCGAAAAAGCGCACGAGAGATAGAAATGATGCGTAAGGCAGGGGAGATAGCAGCTCAAGCCAGAAATCTGGCGGGGAAGCTTGTCACAGTGGGTGCAACAACGAGAAGCATTGATAAAGCAGTCCACGAGTTTCTCAAAGCTCAAGGAGCAACACCAACCTTCTTAGGATACAAAAATTATCCGGCCAGCATTTGTGTCTCAGTAAACGATGAAGTAATACATGGGATCCCGGGTTCAAGAAAGATTGTTCAAGGCGACATAGTCAGCATCGATATAGGAGCAACAAAAAACGGATACATCGGGGACTGCGCTGCAAGTTTTATAGCAGGCAAGGGAGATGCGGAATCCGAGAAGCTTATAAGAGTAACACGCGAATGCTTCTATGAGTGCTTGAAATATGCAACAGCCGGAAACAGAGTTTCAGATATATCAAGAGCAATACAGAAACACGCAGAGAGAAATGGCTACTCAGTAGTCCGCGAATATAATGGACATGGAGTAGGCACTAAGCTCCACGAATCTCCAAGTGTTCCAAACTATATAGCGAAACCACGCGAAGGTCCGGATCCCAGACTGATACAAGGAATGACACTTGCAGTAGAACCGATGGTTAACGCCGGAGGAGCAGAAATCAAAGTACTGGATGATGGATGGACAGTTAAAACTTCAGACGGGAAAAACTCTGCGCACTACGAAAACACGATTTTGATCACCGATGGAGAGCCTGAGATACTCACTACTTACGAGGGAATGCCATGAATGTATCCGACATAGTGATATCGTTAAATGGCAGAGATGCGGGAAAGCGATTTATCATTATCGAAACAGATGGAGAATACTCACTGATCGCAGATGGTAAAGGTCGCAGATACGAAAAACCAAAACGAAAGAAGAACAAGCACTTAAAGTTTGAAGATAAAGCAGATAGTCAAATTGCGGAAAAACTTTCAGGAGACGGGAAAATCACAAATAACGAGATCAGGAGATTTTTAGCCTCTTATGCGGCAGAATGTCGCGAAGGATACGCAGCAGATAACTTCGGAGAAGGAGGTAAGCAAGATGCCAAAAGATGACATGATCGAACTGGAAGGAACAGTTATTGATTCATTACCTAACACTATGTTCCATGTTGATATAGGCAACGGACACACAATTTTGGCACATATCTCCGGTAAACTCCGGATGAACTTTATAAGAATACTCCCGGGTGACAAGGTAACAGTGCAAATGTCGCCGTACGACTTGACCCGAGGAAGAATAACCTGGCGAAGTAAGTAAGCAAATAATATAGGACGCGATGTCTGCATAGTGCAGCGACCGTAAAACGTAGAAACGAGGTTTCAAAAATGAAAGTCAGACCATCAGTAAAACCAATGTGCGAAAAGTGTAAGATAGTAAAGCGCAAGGGTAGGGTTATGGTAATTTGCGTTAACCCGAAACACAAACAACGACAGGGATAAAATTAAGAAAGATCACTTAATGAAAGGATGATTGCATAATATGGCACGTATTGCCGGAGTTGACCTACCGAAGGATAAACGAGTAGAAATCGGACTGACCTATGTATTTGGAATAGGCAGGACCAGCGCGAAAAAAATCCTTGCGGAAACAGGCATTGACCCTAATACAAGGGTTAAGAATCTTACGGAAGCGGAAGAGACCGCACTTCGTGAATGCATCAATAAAAGCTACATGGTCGAGGGCGACCTGCGCCGAACAGTTGCGCTGGATATCAAGCGCTTGACAGAAATAGGAAGCTATCGCGGACTACGCCATAGACGTGGTCTACCTGTGCGCGGGCAGCGCAGTAAAACAAATGCGCGTACACGTAAAGGTCCAAAGCGCACGATTGCTAACAAGAAGAAGTAGGGGAGGGAGTTAATCACATGGCAGCACCTAAAGGCAAAAAAACAAGGACAAGACGCCGCGAACGAAAAAATATTGAAAAAGGCGCAGTCCACATCAGATCGTCCTTCAACAACACAATGGTTACAGTGACGGACGTACATGGAAACGCCATTTCATGGGCATCTGCAGGCGGAATGGACTTCCGGGGAAGCAGAAAATCGACTCCCTTTGCAGCGCAGACAGCAGCGGAAACAGCAGCAAAAGCAGCAATGGAGCATGGACTGAAAACAGTCGAGGTTTTTGTTAAAGGACCCGGCTCAGGTCGTGAAGCAGCAATCAGAGCATTGCAGACGGCTGGTCTTGAAGTAACAATGATCAAAGATGTAACTCCAATACCACATAACGGTTGTCGTCCACCCAAGCGACGCAGAGTATAACAAAAGGAGGTAAACAGATTATGGCTAGATATACAGGCGCAGTTTGCCGCCTTTGCCGCAGAGAAGGTCAGAAGTTATTTCTGAAAGGTGACAGATGCTACACAGATAAATGTGCAGCAGATCGCAGACCGTATCCTCCGGGACAACATGGTCAAGGTCGCTCAAAAACATCCGAATACGGACTCCAATTGCGTGAAAAACAAAAAGCAAAAAGATACTATGGTGTTTTGGAAAGTCAGTTTCGCGGGTACTTCAATATGGCAAGTAAACGCAAAGGTAAAACAGGTGAGAACCTGCTTGCTATACTCGAAACAAGGCTTGACAATACGATCTATAGACTCGGTTTTGCTATGAGTCGTGCGGAAGCAAGACAACTTGTATTGCACGGACACTTCCTGGTAAACGGAAGAAAAGTCAACATTCCATCTTTCCTTGTCAGACCCGGAATGATCATATCATTAAAGGAAAAAAGCCGGAGCCTCGATAAATTAAAATCAGTCATAGAAGCGAACTCTTCCAGAGTGCCGCCAAAGTGGTTAGATTACGATGCAAACTCAATGATCGCAAAGGTTTCGACAGTACCGGAACGTGAAGATATAGATATGCCGATCGAGGAACAACTCATAGTCGAGCTTTACTCTAAGTAGTAGTATTTTAGACCCTCAAGTCTTTTATATTTTCGTTTTTCACAGTGCTAGCAGCACAACAATAATGAAGGAGGGTATTTCATGGTTGAAATAGAAAGACCACGTATAGAGTGCATTGAATCACCTGAAGACGATTCATATGGTAGGTACGTGATAGAACCGCTGGAGCGCGGATATGGAACAACACTGGGCAACTCCCTGCGTAGAATACTGCTGTCATCCCTTCCGGGGACGGCAGTCACAACGGTAAAGATAGCCGGGATACAACACGAGTTTTCAACAATTCCGGGTATTAAAGAGGATGTCACAGAAATAATCCTTAATATCAAAGGTATTGTGGCAAGACTTCATGCAGACAGAGCAAAAACCGTCTACATAGAAGCATCCGGAGAATGTATTGTGACCGCAGGCGATATCAAAGCCGACGGGGAAGTGGAGATACTTAACCCGGATATGCACATAGCAACGCTTAGTGCCGATGCCACTTTAAGCATGGAGCTTACAATAGATCACGGACGCGGATATATGTCTGCTGAGCGTAACAAGCTGCAACAACCGATCATCGGTGTGATTCCGATAGACTCGATTTATACACCTGTGCATAAGGTAAACTATACGGTCGAGAACACACGTGTCGGCAACGTAACAGACTTTGACAAGCTGACGATAGAAGTGTGGACAGACAAGACCATAACGGCGAGAGATGCAGTTTCTCTCGGAGCAAAGATACTATGTGATCACTTTACACTGTTTACAGATTTATCTGAATCGATCAGCGCTCAATCAACAGTCGTTGAGAAGGCAGAAGCACAAAGAGATAAAGTGCTCGAAATGACGATAGAGGAGTTGGATTTATCGGTCCGCAGCTTCAACTGTCTCAAGCGTGTAAACATCAACACTGTCGAAGATTTGATTTCGAAAACGGAAGATGACATGATAAAGGTTCGAAATCTCGGACGCAAGTCGCTGGAAGAAGTCATTCATAAACTTGCGATGATGGGACTGAATCTAAAGAGCGAAGAGAACTAGGAGGAAATGATTATGCCCGGTACACGTAAGCTTGGTAAACCGACGGATCAACGAATGGCGATGCTTCGTCAGCAAGTTACCGACTTTCTTGATACAGGAAAAATGGAGACAACAGTGACGCGCTGCAAGGAAATTGCACCGCTGGCTGAGAAAATGATAACGTTAGGCAAAAAGAATACACTTGCCTCACGTCGACAAGCGCTATCCTTTATTAGGCGTGAAGATGTAGTAACCAAAGTGTTTTCAGAAATAGCGCCCGGCTATGAAGAGCGCAACGGTGGATATACACGCATAACCAGAACCGGTCCGCGTCGCGGCGACGGAGCCGAACTAGCAATACTAGAACTGGTATAGTAATAATACTAAAACTGCCGACCTGTCTAAACAGATCGGCAGTTTTTTCGTGTCTAAATCTTATCGAGGCAGCTTATTCGGTTCATCTAAATCAAAATCACCATCGATTCGTATCGACCTGATCACAGGCATGTCGCCGGGCGCTACAGAACCGTTATCACCGTTGTTTGGTGTAGCTGCGATCATGTCAACAACGTCCATTCCGTCGGTGACCATTCCAAAACCGGCGTATCCACCATCTAGGAACAAAGGATCACCATGGCAGATAAAAAACTGAGAACCTGCTGAGTTAAAATCACTACCGCGTGCCATCGACATCACACCGCGATTATGGTTTATATTGTTCTCAATTCCGTTATCTTCGAACTCACCAAGAATCGAATAACCGGGATTACCGCCACCGGAGCCATCAGGACAGCCACCTTGGACCATAAATCCGCTCATTATACGGTGGAATTTAAGACCATCATAAAACCCCTGACGTGCCAAAAAGACAAAATTCTTAACTGATTCCGGAGCAATATCCGGATAGAGTTCAAATGTAATAACTCCTCCATCTTCCATTTCGATCGTTCCTGTAATAATATCAGGAACCGGTTCATCAGAGCGTGGAGCGGGATCGGGTTCAGATACAGGCTCAGACGCAGGTTCAGGCGTTGGTTCCGGTGTTGGCCTGGGCGTCGATTCAGGTGCTTGATCAGAGCCGGCGCATCCTGCTGCAATGAATAAAAGTGCGCTAAGTGCAATTAATAAGTATTTTCTCATTTTTCGTTTTTTCCTCCTGTGAAATATCAACTGCAATTATACAGTCTACACAGACAACAGTCAAGTAAACCCCTACCTAGCCCTCACTGTAGACTTATCACATGGAATATGGTAAATTAAACTGATATAATAATAAAAAGGACGTGCGAAAATGATATATGACCTAATAATCGTAGGAGCGGGTCCCAGCGGAATATACGCAGCCTGGGAAGCAATAAAACTTGCCCCAAAGGCAAAAATCCTGCTTGTAGACCGCGGATTTGACGTATATAAGAGAAAGTGCCCCATAATGAGCAAAAAGGCAAGACTTTGCCCAATGTCTGAAGGTAAAGACGGTTTTGCAGGATGCAAGCCTGCATGTTCCGTTACTTGTGGATTTGGAGGTGCAGGCGCATACTCAGACGGGAAATTCAATATAACGTCAGAGTTTGGTGGCTGGCTGGGCGAGTATATGCCTGCATCGAAGCTCCTTGAGCTCATTCATTATGTTGATGAAATAAACCTTGCAAATGGAGCACCATCCGATATAACAGATCCAGAGAGCGTAGAAGTCGACAAAATAGAGCAGAAAGTATACGGTGCAGGTCTCAAACTATTGCGCGCAAAGGTGCGTCATCTGGGTACCGAAATGAATCTGCGTGTTATGAAGTCTATTTATGATGCACTGAAGCCAAAAATAGAAATGGTTTTCAAAACTGATGTCGAAGATATACTGATTAAAAAAGAAGGAAATGAAAAAAGAGCTGTTGGAGTTATTACAAAAGACGGGCAAGAGTTCCAAGGCAAAGAGATACTTCTTGCACCCGGTCGTGATGGCTCAGTATGGCTTTCTGCTGTCTTAGAGAAGCACGGCATACCGGTAACATGCAATCAGGTGGATATAGGAGTTCGAGCCGAAACATCAAATGTTATAATGCAAGATATTAACCGCCATCTATATGAAGCAAAACTGATATTCAACTCATCTACCGGCTCTGTTGTGCGAACGTTCTGCTCAAATCCGTCGGGGTATGTGGTCGTAGAGAATCATAGCGGAGTAATAGCGGCTAATGGGCATGCGTTTTATGATAAAAATCTAGGCTCGGGAAACACAAACTTCGCACTCTTAGTATCTCATGTGTTCACTAAGCCATTTGATAAACCAAATGAGTACGCTCGCGAAATATGCAGAAGGGCAAACGACCTCTCCGGAGGCGGTTTGATCATCCAAAAATTCGGTGATATCCTGCGCGGCAGACGTTCAACTGAAAAAAGAATAGCCGAGGGATTTCTGGAGCCAACTCTTAAAGAAGCGATACCGGGCGACTTAGGACTCGTTCTGCCGTATAATACAATGATCAGTCTCATAGAAATGACTCAGGCTCTGGATAAAGTGACACCCGGTTTTGCGTCGGAACACACGTTGTTCTACGGGGTAGAAGCTAAGTTCTATTCTGCACGCCCGGACTTGACTGAAAATCTCCAAACAGCTATTAAGGGGTTATACTGTGCAGGTGATGGCGCGGGGATCACCCGTGGACTCGCCCAGGCAGGTGCAGCCGGTGTCCATGTCGCACGAACGATATTTGAGAAGTAGGAAATATTGGTAATTAGTGTAATATATACAGCCCTTTCTACATGAAAATGAAAAAAATGTGGAAAAAATCGTTTAAATAGTGTATAATACAACCGCCAAGAGTGATAATTCATAGATTTATATAAAGGAGAGTATTCCATGGAAGAAGGAAAAACTACGGAAATTGATAATGCGGAAATACAAAGACTACTCAATAACGAAAAACAAAGAAAGAAAAAGAAAAAGAAAAAAAACAGAACGGTATTGAAAGTCATCATCTGGATTCTCGTTATAATATTATTACTGTTCTTAACTCTGTTTTTCTCAGCATTGATTGCTCCGGAATTCAATTCTATGTGGGAACTGATACGATACCTATTTGGTAACTCGTAAAGTACTTCAACTACAGAATGAAAGCGAACTCCCGTCACACGACTCAATGACGGGAGTTTCTTCTTATAATTGCTGACTAGCCTGGGCAGATAGCCCAATGCTAAACGATTAGCTTCCTAATAATTGCTGATCATACTCAAACAGCACGTTGTTGATTTCATAAATATCGTATTTCTTGCGGGTGATGAAGTATTCGATTATTACGTCGAAAACTACACTTCGAGAAAGAGCAAATCCCGCACGTTCAAGCAAATCTCGAGTCTCCGGAAGCGACAACTCCAACGCAACAGCCAAAGCGACAGCGGTCTTTTTACTCGGCATATAACCATTGCCCTTGCGAATTTTGGAAAACAGTTTTCGGTCGAGGTTTGCACGTTTATAAACCTCTACATCGGTTTTTCCCTTTGCATCGATGATGCGTAGAAGAGTCGCAGAGAAAGCCTCGTCAAGTTGATTCACAACATTACTCAGATTTTGACCTTCATATAGAGTAGGTGGCGCACTCTGAGCAGGTGGTGGGATGGATGCCGAAACTTGCTGCTCAGGCATCATTGGAATAGCGGCTGCTTCAACGTCTACATCCGATAGAGCATCCCTATAACGTTCGGTTTGTGTTTGCAACTCATCAACAGTGAATAGCACCATAGACTCTGCAACAGCATCGTCAGGCGATAGGAAATCAGTTGACGGCGTTGGACGACGGCGTGAGAAACGAATGCTCCGTTCATCGACATAGTTTTCATCAACGAACGACCTGACGTCTCCGAGTAACTCATTTGACAGTTCGAATGCAGTTTTATCAAAAACAACGAGCGATACTTCCATATCGTCGCTTTTAAGCCAGTCGCTGATAGCAGACGTAGCTACAGAAAGAGCTTCATCCTTTGGATATCCGTATATACCGCTGGAGATAAGTGGAAAGGCAATGCTTTTGCACTTGTGTTTCTTAGCTAAATTTAAAGAGTTTAAATAAGATGAACGAAGTAGCATTTCCTCATTTTGTTTGCCATCTTTATAGACAGGCCCGGCTGTATGGATCACATACTTTGCAGGTAAAGAAAAACCCTTAGTAATGACTGCTTCTCCGGTTTGGATTGGAGCAAGCGGCCCACACGCTTTTTGGAGCTTCTCTACCCCCGCAGCAGTAAAAATCGCACCGCAAACGCCGCCACCTGCCATAAGAGAAGTGTTTGCAGCATTAACGATGGCATCAACATTCATTTTTGTAAGATCATTTCGGACAACAAATAACGGCATACTACTATCCCCATCCAGTAAAGTACTATTTAGACATTTGGAATGTTTAAAGATAATAACACCGATGCACGCTCACGGTCAACACAAATAATCCCCAAATAAACACCTTTTCACTAAAAAAGCAAAGAAAAGAACCTTGGCAAAACAGGCTGTAATGCTTGCAATATCAAGGCTTTTCTCTGTGTGCATTTTGGCGGAGGATCAGGGATTCGAACCCTGGGTACCTTGCGGTACACGACATTTCGAGTGTCGCACCTTCGACCTCTCGGACAACCCTCCGTATAAGTTGACAATAAAGCATTGGCTCGTTATGACCACTTCGATACTCTTCCATGTACTTTCTTGTGTTGATAAAGATACAGGATTACTGCAATTTTGTCAACTAAGAACGAGGTGGAAATCATCATTTAGAACATGTGTGAAAAATCGTAAGTTTCACAGCAAATAAGCGTCTTGCCATTTTGACACTCTAGATATATACTGTACGAGATTAATTGATCACAGAGAGGAATCATACTATGTTTGAACTATTCGTCAGAGGCAAGACACTTCCGGAGGCGTATCATAATGCACTTGTTGCTCTTCATGAAAACAACGACGAGGTGCCATGCCCGGACTATAACACAAATCAAAAAGAAGCATCGGTGACTTTTGTCGTTGAAGAGCCGCTTGCTGAGCCGATGATAAGCAAGATGTTCATCGGGGATCCGCGTTCTCTCGAGCAGTATAGACAGGAGCTGCTTGACGGCATATTGGATTTCGAGGTCGAAAAGGGTAACTGGGATTATACCTATCACCAGCGGATCGAGAAACAGGTCCCATGGGTCATTGAAGATTTGAAGCGAAGTAAGGAATCGCGCAGAGCAGTCGTACTCGTTCGGACCGAATATGACATGACGACAGATGCTCCCGCGTGTCTGCAACACATCCAATATTTTATAAGAAATGATAAACTGCATTGTAAAGTTTTATTCCGTTCGAACGATTCAACTAAGGCGACCTTTATGAATGCATTCGCGCTCATCCAACTTCAAAAAAGAGTTGCCGAAGCGCTCGACTTATCTGTCGGCACGTATACACATAGAGCAAACAGCTTCCATGTTTACGAGCGTGATTATGATATGTTTGATGGTTATGTGCGTCGCATAAAAGCCGGTGGAGAGTTGACATATGACTACGAAGACGAGTGGGATGAAATGATGGAAGACGCTAAACCGGAGATTGCAAAAATGGTTGAAGAACTGAAAAATCGCTAAAAAAGCAGGTAAAATAATATACTTTACTTTCCAAATATAAACTAATATATAAATTACAACACGCATGATAACAGGGGTTGTTAAAAATCCTTACTTTTGAATCGCGATCGGTAAGATGTAGATTAGTAAAAGGGGCGAAAAACGATATTGGACTTATTTTTTTGCGTACCGTGTCTTTTTGGGCTTGAAGGTCTTTGTGCAGATGAGTTAAAGAGACTTAAATTTGAAAATATCAAAGCCGAGAATGGACGGGTTTTGTTCACCGGTGGTGTTGGAGAAATAGCTAAAGCAAACATCAATCTCAGAACCGGTGAGCGAGTCTTACTTGTGATCGGTGAGACAGGCGCAAACAGTTTTGATGAACTTTTTGAGGGTGTCCGTGCAATGCCGTGGGAAGAGTATATTCCTTCCGACGGAGCTTTTCCGGTGAAGGGTCATTCTCTTGGATCTAAGCTACACTCAATCCCTGATTGCCAAAAGATAATAAAAAAAGCAATAGTTGAGCGTTTAAAAGCCGGACATAGAACCGATCATTTGGATGAGACCGTAGCAAAATATCAAATCCAATTTGCGATAATGAACGATATTGCTATGCTATATATCGACACATCAGGCGCGGGACTGCATAAGCGAGGTTACCGTCCTGTCGGCAGTTCTGCTCCACTCAGGGAAACGCTCGCAGCCGCCATAGTTAAGCTTTCAAGGTATCGCGGACGCGAGTCGGTGTGTGACCCGTTCTGCGGTTCCGGAACGATACCTATAGAGGCAGCTCTTGCCGCAACAAATCGCGCACCGGGTCTTAACAGGGAGTTTGCTGCACAGCAATGGCACTGGCTTGATAGCAATATATGGGCAGACGCAAAAGAAGAAGCAAAAAGTCGTGAGTTTCAGGGGAATTATGAGATTTGGGGTGGAGATATCGACCCGAAATGTATTGATATTTCCAAAGAAAATGCAAAAAGAGCCGGAGTTTCAGATTTCATTCGGTTTGAGATTGCAGATGCAACATCGTTTTATCGTGAAGAACTAAGTGAGGGGCGGAGCGGTATTATTATGACAAACCCTCCCTACGGAGAAAGAGTCATGGAGAGTAGCGAAGCCGAGGACCTTTATCGTAAATTTGGCACTGTTACGAAAAGCCTCAAGGACTGGAATATGTACATCCTTTCATCACACACCGAATTTGAGCGAACATTCGGCAAAAAAGCAGTGAAAAAGCGCAAGCTGTATAATGGCATGATAAAGTGTGACCTATTTATGTATTATTAGGGAGATAACCCGATGAAACATTTGTTTATAATCAACCCTGTCGCGGGCGGAAAGAAAAGCCGATTTGAGGAAACAGAGCGCACTATCAGGGCGTTTACGGAAACGCTCAAAGATCCTTTTGAAATATACATAACCAAAGCACCTATGGATGCTTATCGTAAAATCATCGAGGAGGCAGGTGGGGCAGACTCCTTGCGTGTATATGCTTGTGGTGGTGATGGTACACTCAACGAATGTGCGAATGGAGCAGCAAACAAGCAAAATGTTGCGATCACACATTATCCGTGCGGAACAGGAAATGATTTTCTCAAGACCTTTGGCAGAGAGAATGTAGACATGTTCCGTGATTTGCAAGCACTTTCAACAGGCACTGTGCGTGCTCTCGATCTAATAGATTGTGACGGAAGATACGGCATAAATATCTGCTCTGTAGGTATTGATGCACGTGTTGGTGCGGACGTCCATAAATACAGCAACATACCGATCATTGGTGGTGCGACCGGGTATGTTGTTTCTCTTATCGTGAACGTTATAAAAGGAGTGACGCAGAAGTTTCGTATTACTATAGGTGATATGGTAATAGACAAGAAAATCACTCTTGCTTGTGTTTGCAATGGTCAGTGCTACGGTGGTGGATTTAATCCTGTGCCTGATGCAATGCCGGATGATGGCATTCTTGATACCCTTATCGTCGAACCGGTGTCCCGTCTGAAAGTAGCAGAAATAGTCGGAAGATACGCAAAAGGTAGATTCAGCGAGTTTCCTGAGCTTTTTACATATGTACGGGGTAGTGGTATGGATATTGAGGGTGACAGCGAGTTTGTTGTGAATATAGATGGCGAAGCGATTTATGCAAAAAAAATAAGCTTTAAGCTTGTACCTAAAGCTGTTAACTTCGTTTTTCCAACTGAATTGCAAATAATTAATGCAAGATCGCAGTAATCGGGCGAAATTTGCAGATAAACGACGATTCAAGGAGAATCGGAAAGATAAATAAAGAATATCGCAACATACAGGCGAATATACCGCAAATATATAAGAAAGTCCTGTTGCGAAATAGCTAAACATAGACTATTATTAAGACTGCGTTAGCACTCAAGGTCAGAGAGTGCTAACGCAGCCAAACTGTTTAATGATGAAAATTTAAAAGGAGGAAACTACTTATGAAGTTAAAGCCGTTGGCAGATCGTGTTATTATCAAACAAGTCGAAGCCGAAGAGACAACAAAAGCGGGCATCATACTTACGAGCGCAGCACAGGAGAAGCCTCAAATGTATGAAATTATCGCAGTTGGTCCCGGTGGTATGGTTGATGGAAACGAAGTTAAGATGGAAGTGAAGAAGGGTGACCGCATTATTACAGGTAAATACAGCGGAACCGAAGTCAAAATCGATGGCGAGGAATTGACGATAGTACGTCAGAGCGACATTCTCGCAGTTGTAGAATAAGTGTGTAGGAGGTAACTTTTTAAATGGCAAAGCAAATTATTTATGGCGAGGAAGCCCGCAGGGCTTTAGAAAAAGGGGTCAACCAACTTTCGGATACAGTGCGTCTGACGATAGGTCCTAAAGGCAGAAATGTTGTTCTCGATAAAAAATATGGCTCCCCACTGATCACAAACGACGGTGTTACAATAGCTAAAGAAATCGAGTTGCAAGATCCTTTTGAAAACATGGGTGCGCAGCTTGTTAAGGAAGTTGCATCAAAAACAAACGACGTAGCAGGTGACGGTACTACCACAGCAACAATGCTTGCACAGGCTATGATCCGTGAGGGTATCAAAAATGTAGCAGCCGGTGCAAATCCGATGGTCATGAAAAAAGGTATCGAAAAGGCTGTTAAGGTTGCTGTTGAAGCAATCAAAGCAAACTCAAACCCTGTTTCCGGCTCAAAAGATATTGCCAGAGTCGGCGCTGTTTCTTCCGGAGATGAGAACATCGGCACATTGATAGCAGAGGCGATGGACAAGGTCTCACGTGACGGCGTTATTACAGTTGAAGAATCAAAGACAGCGGAAACTTACTCTGAAGTTGTTGAGGGTATGCAATTTGACCGTGGATATATCACACCATACATGGTCACAGATGCCGAAAAAATGGAAGCGGTCATCGATGATCCGTATATCCTTATAACAGATAAAAAAATCTCAAATATACAAGAGATACTTCCGGTGCTTGAGGCAGTCGTTCAAGGTGGTAAAAAGCTCGTTATAATCGCTGAAGACGTTGAAGGTGAAGCTCTTGCTACGATCATACTCAACAAAATCCGCGGCACTTTCGTATGCTTATGCGTAAAGGCTCCCGGATTTGGAGACAGACGTAAAGAGATGCTTCGTGACATCGCAGCACTCACAGGCGGCGAAGTTATTTCAAGTGAGCTTGGCATGGAACTGAAAGAAGCCACAGTCGAAATGCTTGGTACAGCACGTCAGGTCAAAGCATCCAAAGACAATACACTTATTGTCGAGGGTGCAGGAAAGACCGAAGACATCAAAGCACGTATCGCACAAATTAACACAGAAATCGAGATCACAACGTCAGATTATGACAAAGAGAAGCTCCAAGAGCGTCTGGCGAAGCTTTCCGGTGGCGTAGCTGTCATCAAAGTTGGTGCTGCAACAGAAACCGAAATGAAAGAGAAGAAGCTCCGCATGGAAGACGCACTTAACGCAACACGTGCAGCAGTCGAAGAAGGCATCGTTGCCGGCGGCGGAACTATTTATGTCGTAGCTTCAAAAGCTGTGGATAAGATCCTCGATGGCGCATCGGGCGATGAAAGAACGGGCATGGCGCTGGTTATGAGAGCTCTTGAGTGCCCTGTAGAGCAAATTGCCATGAATGCCGGAGTTGAAGGTGCAGTAGTACTTGATAAGGTAAAGAATGCAAGCGATGCACACTTTGGCTTTGACGCAGCAAGTCAAGAGTATGGCGACATGATAAAAGCTGGTATCGTAGATCCGACTAAAGTCTGCCGCAGCGCTCTTGAGAACTCTGCATCGGTAGCAGCGATGGTGCTCACAACTGAGTCACTTGTTGCTGACATTCCGGAACCACCGGCACCAATGCCGGCAGGACCCCCAGACATGGGCGGCATGTATTAATATATACAAGAAAAGATGAAAAACGTCACAATGACGTTTTTCATCTTTATAGAGCATGTAAGAAAGTTAATAAGGCTCATTTTGGACCTTATTAACTTTTTTTAGATATTAATATGGAATATACCCGCTGTTTACGCCCGGGGTCATCATTATATTACGTGCAAATTTCCAATATAAGCATTCAGCAAGGATCACGTACTTGATACATCTGCGGGGGTCTTCGGGAACGAACATAAAGTAATCACCACCGTAGTATACCTGGAAGTTGTCACAGTGGTCGTATGAAATAGCCGGAATAGTGTCCACCGGAAAAAACTTGCTAGTCTGCTCTCCGGATATTTCACCATCGAAATGCCAACCCTTTGGATCAAGCCTTAATACACCAAAGCCGCTTTCAACCATACCGCGACCGGGTTTCGGTGAAGGAGTCCAAATCTTGACATTTTCAACGATCGGCTCCATATCCTCGCTCATTGCCTGCATTTCATATCGTGCTTGGTCTCTGAACCATATTGAGATTTCTCTATCGCCGATACTACCGGGTGAAGGGTTTAACTTTAACTCCCGGTCTACAGTCACCTCGTTGCCACATGCGGTACACCGGAGTATGTTACCCTTGGACATCATAGTGAACTCCTGATTGCACTTAGGGCAATAGTATAATACGTTTTGCAGCCCTTTCGCCAAATTGTTCGCCCATACTGTTTTAAAGGGTTTGTCAACCGGCAGAGCACCCTCGGCACCGCTTAGTCTTGCGTCGATGGCTGCATTTATCTCGTCTATCGATAATGATTTTATTTCATCCTCTGAGAAAAGGTTCTTGTATGTGACCCGGATACGACCAAATCGGAACCATTTGCGCCAGTGTGGCATGCTGACTTTAGCGCCTTCAATATATGCGCTTATAATAGGAACTCCCATCTTTTTGATCAACTTACCTGTCGCCTTATGCATTCCTGTGTATGCATTGCTGCTTGAGCATCGACCTTCCGGGAACAGGAGTATACCCTTACCGCGATTGATAACGGTTTTTATGCCGATTATTGAACGAATATCGGGGTCAAACATGTTTTTTGGTATGACTCCCATGATTGGTAACAGCTTATGCAGGGGTCTGTACAAGAACCACTTTTGCGCTCCCACAGCATATAGACGGCGGGGGTAAAACGACATCATCACAATAAGAAAATCCATCATGGTAAAGTGATTTGACAAAATAATATATGGTCCCTCAGGTACTTTCAGCTCTTTACGATAGACTTTCAATTTGAAGCATATTTTCAGTAACGGGTATACTAAAATATATGCAAGTAAGTATAGTGCTGCGTTGGGTTTCTTAAGTTTCATAGTTTCAAAAAATCCGTTCTTTGGTTAATGTCAGCAAAAGCCGCTGTCTTTACGGGGTGTCATTTGAATGTTTGATGCAAATTTCCAATATGCACATTCACCGATCACTGAGTATTTAATGCATTTTTGCCTGTCCTCCGGGACAAACATATAAAATGTACCGTTTGCATATATCTGAAAGACGTCATTCGGGTCGATTGGTAAAGCCGGTACAGTATCGATCGGGAAAAACAAGTTCACCTGTTCTCCTCTAAGCTCACCTTCAAAATGCCAGCCCTTTGGATCAAGCTTTATTATACCTGAGCCACATGTGTCCATTCCACTACCCGGTACATTAGAAGGTAACCGGACATCGACGTTGGTGCTGATAGGTTCCATGTCTTTGTGAAGCTGCTGCGCTTCATAAAGGGCTTGATCTCTGTACCATGCATGGATAGTTTCAGGAGCGATGCTGCCGGATATGGGGTGTATCATCATCTCACGATCTATCTCTGCGGTATTGCCGCATTCTGTACAATATATCTGACAGCCTTTTGTTTTCAGCTTGAACTCCTGCCCGCATCCCGGACACCAGTAAAGGATATTTTGTAATCCTTCGGCAAGTCGCCTTGTTTTGAATGTTTGAAAGGGCTTATGCGGCGGTAACGCATAGTCTCCACTGAGTCCGGCATCGATAGCATTATTTATTTCGTCAATGGATAATTTTTGCAATTCATCCTGTGAAAACATATTACTAATCGTAATACGTACACGCCCTGTTCTGATTTTATCACGCCAGAAAGGCATACACTTATATGCACCCTCAATATAACAGCTAACAACCGGAATTCCAAGTTTTTTAATAAGCTTACCGGTGGATTTATGTATGCCCGCATAAAATCCGTCGCACTCACAACGTCCCTCCGGGAAAAGCAGGATATTATCACCACGTTTGAGGACTGTTTTAATACCGATAATCGAACGCACATCAGGGTCGAACAGGTTTTTCGGGATGCATCCCATCATTGGGAGCAGTTTGTTGAGAGGTTTAAAAAGAAAATACTTTTGCGCAGTTACGGCATTAAATCTTCTTGGATATAGCGATAACATAACAATCACAAAGTCCATAAACGCCGAATGGTTTGAGAGTACTATAAAAGGACCTTTGGGAGGCGTATAACCGCTACGGTCAACCTTTAGACGAAATAATAGTTTCATCAGCGGAAAAATTAGAATATAAACGATAAAGTAAATTACAGCATTTGGTTTTTTGACTTTCATACTATTTTCCTTGTGATTGTGGCTATGAATAGCTCCTACGGTAAGCGAGAATAGGGCTGGATCTTCGTGCGCTCGCGATGACGCGGGAAAATTGATTTCCTACAATGATGCAAGAACCTCGGCGCTTTTTACGTCATCGCCACTTTCAATCGCTGCAAGAACTTGTGCATGCCTGTCTTTGTTGAGGCGATAGCGTGTGCAAATCAAGCATCCGATCGTCATGAAAACAAGAGGCGCAAAAGCCATTAGCACGATGATAGCCACTTGTGCGGAGTAAGGTTGTGCAGTTACTACTGCAGCACCTTCGCTAATGTCCTGTTCGATGAATCCCGCTAATCCTATAATACCCATAACGATTGCAAGTCCAATAGCCTGAGCGATTTTATTTATGAAGTTTGCTATTCCGGAAAAAGCACCTGCGACACGTGCACCAAACTGCAAGTGACCAACATCTACAACATCTCCGAAGATAGCGTGTGGTATCAAGCCCGGGCCACTTATGCCAAAGCCCATGACAGCTGCTAAGATGTACAGATAAACAGGATTTGAGTCTGGTGGTATGAGTAAAATGACCGGCGCACTTACGATCCAGATGACAGAGCCAAGTATATATACCGCCATTTTGCTGACTTTTTTGATTACCTTCATATATACGGGCAACGCTACTATCTGCATACTAAACATGATTGCTGCACCTATTTCACCGACCATTGTAGTTTCGCCTCTGGCGGTCGCCCCGGCAGAGTAGTAGAAGTTCACGTAGATGAAAAACAAAGCGCTCATAATTGCCATTGTCATTTGGCAGCAAAGGAACAACCATAAATACTGACGAAAAGACTTGACATTAAATGGTCTGAAAAAGTCCTTGATAATAAACGGCTCGGCTTTTTCCGGCGGCGGAATGCCTTCCTTCGCAAAAAAACCGGTTATAGCCACACAGAGCATGAAAAATACACCGAAAACCAGACTCATGACGATGTATCCATCGTTTCCGTCAAACGCACCTACGATTATTCCCGGCACTGCGACACATACGATTGACGAGAATATAGAAAAGCCCAGGCGTACAGTTGTCATGCGAGCGCGTTCAGTGTAATCTTCTGTCATTTCGCTGGATAGGGAAAAATACGGTATCATAACAGTCGTTTGTACTGCGGTGAAAAAAATGTATGACGATAGAACGAGCCAGAATCGTACTGTAGTATCTGGGTTGGTATATGGGTAAAATGCTAAACACAACGATATTACAATAAGGGGAGCGGATATAAGTAATCCTTTTCTACGTGTTCCAAAACGGACACGCATTTTATCTGAAAGAAAACCCATAACAGGATCGGTAACAGCATCAAAAATGCCGACCGACATCATGATCAAGCCTGCCGCCGCTGCCGGCAGACCAACAGCTCTAACCACATAAAGAGGATAAAGAAAGTTTGTTATATTAAACGAGCCTCCGCCAAATATATCGGCTGACGCAAATGCTAAAATTCTACCAAGGGATAATCGTTTTGCTTTTTCCATAATACTCCACTCCGGATAAAGTTCCGTGACAGTTTATCACCTTATTGACTTGAAAACAAGGTAAAGTGTGGTAGAATTACGAAGGAAAGATTCTTCGCTTTACTCAGAATGACTGACTTAATAAAAGAACCAATCAAAGGAGAGAAAAATTACGTGAAAATGTTTGAAGCTGAATTAAAACTGGACAAAAAAATGAAAGCCGTCATGGAGGATTACGGGCGCGAAACCGTAAATCGACGGCATCGTGTACTTTGTAAATGTGAGACAAAAGAAGAAGCGGAACAGATGTTTAAGAAAGTTGCGCTTGTCGGACAGTGGGATATGGATGATTGCTGCATTGAAGTGCGCGACGAAAAAGGGATGGAGATACTGCGGGATACAGATTTAGCGGTTTGTGTTGAGGGCGACAACTTCCTGAAACATGATGATATTCGCGCAGCGTTACTAAGGTAACATCGCCACTAAATATATGGCAACATCATTACCAGATAAAAAGCCAGACAAAGCTGTCCGGCAAAATATATGACTCTGTTCAGCGCCAGGTGAACAAACTTGTCGGTTGAATAAGCCCAAATACCCAAAAACAGGTCAGATATAAAGAAGAACAAACCTCCCAATGAAAGCATAAGAATAAATGTTGCTGGATTTGGCACTGTAAAATACAAAGAAATTGCCTTTGCCGCCATAAACACTACAAAAACGGTATATATGGTTAGCTGGGCTTTTTCCTTGCCCATTTTCCATTTGCCCAGTATCTGGAAACCGAGTAAAATTGCGATAAACATTGCAAAAATGATGAACTCATAAATAGTTACGGGATATATCAGAAAAAAAGATACTATCAGGCATACATGCATAGCACCAAAGAAAAATATGCCAAATCTATATCTTTTCAAATCAGTTTTTATGTACTGCAGGAAAAAATCTGCAGGAACAGCGAATATCAGTCCCAGTGCAAAGATGTAGAAAACGTAGTTATTGAGCTGAATAGCGGCATAAAGGCAGACACCGGCCGCATATGCGGATAGTATCACTTTCAGAGTAGTCGCCGGTTTAAACTTTTCCTGTTTCTCAAGGACACAGTAGTAAGTAAGAAGAGCGGCATACACCGTTACTATAATAGTGATGGCAATCATAGACATAAAAGCACCTCGCTTTCACAAATGTGTAAAATGAACCAAAAACCCTTGCGGGGCAAGAGTTTTGGTTTTTGTGGCGGAGGGTGAGAGATTCGAACTCTCGTGAGGTTGCCCTCAAACGGTTTTCAAGACCGCCGCGTTATGACCACTTCGCTAACCCTCCGTATTCACCTTGAAGGACACTTGTCCGGAAAAGAAAAATTCATGCAACAGTCATTTTAGCTTATTAAGGACAAATAATCAATAGTTTTATCATCCGCCGTATTCGTCGCTGTTGACGAAGTTGACATGGTCATTGTAATTCGTGAAGAAATTATGAGTGCCGTACCTGTTCAATGCATAGAAGAACTCATTGGTACTATCGGGGTATAAAGCTGCGCGAATCGAAGCAATGCCGGGGTTTGCGATCGGTCCCGGAGGTAATCCTTCATTAGCATATGTATTAAACTCATGCTCAAGAAGAGTTGAGAAGGGGATATTAGTTCCCGATATTGCATAATGTATTGTTGCGTCTATTTCGAGTCGCGGAAAGTTGGGACTGTCCAGACGGTTGTATATGACCGCTGCAATACGTGAACGCTCATCATCATCGCCTGCTTCGCGTTCTATAAGCGATGCAATAATAATGATTTCGTGTATGGAATACCCCATATCTTCAGCTCGCTCTACATACTCTTCGGTGAATCTTCTGTTAAACTCGCGGAGCATCCTGATAATCGCCTGCTCAGGTCTTGAATCCATGTAAAAATTATATGTTTCAGGGAATAAGAATCCTTCCAGTCTCAGTCTGTTTCCGAGTGTGCTCCTATCCAGGAAATGGAAGTTAAAATCATGTCTTGTTGCGACTCTCCATAACTCTTCTGCCGAACAAACACCCTCAGCCTCAAGTAAAGAGAATATCTGCGCCAGAGTAAATCCTTCAGGTATCGTAACGGTTGTTTCAACACGTACACCTGCTCTTGCAGTCATACCCTGAACAAGTGCCCGATAATCGTAGTTTTTATTAAGAACATACGAACCTTCTGAGATTTTTTCTTCTGCATTTGAATACTCAGCATAGAGAGCAAACAGGGCTTTATGTCTGATAAGCTCTGCTTCGTAGAGCATATCTGTGATGCCTTCTATTGTGAATCCGGTGGGGACCTGTACGTTAACAAACACATCTTCTGATGCAAATCCTAAAACATCAACAGTGGCGATCCATGCAATCGAAGCAAGAACAATACTGACACATATAATAAAAGTTGCTAAAAGAAGGCCTCCAACGAGTCCGGTTCTTTTCTCGCGTCTAAGACGCAAGGGCTTGTTTTCAGGAACATCCCGATATGCACTTTCAAAGTCAAACTTCATTTTAAAGTTCGGGTTACCAATATCCAAATCCGGATCGACATTGCGATACGTTCTATAGTCATCTTCCGGTATATCATCATGGTATACGACTTCTTGCGGCCTTCTAGATGATTTTTTTGGCTTTGCGGGAAGTATATTTGAGATAAGACCCTTCAAAGAAGACATAATTGGAGTTTTTTTGCTGTAAGCTCTAGTGCCGGGTGCTTTTGTGTCAGAAGGTTCTATGTAAGAAGGTTCTACGTCGGGAGTTTCTATATTGGGAGCTTTAGTTCCGAGAATTTTAACTCCCGGTGATTTGGTGCCGTTGGTTTTTGATCCGAAAACTCTAGTTCCTGTAGTTTTGGCTCCGGTTGGCTTATTTCGAGTTTCAAACCTACTTGTAGTTTGTGGAGTTGATGACACCGAAATGTCCTGCTCCGGCAAGATTGGAGCATGCTTAGAAGGCGTTGGTGCAGAGGGCAAATTACTGTCATCAACGATTTTTAGAGCATCTTCCAGATTCTTTACTACATCGCGGTCGATAGGCATAAGAATGCATGTTCCTTTCGCAGAGTTTGGACACTTTTTAAATATGGCTTAAAACTATATTGACGATTTCCTCGTGAATGTCTTTTTTATCACGTTCATTTCCGTTGATAACACATTTTACCTTGTGCCAACCGAATTGAGTGGCTGCTTGCTTTCCGCTTTCTGCACAGCTTTTAAGGTAAGATATATCGTTTTCATGGATGTCAGCTTCGGTTCCGGTTTCTGTTTGACGATGCAGAAGTCTCTTTGCTGCTAACTCTGCTTCAATGTCCATAAAAACTACCAGGTCAGGTGCCGGCAAACCAATAAGCCCCAACTCGTAATCATACAGCCATTTAAAGAATGTTTCCCGATCTCCGTCTGACACTTTTGAACCTTGATGTAGGGCATTGCTGGTTGTATATCTATCCGTGAGTATTAGCCCTCCGGTTTCGTAATACTCACGCCAGTCCTGAACAAACGAAGCATATCTGTCAACAGCGAAAAACGATGACGCTGCATATGCGTTGACAGAATCCGGGTTATCTCCAAAATCTCCTGCAAGATACATTTTGATAAGTGCTGATGAGGGCTCGTTATATCTTGGAAAAACCAAACGTTTGAACTGACGTTTTTCGCTTAAAAAGCGCTCGCATATCAATTCAAATTGCGTTGACTTTCCGCTCCCGTCGATACCTTCAAAAACTACTAATTTTCCCAATGTCAGTTACTCCTAAGACGATATAAATCTTAAAATGTTCCGGTAGCTACTCTGAAATCAGATTTGTCTGCGGCTAACCCATCCTGCTGCATCAGATTTTCGAGTACGTTAATATCAGAAGCAATATCTATTGCATCAGATTTAAACAGTTGATCCAGTTGTTGCTCAAATCCTGTTGAAAGTGTATCAAGAGTATCTCTTATACGCTTCTTGGTACTAAGTATGTTCTCTCCCTTAACTCCTTGCTTTTCCAAGGTAGCGTAGGAACGTACCATCTTTAAAGTCGTGGGTAAATAATAACTCATGAAACGTTTTATCTGAGGCTGCTTTTCCGGTGATTCTTCGACAATTTTGAATATTTTTTCCGTCAGATCTTCAAGATGGTTGACCTTTTTTGAAATAGACTCATCATTGATAAAAGCGTTGACCTCGCGTAACTCTGCAAGTGCTGCTGCGTATTGATCGGTTGGTGTTACTTCCGTTTCTGGAATAGTGTTATCAGTGCCCATGATTTCCGTTCGCAGCTTATCTGCCGCTTCGGCAGAGAGGACAAGGCACTCCAACTCGTTATCGATGTATGCACCTGAGCCGAGAAAACCGCTATTGATCATGGCTTGCAAATCACGAAGCACCGCCTTTTGTGATAAGCCCGCAACCTGCACTATTGCCTGAATCGGAACAATGTCGCGTGTACCTATAAATGCGTAGTAATTTTTATATCTGCTAAATCTCTTTGCAACAAAGTTACGAGAAAGGAAAGCTGCCAAACCGCTAAGCAACCAAAAAAGCCCAAACCCCAACTCTGTAAATGCCATAGGATTGCCGGAAAGAAACGCTGAAAGAGCTCCTATGCTCATGCTTGCTCCTGCGATAAAGAGGCCTATTGAAAGAATAAACAGTAAAACTGAAACACCTTTTCCGGTCTTTTTATCAAGACGACGGTTACGTTTTGCCTTTTGCTTTTCAATCACACTAGTATTTTCCATGTCTCTATTATTTTTCTTTGCACTGGTGTTTATATTTCTCACGCCTGCATTGCTGCTTCCTTTAGTCTTACGACTACTGAAAACACCAAGCTTCACAAGAAGTAATATCCAACCAGCAGGCGGTATTACAAACATTAAAATAATGATAATGACCCATGATATGATATCACCGGTTTTATCAGCATCATTGAAATTTCCATTGCTGTTACTCATTGTCCCTACTCCTGCGGATAAAACGCTTACCCTATATTCTACCAGATTTTTGTACTATTGTGAAGTATTATGTGGTATACTGGCTTTCCACATCTTTTGGAAAGGGTTATGATACCATGTCAAAAGGAATAATAATCGGAGCATCTTTGGGCAACTGTGTGCATGTTGCCGGTGCAGCACATTTTCTTAGTCTTGCAGAGGATGAAGGGTATGAAGCTGTTTTTCTGGGACCTGCAGTAAGTGTAGAAACAGTGCTGGAGAGCATTAAAAGTAACAAGCCGTCTATGGTTGCTTTAGGATATAGGCTTACACCGGAAAACGGTGTGATAATCGTTCGTGAGCTTATTGAGAAGAGTGCGAGCTTAACACACAAACCGGTATGGGTATTTGGCGGAACTGCTCCGGTTGCGGATAAGGTGCGAGAGCTTGGTTTCTTTGATGTTATTTTTGACGGAAGAGACGATATAGATGACAGCATCACTTTTCTCAGGACAGGGCAAATCCCTGAGAAGAGCAGTGCTGAACTGTTTGCTGCTGATTTGACGGGACGAATGGCGCAGAAAAACCCATACCCGCTTCTGAGACATCATTTTGGGTTGCCGTCATATGATGAAACACTCAAAGGCATTACCGAGATAGCAGAGTCACGTGTTTTGGATATTATTTCTCTTGGCATAGATCAGAACACGCAGCAGTACTTTTTCCGTCCCGAGGATCGCAAACCTGAGATGGATGGTGCAGGTGGTGTGCCTGTGTATGATGCTGAAGGATTTAAACGATTAAAAGAGGCTTCGTTATGCGGAAACTATCCACTTATGCGGTGTTACAGCGGTACCGCTGATGTGCTTCGTTTAGCTGAAGTGCTCAATGAGACGATAGCTAATGCATGGTGTGCTGTTCCGTTGTGTTGGTATAATGAACTGGACGGCAGGGGAGACAGACCAATAAAAACGTCAATGGAGGAAGCACAGGAGCTTATCGCTTTCCACGGAAGAAAAGGCCCCTACGGACCTCAGGGCATACCTGTTGAGTTAAATGAGCCGCACCATTGGGGATTGCGTGATGCGCATGATACGATTTCGGTCGCGGCGTCTTATATTAGTGCATATAATGCAAAGAAGCTCGGGGTTAATGATTATATTTCGCAGTACATGTTTAATATTCCGAACTCGCTGAGTTTTTCGATGGATTTGGCAAAGGTTTTGGCGCAGATCGAACTTACAGAATCGCTTGCAAGCAATGATTTTCGTATTTACAGACAAACCCGTGCAGGGCTTCCGTTCCTCAGTGGTGATGATGCAGTAGCAAAAGGGCAGCTTGCCGCAACTACTGCGCTTCAAATGAATGTCAGACCTCATATCATCCATGTTGTAGGATATAGTGAAGCACTTCACGCTGCTACACCGGATGTAATAATCGAGAGCTGCAAGATCGTCCGTGGCGTTGTGCGTTCTACTCTCTCAGGCAATGCGGAAGCACAGAGTGACCCGCGTGTCAAAGAGCGGCGCGATGAGCTTATTAGCGAGACGAATTACCTTCTTGGTTTTATAAAAGATGAGTACTCTGATGTGAGTGACGATCCGCTTGCTGATGCTGCCGTGTTATCTGACTGCATAAAGCGCGGTATACTTGATGCACCGCATATCGTTAAGGGTGGCGAGTTCAAAGGGACTCTTCAGACACGAGTGAGGGATGGTAAGTGTGTTGCCTGGAACGGCGGGAAAGCGGCAAAACTAAGCTCCGATGAGTTTGTTATGGATGAAAGAACAAGACTTGAGAAGCTAACCGGAAAAACGAGACGAGAGGTAGTTTAGATTATTATGAAAATCAAAAAAATTGCAGTTATAAGTTCGGGGAATGGCGGTCAATCAATGGCAGCGTATTTCTCATATCTGGGATATAGAGTTGCACTCTATGCGAGAGAAGCTGAGCGAGTTGATATGTTTCCAAACTTTAAGTTTGTCATCAGTGGAGCGATAGAAGCAGAAACCGAAGTTGAATTAATTAGCTCTGACATGGAAGCAGTCGTCAAAGATGCTGAGCTGATTATGGTCACAACACCTGCACAGTATCATCCGATCGTAGCACGCGCAATGGCACCGTATCTAGTGGACGGGCAGGCTCTGGTGCTAAACCCGGGCAGAACATTCGGAACTCTCGCCTTTTCAAAGGTTTTGGCAGAGTGCGGAAGTAAAGCCGATATCATGCTTGGAGAAACAGACACCTTTACATTTACTTGTCGTTGCCCTAAGCTGCTCCATCCGCAGATATACAAGATAAAAGACGCTGTGCGCCTGGCTGCTCACGATAATTCATATGCAGAAAAGCTGCTTAGCCTGACACAAGAAGTATTCAGCATGTACAGCTTAGCTGAAAGCACTTTGTATACAGGGTTTTCAAATATAGGAATGATATTCCACCCGATGCCGATCCTAATGAATATTACGCGCGTTGAAGCCAAAGAAGATTTTAAGTTTTATGTCCAGGGCATTTCTCCGCTGGTCGCGGGAATACTTGAAAAGATGGATCTGGAGCGAGTCGCTGTCGCAAATGCTTATGGTGTTACAATACCTTCGGCACGACGCTGGCTGGAAGAATGTTATGGGTCACGCGGCGACTCACTATATGAACAGATTCAAAATACAGAGGCATATAAAACAGTTCTCGCACCGACAGATATCGATACGAGATATATTTTTGAGGATATTCTTACAGGTTGTGTTCCGACTAGTTGTGCGGGAAGAGCGGCAGGAGTGCAAACAGAGGTGCTGGATACGCTGATAAGATGGGCATCAATACTTTATGGAAGAGATTTTAGAGCAGAAGGACGCAACGAGAACTTGATCGATTTTAAAAGCTTTTTGAAATAGACTCACAACTAATAAACCACCGATGGGCAAACAGCCGATCGGTGGTGTTTTTTAGTCATCATCCGGGGGTTCGTTATCCATGTCGTTGGGAGCGGGGATAAAAGTATTCAAGTCTTCATCTCCTGATGGCAGTAAAAGTGGATTGTCATTGATCGGAGGTATAATGTTTGAAGGAAGTGTAGCCGGGAGAGTTATATCCGGAGGTTCGTTATCCGGATCTTCATCATCTGCAGGTTCTTCTTCTGCGGGTGCTGAAACAATCGGCATATCATCCATAAGCCATGGAATTATAAGCTGACCATCAACAACGTATCCTGAGAAGATGAAAAAGAGACTCAGGAATAAAATAACGACCGAAAGTGCAAATGTGATCCCCATTCCTATGATCAGTCTGAGCACACGGCGGTTATTATATGTTTTTGGCACATAACGTCGAGGCATTTGAGCAGTTTATCCTTCCAGAAAATAATAACGCTATGGCATGATGTCATCATCATGCCGTCTTGAAAAATCACTTATCCATGTCATTTAACATCGCTACTCGTCTGCGATGTCTGTCTTCGGTACTAAAGTCGGTATCAAGAAATGTTTTGACTATATCGATTGCTATTTCGGCACTTACAACGCGTCCCCCAAGTGCTAAAACGTTGGCATCATTATGACGACGAGCCATCTCAGCCATAAAGCAGTTGGTACAAACAGCGGCTCTTATACCGGGAGTCTTGTTCGCTGCAATCGATATCCCGATACCTGTGCCACATATGAATATTCCTTTGTCACAAACACCTTTGACGATGGCATCTGCTCCGATAATTGCCATCATGGGATAATCGCAGCTCTCGGGTGTAAAGGTGCCAAGGTCTTTATAATCAGTACCGGTAGATTTCAGATATGCTCTTACATCCTCCATAAGCTCAAATCCACCCTGATCACAAGCAAGAGCGATCATAATGCACAACTCCTCATTACTATTAGAAAGGCCATGTGTTAAACCACTTTACAAAAGTACTATAATACCAAGTTGGCATGTACATACCGGATAATGATGGATAAAAAATCGCAAAAACTACACCGGCAACAGCGGTATATCCGTAAACCATCAGTTTTCCTAATTTTTTCTCTTTCCATCGCTCTGCAATCGTATTGAAAACATGGGCAAGTGCAAGAACGAGGAACAATGTGCTCGGGAAGTAGTGGTATGCGAACAAGATTCGTGTTACTGCGACCCAAGGCAATAGTTGCGTAAGGAAACCTATGAGTATAAATAATGCTTTACCGTCTCGATGCGTAAATACTCGCACTGCCATAACCACCATAGCGAGAAAACCGCCCCACCATATGACAGGATTTCCAAATGCGCCAAATGTTGCGCGAGTATCGCCTACTATCCCGTTTACATACAGGATCGGGTGAGTATTGATAATCCATTGCCACCACTGAGATGAAAACGGATGCTCCGCAACAAGCTGACTATGATATCTGAACATCAAAACTTGATTGCTCCAAACGAGGTTGAAAAAATCTGTACTCCAAAGCATTCCGTCAGTGATCCTCATACCTCTTGCAAGCCCGTACGGGATGTAGGTCAAATAATATATAAAGACCGGAATTATCACAAAAAACAATACGGAATAAAGCAGCGTTTTTGACAGATACTCATCATAATTGCGTTTTCCATGGGAACTGTAGTATGAATTAAGCTGGCAAAGTCGTATGATATAAATTATCAACAGCCCGGCACCGGCATAGAACCCTGTCCACTTTACTGCAAAGCTTAAACCAAAGAAAAGACCTGAGAGCGCTAATGGTGCAAGGCTTTTTTTGAAGTCTGCATCGGGGTCTGTGGTGACATGCCTGTACATGAAGAAAAAAGCAAGTAGGATAAACGTCACAGCATAAGTGTCGATCGTCGCCATGCGAGTTTGCACAAATCGCATAAAGTCAAAACCAAAGAGCAATGCTCCACATATTGCTACCGTTGTTCTGCCGAACATGTTTTTTATAAAGATATACATGATAACAAGCATTAACACACCAAAAAGTGCACCTAGTAAACGCCAGCCAAGCGGAGACATGCCAAAAGTAAGTATAGATAAAGAAATTATTTCCTTGCCTAACGGTGGGTGTGAAATTTCATAAGGGTTAATATTTTCTATATGCTCTACTGCTGTTCTAACAAAGTATATCTCATCAAAGTACATGTTATTCATATGAGTACTGCCGTGAGAGAGAGAGTTTGTGTCCATCATTATTTCAATTTCGCTCGTAACATTGACAACATTTGAATCACCAAGGTTAAAAACAGCCAGACCGGTAAAGACCAAGCTTATAATGATTAGAGGAGCAACATCCCTGTGTTTTAAAGGATATCTGCGATTAAAGAATGTCAAACCTGTCGCACTGACTTCCTTATCTATCCATTCTGCAGAGCCGCGACGCGGTTGTTGTACATTGATGTAATAAATAAAAAATAATAAAAGGAGTAGACCTACCAACGGTGGGAATAATCCCACAAGATTAAAGTTTGGCTGCCAGTTATAGATGTAACCCAGTAAGCTCATAAATATATTTCCCACCTTCAATATAGCAAACACAATAATAGCAGTAATATGGATGAAAGTCAAAAACCTTTTGCTTGACATAGGGGTTATAATAATATGTATTCAACGAAGTTATAATGGTTAAATATGTCATCAAAAGAATCATTTAAAGCAAAGAGGGGTATATCCGATATGGCAAAGGATAAGAATGTAGAGCAAATAACCGATATGGATGTCGATTTTGGTCAATGGTTTACAGACATCGTGATCAAAGCCGGTCTTATCGACTATTCAGGCGTTAAAGGATTCTTTATCATGCGACCGTATGCGTTTGCATTATGGGAGAATATTCAAGCTGTGCTCGACCGCATGTTCAAGGATTTAGGACATGAGAATGTCTCGATGCCGCTTCTCATCCCTGAGAGCTTGCTTCAAAAAGAAAAGGATCATGTTGACGGGTTTGCTCCCGAAGTAGCATGGGTAACGCATGGCGGTTCTGAGGAGCTTGCTGAAAGGCTTTGCATCCGCCCGACATCAGAGGTTTTGTTTTGCGATCACTGGAAAAATGTAGTCAAATCCTGGCGTGATTTGCCTATGCTATATAACCAATGGAACAGCGTTCTGCGCTGGGAAAAATCGACGCGTCCATTCCTTCGCGGCAGAGAGTTTTTATGGCAAGAGGGTCACACTCTTCATGCGACAGCCGAAGAGGCAGAGGTAGAGACACAAAACATGTTGAATGTGTATGCTGAGTTTTGTGAAGAGTATCTTGCAATGCCTGTTGTCAAAGGGAAAAAGACAGATAAAGAGAAGTTTGCGGGTGCTGAGGCGACATATACTGTTGAGTGTATGATGCATGATAAGAAAGCGCTCCAGAGCGGGACATCACATTACTTCGGTGACGGTTTTGCCCGTGCATTTGAGATTCAGTTTTCCGACCGTGAAAACAAACTTGCCTACCCGCATCAAACTTCGTGGGGACTTTCGACACGCATCATAGGTGGGATCATCATGACTCATGGAGATAATAACGGGCTTAATCTACCGCCTCGCATAGCTCCCGTACAAGCGGTAGTTATCCCTGTTGCTGCGCACAAGCCGGGAGTGATTGAGAAGGCGGAGGAGCTGGTAGCACGCCTGAAAGCTGCCGGTGTGCGTGTTAAGATAGACAAGTCCGAGCAAAGCCCGGGCTGGAAGTTTGCTGAGCATGAAATGAAGGGTGTACCGCTGCGTATTGAGATAGGTCCAAAAGATATTGAAAATAACCAATGCGTTGCAGCCAGACGTGATACCGGAGAGAAGCAGTCCATCCCTCTTTCCGATATTGAAAAGCGTGTAGCTGAGTTGCTCGAAGAAATACAAACGAATCTTTATACAAGGGCAAAAGAAAACCTCACCCAAAATACACGTTCCGCAGCGACTCTGGATGAGGTAAAAGCTATTCAAAATGAACACGGTGGATTCATCAATACAATGTGGTGCGGAAGTCTGGAATGTGAAATGAAAATGCGCGATGAAGTTGGTATAACTTCCAGATGCATCCCCTATGAGCAATCACGCGTAGGCGATGTTTGCCCGCTTTGCGAAAAGCCATCAGATACAATGGTCGTCTGGGGAGTAGCATATTAGAATAAGCTAGTAAAAACATACATTATCAAATCGGCAGTATCAAACTGCCGACTTGTTTTGGATTCTAAAAATACTTGAAAATAGAATCCAAATATGATAAAATGTATTTTGAACACTATAAATCTCATTTTTTGGTGGTGAACATATGGGTTATAGAGAGCTGATAAAAATATACTATGAATCAATTGATGCATATCGGGCGATGTATGAGTCTAGATATAGTTCACCGGATACGGTTAAGCTTTCGTTTAAAATCAAGGACAATCAGGCTTTTTTTATACAAAACTCAGAAATGGCGGAAGTTGCTTTCAAGATTCTGAAAGCAGACAAGAATATTTGTGTTCTGTGTGGCGAACTTCCTAGAATAGCAATTGACCAGTTCAAAAGGCGGTGTTTAATTGACGAAATAATGATAACAAATAAAATTGAAGGTGTATATAGCACAAGGCGAGAGATTGCATCAATACTTAGTGAGCTAGAAACTACTGTAAAGGAAAAAAGAAAGAAAAGACGTTTTTGGGGATTAGTTGAACAGTATCTGAAATTATTGTCGAATGAAAGAATATCTTTGCAGACTTGTGAGGAAATCCGAGAACTCTATGACGAACTCGTTTTAGCAGAAGTAATCGAAGAGGACTCGAGCAATGCACCCGACGGAGAATTATTTAGAAAAGACTCAACAAGTGTTTATAATGCAAGCGAAAAGGAGATTCACCGAGGCTCATACCCTGAAGCAGTTATTCGCAAGGAAATGGAAAAAGCGTTGGCTTTACTTAATAACGAAGAAGTATTTTACATTTACCGGATTGCAGCATTTCACTACTTGTTTGGGTACATCCACCCATTTTATGACGGGAATGGTCGTCTTGGGAGGTTTATCGTCAGTGCAATGCTGATTAAAGAGCTTCATCCACTTCTTTCATCTAGGATATCCTACACTATAGCAGAGAATATACGTGATTACTACGATGCATTTGAGACATGTAATGAGCCAAGAAACCTTGGAGATGTCACACCTTTTGTGATAATGATGCTGA
>Ga0123355_10000405_pt1 | contig 56167 bp, 42 predicted proteins | sample TergutEmb28metaG_3_FD_89872 | JGI IMG/M metagenome (GOLD analysis project Ga0123355, IMG submission 89872) | Embiratermes neotenicus P1 segment gut microbial communities from Petit-Saut dam, French Guiana - Emb289 P1 | ecosystem: Host-associated > Arthropoda: Insects > Digestive system > Gut ... | reverse complement strand
TTCCGCCATTCTTCGTCGGCACTTCCTAGCTTGCCTTATGGGCAAGCGTCGTCAGCGCCTCCTCGACTGGCGAAAATACAGCACAAATTCTTTTCCACATATTTACTGTCGACACACCCTAGCATAAAATCGCTTTATCATTATCATCAAAACCGGATGGGGTAGTAAATTACCACATGCGTAAAATGTAAATTTATGCTATTTTCATGGGGCTTGCGTAGATTTAGGGCTTACAGTACAATGCACGGGGTTTGTGTTGGATTTAATTTCACTAAGTCGGGGTGCAAAGTCATAAATCTTTATACATAGTAGTTCATGGTTATTTGGCCGTGCATTTGCGTTACCGGCGCTGCATATTAATGAGTTATATTCACATAAAGGCTTGCTCTATTCAAGCATAGCCCGTAAAGATATTTTCCCGATTTCTCTGTTGCTATTTACGCAAAAAATAAAAATAGGGACTTGGTTAAATGAAAGATAAGAGCGCATTTAGTATAATATCTTATATATCAGTGATTATTTTGTCACTGGTATTTCTTTATGTAGGCAATTTTGTGGCCGTAAGGGGCACTATCGTTACCGATGATATGACCCAGTTTTATGAAGCCAGGGTGCGCAGGGTATTGGATATTGATATCCAAAGCGGTAACATGAATGAGTGGCGGATTATAACCTTTGAAGCAGAGGTTCTAAGGGGCGCACACAGGGGCGAGTTTATAACATTTACACAAAGTATCAGCGACCATTTCCTTAATTTATCCCCAAGGCAGGCAAGGGAAGGGGACAGGGTGCTGTTGGCATTATCGGCCTTTGATTCATGGAGTTTTGTTGATTATGTAAGGATATATAGGATACTGGTTTTAGGCAGTGTGTTTATCGCACTGCTAATCCTTTTTGGCAGGTGGAAAGGGTTTAACTCTATACTTTCATTAGGGTTTACCTGTACCGCTGTTTTTGCCGTGTTCATACCGTCTATAACATCGGGCAGGAGTATTTATTTATCTTCTATTATAGTTTGTATTTTTTCTGTTGTTGTTACACTTTTCTTAATCAAGGGTGTGAATAAAAGGTCTGCTGCGGCCGTACTTGGCTGCCTTGGCGGTATATTGCTTGCCGGGTTTCTAACGCGATTTATGAATTTTTCCTTGGAACTTACAGGCTTTACCCAGGCGGAATCTGTACAGCTGCTAACTCTTTTCGACACCGAACTGGACTTACACGCAATTATATTCGCGGGGATTATTATCGGCGCGGTAGGTGCTATAACCGATATGGCTGTTTCTATATCGTCGTCCCTTTGGGAACTTAAAACCCAAAAGCCGGAAGTCTCCCCGGCAGAAGTTTTTTCCTCCGGCATTACAATAGGCAAGGATATAATGGGCTCGAGTATTAACACTTTGGTTCTGGCCTATTTAGGCAGTTCCCTTACTGTTATTTTGGTGCTTGTGGGATGGGATACATCCGTATTTAGGCTTATAAATAGGGAACTTGTGATAGTTGATTTGCTTAAAGCAATCGTGGGTGTTTTTGGAATATTTTTAACCATGCCCCTTACCGCGTTTGCGTGTGCTGGGTTTTATACCAGAAAACGCGGAAGAATTTCCGCAGGTAACATGATATATAGCGAACGCACTTGAGAACCGCGAAGCAAGCCAGAAAATCGCAATGCACCAATGCGTTTTTTGGCGCAGTCTGAGCGGGCTTCTCAAGCGCGTTCGCTATATGAAAGTCCCCCCCCTGCCTCCTACAATGCCGGGGTATGGTATATTGTATGTGAAAAAATAAGTAACAAGGGAGGAGCCATTTTGAAAAAGATACTCATTTTCATTCAAGTGTTAGTTCTCTTAAGCGCTATACTTATTTTCCCAACAAGGGCATATGCGTCCACACAGGCACAGCACAGAAGGGCCATTCATGTTGTATACGATGATTCCGGCAGTATGTACAGAAGCGGGGGAGTATACAACGACAGATGGGGCCAGGCCCATTACGCAATGGAAGTATTTGCGGCAATGCTAAGCGCGGCGGATACCATGCGGGTTTACTACATGAGCGACTTTGTTCCCGCAGCGGGGGGAGATATTAATGCACCCCCACGGCTAACAATTTACGGAGCAGAGCCTGTATCTGCAAGGGTATCGCAAATACGTAACACAATAACCCGTACCTCAAGTACACCCTTTGACCCGGTAATAAGGGCATATTACGATTTATTGGAAACCGATGCCGACGAAAAATGGCTGGTTGTACTAACAGATGGCGTGTTTAATGTCTTGCGCGGCCTGCCCAACGAATATATAGACGTAAACGGCTACCTGACACAGTTTGCAAGCCAGAGCGATGTAAACATAATACTCCTGGCCGTTGGCGATGACCCCGGCCTTCTAAGGATGCTTGCCACATTAATCCCCGACCCAAGTATCAATTACTATTTCTATCATGCCCAAAACAGCACAGACATACTGGAAAATATCACATACATCAGCAATAGGATTTTTAACAGAAATATCCTGCCATTCGATGACGCGGCCACCCACGAGTTCTCTTTTGATGTGCCAATGACGGAGTTGCTGGTTTTCGCCCAAGGTGAAAACGTTAGCATAAACGGTATAAATGGCCAGGACTTTATCCCGCCCCACGAAATAGCAGATGTCCGCTATAGCGATACTCCTGCCCTGGATTTCGCAAATAACCCTGATGTTATTTTCTCCCGGGATTTAATGGGCCAGGTTGCATGGTTTCGAAACATCCCCACGGGAAGTTACTCTTTGGATATTACAGGTGCCCGTACGGTAGAAATTTATTTCCAGCCGGATGTAAATATCGGCATAAAGCTGTTTATGGACGGGCAGGAGGTAGACAATATTTATGAAGGCGAGCATCAAGTATACTTCGGCTTTGTAAACGAAGAAGGGGACTTTTTCGCGTCATCTTTACTTGGGCAAGTAACCTATGAAACCGTTGTAGAAACCGGCGGGCGAACCCTATCTGTAAACTCCGGCGACACAATACTACTAGACCGTGGGGATTTGTTTATTAATGTACGTGCGCAATTTTTAGGGATAAACACTGCCGAAAGCAATCTAAGCAGCCGTGTTTTTGCTGCGCCTACATTGCTGTATGTTGATATATCGGCCCCCGTGAGCAATATTTCAATTACCGAACTTGATGACGCCGAAGCCTTTACAATAACCGTACGCAACGACGGCAACTTGCTGTCGGAATCTGATTGGCTAAACATGCCCCTGCCAATTGTAAGCAGCAACGCCAATGTTAGCATTTCAAATATACGCCGGGGCGGGACGGTTTCAACCTTTGAGTTTGATATAGGGCGTGCAGCCGGCGAAATAGGCAGCACCACTGCTGGAAACATAACATTTAATGTTGAAGCCCAGCTTATATATGACGAACATTTACGCGAAGGCACGGGAAGCACAAGCATGTATATCTATATTCCCGATGTTGAAATACGCGCCACTTTAACCGACCCAAACCACGAGGTAACAGTCACATATTTACACAATGCCCAGGCATATGTACTAACCATACGCCAAAACGGCAACCTGTTAACAGAAAATGAGTGGCTGAATATGCCGCTGCCAACAATTACATCAGACGCCGATGTAAATATCACAGGCCTGCGACACGGCCAAGAAGTATCAACCTTTGAATTTTACCTTGAGCAGTATAATAACGACAGGTTTGCCACATCTACCGGCAATATACCCCTAAACATACACGCCATAGTTGCAATAGACGGGCTTCAGTATGCCGGCTACGAAAGTGTTGCCGTAACCATAATAGACGATATCAGCTTTATAGACCGGGTGATTAATTGGCTGGAAGAGCACGGTCTGGCACTGCTTATCTTGATACTAATAATCTTATTTATACTGGGGTACACCCCATGGTTTAAGAAATACCTGTCAAGAAGGCTAAAAGTAAGGCCGGAGATACGTGGCACAAACCTTTGCCTGGGCCCTACGCCTCCAAGGGCCTCCGGCGAGTATAGCAAGGAGATGCTGTATTCAATACTGCCTTATATGGCGGAGCGGGGTACCATTAGGTTTGTACCCCGGGGCGTGCCGGGTGTTGCCAAGCTTGCTATTCGCGGAGGGGGGAAAAACACCATAAAAATTATGAACACCAGAAGTTATGAAGGAAGGGACCATATTAGGTTTGACGGAATCGCCGTTCAAAAGGATAAGCGCGGGCCGTTAGTTAAAAGCCCCGGTGTAATTATAACAGCCACCGTAAACGATATTAAATACACGTGTAACCCAACCATATAAGGAGGAAGAAGTATGACAGCTCCAACACTATTGGTGGGCCTTGGAGGAACCGGGTCCAAAATCATCCGAAAAGTGGCAAAATTAGCCAGCGATGAGCAGCGCAGGCACTTGGGTTTTGCGGCTTTTGACACAGATATAAACGAACTACGAGATATCAAAGCCGCCGACCCCTTTGTAAAAACAATCCAGACATCCACAAAGCTTTCCGTTGGCGAGTACCTGAACATCGACACCCATGCAAGGGACACTTGGTTTCCCGTAAACACATTTTTAAACAGCAAGGCGCTAACTGAAGGTGCCGGCCAGGTAAGGGCAGTGTCGAGGCTGGCGCTGGATACCGCTATCCGCGCAGGCAAAATGGAACCCCTGCATGATGCCATCCACGACCTGTATAAGCTTGAAGAAGGCAAAGGCGAGCAGGCCCTGCGTATTATTATCGTAAGTTCCCTTGCCGGGGGCACGGGCTCGGGTATTCTTCTGCCGGTGGCAATGTATATTAAGAATTATCTGTCTACCCGCTTCCGCCAAAACTCTAATATTACCCGTGGGTTCTTTATTCTGCCGGAGGTTTTCTACGAAGTAATACGGGGCCAAACCGAAAGAAACACCCTTAAATGTAACGCATACGCGGCACTTAGGGAACTTGACGCATTCCTTATGAAGGGAGACGAAACCCTGCACGACAAATATTCCGATACTGTAAAGTTGCAATTCCCCCGCATAGGCTCGGATGTTTATGATGAATACGACGTGCGCCCCTACGATTTCTGTTTCCTGTTCGACGCACAAAACGCCGAAGGCAAGAAGCTAAACTCCTTTGACCAGTATATAGACCATGCCGCCGATTGCGTATACGCCCAGTCCATAGGCCCCATGAATAAGCGCAGCAACTCTTCCGAGGACAATACAATACGTAAACTTGTAGCAGAGCGGGGGCGTAACAGGTATGCCGGTGCCGGTTCCTCCATGCTTATATATCCCTTTGAAGACGTAAGGAAGTATATCTCCTTAAACTGGGCCAACGAATGCGTTTCCAAGCAGTGGTTAATGTTCGACGAAATGTATAACGAACTGCTGCGAAGAAACGCCGACAAACGCAACAAGGGCATAGCCGCAGCCGATATAAACCGGGCCAGAAACTATATAGACACAGTAGAAGCCGGTGCCAAAGATAAAAACCCCTTCGCCAGGTTTATAGAAAACTCCTGCTATTTATACGACGACGACGGCCTTAACAAAATAGCAAGCAAGTGGACGGTTTACGTGTCGTCCCTCATCAAAAAAATAAATTCGGATCAATCCTTCGGTCAAAAAGACCTGGACGAACGCAGAACCCAGGCAATGTCATTTTTCAACGAACTGGAAGGCGGCAAGGAGTCCTGGTCAAAATTTGACGAAACATATCAAGAAATTGATAAGTACAGGGCAGTGGTTATAAAGCGCCGGGAAGAAACGGCGGACACCATAGCCTACTCTATGTTTAGGGCACAAGATGGCCCCGTCACGGCAGAGAAGCATCTGTACAAGCTGGAAACATACTTGGAAGATTCCGAAGGCAAGTTCCTTCACCCTAACGCGGTAAGGTACTTCCTATATAAAACCTACGAACTGCTGCAGTCCGAAAAAAGAAAGTACTCAAACAAGAATTCGGAATCTGTAACTTTCTTTGAAGATTTCGAAAAACTCCACGTCCACAAGAGCGATGACGGGGACGATGCTATAGTAAGCTACGCCGACAGGGATGTGCCTTTTATGAATAGGCTTTTTGGCGGGCTGAGCGAGGAAATGCGGGACGCGAAAACGGCCCTTAACCTGTATATCAGCGAAATAGACGAGTACAGGGCTGCGTCCATTGTTGAACTTGTGTTGGACGAAGGTATCAAGTATGTAAGCAAGCTTAGCGACTCCTTCGAGGATTTCTACAGTTCTTTCAAGGGCAAAATTAGCGAAATCGAATCTGGGATTGCTAATATTAAAAAGAAGTACAGGGAATCCAAAGGAACGGCGGCCAGGTATGTTTGTGCCTCTGAAACAGCCCTGAATAAACTCTTGGAAAGTATGCCCTACGCCGGCGGCTCTATAAATATCGGGGAGCAGCTTTCCGAAGATATCTATAACAGGATATACAAGTATGCAATGCTCCCCTCAAGGCCCAGTAACAACAGTTATTTCAGCGAACTGTTTGAAGTTGGAATACTTGGCTATTTCCAAGACGAACTTATGCGCAAACATGGCAGCATGGTGGATATGGATATTATTACGGCCTTGGAAACAGAAGCAAAGTACGACGAAAACAAAATCGAGGATAAGGACATACAAAAATATGTAGAGGTTGTAATAGACACAACCCGCAAACTGTCCTGCCCGTTTATTGAAAGCCCCCTGGGCGAGCAGCGGGATTCTATAGACATATGCGCATTTAGCCAGGAAATATATACTGACGATATTTCGCCCCGTTCGCTAATGATAGACAAGGAGTTAATGAACTACGGCGGCGTAATGGACAATAGCATAGGCAAGAATATGATACTGTTTTATCAGTCCTATTACGGCCTGCGCGCCAACGACCTTGGCAAGTTTGCCCCGCCGGAAGCGTCACTAACATCTAAACGGGACGGGGGCGAATATTACAAGGCCTATTTTGACCTTGTAAGCAAGATTCACCCCGTGCCCCATTTAAGCCGTGCATTAACACCCCATATAGATAAATGGTGGCATATAATCACAAAAATGCCGGACTTAGACGAAACAAACCAAGTGATACAAGAAGACAGGATTTACGCGGCCTTCTTCTGGGGCCTGGTTAGGGGTCTGTTTGATGTATACGAAACTTCATTTGAGAAGAAGGTATACCGCCTTAAGGTTGACAGGCTTGGCATGAGCGATACATCCGAGAATATGATTGTCTCAAGCGGCACGGCCTGCGATAACCTGTATAAAGTGCTGGATGCCTTTGCTATCTATCCGGAACTTGTGTGCAAAATCTTAGACAGGGTGGAGTATGTTGTATCAGAGGATGTTGCCAACTCTACCTCCGACACTATAGAAAATGGCGATATTTATAAAAGCCTCACTCTTTTTAAGGTTACAGAGTTCCCGTTAGGAGATGATGACGGCTACAGGAGTATATTTGAGATACCACTGCTAATGAAAAAAGCCATTACACCCGAGTTATATATAGAAGAAGATGTTCTTCGAATATTGCGGGCATCTATCCGGGAAATTAAGAAATATATTGTAAGAATGTGTTCCGACAAACTGGTGTCTAAGGTGTTTGGCGAGATTTTAATGGACCATTATGAGTTGTATATCAAAAATCTTGAACGGTTAAGCAAAGATTCCTTATATGACCACTATGACCATTTGTTTGTGAAAACAAGCGAGATAATAGGCATGGTACTTGAGGAAAACGGCTTAATGGCAGACGCAAGAGCCGTACGTAAAAATGTTGACGATATGAAGGCATATGGCGGTGACGGTAAGGCTGCGAAGGTTTAGTTGGTTTTCCATAATCCTGCCGCACAGGTGGTGAAGACATGTTCACAGTAATTATTATGAACCAAAAAACAATGGATTCATTTAGAAAATGCTATCCCTTGTTTTTGGAATCCATTAACAGCAAAAAAATTGGCATTTGCCGCTGGATAGAGTCGGGAACTACCGTTGAGACGGCGGTTCCGGAACTGTCTTCCCTTACCGACGATAAGCGGGACTGGCGCGGGGTTATTGTGCGTATGCATGACGAACTTACAATGAGCGGGTTCCCCCGAAGCCCGGTTAACCCATATGATTTTAAGGCCAGCCATGAGGCAAACGAATTTTCCTGGGAAAACACCGTACCCCTAGTGCGCCTCACGCAAATACTCGGGGGAGTGCCGGCTCCGGATATAGAATTTGAAGCCGAGGAAGTTGTAAACGGCCATAATGTACCCAGTATAATTTATAAGACCAAGATAAACCAGGCGGAAAAAATATTCTACGAGGAACTGGCCGAGAAGCATTTCTATAACGGCAAGCACCCCACAGAGATTCTTCTGGTATCTATCCGAAGAAAGGCATACAAACAGCAAGACGATGTTAGGGAGATATGGAATGTTTACGATGAACTTGAAAGTTCCGAATTTTGGCGGATAAACCGGTATCCCAGTATATGCAGGTTCCTATTTTACGAAATGGACCGGCAGGGCTCTGTAGTAGAGTCTGCGGATATTTTCAAGTTCTGGACCTCTGTTATGCTGCTGGCCCTTAATAAAATTGACCCAAGTACCCTTCAGGCCTATAAACTGTATAAATGCAGCGCGCTTATAAACGAGGAGGCAATTGAGGCCAGTTTCAGGCAGGCATACCACCGTATGCTAGGCGCAAGGAACCATATAAACGAAAGAATCCTGGTAGAAGCCGAACAAACGGAAAACTTGGCAGAACTTCTTCCTGACTATGATGTGGAAGTGCCCGTTGTGTTTGATAGATTGCGGGGTGGGCAATCCGGTATAAGCGATGCCTCATTTTCTATAGCCCCAAGAAGCACGGCATCGGATATGAACTCATGGGTCTCCATGAAGCGGTCGGAAGACGAAAAAACAAAGGCCATAGTAAAATCCGCCGAGATAAGCCTGGACCAAACTGCCGATAAAATGCGGGACAACTTAACTTTTACCGGTAACAGGTTATTCCGTGTGGACAAATACCAGGTTGAAGATATTAAGTCAAAGCTAGGCAATATTTACAGCAATATAATACGCCTGCAAAGCAATTTGCCCCGTGAATCACTGGCATACGAGGAGGGGCTAAAGGCTGCAGATAACCAAATAAAAGAAACCATTGCCCAGCGCATAAACAAAAGGCAGGCTTTGGGGGCGTATTTGATTTTGGCGCTGGTATCGCTGCTTGCGGTTATTCCTACGGGGGTTTTCCTTTTCTTGCATGGGTTAGGCTCTGTACGGGGCTTGGTAATATTGGCCGCTGTATGCGTAGCTGCGCCGGCTATTGTCGAACTTGTGATTTTAGCCTTTCAGCGGATGAAGCTTCGCGGCCTTATAAGAAAATACAAAGACAAGCATAGGGCCTTGATTACTTCCTTGCACAATAATGTATCCTCCTACTCAAAATACATGAGCGATATTGCCACACATGCCAGGGGCAGTTCGTTTCTTAGAATCGTAAAAAAGCAGCAATTACTAAAAGACCATTCATACTCTGCCAAGCAAAAGCATTTAAAAGAGGTTAGTATTTTTCTGGCAAACATAGAAGAATGGAGTACTGCTTTTTACTGCCCTATAAAGCACGACCCGGAATATGTACTTGAGCATGTATTTCTGGATACAGATATCCCTTCTAATACCAACCCCCTTTATACCCTTGAATATAACCAGAACCATGAAGTACCTGTAAACAAAAGCGGTATCATGTTGGATTCGCCGGTTAGCTTCGTTGAAAGAATACTTATAGAGCGGGAGGAGTTATACAATGACAGCGATATTGATTAGAATTGCTGCAATAAGTGTTGTTATTGGGTTTTTGACCTTCCTTCAAGGGAAAATAAACGTAGGCAGGCAGAACAGGGGGCGGCAGTTTATTATGCCGGTGCTGGCCTTTGTTTACTGTGCCGCTGTTTTATTTGTGGTTGTTCGGATATTCGATTTGGTGGCTGCTTTTGATATTAGCTTTATACCTTTTATTAACAGCAGCTTGGTATTATTAGTTAACTTTGTGCTTATGGTGGGCTTTATTGTTATCAAGATAATAGTGTGCCCCATTGTAAGCACTATATGGAAAAGCCAAAGCTTAATGGAGAGGACATCTTCCAGGTTTTATGAGTTTGAGGATAGCTACAGCAACTGGTTCTTAAGGCAGAATTGGGTAAACTTCCGCCAGCTTGCAAAGCTTTTTGTTGTATGTACTGCCCTTGGGTGTATGGGCTATATTTATTTTACTATGGATAATATCGCCAGTACGGACTGGGTTATTTATTTTCCCGGGGCGGTGTTAATAGTTATTACAGAGGTATGGAACTTTGTTAACGGTATTACAAAGGAAGAGTTCCGGCACCGCATTGTTGGGGACGACGCAGACTCTCGCAGGATAGGGCAGTATTACCGTGTGCGGGAAATCTATGAAGAGATATTTGAGCCCCAAGTCTTAACGGCCCATACGGGATGCGAGTTTACCAGGCGGTTCGGCTCTACGGAGACTATTAAGGAACTAATGGAATCCGGCGCCCATACAGATAAAATTATAGCAAGTTATTTCGAACTTGCCGATACGGATATCTTCCCGGACCCGGATTATATTCGGGCCACAAAGGAACTTATGTACCGGGAGAATGTTCTTTTTTTTAACCCTTTTTACCGGGATATGGGCCTGTATATTACTTTGCCTATAGTAAACGCCTTGCTATGCGGGAAGAAATGCCTGGTTATTGCCGGGCGAAGTTCTGCCTGCGGGGATATTAAGCAGTGGCTTTCTAAGATGATTAAGGGCTATTCCCGTATGGAATCATTGTGGAGAGTTGCGGATTTATCCACCGATGTTGTTGAATGCGAAATTGGTATGCTAAGCCTGATGCAGCTATATGACCTAGACGTACTAAAGCATAACCGGGAATTTTTCAGCGAAACGGATTTTGTGCTGCTAATCGAGCCCTCGGTTTTATTAAACACCGGGCAGATAGGGCTTAGCATGATTACAGACGAAATGAGAAAGCGCGACGTTAAGCCTGTTTACTGCATTTGCGATAGGAAAACAGAGGGGCTGGTTGATACCCTTTCCCATTTACTGTACACGGAAATTACAAATGTACTGGCAATGCCTTTGCCACGCTGTATGTATGCAGGCATGACATGGAACGCAAACGGGGATTATATACGTCAGCAATTATTTGATAAGCAAACCAGATTTTTAGGCAATGGGATAGAACTTGCGGCGGTTGCCGTTAAGAACCAGATACCAAAGGTTACATGGTATAGCGAAACCAAAGCCCCTGTGCGCGATATAAAGTGGATTGCCGGGCAGTATCACCCTACAATATGCCGGTATATGAACCTTCCCAGCCAGCAAAACAGTATTTACAAGAAGATTTCTTTTGAATCTAATTTATGGGGCGCAACCGTTAACTCCGAAAGCTTTTTAATTGCCGAAGACGAGTTTTGTAATATGTTTAGCATTATGAGGGCTTATTTGTCTCGCGGCTCTAACCAGATGTTTGTTAATATTTTATCTGAAAATTATTTGCTTAGGGACTATATGCGCCATAACCGGCAGATGTTTACATCCGACCCTAACGCCATCCCTTCCATTGTGCCGGACTATGCCAAAACAGAGCGGAACGCCATTATTAAGCTGCTATTGTACATGGGGTTTAAGCCTGTATCCGAGCATGAAATTATTAACGAACTTAACTATGCCGGCATTGCCGCTACAGACCCGGTGGGGACTTTAACAAGCCTACTGCGCAAGTATACATTTGTAGACGAGTCGATTTTTATTATGCATAGATTTGCTTCCGACGAAACTTTTGATACTAGACAGGTTGACAGCTTTAGCATTTCTGTAGGGGCCTTTGACAGGCACTTCGCGGATTCCTTAAAAAATGCTTACTATGTTGTTGAAGACGAGGAGCGAGAGGCTGAATATCTTGACGGGAAGCTGTTTGGCCATGTAACCCAGCAGCTGCTTCCCGGCCAATATGTAACTTATGACGGTAAATATTATATTGCCAAGTTTGTTTCCCCTGCAATTGGGGTTGTGCTTCGCCGGGCTTCGGATTTATACGACGGGCGTAAGTATTACCGCCAGGTGCGTGCTTATAAGCTTGAGCCAAATGATGCACTGGAAGTTGTGAGTTTGCGAAAGGTAAACGATGTTGAAATCGCGTTTGTGCGTTACGATATTAGCGTTGTTACATCCGGATACTTGGAAATGCAAGACAATAACGACCTGCGTACCGCACGTCTAATTGATTTTACCGGGGACCCTTCTGCCGGGAATTTTACACGAAGGTATAAAAATAAAACGGTACTGCGGCTGCATTTGCCCGATACCAGCGAAGAAACCAGGCATACTGTATGCTTGCTGCTTTCAGAGATATTTAGGTCTACCTTCCATAACTCCTGGCACTATATTGCCGTTACCACCAGGCAGCCGGGTAGTACAGAGGGGATGCTAAATTACCTAATGTATAGGCTTGATACCCCGGAGGACGACGAACATATCTATATTATAGAAGACAGTGATATGGATTTAGGGTTGCTGGAAGCCGTAGAGCGTAACCTAAACCAGTTTATGGAGATAGTAACGGATTTCTTGGATTGGCATTTCGAAAAGTTGAGGGAACCTGCCCATGATGAGCCGGCACTAGGTGAGGGCAGAAAGCCGGCTGATGTACTGAAGCGGTCAATGTTTGGGAACATGGCGGACCGTATAAGAAAGCTGTTTGGCGGTAAAAAGGACGATGCACAATTGGATATGCCCCCGGCGGTGCCGGAAGATTTGGGCAAGGGAGATTTAGCGAAGCCGGAAACTGAAGATGCAAAGCCTGCCGGATACCCGTTTGATGATGCCGACGAAGAGGCAGATAAGCCCATAAGCGCGCCTGTTTCCCATGTAACAGAGGGAAAATTGCCTGAAGAAAGCAACTACTTACCAGACGACAAAGACAAGGACGAAGTTACCGGCCAAGAAGGGGACTATGTTCATATAGACGGCACCGATATATTCGATGACGAAGATACCTTTGCGGATACAGAGTGGCTGGAGGCCGGCTTTAAGGCCGCTGGCATAGCACCAATAGAGAAGACCCGCTACCAGCAGAGCCACTATCTAAAATTCGGTTTTGATGATATCGACAAACGCTTACAATTAGTTGAAGTACGAAACTATCTAAGAGTAAGGGGCTTTAGCAATAATTTGCTTACACAGGCAAGAACCAGAGATATTTTAGAGAAGAAACCCCTTGATTTTGATGGGGCAATAATCTGCGATTTCTGCGGTCAGCCCCTAAGCGGGATAAGCTACGAAAAGATAATTGACGGGCGAACGCGCTGTAATATTTGCTCTTCATCCGCCATTACATCCGTTAACGAGTTTAAGGATATTTTCTTCAATGTGCTTGGCATGATGGAGGGGCTTTACGGTATTAACTTCAAAGTGCCCATAAGCGTAAAAATGACCGATGCCAGAACCATAGCACGGGGCGCGGGCAGTGTATATAAGCCCACACAGGCATCTGTAAGGGTGCTGGGGTATGCCCAGAAAAAAGGCGGGAACTACAATATTTTTGTAGAAAACGGCAGCCCGTACTTGGCTTCTGTAGATTTAATAGTGCATGAGTTAACCCATATTTGGCAGTTTCTTAACTGGAAAGAAGCCGATATTAAGAAGATTTACGGCAAGGGCGGCAGCCTGGCTGTATACGAAGGCATGGCAATGTGGGCGGCTATCCAATACCTATACCAAATAGGCGAGACATACTATGCAGAACTACAGGAATCTATAGCGGTTATGCGAAACGATGCATATGGGGAAGGGCTGCTGCTGTTTAGGGAAAGATACCCCTTTGTAAAGGATTCATCCTTGCTGAAATTTTCGCCGTTTTCAACGTATCCGCCATTGTAAGCCATTTTCATGCTTGGTTGGTGATGGAATGCCCCGTAATGGGGCGATAGGAGAGAATTAAATGCAGCCTTTATTGGAGCAGTACAATAATATTTATCAAAAAATAAAGATTACTCGCGACCGGATTAATGATGCAGAATCTGCCATTACCGGTATCAAGAATAGGCACGAGGTTAACGTTCCCGCCAGGATTACACGCCTACAGGAACAAATCGAAAAAATAGATGACTATATGTTAAAAATCAATCGCATCAGAAAAGAGGCGGAGAAGTATTTAACCAGTAAAAATGTCCAAACAGTGGAGGCCCCTCCGGGATACCGGGTTAATCTTAACAGGCTGCGCGGGTGGGCTATGATGATTAACCCACAATCTACAGATGACCCCTATGCCCAGCGCATTAACTTTGTAGCGAAATGCGACGAGTTGTTCCTGTCCAAGAAAAAAAGAGAGTTTGCCGAGCGCATCCAAAACCTGAAAAGCGGCAATACAGAAGAAATGAATAAAAACCTAAAAGAGAACCAGGACAAAATTGCGGCACTAAAGGAAGAACTTGCGCGGTTAGCGGCCGGCGACGAGGTCGCCGTTTTTGCCGATAATGTTAAGCGGGCAAGCAGGGAGTTTTGTTACGAAAGCGCGGCTGCGTTGCCGAAGGTATACACCCCCGAACGGCAATGCGACCAGGAATATATATCACCGGGCGCTTTTTCCCTTCCCTTGGAATTTGATAAAGAGCAGCACCGGTTGTTATCAACTATGTTTGGGGGGCTTTATAACGAAACCAACAGCCATATTTTGCTGCCGTTTATGCTGGAAAAGGGTAAGGAGTTTGCCACTATCGTATCCTGCTTCCCCCCAAGAACCAAAGAACTTGACCAGGGATTGCAAAACTTGCTGTTGGATATAATAAATAAGAATTCCGCCGGTTCCCATAAGATATATGTAATTGACCCGGTACGTTTTAACTCTGCCTCACTTGGGTTTTTGCAGCAGCTTGAAAACACCTTCGCAATCGAGCAATTGCCGCGGAGCCCCCAGCAGGTTTCCGCAACACTGGAACAAATTGTGGCCTCCTTCCCGGCTTTAGACGATATACTGGGACCACAGGATTCGGTAAACGAATACAACGAAAAATGTGCCCCCGGCAAGGAAATACCCAAGACCATTATCGTACTGCATGGGTACCCAAACTCCTTCGAAAGCCGGGACAGGGAATATGTCCAGCGGATAATGGCCAATTACGAAAGATACGGTATCTCGTTTATAAGTATTTCCTACGACGCAGACGGCAATAAAAACCCTATAAAGGGTGATTATGCCGCCCATAACGCCATATATATCAATATGATGCCAAAGGAAACAACGGCCGGCTTAGCCCATGAGGCAGCCGTTGAGTTTACTTGGTATATGCTAAAAAACGAGCTGCCTGCCGCCTATATCAATTCCATAAAGGAAATAAAAATCGAAAATCCTGTAAAGGGGAAATAATCAGATACAATTACATATAGCAATTTCGATCCAAAATGCATGATTGAAATTGCTATAGCATCGGAAAGTGATTCAATTAAGAATGACAAAAACCGTCATTCTCAATTGAGTGCACTATGTCAGCAGATTTTTCAGGCAGGTATACGGCCATTACACATTTCTGGCCGCCACAAACAATGCTCTCAATAAATTGCATTTTAACATGCTTGCCAAACGCAACTTGGAAGGGCCTACCCGTATGCCCAATGGTACAACAATGGCAAAATATATCCGAAACTGGTTGGCTATAGGACTTAAATTGGAATCGGTATAAATCGTAACAAAAATAAAGTTGCATTACCATACGAGAATAGTTGTGTTTTACGCTGAAAACTTAACTTAAAGTTAAGAAGCTATGAACACAGCTTCTAACAAAAAAGCCGAAGCGAGTTACAGCTGTCGGCTTTTTTGTATTATTGCTGGCCCATAATAGGACATAATTGCAAATCAGGATTTTACATGAGAAAATGAGCGTTTTCTGAGGGGACAAAGTGCAGGTCGTTAACCTCAACTCCTAAAAAGGAGGTGACTGCTAACATTTCATTCCATGTAAGCGTCTCTTTGCCGTTAATAAAATCACTGGCTATTGCTTCTTCTGTCCCTAAAACCATTGCCAGTTCTGATGGTTTAAAATGCTCTTCTAAGTTCAAATTAGCTGTCATACGAGCGACTACACAAGTCATATATGCCCCCTTTGGGATAAACTAGCCATACAATTACATTAATCGTACAGGCGTAACTTAAGTTTTTGCTCTCATGTGTTTTTGTTGTTAATTTTGTTTTGGTGGTGACGGGGTTTGCGGTACTTATTGTTGGTTTTGGTCGCAGTCATCGTCTTGGCTTTGGTCGTTTTCTGGGCATTCAATTGGAGCTGATACAGGCTCGGGAACTATACCGCCATCGGGATCAGCAAAAGCAACAACATTAAGGCTTAGCATCATAACTACTGCTAATATTAAGCTAATAATTCTTTTCATCATTCGATTACACCTCCTTTGTGTATTAAATCTTTGATAGTTAAGGCTAGTTCCGACATATTGTATGCAAGTGTTTTTGTACCCCGTCCTTTTCTAAAAAAGTAATCTCTAAGAAACATTGCATAGTCTAAAGCAGGACGCACATAGTTGTGTTTAACTAAATATGGGAGAGCATTAGCCTCTATATGTCTCGCAGAGTTATCATCAATATTAATTATGCGCTGCAAAGTTTCAAACATTATTGTATATACTTCGTTGTTTTCCGATAACTTGATTCCTTCAGCTATCAAGCCTGCACATGGGAAGGTGTTGTCCATCTCAATTAAACAACGTGTCTTTTGATACAGTGTTTCCAAATAATCGTCGCCACTTTCAATTTTGATATATTTAAGTGCTTTATCAAGATGCTCAATAGACATATTCCGCTTTCCCGCCATACGATATAGGTAACCATAATTTGCAAACACCATACCTAAATGTGCCTTAGTATCAGCATTCTCATTGGCTTTAAAATTGTGTAAAGCTATCTTGTGGGCTTTGTCCAGGAAATGCTTGGCTCTTTGCAAATGCTTTGTGTCAACATAAAGTACTCCCAGAAGAATAAATATACTAAGCATGGGCACATTGCCCTTGCTTGCTGATTTTATGGTACGGGCTTCTTCCGCGAAAGCTGTTGCTAGAGTATGAAGGCCTATCCTTCTATAAGCAATGGCGATGTTGTAATAAAGCGCTACGTTCTTTTCAAGTCCCTGATGTTTCTCAAACTCATACGCTTTAAGGTAAAAATCCAATGCTTCCTGGTTGCGTTTAATTTTAATATTGTAGGTTCCCTGGTTGTAGCAGTAATGATACAACTGGATATCACTAAACGCATATGTTGATAACTTATCTAAAATCATTTTTGCTGCTTCAAGTTCATTCGTTAATAATAAGAGTTTACATTCAAACAGTGCAAATAGCCCATTTAACTCTATATCACTTGGTAGAAACTTTATGCAAGATAGCTTTGCATGTAGTTCCTTAGCCTCATCTACTTTGCGTTCGTTAATAACGTCATGCCACTTATACAGTTCATTTCTATAATCGTCACGCTCTGCATCACGCATTGGTAAGCTTGCTACATCTAAAACAGTCTTGATGCTAAGCAATATGTTCTCCGGGCAATCAATATTGCCAAGTTCAACTTGGCTTAGGGTGCTTCTATTGAAAAAAGCAGCCCGTGCAAGCGCCTCCTGTGATATTCCTTTATGGTTGCGCAATTCCTTAATTAGTTTGCCAATATGCGGCCTTTTATACTGGTTGATATGTAACACCCCAAACATTGAATTGATATTATATATACAAAGTGTTGTTTGATTTGTGTCTGACCACGTTGCTTCATGACGATTCACATGATAGCATAAAAAATGACACGTGTCCAGATATTTCTACATACTCCTAAAATTTCTAGAACGAGGTAGCATATGCTATTTGTATTATGCATATATAGCGAATTAATTCGAAATCGGCCTCGCTTGTCGCCAAAAATACGTAAATACGTTCGTATTTTTTGGCTTGTGCGAGAACTTTTTCTTATTTAATTCGCCATTTTTATATGGTACAAAAAGTCATAATTTGTTCATTTTTAAGACGCACGTATGTATATAGGCATGTAATCTTGGTGTTTCACATATATTTCCAGATAAATATAGGAATTTAACCCTCGTTTCAGAGTTAAATTCGTATAAATTGGTATTGCATAAAACTAACGCAATTTATCATAGTTTCCTATAGAGGTAATAATTACGTGAAATTCACCAGAAATATTTTGTCATTTTTATACTATTAGACATGTCATACCGATTCCAATTTAAATCCTATCTGCCTATCGCGGCTAAACGCGGGAAAGCGCTTGCTCCGCGTTTCCCGCAGCCGCTCTGTCAGATAGGTTTAAATTTGGAATCGGTATCACATAACAAAATTAGGAGGCAGCCCAGTGGACGAGCATAACAAAAAGACGAGTACAGACAAGATAAAGGAGGCAACGCAATGAATAGGCGTTATATAAAGACCAACATAGACAAGGCTATAGGCAAAAATATTGAAAAAGAAAGAACATCCCGCAATATGTCACGGGACGAATTGGCAGAAATTATGGGACTTACCGCTTCAAACTTGGGTCTTATTGAGCGTGGAGAGCGGGGGGTAACCATGGTGAATCTTACCAAGTTTATAAAAACTTTTGATATCCCGGCTGAGGTGTTAGTCGGCGGGCCTTCCATGTCTGAAAAGCCAAAAGATGATATACATGAAACAATTGGATTCAAAAACCGTAAAAAACTTCGCAGTCTAATAAGTTCTTTTTCAGATGCGGAAGTGGCTCTTTTGATTCATGTGATTAAGGGTATTCAAACGTACGCTTCTTCAGAGATATGTATGCAGGAAGGTAGTTAGCCTTCACTTTGCGCGATGTCTTATAGCATATATTAAAGCACGGGCGGGGAAAATGCTTCCCCGCCCGTGCTTTATGGCGGAGTCATTCATTCATAAATTCTTTCAAGTCAATCAAGTCAATAGTATCTGTGTTCTTTTTATCTAACGCTTCAAACATTTTAACAATAGTAGGGTTCCCCAAAGGGTCGGCAATGCCCATGGCATAATGTGAATATAGTTTCAAAAACGCCTTAACATGCTCAACCCCTATCAAGCCTGCGTTGCTAAAATGATGGTACGCGCATAGCAAAAGAATTTCCACAGGTTTTTGGGCAGGCGATAATGCGGGCTGGATATAAGTAAAGTCTATGGTCTTAAACTTGCACTTATCCCAGAAATATATATTAGAATTTTCGTCAACAGGCACCAATTTGGGGTTTTCTACTTCAATTATAGTCCATTCAATTTCCTTATTGTGCCGGTTTATTAGGTATTGCTCTGTATACTTCATCATCTTTCTGGCTAGGCCCTGCCTTTGATATTTCTTTGCAACAACTATAAATTCAATGGCCATGGTTTTTATATCGTCGAAATAATCTATGACCATTCCCCCTACGATATCGTCGCCGGTGTAAAATATCAAAATATGAACATATAATTTTCCGCTGCCATATTCGTGGATGTAATTAATAAAATTCTCATATGATTCGCATTCATCTTGATTGGGGAATGCCTCCCGGTATACGCCATGGTAAAACGTTTGGAACTTATCTAGCGACTCCTTATTTTGTGGGCTAACAACTATGCAATTAATATTTTCCGGTAGAATACTATTCATATTTTTATCCCTTTCAAGGTATTTTGCTATACGGAAGTATTTGTATTACTTTTCACCTTATCTATAAATATATAACCCTTTTCTCTATAAATAAGCTGTAGCTTATGCATAATTTTCTCTTGGATATCTGTGTGGTTTACCAGATATTCCTCTTTTACCAGGAAGGATTTTAGTATCAAATGGTTTTTACGGGGGTTATAATCGCAAATAATCCCGGCTATTACTTCATCGTCCTTTGACAAAACTACATGATATTTCGGGTGCAATTCTTTATTGCTTTTTAAATCCTCCAGCATATAATCCAATGTTACCTTATTTTTATCTTTACATTCGTGGATGTGTATGCTTGTATAGTATTCGCCAAGGCTAACCAAACTATCTTTATCACCATACTTAATTTCAATAAGCTTGAAATTATCCGAATCTCCGGAGAAATAATGGTCAAGTTCCTCAAATATATCATCGGCTACATAAATGCTGTCAATGTTAAGATATTTCTCATAGTTTTGCGATAACTCGTCATCCCCTGACGATTTTTCGAAGTATTGGCGGGAGAATTCTAACTCTATACCCTGATTCATGGATAACAAGTATTGGTATTTACGGCTATGCTTATTTTCCGTTAAAACATCATCAAAAAAGGCAAAAGTTTTGGCCATTAACGCTTTTACGCATGTGTCATATGAACTTTTATCTACCTGGTTAGCATGTTCAAAAAATGCGACTATATCGTTTGGATGGAAGGAGCCGTCTGTATTTTCTGAATAAAATATTATCCATACATATGCCGTACAGTAATAATTGTCTGCAATAAAGCCTTTTTGTACTTTCGCGTTTTGGGCTTCCAGTATGAAGGTGCTTTCTTGTACAATTTTATCAAGGTAATACGTACTGCGCGAACTGAAAAACTCGCGGTTCTTATTTATGTACTCGCTGGCCAGACATAGCTTACAAGTCATCTCGTATACTATTCCGTTTGGGGTGGTGCTTATATTTTCCCATAAGGCGTCTGGGTCGTCGCATTTATCGGCAGAGGGTATTATTAAATGAAAGGAGTTGCTTTCGTCTCCAAACGAATATTGGGCGATTTTATAGCCACCGGCTTGCTGTTCTTCAACCAATTGGTAGCTTGGCCCCCATAACAGCCAAACAAAAGTATAGGAAAGTTCCGCCGTATACAGGGAGTCATGCCTGCCTTCATTGTTAATGGTGTGGATGTATTTGTTAATAAGTACATTCCAATCGTCCTTATATGTCTTTAAAAGCCCCGATATAAGGAAATTGGTGGATACAAGGCCGTATTTAACATTTAAAATCAGTTCGAAGGAATTGCAGTGGTTTTCGTTTAAATCGTATCTTTTTCTGTTTTCGTAAAGGAAGGTAAAATACTTGCTTATTGCGCCTTCAAGTTCTTCGTCGCATGATATTTCGCTTAAGTTTTCGATTGCGTATACGCTGGAATTTGCGCTGTTGTAAAAGGCTACAAAGTTGCGGTATTCCTTTCTCCACCAGGATGCGTTTTTAATATGGCCCTGGGATTTTAGTATCATATACTCGCAAAATTTGCGTATGTTAACTGTTGCGCTATACTTGGAGTTTACCCTGCAAAGGATTAATGTCTTAAAAAGAAGTGATTTTTTATATCCTATGGGCTCTAATATTGTTAACAGCATTTTTATATATCTATAGTTGAAGATATACAGCGCGGCAATTAATAAAATTATGGTTCCTACAAATTGCAGCAGGGTGTTAAAAACATTTATTCCGGTTAAGAGACTATCGTAAAGCCGTACTAAATCATCCATTTTAGGCTCCTTTGTGTAGGTTACGACAACCTATTTTTAAAGTCATTATAGCCAAACTCCCTTACGAGACAATATTCGCCGGATGTTTTTCTTACTGCAACACTGGGGAGGGGCATACCGTTGAAGGTATTGTTTTTTACCATGGAGTAATGGGCCATGTCACAAAAGATTAGCCGGTCGTTAAGGTTTAGGGGCTTGTTGAAAGAATAATCGCCTATAATATCTCCTGCCAGGCAGGTTGGCCCGGCCAGGCGGTAAAGATGGGGCTTTTTGCCTTGTTCTGCTGCGCCAATTATCTCGGGCCGGTATGGCATTTCCAGTACATCCGGCATATGGCAGGCGGCAGAGGTATCTAGTATTGCTACCTTTATATAGTTTTCAACAATTTCTATTACAGACGCAACAAGGAAACCGGCGTTTAATACCACTGCCTCGCCGGGTTCGATATATACGGCTAGATTATATTTTTCTTTTAGGTTATTTATGCAGTTAACCAACAAATCTATATCGTAATCGTCCCGGGTTATATGGTGCCCGCCGCCTATGTTAAGCCATTGTATTTCATACAGCCAGTTTCCGAATTTCTTTTCTACGGCTTTTACGGTTTCCACAAGGGCGTCAGAGTTTTGCTGGCATAGGGTATGAAAATGAAGACCGCTTATCCCCTTTAGCATTTCTGGCCGGAAGTTTTCCAGTGTCACGCCTAAGCGGGAGCCGGGGGCGCATGGGTCATAAATTGGGTGGCTGCCGGTTGAGTGTTCCGGGTTAATGCGTATGCCGCATTTGCGCCCGTTAGATAGGGCTTTGCTTTTAAATTTTTGGGCCTGGTTAAAGGAGTTGAAAACTATATAGTCACATATTTCTACAATTTCGTTAAATTCAGCATCTGTGTAGGCAGGTGAAAAAACATGGGTTTCTCCGCCAAATTCGTCATGGCCCAGCCTTGCTTCATATATTCCGCTTGCGGTGGTTCCGTGAAGATATTTTCCTATAAGCGGGTATAGGGAGAACATAGAAAATGCTTTTTGAGCCAATAAAATCTTGCAACCGGTTTTATTAATAACCGATTGCAAGATTTCAAGGTTTTTTATAAGCAAATTTTCGTCTACATAATAAAATGGCGTGGGTATTGAGTTAAAATCCATATTAGTCCACCAGCACAGGGGAAAAGTCCTCTTTCCAGGGGAGCCCCCACTTGTTTAGGGCTTCCATAAACGGGTCCGGGTCAAATTCTTCTACATTAAAAACGCCGGGCTTTAGCCATGTGCCGTTCATAATAAGCATTGCGCCAATCATGGCAGGTACCCCTGTTGTGTAGGAAACCGCCTGGGAGCCCACTTCAAGGAAGCATTCCTGATGGTCGCAGATATTGTATACATAGTATGTTTTGCTTTCCCCGTTTTTAATGCCTGTAAAAATACAGCCGATATTTGTTTTGCCTTTTGTTCTTGGGCCCAGGCTTGCAGGGTCTGGTAAAACGGCTTTTAGGAATTGCAGCGGGATAATTTGTTTGCCTTCGAAATTTATGGGTACAATAGATGTCATTCCCACATTTTCCAGGCATCTTAGGTGGGTAAGATAGCTTTCGCCAAAGGTCATAAAAAAGCGTATCCTTTTTAGGCCGGGGATGTTAGCCGCCAGGGATTCCAACTCTTCGTGGTAAAGCAGGTACATATCCTTTTGGCCTACACCTTCAAAATAGTATTCCCGTTTGATTTCCATTGGCTGAGTTTCAATCCACTGGCCGTTTTCCCAGTACTTACCGTTGGATGTTACTTCCCTGATATTTATTTCAGGGTTGAAATTTGTGGCAAAGGGGTAGCCATGGTCCCCGCCGTTGCAGTCCAGGATGTCTATGGTATGGATTTCGTCGAAATGGTGCTTTAGGGCGTATGCGGAAAATACTCCCGTTACCCCTGGGTCAAAACCGCAGCCAAGTACGGCGGTAATGCCCGCTTGTTCGAACCTTTCCCGGTAGTCCCATTGCCATTTGTATTCGAACTTTGCAGTGTCTTTTGGCTCGTAGTTTGCGGTGTCTATATAATGGGTTTTGGTTGCAAGGCAGGCGTCCATTATATTTAGGTCGTGGTAGGGTAGGGCTAGGTTAATTACAACGTCCGGTTTGTAGCTGTTAATTAAGTCTATTAACTCGCTTACATTGTCGGCGTCTACTTTGGCTGTGGTTATTTTTGTTTTGCCGCCGTCTAGTTGCGCTTTGATTGCGTCGCATTTGCTTACTGTTCGGCTTGCGATGCATATTTCCTTGAATACTTCGTAGTTTTGCACGCATTTATGGATTGTTACACCGGCTACACCGCCGCAGCCTATTATTAATGCTCTTCCCATTTTATGTCCTCCTATCGGCCCGTTTACGGGCGGCTCCGTTACCAGCCTCGCATGAAAATCGCTTTTATCGGTATCGTCAAAACCGGAAAAAAGGTTTACCATTTGTATCAAAACCCAAATAGTCCTTTGACTAAATTATCAACACTGGGTGGGTTAGGTATTTTTGTATTATACTTCTAATGCCAGTAAAATCTCACGCAGCAGTTTACAGGCTACCGCTGTTGACACCCCGCTTGGGTCATGAATCGGGGACAGTTCTACCATATCAAACCCGATTATATTACTGCCATGCAGCAGGTTTATTGCGCCCAGCAACTCGCTAAAACTTACGCCCCCCGCTTCCGGGGTGCCTGTACCCGGGAAAATGGACGGATCCAGAACATCCAGGTCTATGGTTAGATATATTGGTTTTCCTTTTAAGCTTTCCACAATATGGCCTAAGCCGTCGAAGTTAAACTTCTGGGTGTTAACATGATTTTTGCCCCAAAGGAATTCACTTTTTTCCCCGGAACGTATCCCGAATTGGTGAACTCTATTATCCCCAAGCAATTCCCACACCCGGCGCATAACCGTCGCATGTGACAGCTTAGCCCCCAGGTAATCATCCCTTAAATCCGCATGGGCATCAAAATGCAGCACGTGCATGTCCGGATAGTACTTGTGTATTGCTTTAATTGCGGGGAAGCTAATCAAATGCTCCCCGCCGATTATTGCCGGGACTTTTTTAGCCTTCATTATAGTTTCAATAAACTCTTCAATCTGGCCCATAACCATTTCTGTATTGCCAATAGAAAGTTCTAAATCCCCGGCATCAAAAACAGCCGTGTCTTCCAAATCCTTGTCTTGGTAGGGGCTGTATGTTTCTATTGCATAGGATTCGGCACGCATATTTTTCATTGCGAACCTGGCCCCCGGCCTGTAAGACGTTGTGGAATCGAAAGGCACGCCAACCAGTACAAACTTTGCCTCGTGGAAGGATTTATCGCAGCCTATAAAGGTTTCAATATTTTTATTAAGCGCCCTGTCCTTATTCAACATCCCGTTTTCATTCAACATCCTTAAGAAGCTCCTCAACATAAGTGGGCAAGGCAAAGGCCCCTACGTGAAGCCTTGTGTTATAGTATTTCATTTTCATACCAAGGGAATTCCATTTAACATCGTTTAGGTTGTGAATCGGGTGCAGATTCTTCGAAGAAAAGCCGAACAGCCAATGGCCGGAAGGATACGTTGGCACATGGGCCTGATACACCTTTCCTATGGGGAACGACTCTATTATGCGCTTGTGCGCACGCTGCATTGCTTGGGCGTCTTCCGTATAAAAAGGGCTTTCGTGCTGATTAATCATTATGCCGTTTTCCGTAAGGGCTTTGTAGCAATTGCCGTAAAACTCCTTGGTGAAAAGGCCTTCCGCCGGGCCTACGGGGCCTGTTGAGTCTACCATTATTAAATCGTAATGGTCGCTAAAGCGCCTTATATATTTAAGCCCGTCTTCGTTATAAATATTCACCCGGCTGTCGTCTAGCCGGCAGGCGGTTTGGGGTAAAAAATTTTTGCATATTTCTATTACCAGCGGGTCAATCTCCACTAGGTCTATATTTTCGACGGTTTGATAGCGCACAAGTTCCCGTACCGCGCCCCCGTCCCCGGCGCCTATTACCAGCACGTTTTTAATATCCGGCCCAACGGCCATTGGCACATGCACCATCATTTCATGGTATATGAACTCGTCTTTCTCTGTTAGCATTATATAGCCGTCCAAGGTTAGTATTCGCCCAAACTCCTTAGAGTCGAATACGTCTATGCGCTGAAATTCGCTTTGGCCGCTGTATAACTGCTTATCCACTTTTACGGAAAACTTCACCTGTGGCGTATGCCTTTCAGAAAACCATAGTTGCATTACTTGCCCTCCAATATATTAATACGCTCTATGTTCATGTCCTCCGGGCCGGTTAGCAGGCAGCCTTTTTCCTTTGCGTAGTTTATATAATCCACGATATCTTTGGTAATCATCTCACCCGGGGCCAAAATTGGGATTCCGGGGGGGTAGCACATTACAAACTCGCAGCATACATGCCCGGCGCTTTCGGATATGGGAACGGAGCGCTTCTTCGAATAGAATGCCTCTTGTGGCATTATTACCAGTTGAGGGGGGATGTACTCCCCGGTCATCATGCCGGTTTTATCCCGCCGGTAGCGCCTACAAATTTCCGCAAAGGCGCTTATTAGCCTTTCAATGTCCAGCTTCCGGTCACCTGCGGATATATAGGCCAGCAGGTTTCCTATATCACCAAATTCTACTTGTATTTCATATTCGTCGCGGAGTATATCGTATACCTCTATGCCCGACAGCCCTATATCCAAAGTGTGGACAGACAGCTTTGTGGTATCGAAATCATAAATGGAATCCCCGTTTATAAGTTCGTGGGCAAAGGCGTAATATCCGCCTATTTTATTTATTTCCTCCCGGGCGTAACTTGCCAGTTCACACACGCCGGCGAATGTCTCTTTTCCCTTTATTGCTAAATTTTTACGCGACAAATCAAGGCTCGAAAGAAATAGATATGAGCCGCTTGTGGTTTGGGTTAGGTTTATTATTTGCCTTACATATCCGGCGTTGACATTAGGGCCTATTAGCAAAAATGAACTTTGGGTCAAAGAACCGCCGGACTTATGCATACTAACCGCCGCAAAGTCCGCCCCGGCCGCCATTGCGGATACAGGGAAGCCCTCACCAAAATAAAAATGTGTGCCATGGGCCTCGTCTGCCAACACCAGCATATTGTGTTTATGGGCCAGCTTGGTAATGGCAACAAGATTAGAGCATATGCCGTAATATGTGGGATGGTTAATTAAGATGGCCTTGGCGTCAGGGTTATCGTTAACGGCCTTTTCTATAGAGGCATAAGACATGCCAAGGGCGATACCCAACTCCGGATTAACCTCCGGGTTAATGTAGATGGGTATTGCGCCGTTTAAAATAATGGCGTTAATAACACTTCTGTGTACGTTTCTTGGCAGTATTATTTTATCGTCTTTTTTGCAGCTTGCTAAAATCATTGCCTGCACAGCCGAGGTTGTGCCGTTGACCATAAAAAAAACTTGGCTTGCGCCGAAGGCTTCCGCCGCCAGTTCTTCGGCCTCTTTTATTGTTGAAACAGGATGGCAAAGGTTATCAAGGGGCTTCATGGAATTTACGTCTATGCTCATGCAGTTTTCGCCTAGAAACTTAGTTAACTCTGCATTGCCCTTCCCGCGTTTATGGCCGGGAACGTCAAAGGGTACTATGCGTTGGTTTCTTAGCTTTATTAGGGCTTCGTAAATAGGTGCTTTATGCTGGTTAGTCATAGGGCACCTCCTTTATCTCTGGTATAGTTCTGCACTTAGCCCCTTCTAAAGAAGGGGGCTTTACGTCATCTTTAATTTTCAAAAACATTGGTGCCGCTGAATATTTCTATCATTTCACGGCGCAGGCTTTCGGTGATTTGCAGCCTGTTTTTTGGGGGCAGTTCGTATACATCTGTATTAAAAAGGTAGTTTTGCAGGTCAATTTCTTTTATCAGCATTTTTGTATGGAATATATTGGCCTGGTAGACGTTTATGTCTATCGCGTCGTATTTTTTTAGAGTTTTATCGTCTATATAGTCTTGTATTGAGGCTATATCATGGTCGATGTAGATTTTTTGGCCGCCTAGGGAGCGGGTGAAACCCCTTACCTTGTAATCCATTGTAATAATATCGGAATCAAAGTTCCCGATAAGATAGTCCAAAGTACTTAGAGGGGTTATTTCACCGCAAGTAGCAACGTCTATGTCTACACGGAAAGTCGCGATAGAGTTATCCGGGTGGTATTCCGGGTAGGTGTGGACGGTTATATGGCTTTTGTCCAGGTGTGCCACTATGGTTTCATTGTCGCCGCGCATCATTGGCTTTTCCGAAATCAGAAGGGTTACGCTGGCCCCTTGAGGGTCGTAGTCCTGTTTGGATACGTTTAAAACCGTAGCTTCGATTCTTTCGGAAAGGCTTAGTAAGATGTTTGTTAGGCGTTCGGAATTATATTCCTTGTCTATATAGGCAATATAGTCCCGTTGTTCCCGCTCACTTTTTGCGTAACACACATCATATATATTGAAACTTAGGGACTTTGTTAGGTTGTTAAACCCGTAGATTTCTAGTTTTTCGCTTCTTTTCTCCAAGTTGTCACCTCGCGAATTTTAGACGCCGCTTAACCTATGAACACAGCTTCTTAGCTTCATCTTATACCAATTCCAAATTTAAACCTATCTGACAGAGCGGCTGCGGGAAACGCGGAGCAAGCGCTTTCCCGCGCTTAGCCGCGATAGGCAGATAGGATTTAAATTGGAATCGGTATTAGTCCAGACGTATTTTTACCTCTACCTTGCTGTTGTGTATTGGGTTTGCGTTATAGCTTTTTTCTATATTATTGTAAAGTTCATCGTTTAACGGAAGTTCGAATAGGGTGAAATCCCCGTCTATTTTTTTGATTCCTGTAAAGCCCATGCGTTCCAGCATTAGTTTGCCATCGTTTGTTACGGCGGTAGACAGCACAGACGAAAAGTTTATTCCGTCTTTTTTATGCTTTAAAAGGTATTCATAGAATCCTTTTATAAGATGCTTTGATAGGCCCCTTCCGTGATAACCGGGGTGTATTGCCATGGATATTATATATAGCCTGTAGCTGTTGCCGGGAGTGTACTCTTCCAGGCAGCTTCCAGGTATATCTGAGTCATACAGCCTGTTTTCCAGCAATATTTTGCTGTACAGGGGCTCTTTGATGGGTAATAGGCATATATAACCTGTTAATTTTTTGCCGTAATATAATAGGATATACAAGTTTTTGTTTACCTTGTACCGGTTTATTACCTCGTCATATGTGGCTTGTTGATGTTCGGGGTAAACCAAGGAATCTATTGTTAGCATTTCTTGGAGGCTTTTTATTTCTTGGGATGTGATTTTACTTTCCGGGTTCATCTCCTTGCCTCCTGGGTTTATTTTCTTTCTTATAGTTAGTATGTTTCTGCCGGATTTATAGCGGTATAGTATGTCGTCCATTGTTTGCTTTACTATATAAATGCCCAGCCCCCCTTCTTCCCGCTCTTCCAGGTCTTTGTTAGTGTCGGGGTCTTCTTTTTTGGTGGGGTTGAAGGGGATGCCCCGGTCTTCGAATCTTATTATTATTTCGTCGTTTATATCTACCTGGATAATTGCGCTGCCTATTTCTGGGGCGGATTTTACTGTTGGTACTTCGTTTATTGTTGGGTTGTATGCGTAACTGGCTATGTTTACAAATATTTCTTCTACGGCTACCGATACTTGGTTTAGTAACGTTTCTGTGCAATTAGCCGATTCCAGTTCTCTTTTTACAAAGCATTGGACTTGCTTCAAATTTTCGGTATTTGCGCTAATGATTAGTTCCTTCATATGGCTCCCCCGTTGTATCTTAGCATTAGCATTGTAATATCGTCGCTTTGCTTTGCGCCGTTTGCGAAGGTTCTTACATTTTGCAATACCAGTGCTACTATTTTTTCCAAGGGTAGGCCGCGATATTTATTTATTGTTTCTAATAGTAGAGCGTCACCGAAATACTCTTTGTTTAGGTTAGCAGCTTCGGTTACACCGTCGGTATACAGGAATAGTTCGTCGCCGGGGTTTAGGCTTATGGAGTTTTGGTTATAGTAGGTTTCTGCGTCCCCTGCTAGGAAAAAATCGGGCTTTGCCTCCAGCCAGTTAAACAGGCTGCCTTCCGGTTCTATAATTCTTAGCAAGGGTGGGTTATGGCCGGCGTTAACATAGGTGAAATTTCCGGTTTTAATATTTAGCTTGCCAATAAAGGCGGTAACAAACATACCCGCTTCGTTGTTTTCGCAAAGCAGGCTGTTTACAATGTTAAATACATCGTTTAGTGGCTTGCCGCTGTCGTATTGGGCGTTGGATTTGATTAGTATTTTTGAAATTACCATAAATAATGCGGCGGGCATTCCCTTGTCTGAAACGTCGGCTATAACTATGGCTAGATTTTCCTCGTCTATCATGAAAAAATCATAGAAATCGCCGCCTACTTGAAGGGCAGGAACCATTGTTGCGTGTATGTCGAACTCATTGTGTTTTGGAAAATCTGAAATAGAGGGCAACATACTTTCCTGGATTTCTTTTGCCATGTTAAACTCGGCTATTATGCGCTCCCGCTCGGCAGTTTCGTTGATAAAGCGGTTCATGTTTTTTATCATTTGGTTAAGGCTTTTGGTTATATCTTGGATTTCGTCGTTGGTGCCCCCGGTGCGGGGTATTGTAAACTCTGGAAGTTCTCCTCCGTCGTAGTTTTTCATATGGCCGGAAAGCTTTTCTATCGGGGTTACTACCTGCCACTGGATAAGCACTAGCCATATGGCCAAAAATAGTATGATAAATACCAGCACAGCTAAGGATATTTGAGCGGTTTGGTAGCGTACGTCTCTTACTATCATGTTCATGGATATGTCTACTACGGCAACGGCGGAAATGGAACCATCTGAGGCAAATACCGGGACATAGGCCGAGGCCAGGTGGCCAAACCGGGTGTATGTTACCATTGCACTGTCCATAGCTTCCCCGGTTAGGAAGATTTCCAGCATAGTGTCGTAGTCGAAGACATCTGTTGCGGTTATTATATCGCCTAGCTGCATGATGTGCTCTGGCTCGGTTTCGTCTGTGTATATATCGAAGATGAAAACGGCGCTTCGGTATTCTTCACCCGGGCGGATTACATATAGATAGGTTATGTCGAAAAGCCTTTTTAAGGTGTACAGTGCGGCGAATGTTTCGTAGTATCTTTCGTTTGAACCGTAGGCTAGGAAGCCGTCTATATCTTCTCCGCTTACTATTTCGGCTGCCATGCGAGCGGAATTAAAGGCTAAGTCTACATAGAAAGCCTTTACCCGGCTGTCGCTTACAAAGTATGTAACGGTGCCAACCATTATAAAAAGCAAAATGCCCATTATTGCGAAGACAGTTGCTACTTTAGTTTTCACACGCCACTCTTTTGCCATCTTTGGTTCCTTTCGCGGGGATTTTGCTGCTTAAATTATTGTAAGCTTGTCTGCAAAGCCTGCCTTTGTAAGGGTATCCATAACATCTGCTGTAATATTGGATATAACCAGAGATACACCTTTTGCTTTTGACTTCTTATGGGCTGCAAGTAATACCCTTATCCCTGCGGAGGATATATGGGCAACCTTTGCAAAGTCTAATATAAGTTCCCTTGCTTCGTCGAAAGAGGGGATTAGGCTGTCTCTTAATTTATCTGCAGTGGTGAAATCTATATGACCGTCTATAACTAAAGTTAATTTCTCGTTTTCATGTTGTTTGTCTATGGTCATTTTATTGTCCTTCCATGTTAGAAACTTGGCGGTGATGTTACCCATAGCACCACTGCCTCGTTGACTGTATGATTTTTAATGCAATATGAGTCTGACGCGGTATAGTAAAAATAGTCGCCTTTTTTTATGCGCCAGTGGTTTTTACCTATGTGCAGGGTGATGGCCCCTGTTTGTACATAACCAAATACCTCGCCTGCGTGGGGGTTGTATTCTTCTGTTTGACCTTTTGGCCTTAGCCGTACGGTTATTGGCTCCATTGTGTTTTTGTGGGCGTCTGGTACTATCCAGTTGATTATATGGCCCAGTTCTTCATTTTCTGCTGTGTATGCGTCCTCTTGTTTGTAGACTACTTGCTGCTTTACCGGGTCTTGGAAAAACTCTTGCAGGTTGCTGCCCAGGCACTCCAGGTAATCCACCAGCGTGGCAATAGACGGGGATGTGAGCCCCCGCTCTACCTGGGATATGAAGCCTTTTGAAAGTTCGCACCTGCGGGCCAACTCTTCTTGGGTTAGGTTTGCACGGAGGCGTAGCTGCTTTAATTTCTCGCCAATTTCTATTTGCATGGGCACACCAATCTCAAACTCTTTATTTACCAACACTAAACTTTATGTGGATTAAAGCATAAAAAAAATCCTTTGTCAATAATGGTTATTGTGCTTATTTGGCTGGTGTTTTGTTGTTCTTATTGCTTGTGTGGATGGCGTTTATATTTATGTTTATTGGGCATTATATTTTGGAAACACTGGGGCAATTGTATAAAGGCTTGTTAACATGGAAGAACTCCCTTTCATGCCAATTTGTGCTAAAACGAAACGAAAGGAATGTAAATTGTTATGACAAATTGCGGTTGGAATCTGAAGCATACTTATACCGGGCTGCCCGAAATATTTTATCGTTATCACAAGCCGGTGGCGGCTGTAAACCCTAAAATGGTGATTTTTAACCGGGAACTTGCGGCAGAATTGGGACTGGACCCAGACAGCCCTTGCGAGAGATTGTTTTCCGGTACGGAACTGCCTGCCGGGGCCAAACCCATATGCCAGGCCTATGGGGGGTATCAGTTTGGGCATTTTGCAATGCTTGGAGACGGGCGGGCTGTTATGCTTGGGGAGCAGGTTACACCTGCAGGCAGTATGTTTGATATCCAGCTTAAAGGCGCTGGGCCTACACCGTTTTCCCGGGGCGGGGACGGGTTTGCCGCGCTTTTGCCTATGCTTAGGGAGTATATTGTTAGTGAGGCTATGCATTATTTGGGGATTCCCACTACCCGGTCTTTGGCGGTTACGCTTACTGGGCAGCCGGTGCTGCGGGATACGGTTTTGCCGGGGGCGGTGCTTACAAGGGTGGCGGGGAGTCATGTTAGGGTAGGGACTTTTAATTACGCGGCGGCTTTTGGCACCAAAGATGATGTACAGGCTTTGGCGGATTATTGCACTCGGCGGCATTTTCCTTGGCTTTTGGAGGGCCGTGACGGGGCGGCTTTGAGGCGGTATGAATTGTTTTTTCGGGAAGTTGCCAGGCGGCAGGCAAAACTTATTGCCCAGTGGCAGTTGGTTGGGTTTATACATGGGGTTATGAACACCGATAATATGTCTGTTTGCGGCGAGACTATTGATTATGGGCCTTGCGCATTTATGGATGTTTATGACCCGGATACGGTGTTTAGTTCTATTGATGCGGGGGGCCGGTATGCTTATAAGAACCAACCAGGGATAGGGGCTTGGAACTTGGCCCGGCTTGCGGAGGCGCTTTTGCCCCTGTTTGATGAGGATAAAAAAAGGGCCATTGAGGTGGCCCAGGAGGAGATTGGGGGGTATTGGGAAGCTTATGAAAAGTGTTGGCTTGATGGTATGCGGGAGAAGTTAGGGCTGGAGGGTGAGGAAGCGGGGGACGCGGGGCTTGCGGAGGAATTGCTTGACCTTATGTATAAGCATAAGTTGGACTTTACTAATACGTTTCGGAGGCTTTCCGGTGTTGGAAAAAAGAGAGAGGTGCTTTCGGAGATAGTAAATCATGATTCGGCGATAGGGGAATGCCGGGTTAAGCCTGTTGTGGCTGGGCCCATTGGCAGCGCTAAAGGGGCATTGCCGGGCACGCCGGATTTTTCCGCGTGGTTAGAAAAATGGACTGCACGCCGGGGTGGGGGGCAGTATGACTGTGTAATAGATAAGCATAACCCCGCCGTTATTCCACGGAATTATCATGTGGAGGAAGCCTTGACGGCTGCCGGGCGGGGGGATTATGGGGTTATGAAGGATTTACTTGCGGCTTTGCGGCGGCCTTTTGAGGATGGTGGAGTGTATGCTGCGGTGCCTGTAGCGGGGAGTTGTGAGTATAAGACGTTTTGTGGGACATAGGTACCTGGACGCATATGTTCTTATTCGCGACTTTCTCCTATGCCGATATCCCGCCAGGTGCTGATATCACATTTTTTGCTGGGATACTTACCGGCAATAACAACTACTGTCCCGTCGGATTTTAAACCCAGCAGTAATTTATCGTCGGCGACGATTGACACGATATCCCGTTGTCCATTATTGTCATATGTGGTCATTTTTTTGCCGTCAATGATAATAACCGTGCCGTCTGCCCTAAGGGCAGCAACAGTGAAAATCTTGCCTGTAGCGATTGCAACAATGTCGCGCAAGCTTGCAATATGGTCGTTACCGGCGTCGCGGAAGCCCCCAATTCGCTCTACTGTTCCATCTGATTTAAGTACAACGATAGTTCCATTTCTGGTTGAAACAGCTACAATATCTCTCAAATGATCAACATTACATCTACCAATTAGACCTTTGCCCGCTGCAACAACCGTCCCGTCCGCTTTTAAGCCCACAGCACAATTCCAATCTGCAGAAATAGCCACAATATTGCGCCAATCTGAAACACTGGAGGCTAAGTCTTTGTTGACACCGAAGCTAACCACCGTCCCGTCCGATTTTAATCCGTAAATATCACTGCTATAGCCTTCGATAGCTATAATTCCTTCCCACTCTCTAACTTCATTCCATTTTCCACCATCATGGTCATATGAACCGGACAAAATTACTGTCCCATCCGCTTTTATGCCAAGTGGGCCATGACCCCCCATGTAAATGGATGTAATGCCACGCCAAAACGAAACATTAAATGATGTAAGAAAGGCCTTCCCGGTGGAAACAACAGTTCCGTCTGTTTTTACTCCAACGATATAACCTTCCCCGATAGAAAGGCAATTTTTTGCTATATTATGCTTGGCCAGTGATTCCCTTTTTTTTGTTAGTTTATCCTTGGGCTGGGTATGGGGCTTTGTGTCAGTCATAGGTTGTGGCTCGTCTTGTGGAGGAGTCATATGTTCCGTTATAGGCAGCGAGGCAGGTTCTTCCGGTATCTTGGCACTGGTGCTTTTCTCGGGAATAGCTATGCCCAGTATCTTTGCAATTTCGTTTACCAGGTTATCAAATTCGTTTCCGCTTGGATAGGCATCAACCCAGTGGGTTCTTGCCAGTAAAAAATCGATACTTTCGCTCATGGGGGCGTCTTCAATCCGAAACGGAACCACTGTTTTTTTATAACGCATCACTGCGCGCTCAAGTTCATTTTTTACGGCTGTGGAGTTGTTAACCTCGTCAGAAAAAACCAGCAAAAAAACGCTGCACTCCTGTATGCCATACATAATCTGCTCGGCATAATCAGAACCTGCAGGCACATCCCGCGGCGCAATCCAACAGCGGATACCGTTTTTTTCTAGTGCGTGGCAAATGGCGTCTGCTGTTGTTTTGTTTATGGATGAATGGCTTATGAAAACATCGTGTGACATTTGAAGGCCTCCTTTATTTTTATAGCAATTCACCTTTAAATCGGTCTCGCCTGTCGCCGAAAACACGTTGAAGCGTTCGCGATTTTCGGCTCGGGCGAGACCGTTTAAAGGGGGAATTGCTATATCTGATATTACTATGACCATGGGTTAAGCTTCTTTAGAAATTTTTTCATGTTGCGAGGTGGGCCTATGTTGCGCCAGTTGCTGATATCGCATTCGCTGTTGGGGTGCTTTCCGGTGATTATCTCTACTGTCCCGTCTGATTTTAAACCAAGCAGCATGTTGTGCCCGGCGGTGATTGCTACAATTTTGCCTGTGGTGCTTTTATATTCAGTCCTGCCTGAGTATCCATACTGGTCGGTAATAACGACTGTGCCGTCTGCCCATAACCCAGCAATAATGTTTGACCTGAGTTTGCGGTCGCTTGTTGCAATGGCGACAATATCATGGAGATTGCTTATATGACTTTCCCCGCGACGCACAGTTGTGGACATGACAGTCCCGTCTGGTCTTAGGCCAAAGGTATGCCTGCATGTGGATGCAATTGATACAATATCACTCCACTGTGCGACATAACATTCGCCATTCGTGTTTTTACCGGTTGCAACGACCGTACCATCCGCTTTTAAACCGACAATATGAGTTGGACTTGCGGAAATAGCTACAATGTTGCGCCACTTTGAAATACTGTTTCGGGCATGACTATCGCAGCCTACTGAAATAACTGTTCCATCTGACTTTAGCCCTATAATGTAGGAACCGGCGTTTTCAACAGCCACTATGTCTTCCCATGTCTCTAAAGTTGTCTTCATAGAAGGGCGGTTACGAGAGACAGGGTGGGTAGAAGTTACTGTTCCGTTTGCCTTCAGCCCAACCGTATAGGCGTACCCTGCAGAGACGGCTATTATGTCGCGCCAATCTGTGGCGCTGCATTGGCCATAGGTGCTGCTGCCGGTATTAAGAACCGTTCCGTCTGTTTTCAGGCCAACTATATGACTATGTGAGATGGAGAGGCAGCCGTTATATTTATTATACTTAGCCAGTGATTCCCTTATTTTTTTTAGTTCTTTTTTATCTAATGACTGTACGGGAGGCTTTGTAACATGCTCATCTTGCGGGGAGGTTTTGTTAGTTATTATGTTTGGGGTTTTGTGTGATGGTGGGCCTATATCATGCCAATCGCTGATATAGCACCCTTCGTGGGGGTATTTTCCGGCAATGATTTCTATTGTTCCGTCGGATTTTAGGCCCAGCAGCATATCGCCCTCTGCGGTGATTGCCACGATATCGTTCTGGCCGTTGCTTTTATGGAGAGTCACTTTGTCAAAGTTGATTGTAACAACGCTGCCATCTTCCTTTAGCGCGGCAACATCACACCCGCCACCTATTGCTACTGCAACAATATCATGCAAATCTGCAATATTATCTTGTATATCTTTAAAATCATGGCTGTAGCCTGCGGCTTCAACGGTTCCGTCCGACTTAAGCCCAACTGTAAGCCCAATGCCGGCTGCAACTGCGACTATATCGTGCCAGTGAGAAACTTTGCATTCGTTATGCGTGTTTTCCCCGGTTGCAACTACAGTCCCATCTGCCTTTAAGCCTACAATGTGGTTAGCGCCGGCAGAAATAGCAACAATATCGCGCCAATCTGAAACATTGTAGCGGGCATTCTCATTTTCACGTGTGTCAACAACCGTCCCGTCAGATTTCAGCCAAATTGCAGGATTACCGCGTACTGCAATAGCCGTAATTCCGCCCCATTTTATTTCATCGGGGTTCCACTTCTTGGTGGTAACAATTGTTTGATTCGATTTTAGCCCAACAGTGTGGGTGGCACCGGCATAAACGGCCACTATGTCGCACCAATGTGAAACATCGCATTGGCCAAAGGCGTTATCGCCGGTGGCGACGACTGTCCCGTCTGTTTTTAGGCCAACAATATGGCTGCCTCCGACAGAAAGACACCCGTTATACATATTATACTTGGCCAGGGATTCCCTTATTGCCTTTCGTTTTCTCTTGACTTTTAATGGCACATAGGGTTCTATATCAGGCTCTTGTTGCGTCACATGTTCGGCCATTACCGGCGGCGGGGCCGGTTCTTCTGTTGATGGCGGTTGTGTGGGTTCATTAGTGCTGATGCTATGTGCGGTGTCTATGTCTGTATTGATGTTATCTGTATGCGGTATGCTATCTGCTGCTACTGCGTCACCGGAAGTATCGTTTTCATTTTGATGACTGATATCAATTACTTCCGGTACCGCGCTTTCCACGGGGACTGTGATGCCCAATATGCCCGAAATTGCAGTTATTAGTTGATCAAACACAGTGTCATTTGGAGGATATGCGTCAATCCAATGCACAGCCCCCAAAAAGTACTCAAAATCTTTGCACATTGGCACATTTTCAATCCTAAACTGAATTATTGTTTTTTTGTAATTAACCGCCCGTTCAATTTCCCTTAAAACATGCTCGGAACGGTTTGCCCCATCCGAAAATAAAAGTAGAAAAACCTTGCAATTTTCAACCCCATACATAATCTGCCCGCCGTATGTATAGCCGGCAGAGATATCTCGCGGTGCAATCCAGCACCTGATACCGCTTTTTTCCAGTGCGTGACAGACGGCGTCTGCGGTGGTTTTATTTTTGGATGAATAGCTTATGAAGACGTCGTGTGGCATTTTGCACCCCCTATGGCGTAATTATTTTTCTTATTCGGGCCCTATAAACTCGCCGTTTTGCCATATGCCATCTTTAACAGAACCGTCGTAGTATGTGATGACGCCCTTTCCGTGCTGCTTGTCGTCTTGGTATTCACCTTCATGGAAGGTGCCACTTGGCCATGTGAGTCTGCCCTTTCCATGCCGCTTGTTGTCAATAAAGTCACCTTCATAAACGTTGCCATTTGGATATGTGATAATGCCCTTTCCATGCATCTTGTTGTCTATGAAGTCACCTTCATAGACGGTCCCATTTGAATATTTGAGAATGCCCTTTCCCTGCGCACGGTTATTTAGAAAGTCACCTTCATAAACTTTGCCATTTGGATATGTGATAATGCCCTTTCCATGCTGGCGGTTATTTATGAAGTCACCTTCATAAACAGCGCCATTTGGATATTTGAGAATGCCCTTTCCTTGCGCACGGTTATTTAGAAAGTCACCTACATAAACTCTGCCGGTAACTGCAGATGTGTGTTTGCCGCGGCCTGTACGTACGCCATTCACCCAATCACCATCGTACCAATTGCCATTGGCCAATACATGTTTGCCTTTCCCGGTAAAACCAACAGTCTCAGCGGCAGTAAGGGTGTGCTCGGCCTCGTCTGTGGCAGTATTGCTTTCAGGTTGCATGGCAATTTCCGTTGTTACGGGTGCTGGGCTTGCCTTGGGAACTTCTGTGTTTAAAATGTTTGCAATTTGCGTTACTAAATTGTCAAACAGCGTATCATCCGGGTATGCATCAACCCAATGCACAACCCCCAAGAAGAACTGAAAATCATCACACATTGGAACATCTTCGATTCTGAACGGGATAATGGTTTTTTTGTAACTAACCGCACGTTCAACTTCCCTTAAAACGAATTCGGAACGGTTTGCGTCATCGGAAAACAGAAGCAGGAAAAGCTTACAGTTTGCTATTCCATTCATAATCTGCTTGCCGTATGAAGAACCGGCAGGGATATCCCGGGGCGCTATCCAGCAGCGGATACCGTTTCGCTCTAAGGCGTGGCAGACGGCGTCTGCGGTGGCTTTGTTTTGGCTTGAATAGCTTATGAAAACATCGTGTGGCATTTTGGCACCTCCTATTGACCCATTACGGGTATACGTCATTAGAGCAGTTTCGATAACATTCCGGGATAATTTTCGCTGATTCTGCAAACGCTTCAACAGGCACCGGGAAGAAGCCCGGGCGCCCGTTGGGCGACTTTTGCGGAGCAAAAGTACTGAGCATAATCAGTGTAAATTATTCCTCAGAGTTATCGAAACTGTTATAAACGAGCATGGAAATCGCTTTTATCGGTTCTGAGACTGCTATATTATATCAGGCAGTTTTCATCTGTTTCGGAAGGGGGGAATCCATGTTATAGCGAACGCGCTTGAGAAGCCCGCTCAGACTGCGCCAAAAAACGCATTGGTGCATTGCGATTTTCTGGCTTGCTTCGCGGTTCTCAAGTGCGTTCGCTATATTTGCCTTCTTCCATTGGGGCGGCTTCGAAAACTTGGGTTTCGGCAGTATCCTTCGGCGCAGCATCACTGTCCTCCAGCGTAAGCTGCAAGGGCCCGCCGCCGCTATGGGCCAACAGTTCCTGTACATTTTTCAACCCGTAATACAGCAAAAATTCATCACTGGTCCCAAACAGAATAGGCCGCCCCGGGGCATCCAGGCGGCCTTTTTCTGTTATTAAACCGTATTCCATTAGCCTGTTTACGGCGTGGTCGGCGTTTACGCCACGAATATCTTCTATTACGGACTTAGTCACGGGCTGCTTATAGGCGATTATTGCCAGGGTTTCAAGCAAAGTTTGAGTTAGGGCGCGGCGGGGCTTTAGCTTTAGCAGACGCTCTATTGGGGCGTAGTAGATTGGGTTGGTGCACAGGCGGTATGTATCGTTAATTTCTTGTATTTGTATGCCAGACTGTGCCTTGGCGTAGGCTTCCGTCATGCGGGTTAGCAGGTTACGGGTTAGAGGGATGTCGCAGCCAAGGGCTTCGGCCAAGCTTGCCAGGGGTATGCTGCCTGGGTTTGCAAACAGCATTGCCTCCAGCATTTTTTCTTTTTCTGTTGAATGGGTAGGCATGTGAACTCCTTTTGCCAATTACGCGCTTTCACAATATACATCGTCGAAGGCGGCGCTTTGGCGGGTTTTTACCATCCCCCGGCGCACCATTTCTAACAGCGCCAGGAATGTCACCACAATTTCCGTACGGCTGCGGCAATATTCGAATAATGAAAACAGCCGCACATGCCCAACCTCTGATATACAAGCGCGGATATAAGCGATTTTTTCGGGTACGGTAAAACGCTCCCGGGGCATTTCCCCAAAGCCTGCGCGGATTAGGTCACGGCGGGCGGCCCGGCGGTTCATAATGTCTGCAAAAATGTCCCAAAGCCGCGATAATTCCACCCCTTCCATTATGGGGGTTTGGTTATCTATGTTTGTGGATATGGTTTCTAATAGTTCCGGGTCGCCGCTGCCGGTTATACGCAGGCCCGGGGGGGATATTCGCGTAAGTTCTGCCGCCAGGGCTTGGGCTTCCTGGTAGGCCAGTAGTTTTTGAACCAAAGCCTCCCGTGGGTCTTCTTCGTCTGCTGCGTCGTTTTCAGGCTTTGCTTTTGGCAGCAGCATCCGTGATTTTATTTCCAATAATGTGGCCGCCATTAGTACAAACTCGCTCATTTTATCCATATGCTCGGAAGCGAAAGCGCCATTGGCCTCTTGGCCAAGGGTTGTGCTTCCAAGCAGGCCCGGGTCTTCTTTTATTTCGGCTATGGCTTCCATGTATTGGGTGGTTAGTTCCGCTATTGGGATATCGTAGATATCTATTTCGTTCCGCCGGATTAGACTAAGCAGTAAATCCAGGGGGCCTTCGTAGGCGGCCAGCTTTACTTCCATTTATATTAGCCCCCAAGAAAAGCGAACAATCATGTTAGTGATAGGCTCAATTACACCGCGCAGAATACCAAAGGCCAATAGCAAAATAAGCATTATTTGCATAGGCTTCTCGTAATGGTTAAACCGGGCGATATTATCGGGGCTGCTGAAAGTAAGCAGCAGCTTATTTGCCGCCATTGGATATATGGGAATAAGATTAAACAGCGCCAAATTAATATTTACATACGCGAAATTGGCCAGCAGTAATATGCCCAACTGGTAAATATCCGACGGCAATACGTTGAAGTGAACCAACACGAAGAACCTATAATAATTAAGCGGCCCGAACATGTTAGCAGCCATCATTTTTACGCCAATAACAGCCGCAACCCCAAGCAGCAGGTTAACCAGCACCGGTATCATGTAGGTGAGAATCACTCCCCGCTGCCGGTTCCTATAATGCAGCGCGGTTGTGGGCACGGGCCGGCCCCAGCCAAAGCCAAAAAGCATGATAAAAAGGAAGCCCACAGGCTCGAAGTATTTTAAGGGGTTTACGGTCAGGTACCCATGGGTTTTAGGTGCCGGGTCCCCTTGGGCGGTGCTTACCAGGGCCTTGACCCATTCATGTATAACCGGAACCAGGAAAGCGGCCGGTAGTAGGTATAGGTATCTCATTTGTGCCTCGTTTCTTTTATCAATGGGGCTCCGCCCCAAACCCCGCCGCTTCGCGGGGGAAACCCCCGCTCCGCTTCCTCGCTTCGCTGCGGCACCGCGCTTTGCGCGGCGTACCAATGGTACAAAGCCCAAAAAGGTTGTCCATTAGTATCAAAACCGGATTTTATAGTTACTTGTCTCTTACTTGTGCGTTGTGTTTCTTTTGTAGATTATCCACTATTACCCGCAGGGGTTTTTGTACATCCTTGTCGGATAGAGTGCGGTCATTTGCGCGGAATTTTAGGGTATAGGCCATGGATTTATGGCCTTGTTCTATTTGCGGGCCCTGGTATATGTCGAATAGTTTTACTTCAGCTAGCAGCTGGCCGCCCCTTTCGCGGATTGCCGTTTCTACCTCTGCCGACGTTACGGATTCCGGTACGATTAGCGCAAGATCCCGGGTTAGGGCCGGATAAATGGATGGGGGTGTGATGCCGGCCCGTGGGACAGCCAGTGCATCCAGGGCTTCCAGGCACAGCACGGATACGTAGGCTTTTGTGCCTATATTGTAGTTTTTGCATACTTGAGGGTGAAGCTCGGCCAGGTAGCCTATATCCAGTTGTGGGCGGCCTTTTTCCGGGATGTTTTGGATTAATGCAGTGTATCCCGGGTGGGTATATGGATACTGGTGGCGGGCGAAGCGGATGTTTTTAATGTTTAACGCGGCCAGCAACTCTTCAATATCGCCTTTTAGTGATAGGAAGTCCATGTCCGGGCCGTAGGCGGCCATGGTTAGGAATAGGGGTTCGTATGGCAGGCCCGCCGGGTCGCTTGTGTTGGCGTGGTAGGTTTTGGATACTTCGAACAGGTATGCGGCTTCATTGCTGTTATTGAAATTGCGTGCCAGGCTTTCCAGCAGTCCGTTTAGGGGCAGGGTACGCATTATGCTCATGTCTTCGCCCAGGGGGTTTTTAATTACCATTGGGCCGCTGTCCCGGTAGTCTTTGGGTATAAACAAGTTATCGGCTTGGTGGTTTTCCGGCAGCAGCAGTTTTTCGTAGACTTTTTCGCCTTCGAATGGGAAAGTTTTGGCTTCGTAATAGCCTAGGGCTGCGGCAGTTCGGCTTACCTTGTTTACCAGCCGGCGTGAGGGGCCGTAGTTTACATATTTACCTGCCTGGCTGCCATCTACGGTTTGAACATACCTGGAGGGTATGCGGTTAAGCCCGTAAAAGCGGCCTACCTCTTCGGCCAGGTCGGCTTCGGCGGTTATATCGGCGCGCAGGGTTGGGATTGTGGCGGTGAAATCTTGGCTTGTTTCGATTCCTACCCGGTGCAGGTATGCGCATATTTCTGTTGCAGTCAGCTCTGCTTCTGTTAGGCCAAGCAGCCGGTTGATTTTGCCTGGGTCGAAGGTGAAGGTTTGGGGGGTGCGTACCTGGGGGTATGCATCTGCCATACCGGGCAGGATTTTGCCGCAGTCCAGTTCTTCAACCAGTTCCATGGCTCTATTTGCGCAAATTATTGCCAGGTTCGGGTCCAGGCCTTTTTCGTAGCGGCCGGAGGCGTCTGTACGCATTCCCAGTTGGCGGGCGCTTAGGCGGATATTTACAGAGTCGAAATTGGCCGACTCGAATAGTATCATCTTGGTATCGTCGGTTATGCGGGAGTTTTCGCCGCCCATTATCCCGGCAATGCCTATTGGCTTTTCATGGTCTGCTATCAGTAAAGTTGTGGCGGAAAGGTTCCGCTGGGTTCCGTCCAGTGTAGTGAATTTTTCGCCGGCTTTTGCGGTGCGCACTACTACGCCATGCTTTCCGTCTTTTTTTGCAACGGCGCTGATATCGAAAGCGTGCAGGGGCTGGCCGTATTCCAGCATTACATAGTTAGTTATATCTACGATGTTATTAACCGGCCTTAGCCCTGCCATTATAAGCCTGCGGCGCATCCATTTTGGGGACGGGCCAATGCGAACGTCTGTTATTACCCTGGCTATATACCTGGGGCAAAGCTTTGGGTCTTGGATTTCTACCGTTACAAAGTCTGATGCGTGGCCGGGGGCCTCTTCTTTTACGTGGATTTCCGGGGTCTTAAAAGGCATGTTGTACAGGGCGGCGGCTTCCCTTGCCACGCCCATTACCGCGTTTGTGTCCGGCCTGTTGGATAGGATTTCGAACTCAATCACTTCGTCGGCCAGGCCGAGATAGGGCTTTGCGTCTGCCCCTAGGGGGTGCTGCTGTGGGAATACGTATATGCCGTCTTCCGGCGCTTCGGGATAGTCATCTCTGGTGTAGCCAAGTTCCTCAACGGAAACCAGCATCCCGTTGGATTCCAGGCCGCGCATTTTTGATTTCTTGATTTTTAGGCCGTTTGCAAGGGTAGCGCCGTTTATTGCTACGGGTATGCAGTCTCCTACCTTTAGGTTGTCTGCACCGGTTACTATTTGCAGTACTTCGCTGCCTATGTCGGTTTTTGTTACCCATAGCCTGTCGGCGTCCGGGTGTTTTTCCAGGGAGACTATTTTTCCTATTACTATGCCGGTGATTTCCGCGTCGGGTTGGGTTATGCCCTCTACTGCCAGGCCTATATTTGTTATTTTTTGTGCGAAATCCTTCGCTGTGTCTTCTATTGGGGTTATGGCCTTTAGCCAGGAAATGGGGATATTCACGTTAGTTTGCACCTTTCTGGTTTTATTAGAACTGCCCAAGAAACTGCATGTCGTTTTCGAAATACTGCCGCAGTGCTGCTATGCCGTACAGGGCAGATGTTATCCTGTCTACCCCAAGGCCGAAAGCGTAGCCGCTATATACCTCCGGGTCTATGCCGGACATTCCTAGTACATTTGGATGCACCATGCCGCAGCCCCATAGTTCTACCCAACCGCTGGATTTACATACACGGCAGCCGGCGGGCTTTCCCCCGCAGGCATAGCAGGTTATGTCCACTTCGGCACTGGGCTCTGTAAACGGGAAATGGCTTGGGCGCAGGCGTATCTGGGAATCCGGCCCGAAGAGGTGCTTTACTATTAGTTCCAGCATACCTTTCAGGTCGCCGAAGGTTATATCTTTGTCTATTACCAGCCCTTCCAATTGGTGGAAGGCTGGGGTGTGGGTTGCGTCTATTTCGTCCCGGCGGTAGGTCATGCCTGGGACTATTACCCTTATTGGGGGCTTTTGGGTTTCCATTGTCCTAACTTGCATGGGGGAAGTGTGGCATCTTAGCAGTAGGGTATCGTTGAAATAGAAAGTATCGGCTTCGTCTCTTGACGGATGGGTTTTGGGGGTGTTTAGGGCGTCGAAGTTATGATATACGGTTTCTATATGTGGGCCTTCTAATATATCGAAGCCTAGGCTTAGGAATAGTTCTTCCATTTGGGCGTATACGGTGTTAATGGGGTGAAGGCGGCCTATTTTGCGCCTGCGGCCTGGCAGGGTTACATCTATGGATTCCGTAGCCAGGGCGGCAGCTTGCTGTTTTGCGTTTATATTGGTTATGGCTTGGGTTATGGCTTGGGTTGCCCAATCGCGAAGTTCGTTGGCGGCTTGACCGGCCTGGCGGCGCTCTTCGGGGGGTAGTTCGCCCAGGGATTTTAGCAGGGCTGTTATTTCGCCGTTTTTGCCCAGTAGGCTGACACGCAGGGCCTCTAGTGTAGGCAGGTCATTTGCGGTTTGTAGGGCGGTTTCTATTTCTGTGCGTTTTTGTGTTAGTTTGTGGGTCATGGGGTTGTCCTTTCTTGGTGCTTGTCCCGTTTTTTGTTGCGGTATTGGTGGCTGTGTTTTGTTTCTTAGACATAGTCTTAGATTTTGTCATAATTATAGCAAAAAAAAACATGGTGTTAAACACCTGGTTTTGCTGCCCGCGTTATGGCGCGTTCGTTGACATTTATAGGGGTGAATGGTAGTTTTATGTACAACTACATACTGTATGCGTGGGGGAAAATATGGGTGAGAATAAATATGATGTGTTTATATCGTTTAAGAATACCGATGATAATGGAAATCCAACCAAGGATAGCCAACTGGCTAAAAGGCTTTATGACTATTTGACTGCTAAGGGGTTGCGGGTTTTTTATAGCAATCAATCACTTGAATCTAGAGGAAAATCTGACTTTTCAAGGGTCATTTACGATGCATTAGAGGAGTCAAGGTTTTTGATTGCTGTGGGTTGTAGCAATCAACATTTCGAATCAGGCTGGGTAAAACAGGAATGGAGTGGCTTTTTAAACGACATCCTTAACAATAAAAAGCCCGAGGCTGATGTGTTTGTATTTTATCAGGATATGGTAGTAAATGACTTGCCATGGGCCTTAAGACAGCGGCAGGCATTTAGGGCGGACGATGAGGCTTCTTATGCTAGGCTGTATGCTTTCATTGACAATGCAATGAAGCGTGATGAGGTTTCTCCGGTCAAACATGCAGAAATTGAATATGTGATTAGTGATGCGGAAGTTGGTAATTTCACCGGGAAAGGGAAGTATGTATTGGGTGGCGGTAACTGGTATGAGGGGGATTGGGTAGCTGGCAAATATCACGGCAAAGGGAAGTATGTATGGGGTGAGGGCAAGTGGAATGGCGATTGTTATGAAGGTGATTGGAAAGCTGGTAAGCGTACGGGTAGGGGCGTGTACACACATGCGAGCGGAACTGTTTATGAAGGTGATTTTCTTGCTGGCAAGAAACATGGAAAAGGTAAGCAAGTATGGGCCAGCGGCGATTGTTATGAGGGGGATTGGAAAGCTGGCAAGCTAACGGGTAAGGGCGTATACACATTTGCGAACGGAAATGTGTATGAAGGTGATTTTGTTGATGCCAAGAAACATGGAAAAGGTAAGCAAGAATGGGCCAGCGGCGATTGTTATGAGGGGGATTTGAAAGCTGGTAAGCGCACAGGCAGGGGTGTATACACACACGCGAGCGGAAATGTATATGAAGGTGATTTTCATGATGGCAAGAAACATGGGGAAGGCAAGCATATATGGGCCAGCGGCGATTGGTATGAGGGTGATTGGATAGCTGGTGAACGAACTGGTAAGGGCGTATACACATTTGCGAACGGAACTGTTTATAATGGCGATTTTCATGATGGCAAGAAACATGGAAAAGGCAAGCAAGTATGGGCTAACGGCGAATGGTATGAGGGTGATTGGATAGCTGGTAAGTGTACAGGCAGAGGCATATACACGTTCGTGAGTGGAAACGTTTATGAGGGTGATTTTATTAATAGCAAGAAACATGGCGATGGTAAGTTTGTGTGGCTAAGTGGCTCAATATATGAAGGGGAATGGCGCAATGATGCAAAAGAGGGGTACGGCGTCTATAGGTCTGCCGACGGAACTACCAAAGAAGGCATATGGCGCAATAACAAGTATGTAGGTCGTAAATAAGCATATTTGTAATCAAATTAGTGTCGTTTCGATTTGAAATATCATAAGAACAGGCCAATTCAACAAACATCCCACACAGAACCGGCGACAGACGAACCTCAATCTCAAACGAAACACAAAGCAGTTTCGAAATTATTCCACATAGTTCTTGAAACTGCTATACAGCTCAAGCAAGGGGCGTAAACCATGGCAAAAATCAAATACGACGTATTTATATCATTCAAAAACAGCGACGAAAACGGAAACCGCACCAAGGACAGTATCATAGCCGAGAAACTTTACGAATATTTATCCGCTAAAGGCTTACGGGTTTTCTTTAGCAACCGGGAGTTAGAGGCTTCAGTCGAATCTCAATATACTACGGTAATTGATAACGCGCTGGATTCGTCATGGCTTTTGGTTGCCGTAGGCTGCAGCAATAAACATCTCGAATCCCGCTGGGTAAGATATGAATGGAGAGGCTTTATAACCGATATCCTTAACAATATAAAACCCCGCGCCAAGGTATTTGTTTTATATCAAGATATGACAATATATGATTTGCCAAGGGCCCTAAGGGAGCATCAAGCCTTTAACGCAGACAGCGAAACAGTCTATTCGGACCTGTATAAATTCATTAAAAACGCGATTCCCCAACCCATACCAACACAGAACGAATATATAATTACCGATACAGAAGCAGCCAACTATACCGGAAAAGGAAAATACACATGGCATGACGGTCGCACATACATAGGCCAGTGGAAAGACGGCGAGTGTCAAGGAAAAGGAAAACTTATAAACCGAGACGGCCGCATATACGAAGGCGAATGGAAAGATAACAAGGCCCACGGAAAAGGAAAATTTACATGGCCCGACGGCCGCATATACAAAGGCGAATGGAAAGGCAACAAGGCCCATGGAAAAGGAAAACTTGAATGGCCAAATGGCAATTGGTACGAAGGGGACTGGCAGGAAGACAAGATACACGGAAATGGGAAGCATGTATGGCACGACGGCCGCATATACGAAGGCGAGTGGAAAAACAATGTGCAGTATGGGGAAGGGAAACTAATATGCCCAAGCGGCGATTGGTACGAGGGGGACTGGATAGAAGGCAAGAAAGCCGGTAAAGGAACAGAGCATTGCGTAGATGAATATGGTGACGGAATATCCTGGACATACACCGGCGATTATGCGGATGATTTAAAGAATGGAATAGGTACTATGTATTGGTCAAACGGGGATATATATGATGGCGAATGGCAAAACAACATGCGTATAGGCAAGGGCGGCTACACATTTGCAAACGGCGATTACCATCACGGCGAATGGTATGACGGCGAAAAAAACGGGCGCGGAATGACCAGGTTCGCCGATGGAACCGTTCAAGAAGGCATATGGCGCAATGGTGAATTTATAGGCCCGTGAAATGGGAGGCCACCTGCGAGGTTTATATTGAAATAAAGGCTGTTTCGCAAGGGAGCCAACGCATCCTCCCACGGGAAACAGCCTTTTTAATAATCGTACATTATAACCGCAAGGGGTTAGTTCTATAGCAATTCACCTTTAAATCGGTCTCGCCTGTCGCCGAAAACACGTTGAAGAGTTCGCGATTTTCGGCTCGGGCGAGACCGTTTAAAGGGGGAATTGCTATACATAACCGCGAGGAACTAATTCAACCCAAGCTGTGACTTAAGTAAAGCCATCTCGTCACATACAGACGAATCCATATTCACGTCCCGATACTTCTCTTCCAGTGCAAGGGCTTCATCCAGCGGCTGGGAATCCAACTCCGCACGGGCGGTAGCCATATCCAGTTGGCGGTTTACCTTTTGCTCCATACGGTCAAACGCGCCCATTGCACCTTCTACCTTGCCCGCAGATGAGCCAAGTTGGTTTATGCGCTCTTGGGTTTTGGCAACGGCGGCTTTGGCCTTAATTGTTTGACGGCGGGAGTTAAGGGCATTGATATCTTTTACCAGCTTGTCATGCATTTGGCGCATTTTTACTGCGTTTTCATGGGCCAGGGCTGCGGATGTTTGAAGGCCGGCCCCTGCTGTTTCAAGTTCTTGCTTCTTGGTAAGGAATACCCGGGCATCTTCTTCGTTACCAGAAACCAGCGCTTTTTTCGCCAGTTCTGTAAACTTGGCAACTTCTTTTAGGTTTTCGTCTACCAGGCGCTTTGTGCGGCTTTCTTCTGCCATTACGCCGGCGGTTTCGGTTTTTACCGAGGCCAAATCCTTGGTCATGTTGCGCAGCAGCTGGTCCACCATTTTGGCGGGATCTTCTACCTTGTCAAGGGCTGCGTTGATGTTGGATGACAAAATGTCTTTGAAACGGGATAGTATGCTCATAATTGTTACCTCCTATGGTTTAATTGTTTTCGTCGTTATCCTGGTACTGCTGGGCCAGTTGAGAGGCCGCGTCAAAAGAGTTGCCCATGGTTTCCAGGGGTTGGCTTAAAATGCGTTCTGTTTGTTCTGCTTCCAGGTTCTTCTGCTCTTGCTTGCGCTTCCACCAGCTAAACAGCAGCACCAGTATCAGAAGTATGCCAAGTACCACAAGCACCGGTATCCACTGGGAGCGGGTTACGGTCATAATACGCTGGGAACTTTCGTCAAAAGCACGGGAGAAAACGTCATGCCACTGCATGTTGCGTGCGTAATACATCTCAATATAGTCCATCAGGATATCCCAAGCTTCCCCGTCCATAACGGTTTGGGCCTGCCTGCCTGCCACATTCCACATAGCGTACCCGCCGTGGGTTCCGTTGTGGAAGAACAGGAAAAGCAAATGGGCTTCGTTTGTGGTCATGGCGTTGTAGCGTTCTTGGGCAAAGGCGTCCAATTGCTCGTTACTTGGCTCCATCACGCCGCCGAAAGCGTTTGGCCCTACAATGTACAGGATAGGGCGCACGCCGGTACGGTCCTGGAAATTGGCAAGCCCGCGGTTTAGGACAGTGGAGTTTCGTATTTCGCCAAGATGGTCTACATACATTGGCACAGATGAATCCGCCTCGCCTCTTGGCAGGGCGTTACGCCTGGTGGTAGAGCGGGTAACTTGCCTGCTGGATGTTATAGCACCGGCACCCATGCCTCCGCCTGGAAACGCCACATTGGCAAACATTGAAATCATTACAATTACAAACGCGATAAGGATAAGGGCCATTAACATGCCCATACACCCTCCGCCGCACCCGCCGCCGCCTCTGTGGCCGCCGTGCATCATTGGGCCGCCCATTGGCATCATGCGGCGCCGTCTGCCCCAGCCCCAGCCGCCGCCCCAACCCCAGCCGCGACGGCGTCTTCCGCCGCCCATCATGCCAAGGCCCATACCAACGCCTACACCGGCGCCAAAGCTGCCGCGCCTGGGTGGCGGTGCGGGCGCACGCCTGGGTGCGACACCGCGCCCTACAGATGGCCTGCTGCCAAGCCCCGCTCCTGGCCTTGCACCGCCAAAGCCGCCGCCAGACCTGCCGCCGGAAGCCCCAAAGCCGCGTCCGCCGCTTGAGCGGCTACCGCCAAGGCCGCCGCCCATTCTTCCTCCGCCCCGTCGTCCCATACAAATCACACCTCTCTTGCTAACTTGTTAATTTAAATTTTTGTGATACTTTCACTTCCCAATGTTTCTTAGTATATCACCGCCGTAACAACACATACTGGATATATATTAACGAAAGGAGTGAAAACATGAATAGTTTTACCAGTGGTTTAGTCGGCGGTTTAGCCGTAGGCCTGTTAATAGGCGCAAGTTGCATGACCAGCGAAAAACAGCGTCGCCGCATGAAGCGCGACAGCAGACGCGCAATTAAAAAAGCCGGGCATTTTTTTGATGATATTAAGTCTTCGTTTTAGGTGATTGTTAAGGTCAAAACCTTTAAAACCGTGGGGCTCCGCCCCACACCCCGCAAACTTTTTGAAAAAAGTTTGATCAAAAACTTTATAGAATCGCGCAAGCGCGATTCGGGTGGATTACTGGCTGGAAGCCTTTGTTGGTATCATCAAAACCGGATTTGTTATTAACCTTTTGGGATGGAACAAGCCGGATATCTGCCCCGGAATGCGCGTATGCGCATTCCTTGAAGTTTTTGATTAAACTTTTTTCAAAAAGTTTACGGGGTTTGGGGCGGAGCCCCAAGGTCTTACGCCTTTATATTAATACCCCAAAGTTTTCAAATACTCGCGGCTCTGTTTTGCGGCTTCTAACGAGGTTATGCCTACGGCCTCGTCTAACTCTACCACCATTATATACGCGCCGGATTCTATTGCGGCTTTTACTACGGATGGAATATCTTGTGAGCCTTGGCCTACCGGGCGGTCTTCGAAATTATCGCCTGCTTTTACTATGTCTTTTAGGTGAACAGAAGGGCAACGGTTGGCGTATTTTTTTACGTACAATGATGGGTCTTGACCTGCCGCCAGTACCCAGCCCGTGTCTACCTGGGCTTGTAAAATATCGGGGGTTACGGCTGCAAAAAGTGCGTCCAGTATGAAACTGCCGCAGGGCAGCGTCTCAAATTCCCAGTCGTGGTTATGGTACCCCAGTACCTGACCGTTCTCTTTTAATAAAGCAGCGGCTTTTGTTAGGGTTGCCTTTGTCTGGTCGAAATCTTTGCCGCCTGCCAGGGCAGAGTTAGGGAGTGCCGGGATGCTTAGTAACCGGCAGCCCAAAGCTTTGTATTGTGCCGCTGTGCCTGGGGCGTCTGTTTCGAAAGCCTCCATGGGAACATGGGCGCTTACGGCTTCAAGGCCTGTGTCGTCCAGTAATTGCTTAAAGGCCGCTGTTTCCAGCCCGTAAGTACCGGCCAACTCTACTGCGTCGTAGCCCATTGCCTTTATTTGGCTAAGTGTGCCGGGTAGGTCCTTTTCTGCGAAATCCCGCACGGTGTATAGTTGTAGGGCAACTATTGGTTTACTCATAATCTGCCTCCTTTTTACGAATCAATTCGTTTGTGTTTTGCCTAGGGCATGATATATCCGGCTGTAAGCCAAGGGAACTACATATCGTGAAAATTGAACAAGTTATCGTGGAAATGTTATACTGCAGTGAATGTGAAACGAAATCACAACAGGAGGATTTGCATGGAAAACCTACCAAAGACAGCCTACACAGCTTACGATGGAACAGAAATTTGCGAGTCCTCATTAAAACTTGTGGTTCAAAAAAAGAAAATTGGCAGTGCCAACGAAATAGCCCGCCTTGCCGCCCCCAAGACCGCGCAAACGCTGTATAACGCCATGCGTGTAGGCCCCAGGCTTATTTTGCGCAGCGCCTTCGAACTTTTGCGCGCAAACATGATTACCAGGGTGATATCGGTTGTGGTGCTGTTGGTTATAGATAAATTCAGCCTTCTAAGGGGCCGGATATCTTTTAAGCAGTTTGTTATTAACGTAACCCTTGCCCTTATGCTGCTGGTAGGCGGTACAGCGGGGTGGATGCTGGGCAGCCATGTGCTAAGCCTTATAATGGAAAGCCTTATACTGGGTATAATCGCGGGGATTATTGGCGCGGGGATACTAAGCGCCGTGTTAAGCTTCATAGTTAATAAAATTATCCATCTTTTTGTACAAGACGATACTGAGGATATGCTGGATATATACAGCCAGTGCTTCAAGGCCCTGGCCAAAGAGTATCTGCTTAACAAAGAGGAAATAGATGCGGCAATAGATAAAATAGGCATGAGTAAAGAAATGGTACGAGATATTTTTACAGAAAAAACAGACAGGCCGGCCTTTGCCCATGCCGCATTAAAGCCGGCGGTACTTTCCGTAACAGAAAGGCGGACATAACTATGGACTTAAAACAACTGCTGTCTCATGTAGACCACACACTGCTAAGCGTAACCGCAACAACCGAGGACTATGTAAGGCTATGCGACGAAGCGCTGGCCCACGGCGTAGCCAGCGTATGCGTGCCGCCCACAATGGTATGGCGCACAGCCAAGCTGCTGCAGCGCCAAGTAAAAGTATGTACCGTAGTAGGCTTTCCCTGCGGCTATACACGACCCCGGATAAAGGTGGCGGAAGCCAGAGACGCCATACGTAACGGCGCCAAAGAAATAGACATGGTAATAAACATTAGCCAGGCCAAGGAACATAGCTACACTGAAATTCAGAGAGAGATAGAAGAGGTGCGCAGTGCCACCGCCGGCCGCATACTAAAAGTAATAATAGAAACGGCCGTGCTAACAGATGAAGAAAAAATAGCCCTTTGCAAAGTAGTAAGTGATTCCGGCGCGGACTATATCAAAACCTCAACAGGGTTCGCGTCTGGTGGCGCCACATTTGAAGATGTGGCCCTTTTGCGAAAATATGTAGCCCCGGAGGTAAAAGTAAAGGCCGCCGGGGGTATTAACACATTAGAAGATGCGTTCAAATTTATAGAACTTGGCGCAGATAGGCTGGGAACCAGCCGTATTATCAAGCTTGTGCAGGGTATGGAAGGCGGCGCGGGCTATTAGTGTATAATCCAATGCAAACGAAACAACGCGGGTTTTGATACTAATGGTAAACCTTTTTCCGGTTTTGATGATACCGATAAAAGCGGTGGTGCACTTAGCCCCCTTCTTAAGAAGGGGGTGCCGGAGCGAAGCGGAGGCGGGGGTTGAGGCTTGCACAATTTACCGGCAGAAGCGATTACAATTCTCAAACAACCTCAATAGGAAACCGCCCGGCCGGGCGTACATTACCAACCACAGCCGCCGCAACATCTGCCGCAGCAAGGTTAGCCAATAGTTTACATACATCTGCCTCCGGCACAGACAGCAGTAACCCGCCGGAGGTTTGAGGGTCAAATAAAACAAACCTAAGCGGCCCCTCAACAGCACTTGCAAAATTCACCTTGGGCGATAAATATTCCCCGTTGCGCTTCGCGCCGCCCGGGATAATATCTTTCTTAGCCAATTCATACGCGCCATCCAGCAGCGGAATATCTTTTGCTATAAACTCCAAAGTGCATCCGCTGGCCTCTGCCATTTCGCTTGCATGGCCTATAAGTCCAAACCCGGTAATATCCGTACAGGCATTGACACGACTCTTAACAGCCGCGTCCCGGGCATATTTGTTAAGCATTGCCATGTGCTGAATTGCCTGTTCAAATTCCGCCTGGCTAATATGGTCCTTCTTTGCCGCCGTTGCCAGTATTCCGTTACCAAGTGGCTTTGTAAGCACAAGCACATCCCCGGGGCAGGCGGTTGCATTGCTCCAGATTTCCTTCGGGTGAGCGTAGGCGCTAACACACAGCCCGTACTTCGGCTCCGGGTCAATAACAGAATGCCCGCCGGCTATTACCCCGCCGGCCTCCTGCATCTTATCCGCCCCTCCGGCAACTATAGCAGCAACATCTTCCGCCGGCATACACGAGGGGATACATAAAATATTAAGCGCAAACCTAGGCTCGGCACCCATTGCATAAATATCCGACAAGGAATTAGCCGCCGCTATCTGCCCAAACTTATACGGGTCATCTACAATAGGCGTGAAAAAATCCACTGTTTGGATAACCGCCAAATCCTCCCGAATTTGGTACACACAGGCATCGTCGCTGGTATTAAAACCTACCAGCAGCCCCGGGTCATGGTTAACCGGCAATACTTTCAAAATTTCCGATAGGGCCCCCGGCCCAACTTTAGCCGCTCAGCCTGCATGGGCCGACATATGAGAAAGACGTATTTTTTCAGACACAGGTTTCACCTCCTTGTATTGCAAGCAGCTGTACAGCCATTGCTATAAAAAAGGCCTGCTTTGCGAATTAACAACTAAAACCGCAAAGCCGGCCCATAATTTCTGGCGGGAGCATGTGGGAATCGAACCCACCTAAGCAGCTACTAACCACTCTCACAGGTGTTGAAGACCAGGGGGCACACCAGCACCCATCCGCTCCCATTTATATATTAGAAGATTATAGGGGGAACTTGAGTCTGTCAAGGGAATTTTTCAAATTGTCAGTTTGTGCATAGTAATTTATTCTAGGGCTTATTATATGAAGGGGCGCACGGCAGTATTAGCTTTGCTGGTACTGTATAAGTACGCTCATTCACTTCTCTGCATTTTGACCGTAATATACTGTCATGTTAAAATAAATTGGATCTTAAAAATGACAAGTGAAAATTAGACAGATGTATAGTGAGGCTGTCCTGTTAATAGGATATTTTCATGCCTTTGGGTGCCGCGTAGCGGCACGGGGTCTGTCTCGTTAAGCATTTTCGTGCATAATCATGCACATGCTCCGTCATTGCGAGGAGCATAGCGACGAAGCAATCCAGTGAACTTGCGGATTTCAGCAGCCTTGGATTGCTTCGCTACGCTCGCAATGACGGTTGCCTGCATATTTATTCATTGTTTTTGCTTAACGAGACAGCCCCGTTCTTATGATAGAGATTTATGAAAGGATGATTTTATGCAAGCAATAAAAGCAGTGTTCGATGGAGTTAATTTTAATCCCACGCAAGCAATACCCGTAAGCGGTCAATATGAGGTTGTCATTACGTTTATTGAGCAACTTTCCCCAAATCCTACCTACAACGTACAAGACCAAATAAACGCCGACCTGCAGTTTTGGAAAGAATTTGACAAGCTTACCGCTAATGCAAGTGACGAGGTGCTATCAATGGACGATTTCCCGCGCACCCAATTTAACCGTCCGCTGGTTATATTTGATGATGAGGTGTAGCTCGTGATATATGCGTTAGATACAAACACGTTAATTTTTCTAATGAACGGCGATGTAAATGTTATAGGAAAACGCAATGAAGCAATTTTGGGTGGTGATAGGTTTATAATCCCGGCTGTAGTTGATTATGAAATTCAACGTGGATTGCTATATAAGCCCACCCCCAGAAAAGAGAGAAATTATTTTTCGTTGCGCCAACACTACGGAGTTGGCACAGTAACACCCGAAATGTGGGTCAAGTCAGCGCATATCTATGTTGAATTACGCAAAAAAGGCTTTACCGTTGGTGATGATGATATTTTTATAGCCGCATTTTGCCTGCTGAATGGGTATACATTGGTTACTCGCAATACCAAGGATTTTGAAAATATAGCAGGCTTGCAACAAGTTAATTGGATTGAGGAATAACATGTCGATTTCCGTTTTTGAAACTACCTTGACGAAACAAATCCTACAGCTACATCTGTAGCTATCTAATTTAGCTGTTACGCTTCTTGCAAATTTAGGCTGGCGGAGCGGGAAAGTTCCGTCAGCCCCTGATTCGCGTTTATGGAATGGGCGTATGCATAGGAAAAAACCACCTGCTTACAAGAATTTAGATTTCTTGTAGGCAGGTGGTTTTTTTGAAGAGTTGCACCGTTTTCGTATGTGACGGCTATGATATGGAAGCAGAGGAGGCTGCTGCTTTTCGTCTCTCTTTGACGATTCGTATGCTTTCTTCTAAACAAGTATCACAGACGTTTAAATCCCTTACACTAAGCTTATACTCCGGCTTGCTGCATACAGTGCATAGCCGTTCTTTATCCTGCTCGTATAAATCTATGGTGATAACGCCGTCTGTATTGTAAAATGCCATCAAATCGCCTTTTTCCCACTTTTTTTCACGCCTCATCTCTACCG
>Ga0123355_10000404_pt1 | contig 56188 bp, 48 predicted proteins | sample TergutEmb28metaG_3_FD_89872 | JGI IMG/M metagenome (GOLD analysis project Ga0123355, IMG submission 89872) | Embiratermes neotenicus P1 segment gut microbial communities from Petit-Saut dam, French Guiana - Emb289 P1 | ecosystem: Host-associated > Arthropoda: Insects > Digestive system > Gut ... | reverse complement strand
GACATTTAATATCTGCCCAGCAAACCCTTCGCCTGTCCCAGGCGTGTCTCCCATCATTCTCCCTATGGTTTCAAGAAATCTCCCCATTTTCTTCCTTAGTTTGTGCCAGATTTACAGTTAGTATAGCAGATAAGATTATTCTTGTCCAAGTATTTTCATTTTCAACATTCCACATGCACCTTCGATGTCTTGACCTTTACTCTTGCGCATAGTACAACTGACACCACTCTTTATAAGGGTATCCATAAATTCCATTGCAACTTCCCTGCTCGGCGGTTGCAATGCATTTTTATCCTTTTGGCCAATCGGATTTAAATTTATTAAATTCACATGTGTCGGAAAGCCTTTTAGAAGTATTGACAATTCTTTTGCATGTTCCACTTCACTGTTCACGCCATCTATCAAAGAATACTCAAAAATTACTCGTCGCCCTGTTTTTTCAAAGTAATACTTGGCAGAACCAACAAGATCTTTAATGGAATACTTTCGGGCAATTGGAATAATTTTGCAACGAATTTCGTCATTCGGCGCATGCAAACTTATACATAAATTGACCCCTGTGTTTAAATCTGCGAACTCGCGAATTTTGGGGACAATACCCACAGTCGAGAGCGATATGTTTCGCGTGGAAATATTCAATCCGCCCTTTTCATTAACCAACCCGACAAACTTCACAAAGTTATCATAGTTATCAAGAGGCTCGCCACTGCCCATCAGCACGATTCTCATCGTATTACTTGAATTATTGTAAAGTTTGTTAACTAAAATTACTTGCGACAAAATTTCACCAGAGGTTAGATTGCGCACAAACCCTTCTTTACCGCTTGCACAAAATGCACACGCCATTTTGCAACCAACCTGTGTAGACACACAAATTGTCAAACCATAATCTTGTGTCATTAACACACATTCAACCAAAGTACCCTGAGAGTCAACTTCCATCAGAAATTTTCGTGTACCATCTCTTGACAGTTGCTCTTTGATGATCTTGGGTAATTTTGCATAAAATTCTTTTGATACCTTCTGCTTTAGTATCGTTGGTACCGTAGGCATGTCCACTATTTCATGTCCTTTGTGTAATAAGCCGAAAATTTGAGAGGCACGAAACTTCGGCTCGCCGACAGAAACAAGATATTCTTTCAATTCACTTGGCGATAAGTCATAGATGTTCATCTGGTTATTTTACCATATTCTTTTCTTTCTTTTCAATTAAAAACCATTTATCATCTTCCCTCTTTCGCAAATAAAAATATCCAACAAGCGCGACAACTATTGCACCACACGTATGCACTATTGTATCCCACATGGTATCGACTAAACCACTTTCATATGGCGGAGTAGACGCATTTTTATCGCGCCACCTCTGCATGTTCTCGCCGATAATTGAATCCACAGTAAATTCAAAAATCTCCCAAAAAAGACCCAGAGCAAGAGAAAAACAAAATGCAAAAATAGTGATCAATAAGAAAGATTTTCCAAACTTTAATTCACTCAACTTTTGATTTCCAAAAAGAAAAAGACCAATCGTGAATCCAAAAACAGTGAGTACCGCCCCACTTATCCCATGCAAAACCTTGTTAAACCATGGCATGGTATCAAAGAACCCGAATACATTACCCAAAATTACACAGATACTCACTAGCACCAACCAATAGATATGAAGATACACAGGAGTGCGAATTTTAAAAATCAAGGATATAACCCAAATTAAATTCAAAGCAACAAGTCCACCGATCAAGCTACCTAATTTCATCCATGACAGATTTGTAACAGACACATAGATAATTACACCCACAAATGCAAGAACACAAAGTATATAAGTTACACAGATAATAATGTTTCTAATGGTAAGAAGCTTTTTCATTCGAAAATAGTCTGTGCAACTATTCCCCCAAAAACTCTTTTACTAATCGAATACTCTCTGACAAAAACACCTTTGGATCTTCCAAAAAATGTGTGTTCTTTTCCCTTTTAAACCAAGTACGTTGCCGTTTGGCAAATTGCATACTTTTGGTTAAATGCCAATATTTATATTCTTTCATATTATAAACACCATCCAAGTAATCCACATTCAACATATAATCCAAACCCAATGACCGAAGCCACGCTTTCGATACGCCCTCCTTCAATAATTTTTCGGTTTCTTCTATCATGCCATGTGCTAATCTTTCCGCAATTCGTCGTTCAATCACGGGACGCAGCAACTCCTTTGGCGGCAACAGACATATTTGCAACACGTCAAAGTTTTCGACCTTTTCATCATCTTTGCCGTAATCATAATTTTCTATGAATGCCCTACTGTACAACCCTGTGCCCCCGACTAAGATTGGAACTTTTCCTCTCGCATGAATCTCGCGCACTAAATCTCCAGTCATCTCTTGAAAATCATGCACATTGAAAAGTCCCTCCTCGCCTTTCCATTCACTTTCTTTCGGTGGATCAATGATGTCAATTAAATGATGTGGTATTCCATCGGCCTCTTCGACTGTTACTTTTGCCGTTCCAATATCAAGACCACGATATACTTGCCGCGAATCGACCGATATGACCTCACCACCAAACTGCTTTGCAAGTTTAATACCAACACCCGTTTTCCCAGATGCAGTCAAACCCACGACAGATATTATTTTATTCTTCATTCGCCTGCTATCTCCCTGAAAGCATTTAATTCCCATTCTTCCAAATCCCCATCCTCGATAGAAAACTTCACAGCACAATTGTCTTCAGTAATATGCTTACAATTTGTATATTTGCACTGACGAGAAAGTTCCACTATCCGCCGAAAAATCGGACTATTTTCAACGTCTTCTTTTGTTGTTCCAACAATCTTTATACCTGGCACGTCAATAATCTTTCGTCCGCATGGCATGGAATACATATTACGCGAACTTGTCGTATGCTTTCCCTTATGCCCATGCCGTTCACCTTTTACCTCGTTCGTCTTCAAATTCTTACCCAACAAAGTATTAATAATCGTGGTCTTCCCCACACCACTTGTACCAAGCAATATAACCGATTCGCCTTCACCCACGAATTTAAGAAGTTTTTTAACCTCTGTGGGTTTAAGAGAATTAATACAAACAACATCAATCCCTGTAAATTCTTTTTTTAAAACCTTCTTATAAAAGTCAAGTTCTTCCCCTGTAATCAAATCAACCTTGGTTAAAACAATAACCTGCCGTACCTTTTGGTCACCAGCCAGGGCAAGAAATCTTCTTATCCTGTTTGTCGAAAATTCTTTGTTTGCGCTTGTGACAATAAAAATTGTTCCCAAATTTGCAGCAAACCCCTGCACCCTGTCTTTATGATGGTCATATCGCGAAATAAAATTTTTTCGTGGCTTGATTGATTGTATAAGAAATTGATCGTCTTTTTTTTCAAGCACCACTATATCTCCAACTACAGGCGGTGACTCCCCCTTGAATGAGTTATTGATAATAGCAAAAGTATCCGTATCTACAAAATAGCCTGTCTTTGCAACGCTAGTTATTTCACCCAAAACTCCATCTTTCATCATACACTCCCCTTCAGCAATTTGTTATCCACATGAGTCAACACTTTTAACTGTTGCCTTGCCATATTGTTGAGTTCAACAATGCGCTCGCTTTGTGAAATTTTCTTGGTAATTAAAACTGCATTAAAACTTTCCATATTTGCAAGAACTAGCAATTGGTGTATAGTGGCAAAATCCCTCATATTGCCTTTTTCATTTGGGTTTTGGTCACGCCATTCTTTAGCAGTTTTTCCAAACAAAGCAACATTTAATAAATCGGCTTCATCTGCATACACGAAACCTTTTTGTTTGTCCGTCAGCGTTGGGATTATTAAATTTTCTTTTATTGCATCTGTTTGGATGTGGTAGTTAATTTTTGCAAGTTCACGCTTCGCCGACCATTCAAAATGTTTTTGTTCTTTTTCTTTTAAGCGTTGGAATTCTTGGATAATCCAAAACTTGAATTCCGCACTCAACCATGTTGCAAATTCAAAAGCAATGTCCTTATGGGCATACGTACCGCCGTAACGTCCAGCATTTGAAATGATACCCATTGCGTTTGTTTTTTCAATCCATTGTTTAGGTGACAAAGTAAAACTTCCACCACTCTCATTTCTAAACTCACGGAATTCCGTGAGTTTGAAATTTTGATTATTAAATTTTTCCCATATACCCATAAACTCAATGGCATTTTTCGTACTCATCCAGTGGGATATTACATGAGCAGGAATCTCCGTATTCTTAAACTTTGCCATATCGGTCAAAGATATATAATCCTCGCTTTGAATCTTCTTGTATCCTATCTCTATATCTTTGATTGTGATTTTCATACAACTATCTCCGCTTCACCACATGACATATGCCCAAGTGCATTGCCTTCGTCACTGTCTATATGTATTGCAGGCGCGAAATTTTCGTGAACCCTGACTACAGTGTTATTTAAAACACCTCCACGCTCATTATCAAATTTTACTAACACGATTTGATTATCTTCCAGACCGAAATCGCTTGCTGTTTTCGGGTCAAGGTGTATATGCCGCTTAGCGACAACAACGCCTTCTTCCAATATAACTTCACCTTTTTCGGTTTTCATAGTAATTCCCACACTGCCGTCCAACTCGCCACTTTGTCGCACAGGCACATTTTTCAGCCCCAGTGCAAAACAATCGGTACGCGAAATTTCAACCTGCGACTTTGGGCGAGCAGGACCGATAATCCCTACGTTCTTGAACGTGGTTTTCGGTGTTACCAAATCAATACGTTCTACGCACAAATATTGACCAGGTTGTGACAGGTCTTTCAACGGCGTTAATTTGTGTCCCTTGCCGAATAAAATGTCAACGTGTTCTTGGGACAGATGTGCGTGGCGCACAGATACTTCGCATAAGATTTTCATTTATTTTCTCCTTTTCCTAATAAATTATTTACAGAATACATTAACACACGAAGTTCTCTTTCAGCAATACCGCCCAATCTTTTCATCCTGTCCTCTTGAGATAATCCTTCGGTTATAAACGATGCGTTATGTGTTTCCATATTAGCAAGCACAAGTAATTGATGAATTGTTGCATAATCTCTCATGTTCCCGTCAAGCGTCGGATTTTCACTTCGCCACTGCCCAGCAGTTTTCCCAAACAAGACAACATTTAACATATCAGCCTCACTTGCATAAGTATAACCAATTTGTGCGGGGGTCAACTGCGGAATTATCAAACTTGTTTTTATCGCATCGGTTTGTATTCTATAGTTTATTTTTGCAAGTTCTCTTTTCACACTCCATTCAACATGCTTCTGTTCTTCATACTTAAGTCTTTGAAACTCTTTAATAAGGTAGAGTTCAAACTCAACTGACAACCAACTTGCAAACTTGAATGCTATGTCTTTATGAGCAAATGTACCTCCGCCATAGCGACCAGGCTTTGAAATTATCCCAACTGCATTTGTACCCTGTGCCCACTTCTGTGGAGATAACCAAAAAGAATTTTCCGAACTTTCGATTCTAAACCCCTCATATATGTGGGGTTTGAAATTTGGGTTATGTAAAATCTCCCATGTACCCAAATAACATATAGTGTTATAAACCCGCATCCAAGTTCCAATGACTTTATCCGGTGCATCTGTCTTGAATTTTGCCAAATCAGTCAAAGAAATAAAATCTTCATCGTTAATTTTCTTATAACTTACATCGACCCCATGAACAGTCAACTTGTTTTTCATAGTTTTATTATGACACAAAAGCGCCAATTTCACAAAGCACAAAAAAAGAGCCGAAGCCCTATTTCTTATTCACATTTCTTGCCCTAAATTCTGCTGTGCTTGATATTCACTACCCCACATTCTATATAAATTTCTTTTATCTTCAATGGCTTGTGCTCTTTCTTGTAACTCTTCCAAAGAAGTCGCACTTAATATATCTGTATTTGGAATGCCACTACTAGACGAATCATCTAACCATCTACCTAGCATTATATTTCCGCTTGTTGCGCATTCATGCATTTGTGTTGCATCTGGATATAAACGCATCATCTCTGCCATAAGTTCTTGTGAATATTTCATTTTTTTCTCCTTTCCCACATATCAACAACTAATCAACAAAATGTGTATAAAGGCATTATACTCGTCGTCGTCGTCGTCTATGTCAAGCACTATTTTTGTGCTTATGACAAATTCTTGGTTTTCCAAGGTCTTGGCTTTTCCACAAATTAAAAACCACTTTGAAATCCGCGTAATATGGTGTACCCTTGCATAAACTACAAAAAAGGAGGTTCGTAAATGAATCAACAAGGCTCGTTTGCGTCGCAAATGACGCAGGGTGCTAGGCAATCACGAGACCAACGTGGTGACATCCAAGCAAACCCGCAAGCCGACATTCGTGCAAGAGAAATCTTTAACAAGACGAAAAGATTTGTCTGGTACAAATTTGCGATAGACATGATTTCAATGTTTATCTCGATTGGAATCGCTGCTGCTGCTTTTTTCATAGCAAACAGCGTAGCACCGCTTTCAGACTTTGAATGGTATACCGATGCACAAGGGTACACCCAAATTGCAGCGGGTAGTATCGGACCATGGATTGGGGCATTAATCGCATGGCTTATACTGTCGGGTATAATCTCTACGATAATCAATATCTTTTGGAGATTTAGAATCAGGGCGGCACACGTTGCAGTTGTTACAGCAACAACGCTAGACCAAAAATTACCAGAAGGCAGTATCATCAAATTCGGTAACGACATAGTTAAGAATCGTCTTGGTGCTATGGGCGTTCTTGGATTTTGGGTTGTATGCCGATTGGTACGAAGCGCGGCTTACCAAATTGGAAATGTTATGACCCGTGGTGCAAATTTCCTTCTTGGTCGCGCAGGAACAGTCGGTCAAGTGGCATCACAAGGTATAGGCAAAACGGCAAAAATTGTTGTAAAATCCACATCAGAAGTTTCTATGGCTTGGGTGTTCTATAGAACAGACCTTCGGCCAATAAGAGCTATTACAAATGGTGTCGGACTTTACTTCCAAAACTGGAGAACAATGTTGTCGGCCGCATTCGGAACTGCGATTATCAAGATGATTATCTATTTCGTATTCGGATTGTTGGCATTTGGATTGCTTGCTGTTGCAATTCTTACAATGAATCTTTGGTTCATCATAGGTTCTGTCGCTTTTCTTATGCTTGCACAAGCTATTAAGAATGCTTTCCTTGACAGTTACAGAATGTGCCGAATGGTCAGCGATTTCATGAAAGTAGCACCAAGCGCAAGAGTTGACGGACAAAACATGAACATGATGCGTGGTTGCATGAAGTATAGAATTCTTGAGAACAGAGCCGAAGCTGACGAAAGAAAACACGGTGCGAACACAGGAAATCCTCCCCCAGTTGCACCAAACGCACCTGCTTCCCCAAAGCCAAAGGCAGCACCAAAAAACTCACCTAAATTCTGCCCAGAAACAGGTAAACCACTTTAACAAATAAAGGAGAAACAATATGCCATTCGGTTCATTACTAGGAGGATTAGGATTCGGAGTCGGAGCTGGTGCAGGCGGTGTTGTCGGTGGAAGATTGATGGACCGCGTCATGCCATGCCCTAGCAGAAGTCGCGTTCAATGTTCTTGCGGGATGATGAATCCCAAAGGTACTCGGTTTTGCAATAACTGTGGTGAAGATTGTTCGGACAAGCAATGTCCTTGTGGCAGAGTCAACCCAGCAGCAGCAAGATTCTGTGGCGGTTGCCGAGCTGACATGTCTAAAATGCAAGTTGTTGAACAGGGCGTTATCTGTGAATGTGGGTTCGCGGTTACCGAGGGTGCAAAGTTTTGCCAAGGCTGTGCAAGGCCATTGCAATCAGACGACCCGAATGCCTGTAAAACTTGCCAAGCCATAAACAAACCCAGCGACAAGTTCTGTCGGGAATGCGGAGGCAAGAAAGAGTAACTAATACCATTTAAGAGAAACCCCGCACAATCGGGGTTTTTTGATGGACTAGACCCATTTTGATTCATTAAAAAGGCGGCATGCGCCGCGTTTAACTTGCGCTTTTCAATCTTTGTTATATAATCATTGTATGAGTTATTTTTTGAAACACCAAAAAAAGAAGTTTTTCCAGTTTTACGCAATTAAAAATCCATCGCGCAGAGATGTAGAAAGGGTTCAAATTGGAATGACTATGGAACAAGTAAAAGAAATCATGCCATACCAAGTTCCGGGTCCCCAAGCTAGTTTGTTTTACCAAGATGGCAGCAAGACAGTATATATGTGGAGACTTGCAGATACAGCAGGGGCAAAATTTCACCATAGACAAACTGTTGAAATTGCTTTTGTTGACGAGAAAGTTGTTTATGTTAAAATTGCGTAATGGTTAAACTTAAAGAAATTTTTCACAGACAGTTGGGATAACTTTGCAAAACAATTCCCTGTTCGTCCAATTGGCGGATTTATTTGACGACGATAATTCCTAGGTCACAAAAAAGCCATGCGTGAATCACATGGCCTTTATTAAAACAGAGTGATTTAATTAAGAGTCAGCACGCAAGAATCTGTACTCAAGAGTGGTAATAGTTCCAAATGGGTTATATGTGCCATCTGGGTTAAAGCGAATCATTGAGTCAAGCGGCTCGATAAAAATCGAGAAATTACCTGGGTCAGTATATCCCGCCGTTGTACCTACATTGATTGTTACACGAATATAGCTTTCACCGGTCGCTGGGTTTACAGTGACACCACTTCCTCCACGAACGCCGTTTACCGATGCACGGTTGTTACTTGTTCGAACGACAAATCCTGTTACCGGTGCTTCGCCTTCTACCCATGTGATTATGATGTCAAAGGTTGTCCCAACAATCATATGTGGTCTGTCTGTTGCATTATTGACACTAGGTGGTGTGGTAATTGGATTTTGTCGTGTCACGTCACTAGGTGCGTACACAACGAACCCGGTATCAAATACAATATCAAGTGACACTGGGTGATTTGTTCCCGGTGGGACAGGTGCATTATTTTGAAGATCGAAACGCCATTCCAAAGTAGCTACTGTTCCACCTGGGTCAAATATCCCTTCCTGATCAAACCGTATACCAGCATCAAGTGCATCAATAAAAAATGAAACATTCCCAACACTTCCTGGAGCGGCGGTGTCTACAGAGAAAGTAAATGTTATTGAAGTCTCGCCAAACCCTGGAACAATTGTCGTTGTACCACCTGCACCACGAATACCGTTTACAAGACCACGGTTATTACTTGTTCGTGCTGTAAACCCATTGATTACGCTGACTGATGAATCCCATTCGATCGTAACATCCCACTGGGTGCCTGAAACAATCAATGGTCTCACCGCAACATTGTTCACAGTTGGCGGTGTGGTTGTAGATGTGTAATCATGATACACAAGAAACCCAGCGCCAAATGTTATTGCAAGATCAGCGGTAGACACGGCATTTTCAACTGTTACTGTATGTATTGCAGTAACACCAGAGGAACCAGCAGCACTTGCCGTTATAATTGCCTCTCCTGCAAGCGCTGCCTGAAACACGCCATCGCCAAGATGAATAACCCTTGGATTATTCACCGACCAAACAACGTCTTGACTTGCATCAGCCGGCAATGCCGTTGCCGTTAATGTAAATGTATCACCAACTTCTGCTGTACTTGTTGCTGGACCTGTAATTTGTACTGTTGTTGGTGGGTATTCCCACATGAAATTACCATTTGCACGGAACCTAGGACCATTAGAATTAAGCAAATCAACCTGTGCCTGTGTTAATGGAGTAATCGTAGGAAGATCTGCAGGCGTCGCAACATTGGCATTACTTGCCCAAGGTCCACCACCAGGCGCAGTCAGGTCAACGTGGAAACTGTCAACAACTGTCATAGTTGATGGTGCAACGCTTGTATTTCTATGGATCGTGAATGTAGTTTGTGCAGTTGGACCTGCTACAGGCAAACCTTCATTATCAACAATACCCACGAATCCAACTATGAAACTGTTTTCAATTGTTCCATTTCCTGCCCCTGCAAGTGCTCCCACTCGGTCACGGCCACCGACTATGACACCACGTGCAAAGCTGTGACGAATGGTACCGTTGTTAATACCTGCAAGTCCCCCTACATCTGCATCGGCATGGATAGACGCGACACCCAGGTTAGCAGGAATAATACCCCATACAGCGGTTTGCGCTTTTGAGCGGAATTCGTTATGTTGTGCTGGATTACGTTGTACACGACTTTCTTCAATTACGCCGCCGGCTGCGTTATAACCTACAATTCCACCAAAAGCACGTTGTACATCGCGATGTATTATCTGGTCGGGACCTGCTGCCCATGTTGATTGTGAAAAAACACGACCTAGAACAACTGATTGACGAATAGTACCAAAGTTAACGCCAGCAATACCCCCAACAAACGAATTGCTCGAAACTGTGTTTGCTGTGTTCGCCTGGTTTCCAGCAGGCATCGTTGTTGTCGCACGTGCATTTTCAATCAAACCAAGATTGAATGCCGCAATGCCACCTGCACCAATTCGACCAGTGATTATTCCACCGGTCCGAACTGGAGGTCCGGGGAAAAATGTGTGTTGTGAATTTCGAATTATACCAGAAGGTCTGTTTATTCCAGCAATACCCCCTGTACCTGTTGTGCCTGCTTGGGCAAGTGTAGGGGGAGTTGGTATCCCCGAAAGTGTTGGAGCAAGTTCATCAGTCACAGCATGAGAAGTTACGTTTTCAATAAGCCCAGAGTTATCATCAGTCAAACCACCGATAGAAATTGTAGCGGTTGCTGAACGATCAAACCTTCCGTCAATACGCAAGTTTCGAACGATTCCAGTGGCTGTTATAGTATGAAACAGCCCACCATCTCCAATAAGTCCGAAAATTGAATGATTTGCTCCGTTATATACACCACTGAATTCAAATCTTCTTGAATGGTTAATAATTATTTCATCGCGGCCAGGAATTGTTGAAATGTCTCTGATCTGTAAGAAATGTGCATTACCGAATCGGGCTTGATTTTCATTTGCTATCATCCCACGGACATCCTCGGTTTTGGCAACAAGGTATGGGTTCGTCAAAGTACCCTCACCTTGGAAAAGGAATTCTGCAACATTAGTTCCGTCCATAAGTTCGGTTTGAATGGTGCTGCCATTTCGAATTGTTGTAATGCGGATATTATATAAATCACCAGCTGGAATAGTTGTTGGTGTGAACGATACACGATACATACGATGTGATGCATTACGCCCATCAAACACATAAGTAATTGTGCCAGGTAAAATTGTGTATGTAGTAGTACCAGCAAGCCTGTGGTAAACAGTAGTTTGGTTTACAGCACTCATCCCACCTTGATACCATTCAAGTGTGTTTGAAAATGCAACATCAGCCATTTCCGCTTCGACTGGGTTTTCTGTGTACGCCCTCCACCTAGCAATGAGAGTAACGTTACTTTGTACAAAATCAGTTTGAAAGTTCCAATAAACATACTCACCCCCATAGTAATGTAGCCACCCCATTAACGAATCCGTCCCACGTGATGGAACCACAGGTTGGTTTACACGCCCACCCGTTTGAATCCGTTGTGTCACAGGAGTAGGATTCCCTCCACCGGTTTCAAATGTAACGGTCCATCCTGTGGCTTCGTCATCGCCCCCCATCGCCAACACAATGCCCAAGATAATCCCGGCAATAAGCACAGCGACAACAGACCCTATAATTATTTTTTTCTTCATTTATTTCTCCTTTGTTTTTATATTAACAAGCGTTGTTATGCAACACTTGGAAATACCTACCAACAATTACCCGATTTCTTTGCTGCCTCATACGTTGCTTTTGCAACTGCGGATGCAACCCTTTTATCAAAGGGTGAGGGTATTATATAATCGGGGTTTAATTCGGTTGAATTAATCAAGTTTGCAACGGCATAGCAAGCGGCATGATACATTTCGGAATTAAAACTGCGTGCACGAGCATCAAGTGCACCACGGAAAATTCCAGGGAAGATGAGTGCATTATTAACTTGGTTAAGGTCGTCCGAGCGTCCAGTCCCAACAACCGCCGCACCAGCTGCAAGTGCATCTTTACGTGAAATCTCTGGGTCTGGATTTGCCAAAGCCAATACTATTGCCTTCTCCCTCATGGATTTAACCATTTCTTTTGAAACAATGTTGCCGACAGATACACCGATAAACACATCTGAACCTTTCATAGCATCGGCAAGATTTCCCGTTTTGCCCGACAAATTCGTTACCTTTGCAATTTCGATATGCGCTGGGTTTGTCATCTCAGGTAAACCATTTGCCAGAATTCCGAATCTGTCAACCATTGTTATATGTTTCGCACCCAAATCCAACAAGAATCGCCCAATCGCAATACCAGCCGCACCTGCACCATTGATGACAATTTCTACCGATTCAATTTTTTTATTAACTATTTTAAGTGCATTAATAAGTGCCGAGCCCGTAACAATTGCTGTTCCCCACTGATCGTCATGAAAAACAGGAATGTTACAGACATTTTGTAACTTTTCCAAGATCTCAAGACAACGCGGAGCCGAAATATCTTCCAAATTAATACCACCAAAACTTCCAGAGATTGCATGTACAATGTTCACAATTTCGTCCACTTCTTTGGTTTTCAAGCAAAGTGGAAAAGCATCAACATCTGCAAATTTTTTAAAGATAGCACATTTGCCCTCCATAACTGGCATGCCGGCTTCTGGACCAATATCTCCAAGACCAAGGACAGCCGTTCCGTCCGTAATAACGGCAACTGTGTTACCACGACGTGTATAGTCAAAACTCTTACGAATATCTTTTTGAATTTCCAAACAAGGTGCAGAAACACCCGGCGTATAAGCAAGCGACAAATCCTGTACAGTCTCAAGTGGTACCAAAACCTGTGTACCTATTTTGCCTTTCCATTCAAGGTGCTTTTTAATTGCTTCTTTTTCGTAGTCCAAATCCATCCCCCTTCTTTATTTTGGCTTACCAAATAGGAATATATGCAACACTGTTATTAAGTGCCATCATAATAAAAATGAAACATGTAACCATCGGACCAAGCCATGTCCGTCCTGTCGCACGGAAAAACCATCTGTTGAACAATGGAAGCAAGAACATAACAGGTATAAGACCAAATAAGATATTAATAAGTAACCAGTCCGCAATTCCCACCCCTCTGTCTGTCCAATTTACTGTGCCTGTTGCTATGAAGACTATGTATTGGATAGCAAAGATAGCAATAAGTCCGACTATGTTTGTAAATCCGGCAATTAGAAGACTTACCCATTCACGCTGACCTTTTTCGCGGTTTGCATTGACTCGTATAGAGTTACTTATATAGAAGATAAAGTAAAACGGAATATACATAAGAAGCATAATTACAACTTCAATGTTCCCAACTGGACGGACACCCAAGATGAACAAGAATCGGAAGTCAATATGGAAGAAAAAGTGTATTATGTGAAGCATCAAATAGAAAACACCTACTATAAGCAAGAACATAAGAATAGTCTTGAACATGTCAAGAGGTCGAAGTTTAATGCCCCAATGATCTATGTTTATTTTTTCAAGACGTCCAATGTAAAGGGAAATCTCGATCATAGTCATGATAACAAATACAAGAATAAAGAGTGTAAACATTGATGAAACGTTGAACATAATTTGGTAAAGAGAGTAACTTGTTCTTCCGTCAACGTTCGGAGTTGTAACATTGAACGCCGGAAGTATAAAGAACAGAAGCGATGTTATAAGAAGACCCACTGTAGATCCTATCAGCCACCAGTTTAACTTGCCGTTTTTTCGGAAAGTTTTATGTACAAGCCAAGATTTAACGCCAAGATATGCAAAGAACATAAGGAAAGCAAATACACCCCACACTGTAACCGATGCTTCTGCACCTATGATACCCGCTATGGATAACGCCGAAGCAGGTGCCCTGATAGCTGCAATTAAGAAAAGCAACCCGAGTACGCCGGTAAAAATATGATGCATCAATGGAACAACGCGTTTCTTCTCCTGTTTTTCTTCGACTTTGATAAAGCATCCTTTCTCGTCAAGTTCATCTGTAAATTCAGCTGCCATTTCTTCGCGGTACATGCCGAAGTTCACATCTGGCACAGATTTATCATGCTCGCTATCTTTCGTTGCCCACGCGGGTTCATCAAGGCCCTTCGCGGCACGACGTTTTTTAATGTGCTTTTTTAGATAATGCGTACCGAAAAAAGTTATAAGGAATACTATCATCCCAATGATACCATTAATAGCCGCCCAAAGCATGACCACGTTATTCATACGTTGTGGAAAAAACCAAGAGTTCCGCGAATTTGTTGCATATGGAAACAACCTTGCCGCCAAATCAACAAGTGGAACAAATGTAATCGCCGCTACTGTCGCCGTTATGGCTGTCGCTATCCAGAATTCTAGTTTCTCCCACCACGCACGTCGCGCACGCGGAGCTGGGACGGGTTTTCTTACTTTTTTGAAAAATGGAATTTGGAATAATAATACACTGAATGGAACAAGGAACATAAATGCACCTATCAAAGCCATTGTTGTAAATACTTCTTTCCAATGCCAAATGTGATTGGAAGAAGGAATCCAATTATTGGCGATTTGGCTACCTGGAATATCCATAGCAACATTGAAAAAATCCAACATATTCGTATTTGATGCCGCTACATACGGTTGCATAGCATGAATTGTTCGCACATTAAATACTTGTCGCATTGTTCCCAAATTAGGATTTCCGTAAATACGTCCTATTTCGACTTCAGTCACATTAGTCGTCAACACAGAATTTACAAAATCAAGTGCTTCAAGTGAGGTTGTCATATCACCGGACGGACCTTGCCCACCAGGAGGAGGCCTGTTTCTGAACGCACCTTCATCCCAAAGCGGGTAATCAAATGCCATGTTAACACCATGAACCCCACCCATAAGATTTTGGTTAATATTCAAAACCCAACCAGAAACAAAAACAGCGCGGACTCTTGGTCTTCCATAGTATGGATCACTTGGGTCAAGGTCTAGATTTATACCGTAACGCGTTGCTACCTGTAACGCCGCATTTCCACCAAGCGAATGCCCAAAAACACCTATCCGTGTTCTGTCTATATAATTCATAACGTTGCCGTACCAGATATAGTCAAGAAGGTCAAAAGCGCCTATTCCCTCGTGCTGTGCAATTGCACCACCCTCTCTGTGTGCAGACGAACTTGAATCACCAGAGTTAAGCGGGTCTATTGTTATGACAACAAAACCTCGGCGCGCGAATTCAAGAGATATATGTGTCATAGTTTCTCGTGTTCGTTGGAACCCAGGCATCACAATCATAAGTGGTGCGGGGTTAGTGTGTGTAGCCGAACGCGGTCGGTACAGATCTGCTGATAAAGTTTGACCATCACGAACTGGGATTACTATTTGTGAAACATGGACTCTACCCCAATCTGACTGAACCAAAAAGCCGAATGTACTGCCGAAAGCAATTAAAAATAATGATATAACTAACAACACTTTGTAACTTCTGAATCGAGGTTTCTTCTTTTGGTTGTCCAATTTAAATCTTCCTTTGATCTTTTTTCAAAATAGTATGACCAATCAATTATATAATTAACCATTTTAAAAAATTTGTCAAACAAAATAACATAGTTTTTACTTGCACATGAGTCACAAGGGTGTTAAGATATTCTTAATGGAACATTATGACCCTAAAACCCACGGACGTATCTTGTCTAACGACCGCAAGCACATGAAAATAATCTTGTGGCTTGGATTATTTCTGGTGGTCCTTGGTATAGGCACTTGTATTTTAACTTTCTTCGAATTCGAGGATGAACCAGCACCAAATTGGATGTTATTTATGGGTCTTGGGATTATTACACTTGGTGGTCTTGTGATACTTTTGCATTTTAACATTCTCAAAAGAGGAAAAAAAGAACAAGCAAACATAGATAACGCATCCAATATTATGAAAGTAACACAAGGAACAATCATACGAGCAATTACAGTAGAAAACCCTGGTGTTCTAAACGACGTAATCAAGGCAATCAGTATTGGTTATGAATTTACTGATGACACAAGCACAGTCCGCAAAGGCGCCAATGTAATAAATATCGAGAACATGACTATTATTTTTCCATTCTTACTTGAACAAAGAGAAGTAATACAATGGCCAAGAATGCTTAAAGGTCAACCTATGACTCTTGCTTTTAATGCAAAGAAATCATTTCCTTTAATCAAAGACTTTGCGGATAACAATTAAACGCAGTGAATATAATTTTCTATGGGCTACAGAGTAAAAGACATTTCTATCGCACTAAACGACTTAACAGGCGGACGTTGTGAAGACAGCAAATTTTTTATTACAAAATCATCTGGTATAGAGGGCAAATCTGTACTTGAAACCCCAGGTCTTGTTTGGGGCGACCCAGAAATGGAAGTGAATAAAATAGCCGTAATGATGACCCTGAATGAAAGTGCAATTGAATTGGCAGCAGCAACGGGCGTCGGCGCAATTATTGCCCACCACCCCATAGCAGACGCAGCAAATTCGGGTGGAGTTCCACTCAACACATATATCGACCCATATGGGATAGCGGTTTTCGAATTGCACGAGGCATTTCACGGATTGCACCCTGGCATAAGTTACTTGCATGGACATAAACCACATTATATCGACACAAACTATGGTAATATTTCTGGTAATATTGTCTATGTTGGTGATCCAATGCCTGAAATAAAGACTGTTGGAAATATCATCGATCGTCTTGACGGATTTATGGATTCAGAAAAAGAAAAACAAGTACTAGCCTCGCTTTGGGATATTTACGGAACGCAGCATATAGAAGAAACAAGCATATCTGCAAAGAGCAAAATACTCCTTGGCAACCGCGATAACAAAGTCAAAAAAATACTTCATACGTTCCCACATACTGGATTCAATGCAAATCATTTAAGAAACATTAAAAATGAATACCCTGAAATCGATACCTTGCTAACAACTATAAGTCGCGTCTACCCTGGAAATCAGTTAATTGACCAGGCCCAAAACATGAATCTGAATCTTGTCTGTGGTAATTCACATGCGATGGAAATTTATGAAAATGGGGTTCCACTTGCCTATGCCCTACGGAATCGATTACCCGATGCAGAAATTGTCATATTCCACGACAGAGTAACAAGTATCCCACTAGGGCAATTCGGTTCCGAAAAAATTCGCAATTATGGGAAAGATATGGCAAATAATTATCTCTAGTCAAAATGATTTGCCACAAATTTCGACACGCTGTATAATGAGTGCATGGAAAACAGAGAATATTTTTTCGACAAGTCCTTGAATGGAAAATTACAACAACTGGTTGATCAAGGAAAATTGACAACAGATGAAAGAATTGTTGTCAACTACCACCTTTCCGGATTTACCTACCATCAAATTCGAATCATCTCAGGCAAATCCTATCACGAATTTTTACACATTGAGCAAAGCATTATGGGCATGCTTAACCCAGATAAGTCATCGCCAGCACAGGCAAACACTCCTTCAAATATAACCATCACATTCGAAGTTGGTCAATTAAATGAATTGGAATCGTTAGTCCTACAATCTCGAATCAATAATCCAGCACAGTCAATGACAGCACTTGCAAAAGAAATATTCGATGTAAGCGGACAAAGACATCTGATAGAAAAACTGCGAAACGCAGAACAATCGGCATTGCGGAAACTACAGCACCCATTCTACACATTGTCTCGCAAAATGGTCAGGACAAAAGCGCCTACATCTGCACAAACCACAGAACCAACTGAATAAACTGGCTGTTTCTTATCTTTTGAATAGTTCTTTTAATTTCACATCCGGGTGACAATATCGTCTCCCTTCTGGTGTGACCTTTCCAAACTTTATAGCACGTTTTGGACATAGTTGCATGCATGCTTGGCAATGGTCGCACAGTTTTTGTGTGAACTTTGGCTTTTTGGTATTTTCGTCCATGTCAATGGCCTGTGCAGGACAAACCCTGTAACAAATTTCACATCCATCGCATTCAGGCAGTACCTTATATCGTTTTGCGAAACTTGGTGCAAAGCCTTTGAATAAACATGATACCATCACGGATTCTGGTCTTACGAGTAATCGCTTGTTGGTTTTTCTTTGTTTAATATCATCACAAATTTCGCTTGTTTTTTGTTTTTGCTTTTCACATATCAGTGGAATTTCCTCTTCGGGCGGGAGTTTAAACATATGTACAAAATTTTCAACACACTTTATTTTCGCCGTGTAATGAACTTGTTGTGAATTGCGTTTAAGAACCCTCACACATTCTGCAAGAGCACCACCCGTCGCCGATCCAATTGTACCTACAACAGCCATGTACCCCACATCAAAATTACAACTTTGCAAAAAACGGCGTACGGTCTTTGGCGGTGCATACGCGTACACTGGAAAAACCACGACACAAACATCGCATATAATATCTGAACGACTCTCGCCCAATTCGTGAGTTATATGATTTAATTCGACGCTACACTCACACTCTTTATCACATTCACACTTCAATTCATACGCCATTTGTTTTGCCGAGGCATATGAATTCCCCGTCCCTGAATACACAAAGATTTTAGTTTTCATCGGTAATCTTCTCCTCTCGTCGTCGCTCTCGTCTGTTTGTATGCTTGTTACCGACACGCATAGGTTTCTCTTCACCGAGTTTAATTATTGACTCTTTTTCTTTTTTTGGTCTTATGTGTACAGGATATTTATATTGATTAAAAATCACTACAGCAAACCAATCACAGAACCATACGATAATCGCGACAAGACCCGGAATATCAAATGGAAACAAAAAATTAAAAGAATTACGGAATTGATTAACATCCATGAAATTATTTGCAGGAGTTCCAATAGACCATATGATATTGGAAAGCAAAAGCGACCAAAACGAAATACACATTATCCATCCGCGGATCTTTCGCCCTACAAAAAAGTTATGCGCCCCCATCCAACCAAAGAAAACAAGAAAAATTATAAACTTGCCAAATTGCAAGTCGTTTGGTCGGCGTTTGGTCATGATGATTTTGCCGTCCATTTCACCTTTGCGAATTTTCTTTGCGTCTTGCCATGATGCTTTTGATATTTGCTCTTTTGTTATTCCACATTGTATACAATCGCCAGTATATTGCGGAATCAATGCCCTACAATATGGACAACGCACATTTTTAACATACAATCTGTCAAGTTTTTCATCTATAGCTACTCGCTTATCTGGACGAGTCTTTTTGTCTTCATGTGTATTGTCATCTATTATATAAGCATTTTTTTTTCGTTCAAAAACTTCCGCCCTGTCAAGTCGTACCATTTCTTCAAGTTCTTCTCTTGTAGCGGTCATGACTCAATTATATAATAAAAAACTCCCGATGACGAGAGTTTTTTATTTACGCTACGCTATGAAATTACTTTTTTCCCGTAGTTGCGGCTTTCGGCTTAATCAACGCATCTTTTGCCTTTAATACTCCACTCATAGACGCGAACATAGTTGCAACGTTTTGAATCTCGGACGGCACAATAATTGTCGTTGCCTGACCATCTGCAAGTACTTTCAACGCATCAAAACCCTGTAATGTAAGGTAGCTTGCGTCTGGCTTTGCGCCTACAATCTTTTTAATCGCTTCTGCCTGACCTTCAGCCTCGGTAAGAAGTGCAATTCGACGCGCTTCCGCTCTCAAAATTGCCGCTTGCTTTTCACCCTCAGCAACAAGAATATTTGCGCGCTTTTCACCTTCCGCCTGAAGGATTGCTTGTCTTCTTTCACGCTCGGCACGCATTTGCTTTTCCAAAGAATCTTGAATGGATGCCGGCGGAATGATATTTCTCAACTCTACCCTATGTACTTTAATACCCCATGGGTTTGTTGCCTCGTCGATGATTGCTTGCATTTTGTTGTTTACAAGTTCACGGCTTGTAAGTGTTTCGTCAAGTTCCAACTCACCCACAATATTACGAAGTGTTGTAGCGGTCAAATTTTCAATCGCTTTCAGCGGATTTTCAACACCATACACAAACAACCTTGGTTCTACGATTTGGAAAAACACAACCGAATCAATCATCATTCGTACATTATCCTTTGTGATTACTTCACTTGGTCTAAAATCTGCGACCTGCTCCTTTAACAATACATTCGCCCTTGCCTTGTCGAAAAACGGCATCAACCATCGCAGACCCGTTTCCATCGTTCTGCTGTACTTTCCAAGCCTTTGAACCACAACGGCTTGACCTTGTTGCACAATTCGAATGTGCATGATTGCGATGATGATAAGTACACCCAAGATAATACCTAATACCAACGCAACTGTTCCTAATGTTCCCATGCTAATATTTTCTCCCTTTTATAGATTTTTATAATTAAAGCGAGAGTTATTCCCCCGCTTGTAATTAACTTTTTTTCGGTGCAGGTTTTTTAGCCACTTTTGGCTTTGCCTCTTCAGCTACAACTACTTCTTTAACCTCTTCGCTTGTCAAATCTGGCTGACCGCTTGAGCACTTTACAAGAAACTTGTTACTCTCTGATGAAATAATCTCTACTACACTGTCCTTTGGCAAATCACCGCCCTCGGTCACTCTTGCCTTCCAAGTCACACCATTAACAGTAATAGACGAATATCCGTCAACCGTGTCTTTAAGAAGCCTGACCTTTTTGCCATAATTAGAATGCGTGATGTCTGTCGGAATTGTATCCTTTATTAACCACCGCTTCATCAATGGTCTGAACGCCAAAATAGACACAACAGAAATCACAAGAAACGAAATAATCTGCCATTCCAAACCAATATCAAACACGGCAAGCAATAAACTAGGCAACGCCGCAGGTGTGAAAAATATAGAAACCAAATCGTAAGTAAACACTTCTATAACAAGGGCGATTGCCATAATGCAAGCCCAAACGATTATCATTATTGTATTCGTATCCATACTATAGTATATACATTATTTTTGTCGATATTGCAAGCGATTTTGTCACTGATTCGGCAGATTTTTCATCTTGAACTTGGTATTGACAAGCGCCGCTACCGTTTCGGCTTTGGTCGTACCAAGTCCGCTCATGATGCCATCGACTTGCGGACATTCAAGGTATTCGCGTGCATTGGACAGGGTTACCCCCCCACCATATAATATAGGAACAAGCCCAGCGGCAGGCATACCAGAAATTTTTTGAATGGTCTTTCGCATGAAATCAACGATAATGTCTGTGTATTCGCCAGAGGTATAATGCCCAGTACCAATCGACCAAGCCGGCTGGTAACAAAAAACCAACTTGTCGTAATCTTTTATGCCAGACAATGCCTCTTGCATTTGCTTTTCGATGACTACTCTTGTCATGTTGTTGTTATATTCATGGATGTCCTCGCCAACCACAATTATTGGGGTAATTCCATTTGCAAGACATTGTTTGATCTTTTTGTTAACTATCTGGCATGTATCACCGAGTATTCTCCGTTCCATGTGCCCGACGATGCAATATTTTACTCCAAAGTCTTTCAAGACGCTTGCTGTGGTTTCAGCGGTGTATGGTCCATTACTGTGTTGAGAACAATCTTGTGCCCCCAAACGCACAGAAGACGGAATCATGTCCTTTGCCGACTCCATGAACACATATGACGGACATACGATTACCTCGTGCATAAAATTCGCAGCAAGTGGTAACAAGTCCTGCCAATATTTTTTTGCTTCTGTCTGTGTCGCCATATTGGCTTTCCAACTTACGACGAATATAGTTCTTCGATTCATACTTTCTCCCTTTACCATTTTGTAGGTATATTATCAACAAAGCGCCAACCGTTTTCAATTGAGGTTGTAGAATAAAAGAGAATTCCAATGTCGTTTGACAAAGTCGCAGGGTTACCAGAAGCATTTACAATATCTGTCGACTGCCACTGGGTCTGAGTACCTTGATAGAATATAGTAAATCCCGTAGGCAATGTCCAAGAACCTCTGACAGCAAATGCCGTGTTCCTTATATTTGTTACGCTTGCAGGTATGACAACACTGGTTATTTCAAGGTGACCCCTGAAAACAACATCGGCGACATGAGTTACACCACTTGGGATAACTACAACACTTTCATTTCCGAAATATGCCATAAGTTGATTATTTGAAATCAAAAAACCATTACTGTCAATGTCCGCTTTTGAATGAATTGTTGCGTTAGTGCTGCCTCCCATCAACGCCGCGGTATATACAGCCAAATGGTCGGCGGGAACAATATATCTGCGTGCGCCCAGATTTGTGGGTCTTGTGTTGCCGCTACCTGCAATTGGTGGCACAGACCCCTCAAAAATAAAGGCAAGTGTCTCTTGTGTAGGAGCAGTCAATCTTGACTCTGTAATACCACTGCCAACATGGGTTATAGTACTTGGAAAGGTAACAGTCCTTGGCACGTCAAGCGTAATGCTGCCCAATGTGCTATATGTACATCTGAATGCGTTGTCGGCAATTCTTATTACCTGGACATCTCCTATCTTATTCGGAATGACCATATTACGACCTTCCCAGTACGCAAACGCAAGGGTAGTCATTCTTGTAATTGTGCCGTTATCATTATTGAATTCAAAAAGTTGCTGATGCGTTGGAGTTGTTACAAACTTCGTTGTTGCAAAAACTTCACTTGCATAGAATCTACCTGTTTGTTCTAAGCGGGCGGTGAAAGTGTACTCACTATCAAAATCAAGTACTCCCCTTCCATGACCAACCGTAAAGTTTAACGCTTGACTCGTCGTTCGACTCCAATCTATACCGCCATTAAATGAAATTTGTACGCCTGTACCTGTGGGTATTGTTCCGCCATTCATAGTCACACGAACTTCTGATTGTATCCCTCGGCCTGTCCAAAAGTAAGCCCCTATAAAATCAACCGCCAAAGTCACACCAGTAGGGACTTCCTGCGTTGCCCTTCCTATAGATATTGTAAGGTTTTCACTTGTCGTTTGTCTGTACCTGTTATCGGCCGCTTTTGTTGCCCTGACAACTATGTCGCCAGACATTATAATAGAAACAACACCTTGTTCGCTCACGGTAGCAATACCATCACCACTTTGAAGTGTAAATGTCACTGCACCCGTGCCGCTGCCACCAGTTGTCGTTAGTGTAAAATCAGGCATACCGTATATCTTCCCTGTGACAGCATTAATTGTCAAGGGCACCTGGTCTCTTGGGTCTGTATCATTTTGGTCATTATTACCAAAACAACCTGTCAAAAAAAACACACTCGCACCAATTACAATTACACACAATATCCCAAATAATACTGCTTTTTTCATGTCTTTTCTCCTTACACTATTCTACGCAATTTTTGCGTCTTTACCTAGCAATGCTTCTACCCCTGGCAATTTTTTGCCTTCCAAAAATTCTAGGCTCGCACCGCCACCGGTCGATATGTGCGTAAATTTATCAGCCAAGCCCATTCGTGTAACGGCAGCCGCCGCGTCTCCACCACCTATTATTGCAACTGCGCCACTTTCCAAAATGGCATTTGCAATTTGCGTTGTACCATTTGCAAAATTCGACATCTCGGACACACCAAGCGGTCCGTTCCAGATTACAGTGCCACTTTTTGCAATTACCTTTTTGAATTCTTCGATGGTCTTTTCTCCAATGTCCAATCCTTCCCAACCGGCTGGGATTTTATTTGTTGGCGCAACCATGATATGCGCGTCATTTGAAAAATCGTCGGCAACAACACTGTCAATTGCGGTCACAAATGTTATACCTTTTGCCTTTGCGTCTTTTACAACTTGCACACAATAATCCAAACTATCATTATCGACTATGGAATTCCCCACTTCTCCGCCGTGTGCCTTTGCAAATGTGTAACTCATACCGCCACCAATCAATACATTGTTCGCGACTCGCAAGAGTCCATTAATCACTCCCATTTTGTCGCTAACCTTTTTTCCGCCCATAATAACAGTCAGTGGCCTGCGTGGATTGTTAATTGCTTCACCCAGAATTTTGATTTCCTTTTCCATCAAAAAGCCACACACAGCTGGCAAGTATTTCGCAATGCCTTCGGTCGAAGCATGTGCTCTGTGAGCCGCCCCGAAAGCATCGTTCACATAATAATCAGCAAGGTTTGCAAGTTTCTTCGCGAATGCCGGGTCATTCTTTTTTTCTTCTTCGTAAAATCGAATATTTTCAAGAAGCAACACATGGCCATCACTCATTTCCGAAATCATGGCTTCTACCTTTGGGCCGATTGAATCGGGTGCAAACGCAATTTTGGTATTCGGCATCAATTCGCAAAGTCTCTTATATACTGGCTTCAACGTAAACTGTTTGTCCGCCTTTGATTTAGGCCGTCCCAAATGTGCACACAAAATTACTTTCGCACCTTTGTCAACCAAGTACCGAATTGTATCCAAACTTGCACGAATTCGCGTATCATCAGTCACATTTCCGTCTTTGTCTTGCGGTGTGTTCATGTCCACACGCAAGAATACACGTTTAGCTTTTAATCTACCCGCCAGTTCCCTAATTGTTGCTTTGTTCATAATTTTTCTCCCTGTTGTCTTTAGTATTCTTTAATTATAGACCTAAAATTTGTGTAGAGCAAATCTTTTATTCTTAATTTCACTTGCATTTATCGTTCCAGACGAATATACTTATATCATGGAAAATAGTGGAAAATACGTAAACGAACAAAATTGGCAACGACTGCGAAAGGTCTTTTTGATTGTCGCAATAATCGGCATCGGACTTCTTATAGGTGGCTTGATACTCCTTATTTCTGGTATAAGCATAGATGTCCCAGCAATGGGCGAAGACGGGTGGTTCGATGAAACCAGTAGAAGAAATGGGATGATGTTCGGCGGCGGTGTCATGATGATGTTTGGACTTGTCATGACAATCGGTGGAATAACCGCATATTTCAAACGACAACTCGCTGGTGCAGCAATCCAAGGTGCTATGCCAGTCGCAGGCGAAGCAATCAACCAAGGTGTTCATATGGTAACTCCAGCAATACAACAAGTAACACAAACAGTGGCAACAAGTGTTAAACAAGCAGGCAAAAAAGATATAGAAGCGGAGTTAGCACGAATTGACGATTTGCGAAAACGCGGCGTAATCACCGAAGAAGAATATACAAGAATGCGAAACAATATATTGGGAATAAATTAAAACTCTTCACTGTCGTTACACACAATCGGTGGAATTATCCAATTGAAAATACCACTGACCACTGCTATTACAACTATTTCAAGTGGTACCTGCAGGAACGGCTCGATAAATAAACTGCGGATACATATATAGAGCAAAACGAAACTAAAAACAACTTTATACATAACATCATATCTGTCGGAAAGTTGGAAACTTTTATGCGTAGCGGCAAACACTAAAAATGATATATATGCCATCACGGCAATGACGGCAAGAAAGAATGCTATGGGTAACAAATTCCATTGAGTGATATCTTCACGCCAAAGAACTTGGATTACATGGACAACAATCATACGTGGGCGTTCAACATCATTTGTGTCAATAAAAGTTCCGCTTTGTATTCGTGTTTCCATTAAAAGAAATAATCCCACGACAAGCAACAAAAAACACGCGCAAATGATTTTCGCGATGACAATAGACTTGTTTGGCAAACTCCCCCGACGTTGCTTTTTTCTCATTTATACTTCAAGGATAAAACAAAAAAACACCTATGTCAATTTATATCTATCAACTTACCAAGATGCGTACTATATATAAGGACATCTACTTTTTTCACCCCGCTCGAACTCATGGATATTGCATTCTTATACATCTGCATTTGGGGTTTGTATATCTCGATAATTTTTTGTTCGTTTGCTCGCGTAGTCTTGTAGTCTATTAGCACTGCCCTGTCGTTTTTAATAACAAGCATGTCGATTATTCCTTGCACCAAAATCTTCACACCATCTTTGTCAAGTTCTTGCAAAAATGGAACTTCTCTTAACACCTTTTTGTCTTTGATTATTGGTCGTAATACTTCCAAGCACTTTACTATATTTTTATCTTCGTGTTCGGTCATGGTCAAATCAATCCGTTGCATAATAGAATGGAATTTTGTTCCGTAGTCAATTCCCCTGTCTTCACTGCCCTCGCCGAACATTTTACGTGGCATGAAATCAATCGTAGTTTCTTCGTTCTTTGTAAGCGATGTCACAGAGTTTTTCAGCACTACATCGGCACCCAAAATTGATTCTTCTTCTTTTTTATATGCAGACCTTAATTTCTCGACAAGTTTTGGATCACTATCACCACTCAAAACTCGTTGCTCTTTTTCTTTTGACAAAACCTTAACATCGCCCAACTTAATTTCTTGCAGAGAGAAATCTCGCGAAGCACACTGACTTTGAGTGTCGAGGACTGTCCCCGCGGAGCGAGTTCCGCAGACGCGAGAACTTAGTGTGCTTCGCGAGAATAATACTTGTGCCAAAAAATCCAAATAAGTATTGGTCTGCAAAACTTCACCCTTTTTTAATTTAGCCACATCACAACTTCCCATCACCACCAAGTTATTTTTCGCCCGCGTCATAGCAACATATAACAACCGCATTTCTTCGTCAATTTGGATTTTTTTGGCGTTGATTTTTGCGGACAAACGTGCGATACTTAAATTCTTTGTATATTCATCCATATCAACCGAGTGCATACACAGACCCAAATCGCGGTCAATTGTTAAAAACTTGCGACTTTCCACATTTGAAAACTTCGCCCCCATATCAAACAAAATAACGATCGGAAATTCAAGCCCCTTTGATTTGTGAATTGTCATAATCTGCACCCTGTCACGAATACTGCCTCCGCTTGAAATCTCTACCGCCAAATGCCCATGTTCCAACAAGTACAAAAATCGTGGAAGACTCTCGTTGTGGCGACTTGTACTCAAGGCATTCATATAGCTATGAATATTTGCAACCATGGTCTCGCCGTTTGGGGTTATAAGTAATTTTTCAATAACTTGGAACTGTGTCAGAAATTTTGTAAGTGTCGCTACAACACTATTTGATTTGCAGAACGAATTAAACTCGTTTAGAGTTCCCACAAAGTTTTTTAGCTTGCAAGAAAGTTCGTCAGATTCACTATCAATATAATTAATAATCTTTTCATAGAAAGATGTTTCTTGCGGGCGCTTGTTAAGTTTATTCTCGTCGCCGAGGACTAGAAAATCGACCTGCGTTTTTTTACACTTGCTTTCTTCTTGCATTCCACAGCAGTCGACTTTTCCTCCGCAGGCAAGAGAGTGAATCTTTACAAGCGCCATCTCGTCGTTTGTAAACCCAAATACAAAATTTGTCATAGTGAGAACAAGCGGTATGTCGTTATGAAAATTCGATATAGCAAACAAGAAATTTTCCAACAAAGCAATTTCGTATAATTCGCTTGCCTTGTTTTTGATGGCAACAACACTCTCAATACCCGCTTTAGTTAATGTTTTAGTAAGTGCATTAAAATGCGTCGAGTTCCGCGCAATGACTGCGATGTCGGATAATCGTACTTTTCTACTCTTTTTTAATTCAAGGTCGTAAACTTTCCGCTTGGTGAAATCGTCAATTTTTTTCGCGACAATCGCACATTCGGCTTCGACTCTTTCCAAATCATCTTGTACAGAATCATCTTTCAAGATGTCATATGGCTTATCAACGACTTTTTTTTCTTTACTTTTTTCTTCTTTTTCTTTTTTAGTATCTATCAAAATCACTTCGACACTTTGTTCGTCAATCTCTGGAAATTTTGCCCCAGAATTAAATCTTGAATTGGTCTTATACCCCGCCATGATGTGTGAAAACACTTCGTTCACAAACTCCAGAATATTCGGGTGCGAGCGGAAGTTTTCATTAAGTGAAACAACTTCCCCGCCCTTTCCGTCAAGCTTACTCGCAAAAATTCTTGGCTCTGCCCCACGGAAGCCATAGATACTTTGTTTCACATCGCCGACAAGAAAGCACGATTCACCGCGTAGCATCGCCAAAATTCTGTCCTGCACAGGGTTGGTGTCTTGGTACTCGTCGACAAAGATGTATTTGTATTTGCCACGCAACTGGGAACATACTCCCTTGTCACCTAAAATCTTCAAAGCATATTTTTCAAGGTCAGCAAAATCGAGTTTTCCTAACCTTTGTTTTTCGGACGAATAATCTTCTATAAACTCAGCCACTAAAAATACAATTTGTGCGACTATATCGCCATCGTTTCTCAATCGCTGTACCATAGTTTTTTCGTCAATCGACAGATAATCTTGGATAGTTTTTATTTCCTTCTTCAACTCATCTCTATAACTTTTGAACTCGTCATATATAGAACAATCTACCTTTCGCAAGGTCGCAAAGTCCACATCGCCAAAATTCATTATATCAAAAAATCTCTTTGAAACTTCTTTTGCGTGTATGACAAAAGAAAGTAATTTATCCGCACCTTCTTTCTCTGCAACAGAATAATGGTAAGCAAACTTTTCATGGAAATTCTCACCCATCTTTTTATAGTGACAGAGTATATTTTGCAAAGCCAAATTCTGGACAAGATTTGTATTGTAAGATAATTGCGAAATATCGCGTAACCATGTTTCACCATCGTCCCGCGAACACAGGAAATTATAGATATGTATTATCAACTCTTTCAACGGCTCGGTCGAACGCGTGGCACATAACGCATCTATTGCCTTTGCACACTTGTCATAGTTCCGCGCAATGACCTTGTCCAACACATTACTTTGCAAAGCCTTTGCGTCAATGTCATCAATAATTGCAAACGATGGATTGACATCGGCGACCGAAAAGTAGGTCTGTACCAATCGCGAACAAAATTGGTGGAAATTCCCCATGGCAACCGACGGCAGTTGCAATAACATCGGTGCAAACTCCGCACCCGCTTTTTCAAGTTTTCGTCGCAATTTTATTCTCATGTCAGATGCCGATGCTTTTGTGAATGTAAGTACCAACAATTCGTCTAGACAAACTTCTTTGTTTTTAAGTAATTGGAAAATTCGCTCAATCATTATTGTGGTTTTTCCACTGCCTGCACTTGCCCCGACCAATAACTCCGCGTCACGTGACACGATTGCTCGCTCTTGTGATGGTGTCCATTTCATAGTGCACCCCCTATATCTTCGGGCTTCAACCTATCGAACTCGCATGAGCGCAAATTCTCCTTTTCATTACACAACGCAAAATACGGACAATACCTGCAAACCTTGTCCGACCCAGACGAACATTTAATAACCCCATCGCCCATATGTGAAAGCCCCTGCTTTGCCATATAGTCCGAATATTTAATCACATTCGCCAAATTTTCATCGGAATAATCGGTCATACCCTTCAACTTATTCTCTTTTGATAACCCAGATTTAAGGTGAAAATACACCGCACCACTTGGTACAAACTTCTCACTTTCTAACATCTTTAGATAAAGGGGTAATTGCAATTTTGTGCCAAGATACAAATCTTTTAACCGAAAATCCACAATCGACCCTGTCTTATAATCAATTACAAAAACTTCGTCAACAGAATTGACTTTCGAAGCTTTCACGTCCACCCTGTCGGCTTTACCTGAAAGGGTCACATCACCGACTTTGTATTTCAAAGACTTTTCAACGTACTTTGGATAAAATTCACTCTGTTCCAAATGAGCATCTATCTGCTTTATAATCACACGAATTTCACGCTTCAAAGAACTGACAAGTGGTCGATTTTGTGCGTCCAGTGTGAAATAGGCAAACTCTGGGGTTTTAATAACATCGTCTATTATTTTTGCCACGCATTTTTCTGTGATTTTGTCCTTAGTTTTTTCTATAAGAAGTTTCGTATATTCTTCCACAATCTTGTGAATCAAGTTCCCCAAAACATCACTACCCATTTTATAAAGTGGGCGCTTTTTTAATTTCAAGCCCCTTGTCAAAAAATTATAATAGGGACAGGCAAAAAAACTCTCAAGTGTTGTAACACCCAAACGATTCTCACCAAAAAACAACTCTTTTCCACACGAAATATTATCGTCATTAGTTTTCAAATCGGGAATTTTAAAATCTTTCAAATCAAGCGATTGCAAAACAGAGTTATAATATTTCATGTCGCTAAACGCACTCTCGTTACCTATGGCTGTCAAAACTCTGTGCATAGCAAAATGTCGCGAGTTTATCTCACCACTTTCACACAACGCACTCGGATTTTGCGCCAAGATTTTCTCCACTATTTCACTCATGGCAACTTCTTCGTTTGCGCTGTTCGTCACGATATTCGACAAGTGCAAAAACTTTGTGTAACTTCCCAATATTTCCAGACAATGATTTCGACTGCGCGTATTTTGCATAGTCGCGGTGGGTTCAATAGTAACCGCCATTGCCCGAATGTCCGTTTCGGTCAAAATGTCTGTGTCGGGCTGTGATATCGGAAAGACACCATCATGAATATTCGCCACAAACAAATGCGGAACAAACGACGGCTGGTATTCGGCCATATTGATGAGCGACACACGATTCGCAAAAGTCGGAATAGTAGAAACCTTGACTGCATTCGCCACGGTGGCAAACAAATTCCCAAATTCAAATATATCAAGTTTTTTGTCAGGGAGCAGTTCGGCAAATGTTTCAAATAAATTCCAAAACTTCTGCAAACACAACTCGTCGAGAGCAACATCAGATTTGCTTTTTGCAGTCGAGGACAAGCGTAAACCATCACTTTCTGCTGGTATAGAAATAACGCAAGCCTCCGCAGACGAAAAAAGCAAATCTGATGTTGCTCGTGCTAGTTCACCCACGGTTTTTGATTTTGAAAGTTTTTTTATGTGAATCAAGAAACTTTCCAACTTACGCTTCGCTTCGCTCGCTAGATTTCTCCACTCACTTTGTTCGGTAAGGAGACCTTGGACATTATTGATATTATCCCATCGTTCGCCTTGCGAACAGGTCTTCGAAATGACAGAAACAAACTTTGCTAACCCCCAATTTCGTTTCAGACAATAATTTTCTATTCGTGATGCGTCGTCTGGGTCAATACCTAGATACTTGCTTTTCAAAATCGGAATAAATGTTTCGGCATGGTCGTGATTTGCAATCGCCAAACAATCGGCGACAAAAACGGCCATAGGTGTTTCCACCAAAGGAACTCCAACATCTAAATTCACAGGAATATTGCATTGTGCAAAAACCTGTTCAAAAATTTGGTACGAATTTTCATAATCGCAAAGAAGTATCCGTATGTCGTTCGGACTCACACCGTCATTCAACAAACCACGCACACGATTGGCTACGTCAACGGCTTCGTTCTGTGTGGTCTTATGAACAGAGATGGTTGGTTTTTCGCTCGCACTACTTTTCACTTCGCTCGAAATGACAGATACATTTTTTTTGTTAAACAATATCGGTAAGATTTGTGACTCCAACTCACTATTCTCTTTCACACCAATCGTTACATTCTTCGCCACTTTTAACAATTCTTGCAAAACCGCCAACCTTTGAATCGACAAATGCTCGAAACCGCATACATATATGGAAGAACTCTTTATATTCTGACTGCCCTTCAAATTTTCAATAAGATACGAAAGCATTCCGCCAGAATCTGTGTACTCCGCCGTTAGCTCGCGATACCTTCTATATATAAGAGATATATCGTGCATCTTTTTTTTAGTAATCTCTGTTTTTGCGTTTTTTTCAAGAGTACTGAAATCAACTAAAGAACTTGATAATTGGTTAATCGTATTGAACATCTTTTCGGCAAAGGAATAATGGTGAGTACTTCTTGCAAACCATTGCAAATGCGCCCGCACATCTTCCACTGCGCGCCACATGAATAACACCGCACGGTTTTTATCAAGTATCTTTGGCACAGATTCCGCTTCACTCGCCACCAAGTTATACAACATAGTAAAAGTCAACACCCGCACATTAAACAAACACGGATTGTCTTTTAGCAAAATTCTCTCACATTCCAAAGTGAATCTGTCGGGTACGATTATATATCTGGGGTCAAGGCAAGTGTTGAATAGATTGACTCTTGAAGTCGAGGACTGTTCGAGCGAAGCGAGTTCCTCAGACGAGAGGGTCAATCTATTTAACACTTCGCGTATAGAATCTACAATAGACTTTGATTTTATAAGAGTAATACTCACGCACCCACCTCTAACATCAAAATATCTATCGCGCTTGGAATTGCGATTTGTCCACTTTTGATTTTATATTCAAGGTCTAATGCTTGCTTATATATAGAAGCAATTTTTGGTACAAGTCTTTTATTATCCCGTCTTGCATACATCACGGCATAAGGACTGCACTTTAATACACCTGCGACCTTGTCTTGCGGACAAGTTGTTTTCAGAGAATAATACAACCGCTTCAGCATAGAAACCAAATTCCCAAAGATTGCATAATCGTCCACGCCAGAACTTTTTAACCTTCCAAGAATTGTTTGGGCTTTTTCTAAATCCCGTACGCATATTGCATTACCAAGTTCATAAATTTGAAAATCTTCGTCTTTTGAGATAATTTCTTCGACATGTGAAACTTCTATCGTCTCGACATTTGAATAAAAATTAATTATCTTTGATATTTCGTTGTCTATTTTGGCGAAATTATCTTGGCAATATTTTGCAATAAGACTAGAAGCAGAGCTAGTAATTTTCTTGTTATTATCAGAAAACTGCTTTGCTATTAATTTTAATAAAATATCACCCTTTATCACATTACAATTTACAAATTGAATACATTTGACCACAGGGGCTTTGTCACCCGCAAACACCAATATCAACACACACTCGGAATTTGGATTTTCTATGTATTTCTTTAACTCTTTTTCTTTTAACAGTTTTTCTTCTACCCCACGCACAACCACTACCCTTTTATCACCAAACATGGAAAATGTCTGTGATGCCATCACAATTTCAGTTACGCTTGATTTGTCGTCAAATTTTGTAATGTCTTCTGTTTTGCATTGGGCAACAATCAATTCGATACTCTTGTTGATTAAGAAATTATCACTTCCATAAAGAAGATACACGGGTTCAATTTTCTCTTTTAATGTTGCCTTCAGTTTTATGAATTCCATGTTGCATTATAACACAGAAAAGTATATAATCTACCCATGGGACTTTTTTCTTCTGACAACTATCGCAATGTAGCGAAACTCAAAAAGGTGGCGGACAAGGTTTTCTTGCACGAAGACGAATACAAACAAAAAACAGACGCCGAACTTCGGGGTATGACCGATGTTTTTAAAAAACGAATCGCAGACGGCGAAAAATTGGAATCGGTACTGCCCGAGGCATACGCCGCCGCACGAGAGGCCGCTTATCGTGTGCTTGGACAATACGCGTATTACACACAAATTGTGGGTGCAATCGCGTTGCACCAAGGTCGTATCGCCGAGATGAAAACGGGTGAAGGTAAAACACTCACCTGTGTGTTTCCTGCGTATTTGAACGCACTTGTTGGCAAAGGCGTACACATCATCGAGGTCAACGAATACCTTGCAAAACGTAACACCGAATGGGTGGGAAAAGTCCACCGCTTTATGGGTCTTACAGTTGAATTTGCCCGCACACATGCCGAACCCCAAGAAAAAAGAAATTCATACTTGGCGGACATTACTTATATAACAAGCAGTGAACTAGGCTTTGACTACCTGCGTGACAACGTAGCACACAGAAAAGAAGACCGAGTTCAACGCGGACACTTTTTCGCCATTGTTGACGAGGCTGACTCTATTTTGATTGACGAATCAAGAACGCCGCTAATCATGAGTATGCCCACAAAAGACAATAGCCAGAACTATACAATCTGTGACAGATTTGTAAGAACATTACGCGAAGAAGATTATGAAGTTGACCTGAAAGAACGTGCTGTGCGCCTTACGCAAGATGGAATTGATAAAGCCGAGCGGAACTTTAATATCGACAATATCTCTGACGCAAACAACATGGAGTTGAACCACTTTATCAACAACGCATTGAAAGCCCATTTATTGTTTGAACTTAACTCTGATTATATTATTAACAAAGATAAAGAAGTTGTCATTGTCGACCAAAACACAGGACGGACAATGCAAGGCCGTCGTTACAGTGATGGGCTTCACCAAGCAATTGAAGCAAAAGAGGGTTGCCCTATTCGAAACGAGGACAAAACAGTTGCGACGATTACGATACAAAATCTTTTTAAGTTATACCCAAAGTTGGCAGGTATGACAGGGACAGCAAAAACCGAAGAACAGGAATTTCAAAAAATCTATGGTATTGACGTCGTATCAATCCCAACAAACCGACAAGTTCGACGTGAAGACGCACCCGATGTCGTGTTCACAAGCATGGATTCAAAACTTGCCGCTATTTTGGAAGATGTATTGTGGCGAAACGAGCGCGGACAGCCCGTTCTTATTGGTACAACAACTATTGAAAAATCCGAAGAAATTTCGAGATATTTAAAAAAACAAAAAGTTTCTCACGTTGTATTGAACGCAAAAAACCACGAACAAGAAGGTTCTATTGTTGCCCAAGCCGGTAAAATCGGCGCGGTTACAATAGCAACAAACATGGCGGGACGTGGTACCGACATTTTGCTTGGAGGTAACCCAGAGTACCTGGCAAAACAACAACTCGAAAAAGAAGGTTACGATGACGAGCAAATCTATGAAGCTACAGGAGTCGTGGATACAGATGACGCAGAAATCTTGAAAAACCGAGAATACTATAGAGAAATCTATAACCGATTCAAAGAACAAACGGATGCCGAAAAAGAAAAAGTCATTGAACTGGGCGGTCTTCACATTATCGGTACAGAACGACATGACTCACGAAGAATTGATAACCAACTGCGGGGGCGTTCTGGTCGTCAAGGTGACCCTGGCTCATCGATTTTCTATATCTGTATTGAAGACGACATCATGAAACGATTTGGAAAGCACATCATTGGCGGAACAATGAAGTTATTCAAAATGGACGATGTCCAATCGCGCATGATGACAAAATTATTCGTTCGTGTTCAAAAAGCCGTCGAAGGTCATTACTTTGACGCACGACGATACACATTTGAATACGACAACGTCATGAACGGTCAACGAGAACTTATGTACAAGGAACGAAATCAAATCTTGGACGGCGCAGATGTTCATGAACAAATCCTTAAGATGTTCCCCGAAGTCGTATCAAAAATAATATCAAGAGCAATCGACCCCGAAGCCCATTGGACAGAATGGGATTTGGAACGCGCAAACAAGGTCTTGGGTCAAGAATTGTTCGGTAAAGAGGTCGAATATCTTGACAAGGAAAACACAGAATCCGCAAGTCACGAAGAAGTGGAAGAAATGGTACTTGATGCCGTTACAACACAATACAAAGCAAAAATTGCCGACTTAAAAGAACAAGGCTTTGACTTTTCACAGCTCGAGCGTGACGTATTACTCTCTATTGTTGATTCGAAATGGATGGACCACATTGATGCTATGGTACAATTACGAAATGGTATAGGGCTACAAGGCCACGGCCAAAAAGACCCACTTGTGGTATACAGAGCCGAGGCAATCGAGATGTTCAACGAAATGATTGAACAAATCAACGAACGCACATGTTTGTTCCTTTTCAAAATCCAAATTGAAAAACGCGAAGCAAAACCAATTCCACACCGCAACACAACAAAAGCAAAAGATATAACAACCAGTCGCGGGACAGACATGTCCGCACCTACCCAGCACCCTACAAATCCATCACTCAACAGTGCCAAACCACAACCAGCTCGCCCACAGGGGACATACACCAACACAGGAAAAGATGTCGGCAGAAACGACCCATGCCCATGCAAAAGCGGTAAAAAATACAAGGCATGTTGTGGAAATAATTAGACTAAACCCTTTGAAATTTCGGCAACTAACTTTTTTATATCTACCCTGCGTTGCTTCATGGTATCGCGTTCGCGGATTGTTATACACCCGTCTTCTAATGTTTCATAATCAATTGTTACACAAAATGGTGTACCAATTTCGTCTTGACGGCGATATCGTTTTCCAATAGATGCTGTGTCGTCGTATGTTGTCATAAAGTGTTTTGAGAGCAGTGAAAAAATCTCATCCGCCTTGTCGGTCAAACCTTTTTTTTGCAAAGGTAATACCGCGACCTTATATGGGGCGATTGATGGTTTAATTTTAAGAACGATTCTTGTGTCGTCTTTGTCTAACTCCTCTTCTGTATATGCATTACATATAACGGCAAGAGCTATTCTGTCACAACCGTGACTTGATTCAACTACTGTTGGTATATATTTTTCATTTGTAATCGGGTCTTGGTATTCCATAGACTTTTTTGACATGTCTTGATGATTGGTCAGATCAAAAGTACCCCTGTGATGTGTACCACCAATCTCGCCGAAACCAAACGGAAATTCAAACTCTGCGTCCACTGCTGCCTTTGCATAATGGCATAACACCTTGTGGTCTTTAAACTGTAATTTGTTCTTGTTCAATCCAAGTCGTTCAGAATAAAATGTCATTGCTTTTTTCTTAAATTTTTCGTAGTCATTTAAACTTTCTTTATCAGTCGTAAACCATTGGTATTCCATTTGTTCAAATTCGATAGTACGAAAAGTAAAATTACCCGGAGTAATTTCATTACGAAAAGCCTTTCCAATTTGTCCAACACCAAAAGGGAGTTTCATACGTGAAGTTCTTTGTAGGTTTTGAAAGTTCACAAATTGCGATTGTGCTGTTTCTGGTCTCAGATATATTGTATTCAAATTGTCTTCTGTGACACCGCGTTCGGTTTTGAACATTAATGAAAATTGCCTTATTTTTGTCCAGTCGTGCTTTGCACAATTTGGACATTTTGTCTTTTTTTCTGCAATCAACTTTTCCATTTGTTCGACTGTCAGTGAATCATCACCAAGCAAATTGTCTGCGCGATGACGTGTTTTACAAGACTTACAATCCATAAGCGGATCGTTAAAACCGCTGACATGACCGCTCGCAACCCATACAGTTGGGTTCATTAAAATACCACCGTCCATACCGACAGAGTTCCTATCCTCTTGTACGAAAAACTTCCACCATTCGCGTTTAATGTTGTTTTTAAGTTCCACTCCAAGCGGACCATAATCCCAAGTATTCGCAAGCCCGCCGTAGATCTCGCTGCCCGGATATATAAATCCGCGATTCTTGCAAAGTGCAGTAATTCTTTCCAGATTATTCATGATAGTAGTCTACTAGTAAAAAACTGAAAAGTCAAACATAACCAAACTTTGTTTTATGTTAAAACAATTTGCTTACAATATATTTTGTGCTAGACTCTCTTATAATGGACATTGAACTCATTCAAAGTATTGGGGAACTTATGAATGCAGAGGGGCTTAAAAACGTCGAGATAATCGATGGGCACCAAAGTGTACGCATTGAACGCGACGGACACGGCGGCGTAAACTCGGAATCACTTATACAAACAAGCGGTAACTTAATAAACAGAAGTTCTGTTTCATTACCACAGTTACCGCGCCGTACACGTCAACCAAGACCACAAGAGCAAATTGAAACAGAAAAAATCGTTAGTATATATGAAGTCCGCTCACCCCTCAATGGGAAATTTTTCCTTTCACATGGAAAGAATCCGCCATATGTGACGATAGGTTCAAAGGTATCAAAGGGCGATGTATTGTGTATCATTGATGCCGGACGACAACTAAACGAAGTAACAAGTGACGTTGAAGGTGAAATAGCAGAAATCCGTGTCCGCGATGGAGAAAAAGTAATATTCGACCAAATCATGTTCAAAGTCAGAAGTTAGATCAGACGATCATAGTTAAATTGTTTTATAAAACCCGCTGGGACTTTTTGACTGTTGATGTATCTATCGTTGCCTAGAGTATGGAAGTCACTGCCGCCCGTCACAACCAATCTATCGTTTTCACAATAACTCATAAGTTCATGTTGTTGACCAAGCGTCGCAGTTGGATGAAAACATTCAACTCCGTTTACTAATTTCCCTCCAAGAACATAGTCCAGCACTGCAGGTGCTCTGTCATAGTATTCATAAGGATGAGCGAGCACAGCCACACCTCCGCAATCTTGTATCATATCTGACATTTGTGTAATGTCTGGATAAACCCCTGTCAAGTCAATGGCAAACGGACTGTGTGGGTTTAATATGCCTTCGCGTAACCAAATTTTATAGTTTTCTTCGAATCTAGGATTAAAACCAGCTAAATACCCAGGGTACATTTCTATAATCTTTGCGTGTAATCCGTCCAGCCACCGACGACAGTCACATCCACAATCATGATCGATTCGTACACCTTTGTGTTCCATCAGCTCGTTTACTTTATCAGTGACATATCTCCCATACGCATCTGGTTCCGCATTAATAGGAAGCATCGCAAGCTCCCTTTCCATCTTTGATATATCAAATGCATATGCCAATACTTCTATTGGAACGCTGTCCGCAAGTACACCTATCTCGGTCCCAGGCAAAATCCCTGCACCAAATAGAATACGGTTTTCTGGCTTTTGTATTTCTCGAATTCCATCAACAGTATTATGTCCAGTAATAGAGAGGAAAGCAAGTTTCTGTTCCTCGGATAAGACGAGTAGCTCCCTTGGTGAAAGTTTCCCATCATCTGAACCAGCGTTTGAATGAGTATGGAAATCTCCATATGGTCGTTCTTTTAATGAAAATGTTGAAAATTTCATTGGACAAAATTATAACATGATGATCTGAAACGGTCAAGAGCCATAATAAAAAGAGCATATAGCCCTTTTAATTAATCTTAACTAGAGAAAGACCAACGACCAGTTTCATACATTACAGTAACCACGATTGCAAATGCGACTATTAGTATAACGAGCACTAGAGTAATTATCGAAATAACAAGTCCGGCAATCGCAAGTCCACGACCTGACCCGTGCATATCGGCACGTTTAGAGTGCGATAATCCCACACATGACAATATAAGTCCAATAGTTGGTGTAAAAAATGCAAATACTAAACCCAAAATCGCCATGTTGTTAATTGGGTGCAAGTATTGTGGCTTGTATGGTGGTGGCACAATGTGACATGTCGGCACAACATTGCACGAACAAGATTTATGTTGCGGTGATGTCGCTTGCACTGTATTGTTGAACACAGGTTGCACTGGTGGTGCCGTCGGCAACGGTGTTACAGTCGGCATTGGCACAGGCTCGATCTCCGCTGGCAATGGCACCGGAGTTACAACAGGTTCTACCACCGATATTTCTGCTGGTCTTTCAATGACAGGTGCTTGAACCACCTGTGGTGCTTGCTCAACATGTGGTATCACGAAGCAAGTACCGCACTCCGAACAAAACCTCACGTCTGCCCCTCCCTGTTCTTCTTTTCCGCAATTTTTGCAAATCATAATTTAATCTCCTTTTATTTTTTATTATGACCTAAAATAATTTCTTTAATGTCCAAGAAAACGCCGAAGGCGGCTTTCTTATTGCATCCTGTATGCCCAATCAAACAAATATTCTATCCATTCTCTGAAAACCGTAAGCAACAAAATTGTCATAATAATTGTAACTGCAATGTGTATTATCGAAATAATCAAACCCCATATCGCCATGCCACGACCTTTTCCACCAAGTTCCTTCGCCCTGACAAGACCGATGATAGAAAATATAATCCCTAGCGTCGGAAAGAAGAATGCCAAAATCAAACCAACAAGAGCCATGGTATTGTTTTGGTCAGCACCAAATTGTTGCGCTTGCCCAGTATTCGGGTTAATTGTTGCCTGAGTAAAAATATCATTATGTTGGTTAAAACACTGTGCGCCGCACCCGCCACAAAAATGTGACGTGTCATTCACTTGTTTGCCGCATTGCTTACAATACATGTCCCCCACCCCTTTGCACTTCTTTATATATTAAGTATACGCAATTTAATGATATTCTCCAAATGTTTTTCAACAAAAAAAGTGCCAACTTGCATGACACTTTTTGTTTCAAAGTAAGACAAAATTAAACACTTTCAACAACAGCAGTTACAGTGAAAGTGTAAGTTTGACCGGTATGGCGGACAATACGAAATGTACTTGTACCCATAGTCAAATGAAATCCTGCGACTCCATCGTACTGTGGTGGGATAGGAAATGTGAATGGCAATTGATTCCAAGTTTGTCCATCGCGTGATGCGTGAACAGCGAATCCTGCTTGTGTTGTGGCAAAGTCGAGTGCGGTGTCTGTAAAAATTGCGCCAAAGTCAATAAATATTGCAGGAATTCCTGTGGCAGGTGTTGTTGCTCCATGTCGGACTACTACATTAATGTCTGAGCCATTAATTTCAACAGAGCGTGCATCGCCCTCTGCGAAGCGAACTAGTCTAGCCATATAATCAGTAGTACTTTCACGATTTGCCGTAATTATAAATGTGTGTGTCTCCCCAGTGTGACGAGTGATACGAAACCAGCTCGTCCCCATGGTCAAATGAAAACCAGCAACACCATCGTATTGCGGTGGGATAGGAAATGTGAATGGCAACTGAGCCCAAGTAATACCTTCGTTTCTTGAAGCATGAACCGTGAAACCTTCTTCGACAAGATTAAAGTTAAGTGTCGGGTCGGCAAAAATCGGACCGAAATCTGTGAATATACCCGGCACTCCGCCTGGTGTAATTGCACCATGGCTTACATTTACTGTCGCGTGGTTTCCAACAACAGTGACGGACAACGCATCTCCTTCTGTAAATGTAACCAGACCAGCAGGTTGATTTTGTGCAGGTGGCTGCGTTGGCGTTCCTGCGAACACACCCGCAGCACCCATAATTCCAATCACGGCAATCAGGGAAAGCCCAACAACAAGTATTAATATTTGTTTCTTTGACATATTTGTCTCCTTTTATTGTTGCATGATTATATGATTAAATGGATAACATTGTCAATACCTAACCTAGACTTATTTTCTATATAAAGTATATCCGTCAAATTTCGACAGAGTCAGCTATCATAAATTCATTCCGCCAACATATTCTTTTCCGCAATGTAGCCCAATCACATTGTTCATTTCTTTGCGATAATGCAATCTTGTATTGACAAGTTTTTTCAACTCGTTTATTGCCACAAATTTTGTGTCAAAGGTTCGGAGTAGCTTGAATTCTCCGTTATCCATGGTGAATAAACAAAACTTGTCCTTTACGATTGGAATCCAGCCCGTTTTTGTGTTGCGCACGATGAAAAAGTGCTTAATGTCGTCACAAAGTTGCCCCCCCCCCGACATTATTCGTTTGGTGAATTCGAGTTGGGCTTCCGCCATGAAACCACTGTCAATCATTGTAAGGTTCGGAATTTTCAATTTTCGTATTTGGTCGAATGTTTGGGTGGCTTTTGTATTTTGCGACCAAGTGATATATACCAATTCGTCGTTTGGATATTTTTCAAAGATTTCTCTGTTTTGTTCTGCGTTTGGTGCGGAAACTTGCAAATATTGTTCGTCCAAAATTTCGCCTTCGACATCTTCGACTGGTTCGCCTTTGTACAAAATATTGTGTGGTATCAAAATCAAACCCATGCGTTCGGCCGATTCTTTTGTAAGTCCACAACCGCTGTCGGTAAAAAATCTTTTCATTACAAGATTATATGTAATATAATAGACTATGTCAAAGAAAACAAAATTTACACCTACCGTAGTTACTTCAGAAAAAGTAGTCGAGGAAGGCATTGTCATATCAAAAGGAACACGACATGGTCGTATGGTTGGTGCAGGATTTGAAGCGGCTCTGAATAGTTTCACCTTGGGTCCACAGCCAATAAAAAATTGGTATTGGGCAAAAGTAAAAGTTCCAAATCTTGACAAACCGCTCGAAATCAAAAGCGAATACAATTTTTCAAAAGGCACAAAAGTACGTGTGCAATACAACAAATTCGACCCAAAACAATGTGAACTTGTCGTTGATTGGAAATAGTTATGATATGCTAAATCATGGGAATTTTTAAGAAGAAAGACTCGTCGAGAATGACAAGAAAAGAAATCAAAATTGCAGAACGACATCGTGACTTGATTGTGAAAAACCAAGACATTGACGGCATGCTTGAATTGACATGGGATTTTATAATCGCACTTAATGAGATTCTTACAAATCGTTGTGACTATGACCCCGATAAATTAAAGAACAAAGCACAGAAAAATTTACTGCTGTGTATGATGGTGCATAATTTTTCCCAATCGACAGTTATTTTAAGTCTTTTTGACAATTACAACAACACGGACGAAATAGTAAATGCACTAAATGAAATTGGTGCAACAAGGTCAGCGGAAATTATTAAACAAGTATCGGACATGATTCCAAAGAATGGAGAAAATTTCTACGATATAGCCGACGAGAAAACCCAAGGATTATTAGACAAAATTGATGATGAGTTATCTGATAGTCCAGACGGAAATTTTCATAACCTTTTACGTGTATATGCCGAAAAACACAAAAAAGATTTGTACTAATCGCCATACAAATTTTCGGCTTTGGTTTTCATCTCTACAAGAAACTCCTGCAACATGGTGTATCGTTTTTTAGTGTATGTATTGGTGACCATCTTTTCAACATTCACGGCATCACCGACAAGCACAACCATTTTCTTTGCACGTGTCACAGCGGTATACAATAAATTCCGTGTCAGTATCATATACGCACCGCTTGTAACAGGGACAATGACAACATCAAATTCGCAACCCTGACTTTTATGAACGGTAATCGCATACGACAACACCAAGTTCGCCAAATCGCTTCTTGTATATGTAGTTATTCGCCCGTCTTCAAGTTGCACAACGACTTCGCCACTTGCACGACGAATGTCTATGATTTCACCGATGTCGCCGTTATAAACACCCGTGCCTTGCACTTCGTAACCGCCGTCCATTTTTGTCCATTCTTGGTCATAGTTATTCATAGTTTGCATTACTCGGTCGCCCATGCGATAGGTGGTCTGCCCATGTTCGTATTCGGGCTTTTCCAACATCGGCGGATTCATAGATTCCTGTAATGCAAGGTTCAACGAATTCATGCCTGCCTCGCCTACTTTCATAGGGCAAAGAACTTGAATTTTGGAACTTGGGATTTTCAGATAATTAGGTATTCTTGTCGTACACAAGGAAATGACTTTTTGTTTTATCTGTGAAAGTGTCGCACAAGATTCGAAGAAAAAATCGCTACTCTTGTTTGTTAAATCTGGCATTTCGCCCCTGTTGATTGCATGGGCAGAGTGTACGATTTGGCTTGCCCCGTCTTGGCGATAAATTTCTGACAATCGTACAGAATTCACAACACCGCTTTCTAAAATGTCGTTCAAAACTGACCCCGCACCCACACTGGCAAGTTGGTCGGCGTCACCCACGAAAATAATTCTTGTGCGTGGCAAAATCTTTTTCAACAAACGGTTTGTCAGTTGCACATCGCACATTGAAACCTCGTCAACAATAATAACATCGGCGGACAGTGATTCGTCCTCGTCATATGTGAAACTTTTCGGGTCGCGGTCGCCGAATTGAATGTCCAATGCCCTATGAATAGTGCTTGCCCCAATACCTGTGGTTTCTTCCAATCGTTTGGCAGCCCGGCCAGTTGGCGCAAGCAATCGTGTGTGCAACCCTTGCGCTTCGTTTATATATAAGATAGCCTTGACTATTGTGGTTTTCCCCGTTCCCGGCCCGCCCGTTATTACACACACACCACCACTTGTTGCAAGGCACACAGCCTCCTTTTGTTTTTCATGAAGAGTTATGTCATTTAGTTTTTCGTAATGAGATATAAGTCTGTCTATTTCAGAAGCTCCGACAGAACTATCAAACCCATCAAACATGCGTGTACACAGGTTACCTGCAATAGATTTTTCCGCGATATAGTATTTCGTCAGCATATAACCAATCTTGTCGCCACTTGTGACCTGCGTCAAAAACTTGTCCATGCACAAGTCGCGTAATACTTCGTCCAATACTGGTTCAAGTTGCTCGGTCTTTATTTTGAGTAATCTTATCACTTCCAAAAACAATTTTTCTTTCGGCAAAAATGTGTGCCCATCTTTTTCGGACGCTTGTTTAAGACTATATATCAACCCCGCCCGCACACGAAAAGAACTCGAATAATCTATGCCCAAGTCACGTGCCATTTTATCGGCAGTAATAAACCCAATCCCGTCAATAGTTTCAATTAAATTGTACGGATTCGATTGTACTTTTTGAACGGTCTTTTCGCCATAGTATTTATATATCTTCACCGCCATGTTCAACGATATGTCGAACTTTTGTAAAAACATGACGGCAGATTGCATGCCCTTTATAAGCGAATACTTCTCACCTATACCTTTTGCTTTTTTTGCGGAGATACCCTTAACGGCAATAAGTTCCTCGGGGGCGTTCTCCATAACCTTAAGGGTGTCTTTGCCAAAGGTTTTGACAATTCTGTCTGCCGTCACAGGTCCAATTCCTTCTATCAACCCGCTTCCAATAAATAACTTAATTTTGTTCGGCGAATTAGGTGGAATCATTTCGTAGCTTGCCACTTTAAACTGTTTACCATATTTTGCGTTGTTGACATAATCCCCATGCATAATAAGTTCGGCTCCCACCGACACAAACGCAAAGATACCAGTGGCCGAAAGCCCGCTTGCAAGCCGCAGCACAGAATATCCATTTTCTTCGTTGCGAAAAGTTATATCGGCAATCTCGTCGGTAATTTGCATGGAGGTATTATACTACGAAAAAAAGATTTTGCATCGCGAATAATTCATGCTAGTATGAAAATACTAAAACAAAAGGAGAAAAAATCATGCAAAAAACTACTTTTCGCTTGGTGGTAGTAGGCTTGGTAGCCGCATTAATTTGTATACCACTGACAGGATTCCTTGTTGCCAACTACTTTCGTGACAGAGATGCGTTGCCGAACCTCGGGACAAGGGCTAGAGATGGAATTTATCTTGTCTACGTGAATTCCGCACGAGCAATTGACGAGAATAACTTTTCCGCGATTGCTGACCAATATCGCGTCATCATTGACGGAAGCCTGATGACTATCGGTGGCAGCACATGGCTTGAATTCGAACGTGCAACAAACCACTACGTCGTAAATCACAACGGAAACAATCTTCAATTCACATTCAGCAACGGCAGATTGCGTTTCACAGGAGAAATCGCTGGCGAAGCCGACAGCCAACTTGACCTTTGGATCGACAGGGGTGCGACATTCAACAGATTAACAGCACCAACAGGCCTTGAGATCAATGAAGTTACAGGAGACTACATAATGTCATGGACAAACAACCCAAACAGTTCAGGAGTCGCCGTATACCTTCGCGCACCAGGTTCAAATAACTTTGTCTTTGATAGAATAATTCATGCACCACTAAATTCTATTGACATAGCAGACCTTCTTCCAACAACACCTGCAGCAGGCGAATGGAGAATCGCAGTCCGTGCATTGTCAAGCGGAGAAGTTCACGACTTTACATCAAGAACAGTTATTTTGGGTTCATTAAGAACGAATCACGTGACACACACAATAACTGCATCATAGACACAAAAACAATCTAAAAAGAGCCAAGTGCTCTTTTTTTGTTTTGAAATTTTGATACTTTATGATAGCATAAAACCAACAAATCAAAGGAGGATACAAGACATGCAAAAAACTACTTTTCGCTTGGTGGTAGTAGGCCTGATCGCCGCATTAATCTGCATACCGCTTACAGGATTCCTTGTCGCCAATTACTTTCGTGACAGAGACGCAATTCCAAATCTTGGCAATAATTTGGTAAACGGGGCCTACTTCATGACAATTGAAAGTGCCCGCGCTGTCGCGAAATTCGAGATTGTTGACGCACCTTTTCAAGCCGAACTTGCAACGATAAGACACAATCACGCCGAGGATTTTGATGCCTATAACGGTCCAAGAAACGAATTTCAATTCGCACGCGACAACTTCGTCAGTATGAGTTGGGATATGTTCACAGACGGTGGTGGCGGACCACTCCCAAATGCACCGACCAATATGACGCAACTGTGGAGTGCAGTAGAATTGCACATCGCATTGACACAAGCAGGACTTGCGTTCCAAGGTAACCATAACTACACCAATGCAAATGCGGTACTCGCCACACTACGACAAGAACAAGTACTTGACAACCCAATGACTTATAACGCTATCTTGGCTGACGGTCCATACTTCTTCGACAATGGATATGTTCAATTACCTACAGGAAGGTGGATACGCATAACAACAGTTGGCAACACACACAGATTCGACATGCAAATGAATATTAGCGGAACTCTGGAAGACGCTACAACATCTTTCAGCATAAACAACGGCAGAGTCACAACAACAATTACTATTGATTTGGTTGGCGATGCGACCGCTACACTTTCAAACATCAACTTAGTGCTTGACCGCAATGCGACAATCAGACGACTTGAAGCACCAGAACTTACATGGACAACCCCAACAACATTCAGATGGGCACAAACTTTTAACCCAAACACTTACACAGCAATATACCGAGCAGCACCGGGCTCAAACAATTTCGAGTTTTTAATGATAATGCCTTTTGACATCAGTATTCAATTTGACGTCATCCAAGGATGGGCTGGCATAGTAGATAACCCTATACCAGGAGATGCAACAATAGGCAGTGAGTGGAGATTCGCAACAAGAGAACTTCCAAGAGCAACACAGGTTATGATGGATCAAAGAGTGGTCGAACATGCAAATGGAAGAACCATATTATTTCCATCCCGAATGACAGCACCAATCACATTTACTGTAACGGCATAACGAATAAAAAGAGCATATGCTCTTTTTTTGTACGAAACTTTCGTCAACATGTGTTAATATAATTTATATTATGGACAATCCACATAAGGACGATACACATTTTTTAGTCGAAACTGCATTCGCATCGCTGGGCGAGACAGACGAGACACTCGCCCGCTCTGCGGTAAAAAAAGTAAAAGCATATAAAAAAAATCAAGCCATTCGTGACCAAAAACTCTACACACTCGGCGGAGAAATTTTTTCGGCAATCACGCACGGAATTACGGCGGCAACTGGTCTTGCCATCATGATTATGTCGATTATATTCGCAGTATCGGGCGGACATTCGTGGGTTATCGTCACCGCCGTCGCGATATATGGATTTTGTTCGTTCGTTGGATTTACATTGTCCACCGTATATCATTCACTCGCGATAAACAAAGGTAAACGTGTCATGCGAGTGTTGGACCATTGTTCGATATTTTTCATTATAGCAGGGACTTACACCCCCATAGTACTCGTGGGTATCGGCGGTTGGGTTGGTTGGGCATTATTCGGTGCCGTTTGGGGTATGGCGATTGTTGGTACGACGCTTACCGCAATTAATCTGCAAAAGTTCAAAACATTCGCATTCATATCGTTCATAGTCATGGGCTGGACAGGACTTCTCGCAATCTATCCGCTTGTACAAAGTATTGGCTTCGGGGCAAGTTTCTGGTTACTTCTGGGTGGTGGTATTGCCTATACATTGGGTGCTGTTGTCTATAAAATGAAAGGCAAATACATGCATGGTGTATGGCATTTGTTTACGCTCGCTGGTCTTGTATGTCACTTTTTGTGTATTATGTTTTTGTTGTGATGCAAAGCACGAAGCATAAAAAATATCCCACCTGAAAGTAGCAATCCTCCAATTGATAGTATAATCCACCGCCAAACTACCACATCGAAAGCAGGTTCAGACATGGCAAAAATTCCAATAAGAATAAAGATAATGCCTAAAATTGCCAAAAAACTTCCGTTTACTAATCTAGCTTGTTTTCTTGGCCCTATATAATGACCAGCATCAGGTCGCGAAAGTTTCCAATGATACTTACATTCCCCACATGTTCCATATTTAGAATTAATGCGGTGAAATTCAACTGCTGGACCTCCAAGAAAGACGTCCATAGCTCCAAGCCTTCGTGCTCCATATTGAACTTGCTCTGACCCACATTTTGGGCATGTTGTTTGTTCCATCCATAAATAATACCATAAGTTTTCATTGACAACTATCAAAACATATTATATAATACCAACATAAATCTCCGCCGAAGAAAGCAAGTCGGTACTGCCCTGCGGCTCTACCATAAATCTTGTCGAGGATAAGGAACCAATTTTTGTGTTCATATCTCCTCTTTTGGCGTAATTGCTGACAAGTGGAGATTTTTTATTCCGATAGGTATGCCCTATCTTAAAAGGAGAAATATGGAGCGAAAAAGAGAAAAGAAAATAAGCCAGAACTTTATCGACAAACAAAAAACAGTTGCCGAAATCGAGGCGCATTTGAAAAACGCGAAAAGCACAATTTTTATGGACTATCGCGGATTGACGGTTTCGGAAGCCAACGAGCTTCGTGGCAAGTTCCGCGAAAAAGGCGTCACATATAAGGTCTATAAAAATAACCTTGTGCGAATTGCCTTGAACAACTTGGGAATCAAGGAACTTGATGACAAGTTGACAGGCACATTGTCGGTAGCATTTTCCAACAATGACGAAATCTCGGCAGCCAAAATCGTTCTTGACGCGAAACTCAAGGACAAGATGTTTTTCCAGTTCGGATTGCTCGGCACAAGCGTCATCGACGAAGCAGGCGTACGCGCACTTGCAACTATGCCATCAAAAGAACAACTTATCGCGCAACTTATGGGACTATTGCAAAGTGGTGCTCGTGGCATTGCGTCAGTCGTTCAAGCCGTACCGCGTAACTTGGCGGTCGTAATCAATACCAGAGCCGCATAACAAAAAACAAAAATAAAAAGGAAACAAAAAACATGGACATCAAAAAACTCGTAGACGAAATTAAAAAATTAACACTTGTTCAAGCAGCAGAACTTGTAAAGGCACTTGAAGAAGAATTCGGCGTAAGCGCCGCAGCAATGGCAGTAGCCGCAGCCCCAGCAGCAGCAGGTGGCGCAGCAGCAGCCGACGCACCAGCAGCAAAATCAGAATTTGACATATTCCTAAAAGACGCGGGTGCAAACAAAATCAACGTAATCAAAGTTGTAAAAGAAATAACAGGACTTGGACTTGGTGACGCGAAGGCACTTGTTGACGGCGCGCCAAAAGTGATTAAAGAAAAAGTACCAGCAGAAGAAGCAAAGAAAATCGAAGCACAGTTGAAAGAAGCTGGCGCGACAGTAGAATTAAAGTAATTCACTTACACGCAAAAACAAAGCCGCTGTCCACAGGCGGTTTTTTTGATTCACGTAAAAACATGTTAGCAACAAAAAACTCTCGGCACAGGACACGAGAGTTTTCTAAATATTTTTATCAAGAGGGTTGTTGTTCTTGTGATTGTTCTACACCCATTTCAGCAAGGACCGTATCAATTTGCGCTCGTTGCTGTGGTGATAAATTCTGTGAAGCCGCCATTTTTAAATCTGCAATAACTTTTACCAAATTTACACCAGAAGGCAATGTCCATGAATCCGTTTGGCTTCCATGGAGTGCTCTATTCGCTTGAGCAACAGATGCTTTTAACTCACTCACAGGAAACCGCTTCTCCCCCGTCGATTCTTGCTTTTCCATTGCAAGTAAGTCAGGTGGTGCTAAATCACCAAGTGCTTCGCGTGCTTTGGCATAAGATGTTTTCAAATCTCTCAAAGGGAATTGTTTTTCGTCCATAAGTATTCTCCAAACAAATTACTTAATAATTTTTGCCACAACACCAGAACCAACAGTTCTTCCACCCTCACGGATAGCGAAACGAAGACCTTGCTCGATAGCAATGTCAGTGATAAGCGTAATAGTCATAGTTGTGTTGTCACCAGGCATGACCATCTCAACACCTTTTGGAAGTTCAATGTTACCTGTAACGTCTGTTGTTCTGAAGTAGAACTGTGGTCTGTAACCTTTGAAGAATGGAGTGTGTCGTCCGCCTTCTTCTTTCTTTAATACGTAAACCTCTGCCTCGAATTGAGTGTGCGGTGTAATTGTCTTTGGCGCTGCCAAGACCTGACCACGCTCGATGTCTGTACGGTTAATACCACGCAACAATATACCTGCGTTGTCACCTGCCATCGCGCTGTCAAGGTTTTTTCTGAACATCTCAATACCTGTAACAGTTGTTTGCTTTTTCGCACCCATACCAACGATGTCAACAACATCACCAAGTTTCAAGTTACCACGCTCTACTCTACCAGTAGCAACTGTACCACGACCTGTGATTGTAAAGACATCTTCGATAGGCATAAGAAACGGCTTGTCTGTGTCACGCTTTGGCTCTGGGATAAACGTGTCGATAGCGTTGAAAAGTTCCTCGATTGGCTTCAATGCTGGGTCATCTTTTTTACCTGCCTGAGCTGCCGCCAATGCTTTGACCGCTGAACCACGAATGATAGGTGTTTTGTCCCCTGGGAATCCGTATTTTGAAAGAAGTTCTCTGATTTCCATTTCAACAAGGTCTTGCAATTCTGCGTCATTTGCAAGGTCACACTTGTTCATGAATACCACGATGTGTGGAACACCAACTTGACGAGCAAGAAGAATGTGTTCACGTGTTTGCGGCATAGGACCATCGGTTGCGGCAACCACAAGGATAGCACCATCCATCTGAGCAGCACCAGTAATCATGTTCTTAACATAGTCAGCGTGACCAGGACAGTCAACGTGTGCGTAGTGACGTGTTGCTGTTTCATATTCCACGTGAGAAGTATTAATTGTAATTCCACGTGCCTTTTCTTCTGGCGCCTTGTCGATCGAGGCGTAGTCCATAGCGGCCCCTTTTGAACCACCTACACCAATAGCAGCAGATGTACACATTGCCGCCGTAAGAGTTGTTTTTCCGTGGTCAACGTGCCCAATCGTTCCAATGTTAACGTGGGGTTTTGACCTATCGAAATTTGCTTTTGCCATTATTGGCCTCCTTTTTGCGTTCGTTATTAAACTTCTTCAAGTATATTATGTGGGTGAATTTTTGTCAACTAGATTTTTGTGTGTCTTTTTTTCTTGCAACCGAAAGCCCAGTCATCACGAGTGCCGATGCCACAAAAACCATACACAAACTTACCCAAAATGCCCAGCTTTGCCCCAAGAATACATTTACTAACATTACAACAGCACCGAGTAAGAAGACAACAGCTGCAACGATGACCAAGGTCTGGTCCAAAGAAAGTTTTTTCATATCACTATTATATTCATTACAAAAAAAAAGACAACCATTTAAGTTGTCTTCTTTATCCAGTCATTTTCTAGGTCCTTGCAACATTTTGTCGTCCCTTTCGCTTCATCATCATCGCGAACAACAGAATAGCCAATACCGCCATTCCAATAACGACTCCTACAATCACCATAATGTCTACTTGGTCAAATAATGTAGGTCCAGTCGTTCCGGCTCTTGGGCCGAATATCTCCTCATAGTTCAACGAAAACGCCACACTTGGGATCGAACTGTGATAAGTTACGCCATCACCATTAGCAATAATTCTGACTGTGATTGTATTATGGGTTTCTATCATACTACGAATGATTGTCAAGTCAAATATAGTTCCATCTTGCGTAGTAGTAGCCAATTCAGTATCTTCGTGCATGAAGATAATTGTATAATCTACGGCGTCTGTAACGCTTGCCCATCTCAGAGCTAATAAAGGAACGGAAACATTAATACCAGTAGGTGCATTAAGATGAGGAAGAGTAATTATCCAACGAGCAACCAAAGTTCGCGGACCATCAATAACCCAATTACCAAACACAGGTAACCCCAACCCATCAAATATTCGAACAGGTGTCACAGGTGTATAATCGTAAAACCCAACCAGTGTGAAACCCATATTTATTGGTACTTCGACCGGAAGCGGGGTCGTTCCTACTCTATGGTTGAACCAAGGTGGCGTACCAGACCAAGTCCCAGGACCAGCATCAAGATCAACAGTATAAAAATGAGGCTCGAAATTCGCAACAACGATTATATTAAAGTTTGTCACAGTAATCGTTGTAACTGGATTTGTAGCATCACCAATGGTACCACTTGAATATGTCCAATGTGTGAATCTCCATCCTGAGTTATTCATCGCAATCAAATTTCGCTGGGCATCTTCGGGTAAACCAACTAACGCTCCACCAGTAACGTTTGCTGTTCCACCCTCGACATCGTTTACACCAGTACCTCCCACGCCACCGAGAGTAATATTCCAAAGAGGGCGAAACATTGCAGTAATAACCGCGGAAGTTTCAGTAAGTGTAAATTGCGAAGTAGGTAAACTTGAATCCGAAAATATGCCGGCTGTCACAGGTGCTACTGTCCATCCAAGGAACTCCCACCCTTGATTCGTGTGTGCCGTAAAGATACGCGACTGGCCCGCTACGACATTATCCAAAGGTCCACCCGTCCATGTTATCGGCGCACTTGCACCGACATGACTCATCCCCACTGATATATTCCAACTCGCTGCGAAAACTGCTGTCAACATTGAATTTGCAGCACCAGTAGTAAACATTGTTGTCGAATTATTTGGTGTGGCAATCGTTCCACTGCCTGTAAGTTCCCAATGACTGAATCCCCAACCTTGGGATGGTGTGGCGATAAACGTTCTCTGGGTTCCTGCCTGTAAATTTGACAATGTCAAACCACCCTGGACTTCTATATTTCCTGCGCCTGCTTCTGGACCAACTTCAATTGACAAATTAAAAGACTGGGATAATATCTCAATTTCCAAATCATGTCCAATGTGTGTAAGTATAAGAGAGGTGCTAATCGCATTCAGATTACCCCGAGCCCAAGAAGCAGAATTGCCTGTCATTGTGCCTCCCGTAGCGGTCAATGTTTGACCATTCACTCTGATTTCCAGAACGGTCGAAGGATGATTTAAAACAAGATGAAGCTCGTCCGCCCAATTGACCGTACCATTCACGGAAGATGTTCCTGACCCAGTCCCCGTAAACCCTGGGGATGATAATGCCACGACGGTAGCCGTACCACCGACAGCGGATACCTGGATAGCTGGATTCCGCAATGCATTCCAAACAACCGGGTGAACAGCATTACCCGTCGTAATGGCTTGAGCTCTATACCAAAGACCTTGCCATCCGGCTGCTGCAGTTGATGCAACATCTGTAAAAATTCGAAGCCCACCATTGTCAGCGAATGGTCTATGGTGTAATGTCGTAACGGTACCCGGAACAAATACCGAGGGATTTTGTATATTTGGAGCAAATGCTCGGGTAAACGCACCTTGATGAACCACAGCATTACTTCCGCTTCCCGTAATATGCCACCCCGCGATTATTCTGACACTTGATGGAATATATAATCTGACAATGTTGTTATCTAAGAACGCACCTTGACCTATTGTTTCAACATTATCGCCCGCGAATGAGACACCGACCATAGCGTTACCTTCAAATGCATGGTTCCCTATTGTAACGATGTGTGCCGGAACAACAAGATTCGTTATTTGGTTAAATCCGAACCCTTGCAATGTGGTCACACCCACCGGAATTACAGGCAACGCAACAAATTGGTTATGCGCAAATGCATTAACAGCGATACCCGCTGCTGTGATATTGTTCCCCGCAAATGTCAGGCTGTTTAACATATTTTCCATAAAGGCACGAACTTGAATTTCCACTATTTGTGCAGGTATTATCACATTTGTAAGCAAATTATTCCTGAAAGCTTCTGAGGGAATAACGGTAAGTGCCCCGGCCTGTATAGTCAGTGATACTAACGCGTTATTCATGAAGGCTGCATGCTGTATTGTTTGAACAGTGTGAGGAATAATAATAGATGTCAACCCGTTACTATGAAGCGCACTATTTCCTATATGCAAAACATGTGGCGGTATAGTCGCACTTGTCATCAAAGGATTCATATTAAATGCAGCACCCAATGTCGTTATACCCAATGGAATAGTGGGCAATGCCGTGAACAAATTCTCAGAAAAAGCATTATTACCAAGAAACAGCAATCCAGACGGCAAAATGGCAAGGTTATTCAAATTATTATCTCGGAAAGCACTAGTACCTATGCTATTTACGGGAGCCAAGAAATTCACACTTGACAACGCATTATTTTGAAAAACACTGTCCGCAATAGTAGTAACGTTACCTGGTATAGTAACTGTTGTAAGAAAGTTATCTCTAAATGCACTATACTGTAGCCCCAATGTCGCACTAAGTGTAGTCGGAAGTGTTAAACTTGATAAGTTGTTGTTTCGGAAGGCATTGGGCTGTATTAACATTGTCCCATTCGGTATTGTTACCGTTGTAATGACATTATTTCGAAACGCATCGGTAGCTATTGTCGTAACATTTGTCCCTTCAAATGTCAATGTCGATAGATTATTATCCATGAATGCAGCGGCACCTACAGTCACGACAAGTGGTGGTATATTTACAGCAGTGATAGAATTATTCGTAAAGGAATTATTACCAAGGGTAACCAGCCCAGCCGGCAATGTTAAATTCACAAGTGCGTTGCTATGGAATGCATTATTGCCTATCGTCATAAGATTGGTTCCAGTAAATGTTAAAGTCGATAGATTATTGCCCCGGAATGCATCATTACCTATTGTCACGACGCTTGCCGGCACCGCTAGACTCGTGATAATGTTATTTGTAAATGCATTCACACCAATAGTTACAAGGTTACTGACTCCAGTAAATGTTAACCCCGTTAAATGGTTTCTTAAGGCGTCCCCCCCGAATGCACTTATACCAATACTTGTAACACTCGCAGGAATTGCCAAAGTGCCAGTAAGCAAGTTAACTTGAAATGCCTGGTCACCAATTGCTGTTATATGATTTGGTATTACCAAATTGGTTATATTATTACCCATAAACCCATTAAGTGCAGTCATACCAGCCGGAATTACAGGTAAGGTTGTGAGAAAATTGTGCGCCAATGCATTCGTTGACATCGCAGTAAAATGAGGCTGTATTGTCGCAGTAGCTATCTGGTTATTATTGAACCCGTTTAAAGTGGTTAAACTTGTCGGAAAGTTTGTAGGCAATGCAGTAAACTGGTTATGCGCAAATGCACCGGCCCCAATAGAGGTAAGATTGTTCCCGGAAAAAGTTACACTACTCATGGCGTTTTCTAGAAATGCATTGTTCCAGATTATCGTTACCGACGCCGGGATAGCTACTGTCGATAGATTATTGTTTCGAAAAGCGCTTTCCCCAATAGAAGTAAGGTTATTCCCAGAAAAAGTTACACTTGTCAAGGCGTTGTTGTAAAATGCCTGGGTCCCGATTGTCGTTACCGACGCCGGGATGGTTACTGTCGATAGATTACTATTTATAAAAGCGTTGACCCCAATAGAAGTAAGGTTATTCCCAGAAAAAGTTACACTTGTCAAAGCACTACTCCCCCAAAACGCGTTGGTTCCAAGTGTTATCATCGATGCTGGGATGGTTACTGTAGTAAAAGGGTTTCCAGTGAATGGATTATACTGTATTGATGATAATAAATTACCAAGATTTAATGTGGCGATACCACAGTTTGCAAACGCGTTCTGGCCAATGATCGGGTTACCCTGGATCGTCAGAGAGGTAATATTTGGGTTATTCCGAAATGCACCGGTTTCATGTTGCCCTTGAGAATGCGTAAAACCAGCACCACCACCACCACCACCACCAATATTAGTTACACCAGCAGGTATTATCAATGCACCGGCAATGTTGTTCCATGCAAACGCACTGTGACCTATGTGCACGATATTCGGTGGCAATGTCAAAGATTCTATTAGATTATTCCTGAACACATTGAAACCTATGTATTGCAACGAACTTGGCGCGGTAAAAGTAAGTGTTCTTATGCTTTGATTTGCAAGACCTGTTCTTAAATTGGACGATAGTGCTGCCGTATTACCAGCACCAACCCAGATCCAAGTATTATTGTTAATACGCAGCACACTTGGGGGTATTGTTACCTGGACTATATTTCCGCGGTTGACATTTCCCGTGGCTCTGAAGGTGCCATCACCATTAACCTCGGTAACAGTCCGTCCCGCAGGACAAATTTGCGGAATATTTAAATGTACACCACCGCCCGCTGTGCCAGTTGTTGGATTATACGCACCACCAAGTAATCTTTCATGCATACCAATGACCCTGGAAGTATTTGTGGCACCAATTTGTTCAAATAAAATATCGCCTACTTGGTTTGTTACATAAACAGGCGGCGGATTCGCCAAGACAGGATCACCCCGCATAAGGTGAAGAGACCCAAGAGTTATACCAGTTACCAAAAATATAAAAGCAAATCCAATTACAAGATACTTCTTCATTTGTTTCCCCTTT